>Ga0256840_1000154_pt1 | contig 64310 bp, 56 predicted proteins | sample 355202metaG_FD_185969 | JGI IMG/M metagenome (GOLD analysis project Ga0256840, IMG submission 185969) | Hydrothermal vent microbial communities from Mid Atlantic Ridge, Atlantic Ocean - 355-202 | ecosystem: Environmental > Aquatic > Marine > Hydrothermal vents | place: Atlantic Ocean: Mid...
TGATTTTATTAGATTTTTCGCAAAACCCAATATATCAAAAAGCGAGAGGCTTTTCACGTTAATATGTAATTAATTTAGGTGGTTGTCATGTTTTTATGGCTGCTGTCGATTAAGTCCGAAACTTGAGCTGTATTTTTCCCTGGGCCTTCCGATATCAGCTTCTTTCTCAATGGGTGAATTAAACAAGTACGCATAGACGTGTGCCGCTTCAGCAAGCTTTATAATTGCCGGGCCACGCTTTTTGAAATTTTGAAATACTATGGCATCTACCTTGTCTGGCCCTGAAATCGCCTCTTCCACCTGCTTGACCATGAGGAAATGATTACTTTTGGCATCGTAGACTCGCAAATCGACATCAAGGTCATCTGCTGCTGCCTCCATAAAATTTGTAACCAGATTCCAGAATGAGCTCTGTCCGGGAATGAACAGGGCCACTTTGAAGCTTTTGGCGTTAGCTGTTACAGGGAGTAACAAAACAACCAGTAGCCCCAAAAAGACAACCCCTCCAGCGACCCTGTCACAGAATCTCAATGTGATGGCTGAAAAAGCCATTAGAAACGGTACCCCAGAGAAAAATACCCTGTGGTCTGGCTGCTTTCCGCCTCTTCCCTCTCTGTCAGGACATAAATACCATACACTGAAATATCAATTTCCCCATCGACCTCGATTTTTGTATAGCAGACCCCTCCCTCTACAAACCAGGAAGACTCAAATTCGTAGTTACCTGATAAATCTATCATATAGGCGTCTCCATCCATATCACCTTTGGCAACTCTGCTTCTCAGCAGATGGTCATCCCTATCCTCTGCCGTGACAAGGGGGGAATATGCAAGGCTGCCAGTTATAATAAAGGCAGGTGTAATCTGGAATTCAGTACCAACAAGCAGATATGGCATACTGTAGGTCATCTCATAATTCGTGGTAACAACCCCGTTTCCAAAATACTCATATCCGAATTGACCAGATGGTGAATACTGGTGCACCAAACTCCCGTCATATTCATACTTTTGATACTGATACCCTATTCCGGTAAAAAGACTCCAAGAGTGCCGCTGCATAAAGGTCCACTCCACATCTACATCAAAAATAAATGCCGAAAAACCGGAAATGTCAGATGTAGAGTACACATCCAGCTGCCTAGGGTTAGAAGCATGAAGCCAGTCCCGATCTGTCATCGGATCGTTTGGATCTGTAATATCAGTTTTAACCACACCGTTTATGCGCCAGTTCTGTCCAACATCCAGTCTCGCAGATACCCTGGCCAACCATATATCAAGAGGCCACTCAAGTTCACTCAACGGAAAGTATCCCTGAGCAGAGTTTCCATCAGGAAAACGGAAAGGTGCCCCTACGGAATATTTTGTCTCACCGGTCATCATTTCTATTCCGAGTGTGATTTCAAAACCACTCCGGGCAGCGGCAGGGATATCGGTCTGGTTTGCCTGCGGGTTTCCAATAACAGCGTATACCGTTCCGGAACACAAAATCCAACAACCTGCCCCCAAAACAACAACATGAGCCATCTTGCTCCCCGTCTGCCCCATCTGATTCTCCCTGTAATATATGACTGAACACAAGCAAATCTCTTTCCTAAAAAGACCTATGACACCTTTGTTGCAGCGATTGCAGGACTACTGACACGAAGACAATACCTGCCTTACTGAACAGGATAAACAATTTACCTCAACAAATCAAAGACATATTACTTTACAAAACCACAGCATCTTCTTGCAACACTTTTGTATCCATGGATCATCTACGATTTATTCAGGGTTCAACAAGCCGAACTTGAACAATCCCACGTACGGAATTACAGCAAAAAAGGGCTTTTGCCCGCCGAATATCCTCAAGGTCAAGTACCTTCTCCTGAACCTCCGGGAAAGGGTTGGAGAGAATTTCTGCCCGCATGGTGCCTGCCAGCAGTCCTGCGGAAACCGGTGGCGTATAATAATTACCGTCTAAAAATACTATCAAATTTGTAATGCATCCTTCTGTGATCTCCAAACGCTCATTTTGAAAAATCACATCAAACAACCCTTGCTCTCTCGCACGTTCAAATTCCCTGCCAAACAGAGAACGTTCACTGGTTTTGTGATAAAACCACACCAGGGAGGATTGCACCCCATATGGGGAAAGACCTACGACTGGCAGCTCGTCATGACTGGCTGCCGGGGATTCCGGTAAAACCTGAAGTGCTGGAGCTTCGCATACTCTGCTTGTAATTTCCACCACACCATCTTTTGCCAGTGTCAGCCGGACCAGCTGGTACTCAGAGGCGCTGTGTTTCGCAGGCTCAACAGAATCCAGTGCGGCCAGGATCGTATCAGCCGAGAAAGCAAAACTGAAATAGTATGCAGATTTCCTAAGTCGGTCAAGATGATTATCAAGTAGAAAATATTGTTTTTGCGGGTCTCTTAGCAGTGTTTCCAGCAACACAAACTCCGGAATGGATTTAGTCAGAAACTCCGCCTTTAAAAGGCATTCCTGCCACTCCTGTTCCGGTATGGAATCGTGAACTATGCCTGATCCTATCCCCATCTCTCCTCTGTTTCCCTTCAGACGAACCGTGCGGATAGGTACATTGAATGTTCCAGTACCATCAGGAGCAAAGTAACCTACAGCACCTGTGTACACGCCCCTTGGAGCAATCTCAAGTTCCCGGATTATCTCCATTGTCCTGATCTTTGGAGCACCGGTGACAGAGCCGCATGGGAAGAGAGCTTTTAGAACATCAAGTATGGCTACACGATTAAAAACACTCCTGTCAGTCACAGCTGAAACTGTGGATGTCATCTGTAAAACACTCTCAAACCTCTCCACATCGAAAAGGGATTCTGTAACAACTGCGCTATCACCCAATTGTCGACAGAGGCGGGCCAGATCATTCCTGAGAAGATCAACAATCATCACATTTTCACTACGATTTTTCTCATCCAGTCTCAACATCTCACACTGTTCCTGATCTTCTCTCCAGTCCAGCCCCCTTTTCATTGTTCCCTTCATGGGACGAACAAGGATACGATCAGTGTCAGCTTTAAAAAACAGTTCCGGAGAAAGTGAAAGAATATGTTCACCAGCAAGGTGGATCATCGCCCCGTACGCCACCGACTGGTTGCGACGTAGTTTTCGATAAAATGCCTCCGGAGATCCGGAAAAGTCAAACAAGAGTTTCAGGGTATAATTCACCTGGTAAGTGTCCCCTGCTGCGATATAATCTTTTATTTTTGATATTGCCCTGAGATAGCTGGCCCGGTCCTGACTGGGGCGAATATCATTAACTGTAAAATCGGATAATTCCCGGGTAGCCGCAGTAAAGGGGAAATTTGTCATTCCGCTTTTATGGTCACAAAAAAAAGGCTGCTTAAACACCCCGAAAGATGCCAGCACCGTTTTATTATTAAGAAGGTCTTGCGGCAGCAGATCCACAAGACGGCTCTCCAGCAGATACCCAAACTCATAGCTCATCCAGCCTGCAAGGTAGGAACCAGTTGCGAGAACCTCCTCCATTCTGGAGACAAACAGAGCCGGATCATCCCCCCCTCTGAAATCAATTCTTTCCAGAGGCTGAACAAAAAGATAGGAATGCCTGTTTCTCGCATCGCTGCGTGCCGTATCGAGAAAAACATACTCTTCCTCATCCTCCAATGCATCCAGCAGGGAGTCCAGTTGCTTCTGTTTCAATGGCTTCATGCACCCTCTTCTATCAATTCAAGGAGGAATTTCAACTAAAAACGTCAAAAGATATATCCCCTTCTCTGTAAAAGGGAACCATTCAGCTTGCGCAGGAAACAAAAATATTCTATATTAGCTGATTCTGCGACACTATTTCTGTATCAGAGATTAAACAGGCAGCAGAGCTTCGATCTGTCAGCACTGTCATTACACACTTTTTATCACCTGCATCTTACAAGGAGGCCCTATGTTAATTAAGGACTGGATGGCAACCACCATACTTACGGTGGACGCCAACACCTCGGTCATGCGAGCCGGAAGGACAATGAAAGACAATAACATCAGGCGATTACCTGTTGTCTCTCAGGGAAAACTTGCAGGTATTATCACCGATCGAGATCTCAAGGAAGCCTCACCATCTTCCAAAACAGATATGGATCTGCATGAGATGTACTATCTTCTGTCTGAGATGAAGGTCAAAGATGTCATGACAGAGGCTCCCATTCGTCTCAGTCTTGACGACACTCTTGAAAAAGCCGCCCTTGTGATGCTGAATGAGAAAATTTCAGGTCTCGTCATTGTAGATGAAGAAGAGAATCTGGTGGGTCTGCTCTCAGAGTCTGATGTTCTTCGTGGCTTTATCCATGCCACCGGTATCCAGGATGGTGCCTTCCAGATCGTTATGGATATGTCTGATGCCGGAGGCTCAGTATCACAACTCATCGATGTGCTGCGTCAGAATCGGGCCAGAGTCCTTTCCATCCTCACATCTTTTGATGATGCTCCGGCTGGATCTAAAAGGGTTTCTGTACGTATCATGCCATATAACGGTGAGGTGGAAGACCTCGTTAAAGAACTTGAGGCAATGGAAGGATACACCATCGTCAGTCAGGGAATTGATGACTTAAAAAACCTACCTAAAAAGTAACACAACAACAGTAACAATCTCGAAAAAAACTATAATAACCGATGGCTAAGTAAAAAACCTCAGATGCGAGGAGCGTATTTTTTATTTAATTCCGGTGTACCAGGGTACGGCGAAATTAAATAAAAAATGTACCCCAAAAGGCACTTCCGGAGGGACGCCTTACGAAGCTGGTGAAAAGTTTTACGACGCCATCAACAGTTACTAAACACTACAGACAAACAACAAAGGAGAAACACCTATGTCGAGAAAAATGGTCACTATTGATGGTAATCAGGCATGCACTCATGTTGCCTACGCCACCAGCGAGGTAATCACTATCTACCCCATTACACCTTCTTCACCAATGGCTGCCGAGGCTGACACCAAAGCAACCGCCAATCAGGAAAACATCTGGGGTTCCATTCCAGTTGTAACCCAGATGCAATCTGAAGGTGGTGTTGCAGGTGCCCTGCATGGATCCCTTGCTACAGGCGTTCTCTGTACCACCTTCACCGCATCTCAGGGTCTACTCCTGATGATCCCAAATATGTACAAGATTGCCGGTGAGCTCACCCCTACCGTCTTCCATGTAACAGCCCGTTCCATCGCTGCCCAGGGACTCTCCATCTTTGGTGATCATGCAGATATTTATGCTGCCCGCCAGACCGGTTGGGGTATGCTCTGCTCCAAGAATGTTCAGGAATGCATGGATATGGCACTGATCGCCACTCAGGTGTCTCTGGCCTCCCGTATTCCTTTCATACACTTCTTCGACGGTTTCCGTACCTCCCATGAGATACAGAAGATCGAGGAACTGACCAAAGACGATATGGCTGCAATGATTGACGAAGATCTCATCATCGCCCACCGCAAGCGTGCCCTCACTCCTGACAGTCCCAGCATCCGTGGAACTGCCCAGAACCCAGATGTTTATTTCACAGGACGAGAGACAGTAAACAAATTTTACGCAGTTACACCCAAAATTGTCCAGGATACCATGGACAAATTTGCAGGTATCACCGGTCGTCAGTATCACCTCTTCGACTACTACGGTGCCCCTGATGCAACAGACGTAATTGTGATGATGGCCTCTGGTTGCGAGACCGTTTCCGCCACCATCGACCACCTGGTTTCCGAAGGAAAAAGTGTTGGTCTGGTAATCGTTCGTCTCTTCAGACCTTTTGACTGCAAGGCAATGGTTAACGCCCTTCCTTCTTCTGTTGAGCGTATCACTGTAATGGACAGAACCAAAGAGCCCGGTTCTGCTGGCGAGCCACTCTACCTTGACGTTCGCGCCGCAGTTGGTGAGGCCACTGAATCGAACACCTCGGCCTACCAACCTGTTATCCTGTCAGGACGCTATGGACTTGGTTCAGCCGAGTTCACTCCTACAATGGTTAAAGCCATTTTTGACAACATGGAATCCATGGCTCCCAAAAATCATTTCTGTGTTGGTCCAAATGATGATGTCACTGGAACCAGCCTTGACTACGACCCGGATTACTCCATTGAAGGTGACGACGTATATCGTGCCATGTTCTATGGTTTAGGATCTGATGGTACTGTTGGCGCCAATAAAAACACCATCAAAATAATTGGTACCGAGACTGACAACTCTGCCCAGGGCTACTTTGTTTATGATTCCAAAAAATCCGGCTCCATTACCACATCACATTTGAGATTTGGTAAGAATCAGGTTGTTGCACCGTACCTTATCAACAAGGCCAATTTCATTGCATGTCATAACTTTACCTTCCTTGATCAATACGACATGCTCCGCAACCTTGAAGAGGGTGGAACCTTCCTTCTCACCACCAGCTTTAATGCTAAGCAGATCTGGAAGGAACTGCCACGCAATGTGCAGAAAGACCTTATTAACAAAAAGGCAAAATTCTACATCATTGACGCCCTGTCCCTTGGCCAGACTCTTGGTCTTGGTGCCCGTATCAATATGATCATGCAGACTGCCTTCTTCCTTATTTCTGGGATCATTACCGAGAAAGAAGCCATCACCGCCATTAAAAATGCCATCAAGAAAACCTATGGCAAGAAGGGTGACAAGGTTGTCAACATGAACTATGACGCTGTTGACGCTGCTGTAAAAAATATTGTCAAAGTAAAACTGAGCAAGAGCATAAACGGCCACGAGATGCCTCCCACCGTTCCTGAGTCCGCTCCTGACTTTGTTAAAAATGTCACTGCTAAAATGATTGAAGGCAAAGGTGACCAGGTGAAGGTTTCCGAAATGCCTAATGATGGAACCTGGCCAACTGCCACCACCCAGTACGAGAAGCGTAACATAGGTGTCCATGTACCTGAGTGGCTTGAAGAAAACTGCATCCAGTGTGGTCAGTGTTCTCTGGTTTGTCCCCATGCCGCAATTCGTATGAAAGTTGGCAAAATGCTAAAGGCTCCCAAAAGCTTTAAATCCATCCCTGCCGTTGGCAAAGCGTTCAAGGGTTCGGATTTTGCCATCCAGGTATTCACCGAAGATTGCTGTTCATGTACCCAGTGTATGGACGTGTGTCCCGGCAAGAAAGGCAACAAAGCTCTGCAGATGGTCGCCAACAGTGAAAAAATTCGTACCACTCAGGCCAGGAACGTGGAATACTTTCTCGGTCTTCCTGAGGCCTCATCAGCCGATGTCAACCCTGCCACCATCAAGGGGAGCCAGTTGCTCCGCCCCTTGTTTGAGTTCTCTGGTGCCTGCGCAGGCTGCGGTGAGACCCCGTACATCAAACTTGTAACCCAGATGTTTGGCGACAGAATGCTGATTGCCAACGCGACAGGATGCTCATCCATTTATGGTGGCAACCTGCCGACAACTCCATACTGTCAACGTGAAGACGGACGTGGACCTGCATGGGCCAACTCTCTGTTTGAGGATAATGCAGAGTTTGGACTTGGTATGCGTGCCTCTGTTTCCAAGCTCGGTTCCCAGGCTCTAGAACTCTTGGACAAAGCAGTTGCCGAGAAACTGATTACCAAGAAAATGGCCGGTGATATCGCAAAGGCAACCCAGAAAAGTCAGACTGACATCGAGGCTCAGCGTGGTCGTGTTGCCAAACTGAAAGCCAAACTGGAAGGAAGCAGCAATGTCATAGCCAAGCGTCTTCTTGCCTGTGCCGACTACCTTGTGAAAAAATCAGTCTGGATCTTCGGTGGTGACGGCTGGGCATATGATATCGGATATGGTGGACTTGATCATGTCCTTGCTTCAGGTGAAAACGTTAATGTTATGATCCTTGACACCGAGGTGTATTCCAACACCGGCGGCCAGATGTCTAAATCCACTCCACGTGCAGCTACCGCACAATTTGCAGCAGGTGGGAAGAAAATGCCAAAGAAAGATATCGGCATGATCTTCTCCACATACGGTAATGTTTATGTTGCCAAGATCGCCATGGGCGCCAACCCCACTCAGGTGGCAAAGGCTATTGCAGAAGCAGAAGCCTATGATGGACCATCACTCATCATAGCTTACTCACACTGCATCAACCATGGTATCAATATGACCAAAGGCCTGCATCAGCAGAAAAAAGCAGTTGCTTGTGGTCACTGGCCTCTGTACCGCTACAATCCGGAGCTGGAAGAAGCCGGTAAGAATCCTCTCTCCATCGACTCTAAAGAGCCCACAATGAGCTTTGAAGAGTATGCAATGGGCGAGAATCGCTACCGTATGCTGAAAATGATGAATCCAGAGCACGCTGATGAGCTTATGGAACAGTCTCAAAAAGATGTTACCAAGGGCTGGAAGTTCCTTAAGGCACGTGCTGCATCACTCGATCCTGAGAAATAAAAACCTCACTCTTGAGTTGACCTGCTTTACAGGTCAACTCAAGAGCCGAGTTATTTTCCAGAAACTCCTGGGAGGATAACAGACAAAAAAAGGGTATTGGAAGAATTCTTCCAATACCCTTTTGTGTATTCCTCCACAATAGCTATTCAGCTATCAACCCATTCTCTATTACAGATCAGGATCGACCTCTTCACCTCTGGCCTTTTTAATCTCTTTGTAATCACTGATGGATTGTGTGACTGAGTCATCCTGACGCTGCTTGATCTCAGCTACTTTTGCCTCAATCTTATCCTGACGGATAGAAAGCCCCTCCGCACCAAACAGGGCGTTGGCAAGATACTTAAAAGAGAAAAGCATCAACTCCACGTCATCGGTCTTGAGTGTTTCAAGGGTTTCATCGTCAATGATATAGGTGTCCAGAAATGAACTCTCCAGGACGAACCGGCGAAAGTGATCCAAGTCCGTTGAGGCCATAAAGAACATACGCTTAGCCTGCTCAGAAAGAGCTGCCTGGTGACCATATGATTTACGCCGCATAACCAGTCGTAACCAGTCTTTGTTCATCTCGTCACGAACATCAACTCCCTGATCAGCACGCCATTCGGCAACAGTCCATTCCTTATCTTCAAGGAAGCCCTTACAATGATCCTCCTTCACAATAAAAAAGAACTTCTCTTCATCCTTGTGATCAGCACCTTCCCCCATAGTCCCCTGTCCCTCATGGAAATCAGCCATACCAACAGGGTAGTATCGACACGCAGAGGGACGATCAGTATAAACTGTACAACCCTCGGGTGTCACAAATGGGCATTTATTATCATCTTCACGGAGCTTCAGCGCAACACCCGGCATATCTGTCTGCTCAAGGTAAACGGGAGTTGTGTATTGCTCCAGAAATTCATGGGCTGGTATTTCAAGGCGTTTTTTGAGCATTAAAATATCATAGGGAGTCAGAATAATTTTAATTCCTCCGCAACAGGCGGTAAAACATTCCACCACGGGGTGACAACGAAATTTGATCTTTGACTCCAAGGTCAACTTCTGGGGAAGAATATTGGAAGGATTCAAACCCTTGCCAAATAATGTTTTCTCCTTTCCTGACATATCCTGCTCACTCATTGACACACCTTTTTTTGCTATAGTTATATCGTTCTATCTCATTATAGAGAAAAATTTCACATTCGATGAATCGTATATAATAAACACATACTAGGTCAGTGTCAAACCTATTTCCCATTAGGATTCCCGCATTTCAGTTTCCACTTAATTTTTAATCAATTTTGTTGCGGTTTAGAGAGAATATACGTATAGTCCGGTTTCGTAATTTAGCTATTTTCTTTTTTACCCCGGATATAATGTATGAAACTTTTCGTTCGACCTGTTGATTTTTCCAGGGTTCATACCCTGGTATACCATCTCCCTGAAGGCCCGACTCTTTCTCTGCCACCTGATGGCATAGAGGAATTCCTTGAACTTGAGCTGAACATTGGCCATGTCTGTGACACATCAGATATTGATGGAGTGGTTCACTTCTTCCCCAAGGGCAATGCCTGAGCAACCATTCCTGGTACTGCTTCCATGAAAGATCTGTCGTTAAAATCCGACGGCCACATCCACACCAGCTACTGTCATCATGCCACTGGTGAAATGGAGGAGTATGTTCTTGCCGCCATTGCATCTGGACTTCAGGAGATTGTATTTCTCGAACATATGGAAGCGGGAGTCCACTACTTTGAAAGTACCTGGCTCACAGAGGATGATTTTGATATCTATTTCGCGGAAGGAAAACATCTACAGGATAAATATGGTGACACCATAAAGGTATCCCTCGGCGTTGAAGTCGGATACAGTCCAACACACAAAGAAGAGTTACGTGAACGACTGGCCCGACGCTCCTGGGACAGGATTGGGATATCCTACCACTTCATGCCTCACCCCGACAGTAGTCAATACCACCTCAACCTGGTGAGCAGAAAAGAGAGGAACATACTCGCAATAAAAAAACTCGGATGTGACTTTGTTCTGGAAAACTACTTCAAGACTCTCACCGAAGCCGTGGAATTTCTTCCAGGTACTGTGCTCTGTCACCTCGATGCTGCCCTGCGCTTCCAGCCCGGATTCTCCATAACCCCCAGCCATCGTGAACAGATCAGACCACTTCTGAAAGCTCTGCAATCAAAAGACATGGGGCTTGAGGTGAATACCTCAGGTTTCAGTATCAGAAAAACCCCCTTTCCCGCCCCGTTCATTATTCACGAGGCTATGGCGTTGGATATCCCGCTGATACCAGGTTCTGACGCCCACAGGCCGGAACATGTCGGCAAAGACTTCGACCGGCTGCCTGCCTACCTGGATTTCCCGTAAGCTTTTACCTGAATCCATGACGGCGTCACAACTTTTTTGGTAACATATCGATACGGCTTACCAGAAGCAGCGGTTAAAAAACAAGCAGTATCATCATCAAACGCATACGGGTTCTGCACTTACCCAATCCCTGCAATATCACCCAATATACTCACCCATGGCTTCCTTCAACAGGGCTGCATTAAAAGGCTTTTGAATAACCTTATTTACCCCTGCGGCATAGGCAGCATCATTATCATTCACCTCGTTCTGAGTAGTTACCATAATAATGGGTAACTCTTTGGGACCATATTTTTTTCTTATTTCACCGGCAAGCATCACTCCGGTAATTTCCGGCATATTCAGATCAGTGAGAACCATAGCCGGTTTTTCAGTCTGCAACCACTCAATGGCGGTGGCTGGAAACTCAAAGAGAACAGGTTCATAGCCCAACTCATGGAGGGTTGCCTTGTAAATACTGAGAATCATCCGCGAATCGTCGACTGCAACCACCTTGACCTTATCCTCAACCTCATCATCCCCTTTAAGTTTTTTGGCAAAATCCTTAAACCCATTTTCCTCAAGGAGTTTGACATAATGCTCCTTTGTATCTTTATGGACATGGGGAAGATAGATCAGAGACAACTCCTGAAAAAAATCCTCGCCAACAAGACTCATAAATACTTTATCAACCTGGGCATTTACGATGATTTTGGTGATATGCCTAGCCTCATCATCCTTATTACGCAGGAGATTTTTAATACCGGCTGTGAGAATTTCGGAGTAGTTCTGATCAATGGCCCTGGCTGCTGCGACACAGACATGATCTTCAGGATCCGTCAGCCCTGCAGTCAGTGTGTAAGCACCTTTGCGCAGTGGGAGAAGAGCCAGGGCTTCGTAAGCCGCAAAACGAACGTTGGCACTCTTGGGCTCCTTTCCGAGTAGTTTTCTGATGGGCATAATAGCCGAGTCATCACCAATATCTCCAAGCACATTCAAGGTATGGATAATAAAGTCAGGATCGTCCTGAAGCAGGTTACCTATGAGGGCAGGAACAGCCTTGGCACCAATACGTACCAACTCCTGTTTTGCATAGATACGCATATGCGCATAATGCGACGCCAGGGTGTCGTTCAATTTTTCAAGGGAAACAGGGTCCTGAACATCGGCAAAAATAGAGAGGATCATATAATCCATCTCGTTGTCGGTTCCCATCCGTTCGGCAAGGCGATGCATGGCAGACTGCGTTCCCACCTGACCAAGGGCCTGAATAGCAGTAATAATGAGATCTCTATTTGCAGCATAAAGGTAATCAGTGAGCGTGTTAATTGCCTGAGGATCACCTATCATTCCAAGGGTTTCAATGATCAACTTAATTTCAGATTCATCCTGCGAATTGGCTACCAGATACAAAAGAGCAGGAACAGCCTCTTCAAAACGCAGCTCTCCGGCAACATTGATCAGGTGTGTTTTATCCTTAATGGAGGAATCTGAAAGAAACTCTATGAGCAGCTCCGGATACGCAAGCAGATTAGACAGCAACGTCTCTTTGATAATCGGTAAATTATCTACTATATCCACATGCTCCGTCATCAGGTGCAGCAAAATCGGTACTGTAAATTTGACATCACCACGTGACAGTTCGTAGATCAACCTGTTCTGGGTCTTCATATCTACATCTGGAAGGTGGGCCAGAACAAGCTTTGTCTTCAGAGTATCCCCGGTCTGAATATTATCCCGAACCTCATCTATCATATGTTGAGTATTTAATTCTGCCATTGTCATTCCTCATCCGATTCCAGCCAATACGAGGCAAGTTTACTCTCACCACTGGAATAAAGTAATATTGTATCTCCCTGTGAACATGCTGATTACCTGATACAAATTCAGGATATCATAAAAACAAGAATTATGTCTAGGAGCTTGTGCAGAATAGATAGATTTTTAGAAAAGGAAATGGAGACAGGTGCAGGAGAGAGAAAATTCCTCTCCTGCAGAAAGCTACTACCGGTACAAACAGTATATTCCTACATCCCATCCGCTGACCTGTGACGCATCCAGGTACTATTTGGATGGGTACCAGTCCACACCAATGTGCCGCAACATATTAAAGCCACCGCCAAGAACCAGACTGTCAGCACGCCCCTCACTATCAAGAAAACTCTGAATCTCAAACGACCGTGTCCCGGAATCACAGAGAATAATCAGAGTTTTTTCCTCGGGAAGCTCTGTAAAACGTTCTCGAATTTCATTGTAGGGAACGGCAATCCACTTATCTGTTCCAAATTTTTCCACAAAGGGGGCAGCTTCCTGGGGGTGCCTGATATCAAGGGCAACCCACTCTTCTTCCATTGAAAAATCATCCATCCAGTCAAGGAAGGATTCAATACTCACTTTTCTCAGACGACCATCACAAAGATTGTCTGCGACATAGGCCAAGGCGTTGATGGTATCAATAGCCGCAGAGAATGGCGGAGCGTAGGCCATTTCAAGGGTTCCGAAATCATCCAGGGTGGCGCCATTTGTTATGTAGGCCGCCGCAGCATTAATTCTTGCGGAGATTCCATCACCCATAGGTCCGAAACCCTGAACACCAAGAACCCTTCTGGTACGACGATCAAAAACCATCTGAAAACAGACAATAGCCTCCGTAGGAAAAAAATGAGCCCGATCCGCAGGAGCAGTAAGCGCCACATCTGCATCAAATCCTTCTGCAAGTGCCACTTCAAGACTGAGCCCTGTGGCACCGATACACACATCAAATGCCTTCATGATAAAACTCCCCACAGCCCCTTTGAAGGTGGAAGGAATGCCGGCCATGTTATCACCGGCAATACGGCCCTCCTTATTGGCCAGGGAACCCAGCGGTGCATAAAATTTCTTCCCGGACACCAGATGCATGACCTCAATACAATCACCTGCCGCATAAATAAAGGGATCAGATGTCTGCATTCGCTCATTCACTACAATAGCACCCATTGGTGAGGTTACAAGTCCCGCATCCACGGCAATCTCAGAGCGGGGCCTGACGCCAGCAGCCATGATGACAATATCAGCCTCGATGGTTCGATTGGCTGTCCTCAGGCCTGTCACCTTGCCATCTTTTCCGGTAATCTCAGTCGCTCCTTCTCCAAGAAAGACGTCAACATCATTATCCCGTAGATGTTTGGTAAGCATGGAGGCCAGTGGAAAATCTACAATGCGCGGTAGGACCTGAGGCATAAACTCAACAACTGCAGTTTCAACTCCCCAGAGGTCTTTAAATGCCTCTGCCATCTCAAGGCCAATGGCACCACCGCCAATCACAACCGCCTTGCTAACTTTCCCCTTGGCAATTCTATCTTTGATTTCAATAGCCTTATGGAGATCTGAAATGGTGAAGACACCATCAAAATCGGCACCAGGTATGGGAAGAACAAACGGTTTGGAGCCGGTGGCAATCATCAGGACATCATAGGCAACATCCTCTTTGTCACCGCTTGCCACATCCTGGGTCTGAACCGTTTTATTTTTACGGTCAATTCCAAGTGCCCGGGTTCCGCTTTTAACAATAACTCCTTTCGCATCCCTGAAAAATGTTTCATCTCGAACCATATGGAAACTGGTGGAACGTAACTCGGTTTCATCGGAGACATCACCTGAAACATAGTAAGGAATTCCACAGCCGCCGTAGGAAAACAGAGTATCCTGTTCAATAATGGTCACCTCTGCATCCTGAATCAGCCGTTTCACACGGCACGCTGCCTTCGGACCTGCAGCAACACCACCAATAATTACTATTTTTTTTGTCATCCCAAACCTCCGAATCTGAACATGAGAATGCTCCAACATAATGGAGCTATTTAATTTTTCAATGATACTGACAGAACAATAAAAACAGGGAAATTACAAGCAGAAAAGGATGGTTCAAGGCTGTTTAGCACTGCTGAGGCAATCTAATACCAGCCGTTGCCTGTCATCAAAAAGACGCCTGCTGATCAGCCAAATAGCGCTGAGTACACCAAAGCCGGTTCCTGCAGCAATAAGAAACATGATCAGGATTTGATATTTTACGGCATCAAGGGGTGACGATCCTCCCAGAATCTGTCCTGTCATCATACCGGGCAGGCTGACCACACCAGCCGCTGCCATGGAATTTATGATTGGAATCATCCCGGTGCGCATGCAGTCACGCCTGATCTCACCACTCGCCTCCTGCCAGGTATGCCCCAGGAGCAACCGCTGTTCGACCATTCCCTGCTGATTATATATTTCGGTGGTCAATCTATCAGAAGCCAAAGCCACTCCATTCATAGTATTACCAAGCAGCATCCCAAGTAGAGGAATCGCGTACTGCGGCAGATACCAGGGATCAGCCCCCACCATGACAGTAAGTGCCAGAATAGTCACTGTGAATGAAGAAATCAGCATGGAGCCGGTACTAATCAGATAACCGGCTGCCCCACGCAATTTGCGCTTCTGCCTGGCCCACACCTCATATCCTGCAACAAGCAGCATACAAAGGGACATCAACCCCACAAAAGGAAAGCTGACACTGGCAAAAAGTGCCTTTAATACCATACCGATAAGCAGTAACTGCACTGTCATGCGAACACCGGATATCACAATCCGTTTTTCAAGGCCCAGCCCAATACGCAGACTGGTTGCTGCAAGAAGGAGTAGAAGACAGGCGGCCAGAGAGAGATCAAAACTACTCAGAGATATCACATGCATCGTTGTTTCTCCTCTGATAAACCATTCCCCTCAACACGATAAACCCTGGTTGCCACCCGGAAGAGCTGCTCGAGATCATGACTTACCCAGAGACAAATACACTGATTGCTGGCACAGATATCAACAACTATGGCCTCAACCGCCGCAGCCATTTCCCTGTCCAGTGCCGATGTGGGTTCATCAAGAAGAAGCACCTGGGGCTCATTCATGAGGGAACGAACTAAAGCCAGGCGCTGCCGTTCACCCGTGGAGAGCCTGCTAATCTGCCACCTCATAACATCCGCACTAAAACCCAGTTTCTTAAAGAGAACCTGCAATGCCGTTGCCGGACTCTTATTATCAAAATGGGCTCCGACAGTATCATACCACCAAAATGATTCTGCAGGCACCATGGCCACCCTTTTTCTCCACTCGGGAGCTGCAACCGATGAGCAGGCGTCATCGCCCAGAAAGCAGTCCCCTTCGTGAGCGATTACGTCAGCAATTGCTCTTAACAGTTGCGTTTTTCCGACTCCTGAACGCCCTGTCAGGCCGACACATTCCCCTGGCCCAATATCCATACTATAGGGACCATTGCCGAGAAAAGTGAGCCGAGATAGATGTAATCCTATCGCTGCTCGGTTCTCAGGGCAGATTGATGGTAAAGGTGCTTCCTTCATTTTCCTTTGAACTCACTGAGATAGTACCATGGTGCTGATCGATGATATTTTTAGTGATGGCAAGACCAAGTCCTGTCCCCCGGTTTCTATCAGTATAAAAAGGTTTAAAAATTTCTGTTTTCTTCTCTTCACTCATCCCAACGCCACTATCTTGAATGGCGATAAATACAGAACCATCTGACCTGACCACTCCCGTTGTAACCTTGAGCTGCCCACCAGTGGGCATAGCCTGTATTCCATTCACCAGAATATTCAACAGGGCACGATAAAAAAGATCAGGATCAATAGTAATTTTACCCACATTTTCTGAGAGTTCAACCTGTAGCTCTATATCTTTCCCCTTGAGTTCTGGTTCGATGAACTGAAGTGCCTGGGTAATGGAATTATTAATGGCAACAGGATGCAGCTTAGCTTTTTTGGGACGGGCAAAATCGAGAAATTCGAGGACTATATCATTGAGTCTGGTGGTCTCTGCGACAATAATCTCCGCCAGGTTCTCATTACCTGGAGCCACTTTTTTGATCCTCTTCACTAGAATTTCAGCCGTCGAACGAACAATCCCTAGGGGGCTTTTAATCTCATGCGAAACAGTGGCCACCATAGTGCCCAGATGTGCCAGGCGCTGGGCATGGCTGAGTTTTTTCTCAAGACTCAAACGTTCACGAACCCTTTTTTCCATAATCCTGTCAGCTCTGGTAACAATGACCAGAAGGACAAGGAAGAGAATGGTCATCACCAGGGAGGAAACAAGAATAACCCGCCACTGCAGCTCAACGATTGCCTCGTATTCCCTGGACAAATCCTGGGTGATTTCGATTACCCCCATAATAGGCCCATCCCCACTGGCATCTTCACGCACCTGGCGAAAGGGAATAAAAGTTTTCAGCTGACAGTGTACAGCCTGAGTTCCCGGAAAAAGATTAAAGATATTGCCACTGGATAAAATCTGAGAATTCGGAGCTCCGGAAAGAGCCTTTTCATACTCGATGCCCCCCATATTTTTTTTTCCAACAAGCTCTCTGTTGGTCGAGTATGAAATGATGTTGACGCTGGAGTCATAGATGGTAACTGCCTCCATCTTCATACTGTCAGTTGCATTGCGGACAATCCTGTCCAAGAGCTGGAACTGTTCTGGATTGGAAAGGGCAATTTTCCCATAACTGATAACAGTAGGAAGCACAAAGCCCCTGAATACCTGCTGATTGAGGTTTTCAGCAAGAAGCAGAGAATAGGCCTCACTCTGGTCAAGCATTACATCGCGGGCATGTCTGGAAATAACCCAGGAGAGGATAAAGGTAAAGATGAGAATTACTCCAAGACTTGTAAATGAAAAATATTTTACAAGCTGAAATGGCATAAGACCGGCTCGAAGCCGCTCGAGATGCTCCGGGTCATCCACTGCAACAGATTTAGAATGGAGTCCCTCTGATCTCTTTTCAGTCACCGCAGACTCCGCAGCGTCTGCAGACAGATGTATCGCAGGGAACAGTGGTCTCTGCCTGAAAGCTTTTCTGATATTCGGTCCATAGGTAGCTCTGTTTGATGGAATGATCTATAATATTCCAGGGGAGATAATCGTTAACGCCATACTGATGAACAGCGTAAAATTCAGAGGTTAACCCTTCGTGACGCATTGCCTGTTTCCAGGGTAACCCTTTTGCTGCCATCAAGGCAAGAACATTGGCCAGTCTGCGATCACCCCTAGCCAGAACTGCCTGAAAAAGAACATTATCAGGCTTATCGTGATTCATCCGCACATTGGCCTCATGCCGCAGTGACTTTTTCAGAAAATCGATTTTTTTATTCAATGACTTCACTGCACCAGCAGCTGAGTTATCATCTTCTGAAACTGCACCTCCGCCACCAAAAGGGTGAAACTGAAAAGGAGTCCAGGGTTTCGGTGCAAAACAGTTCACCGACAGGCTGATCTCGCAGAGCCGCCCCCTTGCCCTTCCAAGAGGAAGCATAACAGCTTTGACCCTCCTGATCAACGTAAGCATTTCTTCCAGATCTTGGTAAGTTTCTGTGGGAAGGCCTATCATGAGGTAGAGTTTTAACTTATAGAGGCCCACTCCAGCCAAACGTTCTGCCGCGAGAAGTATATCGCTTTCCGTGAGATTTTTGTTAATGACGCGACGAAGTCTTTCTGATGCCCCATCAGGTGCAATGGCCACACTTTTCAATCCACTGTTTGCCAGAAGTTTCAGTAGCGGACCTGATATACGATCTGCCCGAAGTGATGAAAAGGAGAGTGAACAGCCACTGTCAAGAAGGTATGATGAGAGGTTTTCAAGTTCATCCTGATCCGCCATTTCCATACCAAGCAGACCAATTCGACGAACAGCAGCATTTCGTTCTTCAACCCCCTTAACCACAGCATCTGCATCCCATAGTCGTGGGGGCCTATAGATAAAACCTGCTGCACAGAACCTGCATCCACGCGAACATCCACGTCCGAGTTCAGTCACATAAAGATTTGAGAACTCAGCTGCCGGGCTGAGGATCTGGGAATGGGCTGCTTTCTTTACTGTTGGAACAATGACCTTGGTAACTCTGGCGGATATACCACTCACAGCAGTACTGGTAAGAAGTCTGCCGCTGCTCTCATCATACCGGGGTGTATACAAAGCTGGCACATACGCCCCCTTAACCTTTTTCTGGATAGTAAGAAGCAGCTCGGCCCTGGTCATATGGGGCAGATTTTTCAAGAGAATTGAAAGCAGGGATGGAAGTATCCCTTCAGCCTCACCAAGCAGGAAAAGGTCGGTAAATGGAGCTAAGGGTTCGGGGTTCATAAATGTTGCAACCCCGCCTCCAATGACGAGCGGACTGGCTGAAGAGACAGGCCCGTTCTCACGACTCTCTGCAAAAAGCCTGATACCCGCGGAGAGCAGTAAACGTGCAATATTTACATAATCATGCTCAAAACTTATTGAATAGAAAAGGAGGGGGAATTCATCGAGTCCTCTGCCGGATTCAAAGGAACGCAGAGGGGAGTGAACATCTTCCGGAAGAAAAAAGCGTTCACAAACCAAGTCATCAGGGTCGTTCAACAGAGAATAAACCAGTTGAAACCCAAGACTTGAAACACCAACACTATATTTATTTGGATAAAGTAAAGCTACTGGAAGTTTTCCTGTCCATTTTTTCAGATAGGTACCACTTTCCTGGTCGAGAAGGCTTACTTCCCGGACTGCTGCTCGTTTTTTTCTCTGCTTTCCTCTACCCAAATGTATCACACCGACAAACAGCAGGAAAACCGGGAAAAGTGCCCTTTGCTGATCATCCTAGCTTGACCTGCCAGGAGATAATCAGCAACACACTAATTAGCCTTTTTCCTGAGATATGTAGGTGTCTCCATATATTCCTCATTCCATGGCTTGCGCTCCTTACCAGACGGTCGAGGCTCACTGGTGGTAATACCATGATTTTCAAATCCCTTGAAGTTGGATGAGGAAAAAATGGAGCTTCCAGATGGCTGGTTAGGTGGTGCCTGAGTTGGATTTCCGGGTCTGACGTCATCTTCATGGGTCTCCCGGGCAGCAACGGTCTTGGCAGGAATATTCACCTGCACCATATCCTTCTTCTTTGGGGCTGATTCGCCAACGCCTGTAGCGATAACTGTCACATGCAGCTCATCACCAAGGGCTTCGTCATAAAGTGCACCAATAACCACCTTGGCCTCATCATCGACCTTATCCTGGATAAGGGCAGATGCTTCCATGAACTCCGCCATGGTGAATGACTCTTCAGAGGCGGAAATATTTATGAGAAGGCCACGGGCACCATCGATTCCCACATCTTCAAGTAACTGGTTATCAATTGCACGGTTAGCAGCCTCCGTGGCACGATTTTCCCCAACAGCAAAACCAGTTCCCATGATGGCAGGTCCAACCTCACGCATCACAGTACGCAGATCAGCAAAGTCAGCATTCATAAGTCCTGCAACATTTATAAGATCTGTGATACCTTTCACGGCCTGCAGCAGAACCTTATCAGCCATACTGAGCATATCAGACAGCTTGGAGTTTTTCTGCATCAGAGAAAGTAGTCTATCATTGGGAACAGTGATAATTGTATCGGCATACTTGCGCAGCTCTTCCCAGCCCTGCTCAGCATTACGCATGCGGAACTTCCCCTCAAAATGAAAGGGTTTGGTAACCACCGCTACGGTTAAGGCGCCCATTTCCCGAGCTGCTTTGGCAACGATAGGTGCTGCACCGGTACCCGTTCCACCACCCAATCCGGCAGCGACGAAAACCATATCAGCCCCTTTAAGGCTGTCTGTGATCTCATCAATTGATTCAAGGCCTGCCTGTTCACCTGTTTCCGGATCGGCACCCGCCCCAAGTCCCTTGGTAATTCCAGGGCCAATCTGAAGACACACATCAGCGCGCGACTGATCCAGCGCCTGTTTGTCTGTATTTGCTGTGATGAACTCAACACCCTGCAGGCGGTTTTCCACCATTGTGTTAATGGCATTACCACCTCCGCCACCGACACCAATGACTTTAACAACCGCAACCCCTTCTGTTTCCGCCATTCTAAACGGCATATCCTCTCCCATGTTCACGAAATCTGCAGACACATACGCAACATTTCCATAAAATTTAAACAGATAAATTATACCATTTACCGTCTCTCACTGAAACATTTTTCTGCGAATATCTAAAAATATCACATTATCTTACGTAACCAGTCTTTCATCCGGCCGACCATCGAACTTTCGCTGTAGCGATTGTCCAGCTGATGCTGACGCCCATACATCACGAGCCCGACGCCGGTAGTACACCTTGGGGTATTCACCTCAGCCACTTTTCCACCGATCTGGGCTGGATATCCAATACGAACAGGCAGGTCAAATATCTGTTCCGCAAGATCAGCAAGGTTGGCAAGTAATGAAGTTCCGCCAGTTATCACCACGCCGCCGTTTATTTTATTTTTGAGGCCGCAGTTTATCAGATCCTGGTTGACCATCTCAAGGATCTCAACCATTCTTGCCTGAAGAATATCAACCAGTACCTTCTGGGTTACCTTACGCGGTTCACGATCACCAACCGTCGGTACATCAACTACATGATTCGGTTTAACCACAGACGAGAGGGCACAGCCAAAATCCTCTTTCAACCGTTCAGCATCCTGAAGCGGTGTGCGCAATCCCACAGAAAGATCATTAGTGAGGTTATGACCTCCAAGACCAATCTCACAGGTATGGCGGATGGTTCCATCACAAAATACAGCCAGGTCTGTGGTACCACCACCTATATCGAGCAATGCCACCCCGAGCTCCATTTCATCAGTACCCAGCGTTGCATGAGCCGAGGCAATTGACTCAAGCACCATATCAGCAACTTCAAGCCCCGCTTTGTCACAGCAGGTGTACAAATTATGCACAGCACCCATGTCAGCTGTTACGATATGAACATTGGTAACCAACCTCACCCCTGTCATACCTAGCGGGTTCTGTATACCGGTATGATCATCGACCATATACTCCTGAGGGAGGACATGGATAATCTGTTGGTTTTCTGATATTTTCACAGTCCGGGCAGCGACAATAACATCTTCCACGTCACCTTCTTTAATTTCCCGACCATTTATAGCCACAATACCTGGGCTGTTAAACCCCTTAATATGATTCCCGGCAATTCCAACATACACGGTATGCAAATCACACTGTGCAGATTTTTCAGCATCAGTCACGGCTTTACGAATTGATTTCACGGTAGATTCAATGTTCACGACCACCCCTTTTTTCAAGCCAACTGAAGGGGCTGTACCAATACCGATTATATCAATCCCATCTTCAAAAACTTCACCAACCACACAACATATCTTAGTAGTTCCAATATCCAGACCGACTACTAACTCACCTGGTTCTCTGGCCTCTTTGACCTGCTCCAGTTCAACATCTCCAATCACCTCTTTTTTCTCTATCTCATCCATCCACTCACCCTGCCAGGCTTTTAGCCACTAAAACTTTATTTTCCTGATAATCCATTCGAATATACGCAACACTCTCAATAAGAACTTTCCCTTTTTTCTTACGGTACAAGACTCCGAGCACGTCTCTCAACTGATAATACTTTCTTTTTATGTTCCCCTTGCCAAAATAAATGGGAAAAGGATGCTTCACCAGAAATATAACCAATTCTCCTTCTGGGGTGCAATGTATCTCTGACACATTCTGTGCCGGGAGATTAGGGTTATTCATCCTGGCAAGCTTTAAAAAAGATAGTATTTCAGATATCATTTTTTCTCTTTCCAACTCTGATGTGATACTATCAAGCCCTGTGATAACGGGAAAGTCTATATCCTGGCCTGGCGCTACCGCCGCAAAAATCTCGCCCTTTCGGTTGAGATAACGAAAACCCTTTTCCCCGTCTATTGCCACCAACGCCTGAGGCCGATGCTCCCGAATTGAAATCTCCAGCCTGTCCGGCCATATTCTTCTGATATTTGCATACTCCACCCAGGGATGCTGTTGAAGGCGAGACTTCACAGCAGCTGCATCAATGGTGAGCATATTCATCTCATAGGACATATTGGAGAATTTCCTCAACCCCCTGTCATTTGTTACTACGCAACCACTAAACTCGATATCATGGATGCGGAAATACTGAAGATCACCAAGCAGGAACTGTACCGCCCCAGGAAGCAGCAAACCGCACCCAAGCAGCAACAGACCTGCCAGCAGCAGAACTCTGAAAGGTTTCCCCTGGTTATTCACTTCCCTGTGCAAAACACCGAGGTTCTGTTTATGTTTTGTTTCTCCCTTTCTTCCCTGCCACTTTTCCCGCAGGCTTTTTTTTCTGCTACCTGTACTGGAATGATCTGTACCGGAATATCTTGGTGTTAATCTCGGTCCACGCCTTTGATCTTTTGCATTTTTCCGAACCATCCTTCCCAGAAGGGATTTAATCTTTTCAGATAATGTCTGCCCAGCCATATCTTTATACCTGATTACAAAAAGTGTACTTCAGGGAACAGTCGAATTCCACTATCTTTTTCAACTTTTTTGGTTACCATTTTCATCAGCCGACAAACATCTTTCGCAGTTGCTGTACCTGTATTTACAATAAAATTTGCATGAATCAGGGAGACCATTGCCCCACCACATCGCATGCCTTTCAGACCAGAAGCCTCAATCAGCCTCCCAGCTGAATCATCTGGCGGGTTTTTGAAAAATGAACCCGCATTCTTTTCTATTTTCGGCTGATTTTTTTTTCTCTTAGCAGTATTATCACTGCAACGTTTGCGAATAACAGTTTTTTCACCGCGTCGTAAAATCAGATCCACTGACGTTACAATTCGTTTCGCCTTTCCAAGGCCCTGGTTACTCCAGCACCGATAGTCAAAATCCAGTTGTTGTCGCGGCAATTCCTCAACACCATTTGCAAAAGACACCACCTCCATTGCCTCAATAATACCAGACATGTCCTCTCCGAAGGCACCTGCATTCATCAGAGCTGCTCCTCCAACGGACCCTGGTATACCTGCCGCAAATTCAAGGCCTTCGCAATCATGTTCCACACACCAGTTGAGCAACCTGGCAAGACTGCAACCAGCGGATACCCGTACCCTGATTCCACCGGTCATAGATCTCTCAAGAAGCTTCACGCCTGACATATTCTTACCAAAAAGAAAAACCACGCCTCCAAAACCATCGTCTCCAACGAGAAGATTACTCCCCCGGCCGATAAAACGCCACGGGAGGTCATGTTCAGAAACGAAACAGATCAAACGCTGCAGTTCTGCTATACTCTCTACCTCAATCAATGCCTCTGCCGGCCCACCAATACCAAAAGATGTGTATGGTGCAAGGGAGCAATTCCAAAGAACCTCTCTCTCTGTTATATGCCTCAGCCCTTCTCTCAATTTCTGAGAAATGATCATATCTGCTGTTTTTCCAGAAGAAGTTCAACCAATACCTCTCCAGCGCGTACAATATTTCCAGCACCAAGAGTCAAAACCAGATCACCTTCTCTCAACTCGGGTAAAAGTGCTTCAGCAAGACCTTCGACCCGTGAAGCAAATTTGGTTTTTCGCTGACCATGCTTCTTTACTTCATCAAGCAGGATTTCACCTGAAATATTTGGATCAAGAGGTTCACTTGCCGCATAAATTTCTGTCATCACCAGGTAATCAGCCTGATGAAAACAGGTCCTGAACTCTTCAAGCAGAGCCAGAGTTCTGCTGTAGCGATGGGGCTGAAAAAGCACCACCAATCGTTTTTCAGGCCAGCCTTCTTTAATGGCTGCCAGTGTTGCCCGGATCTCTGTGGGATGATGACCGTAGTCATCGATAACAGTAACACCCTGTCCCTCGCCCTTGAGCTGCATCCTGCGCTGCACCCCCTGGAAACCTGCCAGCGCAGTACTTATGGTTTCAAAGGGTATCTCCAACTCCAACCCCACGGATATTGCTGCCAATGCATTATAAACATTATGTTTTCCTGCAAGGGCCAGGTCAATGCGCCCCAATTTTCTACCGCGGTTAACGACATCAAACTTCACCCGCCCACTCACCGCCTCGATCTGTTCTGCTGCGAGATCGGCCTGTGCTGTAAAACCATAGGTCAGTTTACGTTTCTTTATTCGTGGCAAAATGTCTGCCACATTAGGATCATCAAGACAGATGATAACCGCACCGTAAAATGGAATTTTATCAATAAATTCTAAAAATGTATTTTTGATATGTTCTATATCATCATAATGATCCATATGTTCCAGATCAATATTTGTAACCACCTCAAGCACAGGAGCAAGCTTCAGAAAGGACCCATCACTCTCATCAGCTTCTGCAACAAGAAACTCACCTTCTCCAAGCTTTGCATTTCCACCAAGACTATCTACCTTCCCACCGACCACAATGGTGGGATCGAGCCCAGCTACATGCATCATCCAGCTGACCATGGATGTTGTGGATGTTTTGCCATGGCTGCCAGCGATTGCAATACCAAATTTCTTCAACCGCATAAGTTCAGCCAACATCTCCGCCCGCTGAATCACCGGAATTTCTGCAGCAAGAGCTGTAACTACTTCTGGGTTATCGTCACGTATAGCAGATGACGTGACCACAACATCCGCTCCTTTCACCCAGCGCCCGTCATGCCCTTTGTGAATAAGACCACCGAGAGCCTGCAGGTTTCTTGTTATGGCTGAATCACCAAGATCCGAACCGGACACTTCATAGCCAAGGTTGAGAAGAAGCTCAGCAATGCCACTCATTCCAATGCCGCCTATTCCAACAAAATGTATTTTCTTTGTTTTATTATACATTGTTTCCCCGGCCCCTATTTCCATTTTCAAATGGGTAATTCATTAGACGAAGACACTCATCAACAATTCGTTCAGCAGCCTGTGGAAATGCTCTCTTTCGCATGGACTCAGCCATTTCCTCAAGCTGAGATGTGTTGGATAGCAGTTCTGTGATCTGTTCCGCAAGAATCTCAACGGTGAGATCCTTTTCCACAAACATCAGGGCTCCTCCACCTTCCACATAATATTGAGCATTTTGCTCCTGATGGTTATCAGCAGCATGTGGATACGGAATAAGGATAGCTGGCTTTCCAAGGACAGCCAGCTCTGCAAGGGTTGTTGCTCCTGCCCGTGATACCAGCAGATCAGCTTCTCGATAAACAGATGCCATATCATTGAAAAATGCGACAACTGTGGCATCAATCTTGTGCTCTCGATAGACGGCCTTCACTTCTTCCAGATCAGCTTCCCCAGTCTGATGGATTACCTTAACTCCAGCAAGGGATGTTTCACATCCTGCAAAGACCCCACTCACCAATTGATTAATCCGGTGCGCCCCAAGACTTCCACCCAGTACCAGCAACGTAGGCTGAGCCCCCAGTTCTTTATTTTTTTCAGAAAGCTTGAGGATGGCCTGCCGAACTGGATTTCCGGTGAGGACAGTTTTTTTCCTATCAAACCACCTTTCACTTCCCGGTAAAGAGATACAGATTCTGCTCACCAGACGTGACAGCTTTCTGTTAGCAAGGCCGGGAATTGAGTTCTGTTCATGGATAAGGGTTGGGCGCCCAAGGAGCCTGGCCGCTGCAACCACAGGCCCTGTCACATACCCCCCGACGCCAACAACCAGATCCGGCTTAAAGCGAAGAATCTGATACATTGCTTGAAAACAGGACAACGGCAGCACCAGCACACCCTGAAGCATACTTAGAAAGTTTTTACCCTTCAATCCTCTGGAGTTTATGGAACAAGTGGCATAGCCGTACTGTTTCAGGCTACTCTTGTCCATCTTACGCTTTGTCCCCACAAAGAGAATCTCACTTCCGGGGAGTCTTCGACATATTGCCTCTGCAGTGGCAATGGCGGGAAACAGATGCCCACCCGTCCCTCCTCCTGTAAACATGAGTCGCACTGCCCTGCTCATGAAATTGCCCCCAATTCCTTCCTGTCCTGCAACCCGCACACCGCAGCCGTAAATACATCACCACGTTGACCATAATCACCAAACATGTCAAAACTTGCGCAGGCTGGGGCCAGAAGAACCGTGTCTCCACTACTGGCACACCGTGCGGCCATAACAACTGCATCATCCATTGTTCCTGCAAACTCTATATCAACGATATTCTCCATAACATCGGCTATGTTCCGAGCGGCCTCACCTATCAGGATCAGTTTTTTTACTTTTTCCCGAACCGGTTCTTTCAGTACAGCATATTCCTCACCCTTATCACGCCCACCCGCAATAAGAATAACATTTCCAGAGAATGAGGCGAGGGCACTGCATACAGCACCGGTATTAGTCGCCTTTGAATCATTGTAATAATCCACACCCTCTGACGTTTTGATATATTGGAGACGATGTTTTTCCGGAACAAAACTCTCAAGCCCTTGCTGAATAGCATCGTCATCACATCCGGACAGAAAAGCAGCAAGTGATGCTGCGCTGGCATTGAGAAGACCAGTATGTGACTCCAGGGCAGTACCAGTAATGCTCACTGCTACAGTTACTCCAGCATGGTTGATTGTGATTTCAGTACCTTCCACCACCGTAGCGCACCCACTTCCTACCCCACCAAAGCAGAGAACCTCCCGATCACCGGGCAATGACTTAACCTGCTGGCAAAATGAATCTTCTCCACTGATAATTGCGACATCACCTACTTTCTGATGCCGGAAAAGCCGCATTTTTGCAGCAATATATGCACCCATGGTCTTGTGACGATCCAGATGATCCGGAGTAATATTTAACAATATCCCAATATCAGGACGAAAGGTACCTGCTGATTCCAGCTGGAAGCTGGACAGCTCAAGTACCAGGAACCCCACTCTCTCACTCCGCATGAGATAATCCAACACCGGAGTTCCAATGTTTCCACCCACAAAAACCTTTTTCCCGGAAGCACGGAGTAACTCAGCGATCAGCGCTGTCACCGTGGTCTTCCCATTGGTACCTGTTACAGCAATCACCGTCTCAGTTAGATATGGAGCAGCCAGTGCCAATTCGCCAAGGATCGGTATATCCCTCTCCCGCACCTCTGATAGAATTGGCAGATCTTTTGGCACTCCTGGGCTGATGGCGATAAAGTCAGCATGAAGTATAGCTCCTCGCCCCTCTGCAGGAGTCATAAAAGATACCCTGTTCTGGGTAAGATAGGTCCGTTCTTCACTTGAAAGATCTGTGAAATCACGATTATCAACCACCGCCACCAAAGCCTTCTTACTGAGCAGAAATTCCACCATAGCACGGCCGGAAATTCCCATCCCTAAAACAACTGCCCGAAGACCGGGCTCTATTTTTTTGTTCCATTCCATCAGCGCAATTTCAGAGTTGCTATGGCAAAAAGGCCAAGAATAATAGAAACGATCCAAAATCTGACAACCACCTTCGGCTCATGCCAGCCTTTTTTCTCAAAGTGATGGTGAAAAGGCGCCATGAGGAATATCCGTTTTCCATGGGTAATTTTAAAATATCCTACTTGGAGAATCACCGAAAGTGCCTCCATTACAAATATTCCACCCACAATGGCTAGAAGAATTTCCTGCTTGATTATGATTGCGACACCGCCAAGGGCACCACCAAGGGCAAGAGACCCCACATCACCCATGAATATCTGGGCAGGGTAGGCATTAAACCAGAGAAAACCGAGACAGGCACCCACCATGGCACCACAAAATACTGCAAGCTCACCGGCCCCCTGAACATAAGGAATCTGTAGATACTCAGCCAGCACTGCATGACCCGCCAGATATGAAAAAACAAGATACACCGATGCCGAAATGACGGTGGGGCCAGCCGCAAGACCATCCAAGCCATCGGTAAGATTCACTGCATTTGAAGAACCAACTATTACAAAGATTGCAAATATTACGTAAAACCAAGAAAGGTCCGGCTGGATATTTTTAAAAAACGGAACACTGAGCTGCCCGTCATAACCTGGATACAAAAGGACAAAGAGCCCCACCACAGAGGCACCAAATATCTGGAGAAAGAGTTTACCACGAGCGCTGAGACCAGCGCTTGTCATTTTTTTTATCTTCTGGAAATCATCAATTCCACCAATAAAGCCAAAAAAAAGGAGCACAAAAAGCAGCAACCAGACCAGAGGATTGTCCAGCCGTGCCCACAACAGCGTTGAGAGGCTGATGGATGAGAGGATAAGCACTCCGCCCATTGTGGGGACTCCCTGCTTGGCAAGATGAGTCTCCGGTCCGTCATCACGTACCACCTGCCCGATCTGATGCTGCTTCAGCTTACGAATAAACCACGGCCCTATAATCAGCATGATGAGAAAAGCAGTCACCGCTCCCCCAATGGAACGTACTGTAATGTATCGAAAAACATTAAAAGCACTAATACTGTTATGCAGTGGATAAAGAAGATGATAGAGCATTTATTGTTCCCCGATAAAACGTTCAACAAGACTTTCCAAGTGCATGCCACGCGAGCCCTTCACCAAAATATAACTTCCCGACTGAATCTCACCTCGTCCAGACATTTCTTTTAACCAGCACAGACATTCTTCCTGTTCTTTGAAAATCTTAACTCGTTCCTTTTTCATTCCCTGTTTAAGTGCACCGGAAGCTGTGCAAGAGGCAAACTCACCAAGTACTGCCAGATAATCAATACCGCATTCGGTAACATATGCACCTATTTTATTATGCAAAATATCACTTTCAGAACCGAGCTCCAGCATATCCCCCAACACTGCGATTCGACTGGAGTTGCCGAGATCCCTCAGAGTTGCGATACCTGCCTTCATGGATTCAGGATTTGCATTATAGGTGTCGTTTATTAAACGAGAGCCCCCTGGGCCTGAAAGAATCTCCATCCGACGATCTTCGGGCCTGAATGCCATTAGTCCCCTTGCAACTGTCTCAATTTCAATGCCTGCAGCGACCCCAATGGCTGCAGCTGCCAAGGCATTTGAAATATTATGGCGGCCTGGAACCTGTAGCACAATAGCTGCTTTTTTCTCATACACATGAAGGATAAACTCAACGTTTTCCTCACCACCAGACGTTGTTTTAGGAACTGAATACACTTCAGGTACGGCGGAATCCCCACCATTTAAGCCGAAAAAGATCTTTTTCTGATCACAAGTTTTTGCAATTTCAAGCACCCTCGCATCGTCACTATTTACAACCAGGGTGGTTCCCCGTCCACACCCCTGAAAAAGCTCAGCTTTTGCCCTGGCAACTCCCTCGATATCACCTAAGCCCTGGAGGTGGGCTCCATGGACATTTACAATACAGGCAATATCGGGATCAGCAATCGCTGTAAGTCTTGCTATTTCACCCGGCACATTCATTCCCATTTCAAGAATCGCTGCAGAGTGCCTTGGTGACAGGGGAAGCAATGACAAAGGAAGGCCAATAAGGTTGTTAAAATTTCCTTTTGTTTTAAGTACTCTTCCCTGTGCAACATCAGGGCCATCAGGCCACTGTTCCCTGAATATTGAGGCGCACATCTCCTTGACCGTTGTTTTACCACTACTGCCTGTAACAGCAGCAACACGTGGTGAGCTCATCTCTTTAATAACAGCGCGCCTGTAACCCGCAAGATCCCCCAGTGCCTTTTCAGTATCCTTAACCAGCAACACCGGAATCGGGAAGGCACCATCGGGCGCATCTTCAAGAACAAGACAGGCAGCACCGGCAGCTACAACCTGAGAAACATACTGATGGCCATCAAAGCGATCGCCTTTGAGAGCAACAAAGATATCACCCGCCTCAATTGTCCGCGAATCTGTGTTGATGGCACCTGATACTCTTTGCTGTTTCGACTCGCACTGACCAATAAACTCTCCTCCAGTGGCACGTATCAGGGAGTCAACGTTCCAGTTACAAAGTGCCTCCGCTGCTTCAAGGCTATCGTCAAAAAACTTTTTGCCGTTATTGCCCAACTGATAATTTTCGTGTCCTTTTCCTGCAACCAGAACGATATCATCCCCGGTTGCCGCCAGTATTGCAGCTGTTATAGCCCGGTTCCGATCAGGTATCACAACATACCCGGTTTCAGATTCAGCCTTTGAGTCGAGCCAGCCCACGGGATGCTGCCTGCTGCTCATGCCCCTTTCAATGTCCCGAAGGATACTATCCGGATCCTCACTTCGCGGGTTGTCACTTGTAAGAACAACAACATCTGAATATTTTTCAGCAATTCCCGCCATCAAGGGTCGTTTTCCTGCATCCCTGTCTCCACCACACCCAAAAACGGTGTACAGCGTGCTATGGGGAAGCTGTTTCACAGAACGAAGCACCTGCTCAAGGGCATCAGGGGTGTGGGCATAATCCACAAAGACAGCAGGTCTAAAGGATATTTCATTCCGAGCCACTCGCACCTGTTCCATGCGCCCTGGTGCTCCTGTTGCAGTTTTCAAAGCATCACATATTATAGTGGTTGCAATGCCTGTACACCTGGCCATCGCAAATGCTGTCTGTAAATTTGCGACATTAAACTCCCCGATCAGAGGCGACTCAAGAATGCACTCCCCCTCCACCGTGTGAAGCCGGACTTTGGTTCTTCGCTGCTCTGTTACCACCGAGAGAGGATAGATATCACTCCGAGACAGCTCACCGCAACTCAACACTTCAACTCCATTCTGGCGACAATACCGCAACAACTTTTCACTCCAGATCCTCTCTTCTGCCGAAAAACTGACAACTGCCCATCCATGAGGACGCATATGATTGCTAAAGAGAAGTTTTTTGGCACAGAAATAACTCTCCATATCGAGGTGATAATCAAGATGATCACGGCTGAGATTTGTAAAAGCCGCCACATCAAATGTAATTCCTCCGATGCGGTTTTGCTCAAGTCCGTGCGAAGATATCTCCATCACAATGGAATCGACCCCACTGTCTGCCATCAGACGCAGAGTCTGCTGGAGAAGAAAGGGTTCCGGGGTCGTAAAAGCAGATGGAAGTTGAATACAATTCCCTTCAGCATCAAAATAACGATAATTAATAGTTCCGAGGACACCAGGTTGCTTTCCAGCACCAAGCAATACCGACTCAAGGAGATAACTGACACTGGTCTTGCCATTTGTTCCAGTGACCCCAAACATTGTCATCACCTGTGACGGATATGAGAAGAGCATCGCAGCCAGTTCGGCGTAAGTCCACCTGGTATTGGCAGCCACAAGAATACAAATATCATCTTCGGGAATGTCAACCTGCGTTATCCTTCCCTCCTCAACAAGAATTGCGGCACAGCCAGCTGCCCTGGCCTGGGTGACAAAATCATGGCCATCACTTGTTGTTCCTGAAATTGCAATAAAGAGAGAGCCGGGAACGACTTTACGGGAATCAACGGTTACCCTGTTGAAAGAACAGGTGGACGCATCTCCCGACAACAGGGAGATCCCCGGAATAGCAGCAATGATGGCTGCAACATCAATGCTGGCGGAAGAACACACAACAGTTCCGGGATGGTCACATATCCAGTTATTGCCTGTGTGAGTTTCCAGCTTTGCCGCCATCTTCTTCCCTGTTACAGCCATTGTATCTTAAAACCGACAGTTTTATTTCGGCTTTGCTTCCCTTGTCTGTAAACTTTTTATCTGCATCACATTTTCCGGTGTCTTATCAGTCACAAGGGTCAAGACACATACATCCCCTTTTTTAATTGCTTTTCCGGCCTCAAGGCTCTGAGACACAATCCGCCCCGTCCCTCTGACCGTCACCTCAACTTCCGCCCCTTGCAGGAGACGTAAGCCCCTTCTCAAACTGAACCCGGTGAGATCTGGCATTTCCATAACCTGATCTTCCAACATCCTGTTCAGGTGGTCAGATCTGACAGTCCCCCCAGTCGTATCGCCTTGGAAATTTTGATCCACGCCTTTCTTCATTTCAACCATATCAGCGATATTCCAGTAGACCTGCTGCAGTGCAACCATGGAAGGAATCACCTCATCAATGCCCTGACATAATGCTTTAGCGCCAGCGTCCCATTCCGGTGATATCTGGAGCTCTTCGTCCCTCGCGACGACAAAAAGTATCATTTCAGGATTTCTGGCAGGAATTACTATAATGGCCATTCGATCCCGAACATAGCTTCCGCCACGAGCATTGGGAACAAGCGACACTGTCTCGCCACAAAGAGAGGATGAACCAAGTACCCCTGGCCGCCCTTGAACCACAAGTAAGGCCTGCAATTCTTCTGAAACCAGAAAGGGGAAGACATTCTGTCCCTGTGAGTTTCCTCGAAAGGCATCATAGAAATACTCCTTTTGGCCGGGTCGTTCCATAATTTTATCAAGAATATGGGGTTGTATTTTCTTCCCACCATTCAACAGGTGTGCCATCCCCAATAAAACTTTCAACGGTTTTGCTGTTGCCGGGATGGCACCGAAATCCAGCCCTGGCCGAGTTTTTTCAAACCTGGGAGTATCTGTCTGGAGTTTTTTCCCCCCCGAAAAATCAACATTCATTTCCGTGGTCAACTGCAGACGTTCAAAAAGGCGTAACTGACTGCCAAGATCTTTTTTTGCAGATACCAGACTCCAGGGATACACCTGCGTTCCCTGCTCCCACCCGCTCTGCAAAAGAGCAGCATCTTGATAAAAGCGACGAATCTCATCAGGAATCACCATCGGGGTGAGAAACAGATTATCCAGAACCCCCTCCCGGCCCTGCCAGATCTTATTCGGGTTGTAGGTTGGATAACTAGCCCCTGCAACAATTCGCCCCTGATCGGTATCAAGAAGCAGAGAACTGATACGCTCCCTGCCATTTTTTTTTGCAAGCCCCCGCATATACTTCTCAAGGACAGCCTGGATCTTCATGTCCAAAGTCAGAACCAGATCATGTCCACGGCCCGCTGTATAAGTGAGACCTTTCATGTCTATGGCAGGAAAGTCTTCCTGCCGCGCCCTGTCCTGACTCAAAAGCCGGTTATAATAATGCTCAACCCCGGCAAGTCCAAGATTTTTTTCTGAGTACCCTATCAGCTGTGATGCATATTCCTGTTGCGGGTAAGCTCTTGCCACTTCTCTATGCAGATAGACTCCTGGAAGATTTAAACGGATTACTGCATCCTCGTCCTCCTGACCAATCTCTCTCTGCAACCAGACAAGTTGTGAATCGCGTTCGATTCTAGAGATAATCTCAGATTCGGTTAAACCGAGTATTTCCGAAAGCTTTCCAGCGGTCTCTGCTATATTTATAACTTCCCTTGGCCGAACATACAGAGACACTCGTTCAAGTGTCCGAGCAAGTTCCTTAAAATTACGATCATAAATCGTACCACGGACATTGTCTGCAACCTCACTCTCTGCTGGAAATGTCTCCTTCCAAATATCAACAATGTTTGCCAATTGTTCTTTATAGAGAGCTCCAACGCTTGCTGTCGCTACAAGGATCAATATCAGAAAAAACCAGAGCTTTCGCCTTCCGGTATCTGTTGTTCTAAGACGAGATCTCCTGGCCATTGATTATTTACGATTATCCACCAGACCCCTCTGGAGGGCCCTAGAAATTAGGATACTGGTCAGACGTTGGTCTATGAATTGCCAGCTCACTTGAAGCCATTGTCCCCACTACTTCCGAAGAAAAAAGCTGCGCTTTTCTGGCACGAAGCAGAATATTACTTCCAACCAGTTCCGCATGACTGGCTTCAATACCTGCAATCTCCGACGCAAGCTTCTCAGCTGAGCCATTCAGAAGGCTAAAGGTTACAACAACAAACAACACGGAAGCCAGTAAGACTTTGGACACACTATACCAGAGCTGTTTTCCACCAAGCAGGACCAAACTACGAGACCGCCTGCTACTAGCACAGGTTTGATAGCGAAAAGAATTTCTACGGGGAATTATTGTGTTAGCCGAAGGATTAATAATCATGGTTTCACCTCTTCCTTTATATCTTTTCAGCAACCCGCAAGCGGGCACTCCGTGACCTTCTATTGTTTTCCCTTTCTTCCGACCCTGCAACAATGGGTTTTTTGGTCAGGACTTTCAGTTCGTCATTATCACGAAACCTTCGTTTCACCATCCGATCTTCCAGAGAGTGAAAGGAGATGACACAAAACCTAGCTCCTGGTTTCAGATACCGAACGCCATCTTCCAAAATCCCAGCCAGATTTTCAAGCTCCGTGTTTACAGCTATCCGCAGGGCCTGAAAAACCCGTGTCGCGACATGAATTCTCTTTGGATGAAATGGCCTGGGCACTGCCCGTGCCACAAGATCCGCAAACTCTTTTGATGTAGTAACAGGTGACACGACACGCTCCTTCACAACATACGATGCAATTCTTCGTGCCTGTTTTTCCTCACCATAGTAGAAAAAAATATCGGCGAGTTCCTCTTCTGTACAGTTGGCAAGAATTGATGCTGCTGTGACCTCCCGTCTGATATCCATCCTCATGTCCAAAGGTTCTTCTCGCTGAAAGCTGAATCCACGTTCGCCCATATCAAGCTGCAGAGAAGAAAGACCTATGTCTATGAGGATACCATCAACCATGCCGACTCCAACTTCAGCCAGACCGACACCAATTTCAGAAAAATTCCTTCTCACTATGGTCAATCGGTCACCATAGGCCTTCAGTCGCTCTCGACTCTTGTCGATGGCCATTGCGTCCCAGTCAAAAGCTACAACACATCCACCGGGCGAACTCTTCTCCAGGATGGCCTCGCTGTGACCGCCAAGCCCCAACGTACCATCCACATACACTCCACCACTGTGAGGAGCAAGAAATTCAAGGGTCTCAGTGGGTAAGACTGAACAATGGATCTCTGCTGCAATCTGCTGACCGCCCATCAGAGAATCCCCAGCTTGGACAGTCCTTCATCGAAACTGTCAAAGTTCTCTCGCGTGGCCTTCAGCTCAAACTGCCAAGCCTCTTTGTCCCATATTTCAACCCAGTCGCGCATACCGGTAAGGATAACGTCTTTCCCGATTTGCAGTTCGCTGCGAAGTGTGGCAGGAAGAACAATGCGACCCTGCTTGTCAAGGTTACAGGCCGTTACTCCTGAAAAGATAAGACGAATAAAACTTGTCAACCCGGGCTGCTCCTTGCCTTGATCCACCAGCTTATCTTCAATAATTTCCCACTCAGAAACCGGATAAACCCGCAGATGCTGCTTCCATGGAGCAATCATCAAAGTCCCGGAACCATACTGGGCAAGTACATCCCGGAACCGGCTTGGAAAGTTCAACCTTCCCTTGCCATCCAGAACGTGCTCAGACATGCTTCGAAATCTGCTTTTTATGATTTTGGTATCACCCATCCAACACCACCCTCGATCCACTTCACTCCACTTTGAACCACCATAATAAGTTTTATAGCAGGATTGTTTCGCTTGTCAAGAAATTTCACCAAAATTCACATGGGATTCAGGGGGGTTATAACGAGGCCGCCAGGGCACTCCATATGGTAGACAGCAGGAGTATCACCACAACAGCTTGCGGCAACAGGACAGTAGCGTAGGGAAGAAGAAGACCGTTCCGCAATGACAATACCGCCGAACATGCTGATAATACGGAATGATTAAAAACGTGAAAAAAAACGTGTTCACTCTAAAAAGAAGTGAGTGGTGTAAAGTGGGGAGAAGAAACACAGAAAAAAAAACAACAGACATACCCAATGGAATCGGGTCGGAAAAGACAAATTCACAATCACAACTGAACAAGGTACCGAAAGGAACAGAAAGGAGGTTGGACAATCAGACGAAAACAGAGAACAATAGCCCCATCAACCAGTTAGACGAAAGCGTTCTTTACCAGGACAGGGAGTACTGCATCACAGGCCGAGAAGTTTCCGCAAATCAGATACCGAAGAAAAACTGTGCGCTTCGTCAGGGAAGATGCTGTCACGCACCTCGCTGTTATAACTGTCTACAGCCTCTTTTATCATGGGGGCCAAACTGCAGTATGACTTCACAAAACTTGGAATAAATTTATCAAACATTCCCAACATATCGTGGGTCACCAGAACCTGCCCGTCACAACCGTCTCCAGCTCCGATACCTATGGTGGGTATTGCTGTTTCTTCTGAGATAATCTTCCCCAGTTCTCCGGGGATACATTCAAGAACAACAGCAAAGGCACCGGCCTCCTCAAGGGCCCTGGCCTCACCGATCATCTTTTTCGCAGATTCAATATCACGCCCCTGTACCTTGTAGCCACCCAGCTGCGTAGCAGTCTGCGGGGTAAGACCTATGTGCCCCACAACAGAAATACCTGCCTGAACCAGAGCTCTCACAGTATCACACACCTCAAGACCACCCTCAAGTTTGACAGCATCACAACCCGCCTCTTTCAGGAAGCGTCCACCATTGAGGATGGCATCCCGCGTACCCGCCTGATAAGAACCAAAGGGCATATCACCCACCACAAAAGCGCCGGGTGCACCACGCCGCACAGCTGAAGCATGATGAATCATTTCGTCCATGGTCACAGGGACCGTTGAATCATAGCCCAGCACAACCATTCCCAGGGAATCACCCACCAGAAGAACATCCACATCAGCTGCTGCAAGCATGGAGGCCATACCGGCATCATAGGCTGTGAGCATGGTAATCTTCTCCCCCTTCTTCTTCATGGCAATAATGCCAGCTACTGTCTTGCGTTTCTGCACGGCTCAGTCTCCTGTATCAAACAGAGTGGGTTGGCGTTTCATATTACCGGGAAGGGAACGGCCAAAGTGCTCATAGGCTGTCATGGTCGCCATTCGTCCCCGCGGTGTTCGCATTAAAAATCCGGATTGAATCAAAAAAGGCTCATACACATCTTCAAGGGTGTTCTTCTCTTCACAGACAACAGTGGCCAGCGTTTCAAGCCCGATTGGCCCTCCTTGAAACTTATCAATGATGGCGAGCATAATGCGCCGATCCATGTCATCAAGACCAAAGCGATCCACATTGAGCAGATCCAGAGCTTCATCTGCGACCTTTGCAGTCACCGATGGATGACTGCAAACTTCGGCAAAGTCGCGAACCCTGCGCAGCAGCCTGTTGGCTATTCGGGGAGTGCCACGAGACCTGCGGCCAAGTTCCAGTGCTCCCTCAGGGTCGACCTTCATGCCGAGGATGGTAGCTGACCGTTCAATAATGCGGACCAGTTCTTCAGGCTCGTAGAGTTCAAGACGAAGAATCACCCCAAAACGGTCACGCAGTGGAGGGGTCAGCAGACCGGTTCTGGTGGTGGCTCCAACAAGAGTAAATCGCGGCAGATCCATTTTCACTGACCGGGCCCCCGGCCCCTGACCAATGATAAGATCCAGTTGAAAATCCTCCATTGCAGGGTAGAGAATCTCCTCCACCGCATGATTCAAGCGATGAATCTCATCAATAAAGAGAACATCCCCTTCCTGAAGACTGGTGAGAATGGCTGCGAGATCTCCCTGCCGCTCAATAACCGGACCGGAAGTTACCTTGATCCCTGCCCCCATTTCATTGGCTATAATATAGGAAAGCGTGGTTTTTCCAAGCCCCGGATAACCATGAAAGAGAACATGATCTAGAGCTTCACCCCGCGCCCTGGCAGCCCGTATAAAGATATCCAGGCTCTTACGCAGCTGCTCCTGCCCCACATATTCATTAAGGCTTTTGGGTCTGAGCGCGTGATCCGGCGCAAACAGCTCTTCCCGTACAGGCACTGGTGCTACAAGTCTGTCGTTGGCTTTGATTTCTTCTTCAAAGTTCATGCAAGTGCCCGCAGTCCTTCCCGAATAAGTTCTTCGACCTTCATAGAGTGAAACGCTTCATTGCCGAGTCGACTTTTCACCTGCCCTAGGGCCTCAGCTGCAACATTTTCAGGATAACCGAGGTTGACAAGGGCAGACAAAGCATCACCAAGGGCAGCATTACCTTCTGACTCCGCAGGAGGTTCCCCCGACAGTTCAGCTGTAGCCGTCTGCAGATCTCCGACCTTATCTTTGAGCTCCATACAAAGCCTCTCCGCCGTCTTTTTACCCACCCCTGAAATGGTGGTCAGGGCCTTTACATCCTCCATAGAGATCGCCCGACAGAGGACATCAACCTGCATCCCAGACAAGACGGCCAGGGCGAGTTTAGGGCCAATTCCGGAAACGGTCTTCAGGGTGAGAAACATCTCTTTCTCCACACGCTCCCCAAAACCGAACAGAACAATGGCATCTTCACGCACATTGGTATGAATGTGAAGAAATACATCCCCCCCTTTTTCCGGCAGGCGCGAAAGGCCTTCAGTGGACAAAAAAACCTCATAACCGACACCATTCACATCAACTATACATCTATCTGCTGCAATATACTGAATTTTTCCGGTGAGTGATGCGATCATAACATTCGACTTTTATACAAGTTGATGGTTGGCATGGCAGATTGCTACTGCAAGTGCATCGGCAGCATCACTACTGGGCTCTGCCGAAAGTCCAAGAAGAGCCTTTATCATGTGCTGCACCTGAGCTTTTTCGGCCTGCCCATACCCCACAACTGCTCGCTTAACCTTCTTAGCGCTGTAATCATTGACCCCCAGCCCGTTCTGCATGGCCGCCACCACAGCAGCGCCCCTTGCCTGGCCAAGTTTAAGTGCCGCTCCGGCATTTCTGGCCATAAACACCTCTTCCACGGCGGCCACATCAGGATTATGAAGCTGTATTACCTCGTTGATACCTTCAAAGATCTCGTTAAGACGATTTGCAAGTGGATAGCTCACCGTTGTTTTGATAACTCCGCAGGACACAAAAGCCACTGTCCCTACTCCGGAATCAACGATACCATAGCCGGTGATTCGGGAGCCGGGGTCAATCCCCAGGATGCGCTGCACCTGCATTCGTCCCCCTACGATAACTGCTCCATCAGCTCATCATTGATATCAAAGTTAGCATGGATATTCTGAACATCATCATGGCCTTCGAGGCTGTCGAGGAGCTTCAAAAGAGCCTTGGCAGGCTTCTCTTCAGTAACCTCAACAATGGTCTGGGGAATCATGGTAAGAGATGCCTCAACAAAGGTGACCCCGGCCTTCTCAAGACCATCACGAACCTCATCAAAGTCTTCAGGTGCTGTAACCACCTGAAAATTACCTTCCTCTTCCAACACATCATCAGCACCCGCCTCGATGGCCAGGTCCATGAGTTCTTCTTCGCTGGTACCGGATTTATCCACCAGGATCACGCCCTTCTTATCAAACATATAGGCAACACATCCGGACTCTCCGAGGTTACCACCACTTTTGGCAAAATAGTGACGAATGTCCGCAACTGTACGATTCCTGTTATCAGTCATACACTCCACAAGAATAGCCACGCCCCCGGGACCGTAGCCCTCATAGAGGATCTCATCATACACTTCACCCTCAATCTCGCCAGTTCCTTTCTTAATGGCCCTAATGATATTGTCCTTGGGCATATTTTCTGAGCGGGCGGTGGCAATGGCACTGCGAAGCCGTGGGTTACCATCGGGATCTCCGCCACCCATTCGAGCTGCCACGGTGATTTCTTTTATAAGACGGGTAAAAATCTTTCCACGCCTAGCATCAGCCGCCCCTTTTTTATGCTTTATATTGGCCCACTTGGAATGTCCTGACATAATATCTTCCTTCTTTTCTATAAAAAAACGTTTGGAACAGCTAGTTTAGTGTCCCTTGAATCCGTGACAGCTCCGCGAATGCCTTTTCAATAAGATACCGAAACACAAAAAAAAATCAGCAATTAGATATGCAAAAAAACACTCTTCTCCCTTCGGGGTTTGCTGTCACCACATTCTGCTCCCGAAGTCATCACCACCTTATTTACCACGAAAGCCCATTCCCAGGACAAACACCTCGCGACTCTCCACCCTGGAACTTTTGGGTTTAACGGTTTTCACCTTATCAAATAGCTCTCCTGCCTCTTTTACAAACTCCGGATAATCCTCCCCCTGGAATGCCTTGCAGTAATAATTTCCTTTCGGGAGCAGGAGTTCTGAAGCAAGCGCCAGGGTTTGACGTACCAGTATCATTGACTGCTGATGATCCGCCCAGCGATTGCCCGTGGTTCGAGGTGCAAGATCTGATATCAACACCCGGAAGGCGGGCCTAATCTTCCGCACCTCAACAATCATCTCAGGTTTCATAATATTGTGGCGCAACCAGATTATTTCAGAACCACCACTCCTGGGAGATGCTTCAACTTCCTGAATATCAACACCAACCACTATTCCCTTTTCACCAACCACTTCAGAAGCATACAGCGACCAACTGCCGGGACAGCAGCCAAGGTCAAGGACAGAATCACCACGTCGAATAAACTTATGTTTATTCAATGCTTCTTCAAGTTTATAAACAGACCTCGCAGGGTACTTGTTCTTTTTGGCCTTTTTGTAATAAAAATCTTTTACCTTTCGCACACTGCCTCTACTCTCTATCTAAGTTTATCCTGAATCCGTGACGGCTTTATGAATTTTACTCCGGTCAGCATATTGATCTGTCATCGTAAAAACAATAACAAGCAGACCCCAAAAAGCTAACCTCTGCACCATGCATACCCGTTGCTGCCAATACCTCGAGGTCCTGTTTGAGTGCCCTGTCACAGCTACTGTTGTCAGCTCGCTAAAAAAACTGCCGCCACAACCAGTAAACACTCAGGCACCCACAATCATAAAAGCAGAATAAAATCTATATGGTTCACCACTTTTTAGCGTACTATGGCACCTTTGACAAGGCAGAATTGACTCGCCCCGGACACTAGTTGATTTCAGCAGCCGGGATCCATGGATTCCAACGTTTCTTTCACCCAGAGTAATGCCTCTTCCCGACTCCGTACCTCCCCCTCCACCTGTACCAACTGCAAACCGTCTAGTATTTTTGAAAACTCCGGTCCCGGTTGCAGTCCAAATTGTTCGATGAGATCTTTTCCTGTCACTAGCCGCGGTCCGTGAAGAGCAGGTTCAATATCTTTTCGGTACGTTTCAAGCACCTCACAGAGCAGTTCCCCAAGCTCCTCTTCCATGGCAGCAGGCCTTGCATCCCCTTTCCCGGCAAGACTGTCTGCCATGGCAAGAAAGAAGAGTCCGATAAGATCGTCTTTTGCCCGTTTAGCAAGTTTCAGACAGGCCTTTTTACTGAGTCCCTGCTTACGCCGTACATTGCAGAGATGAAAGGGATGCATATGCATCTCAGTCAAAGAGGCTACCCGCTCCCGTTTTTCATTAGCCCAGCGCAGATCACGGCCAAGTTTCACTACCAGATCCCTGCCGATCCCGTCATGATTGTAAAAGGTGATACGCCCTCCCTTGTCCTTCCGAATTTTCCTGGTTGCTGGTTTACCCAGATCATGGAGCAGAGCTCCCCATTTCAGCACTTCTACCATCCCCGGTCTCTTCATGTATTCGCGGAGCAGCGCTTCACACTGTGGATAGTAGAACTCCGGGTTTTCAAGAATCTTTTCCATATTGGCAAGGGCTGCAAGGCTGTGACCGAAGACATCCAGGTGATGAGATTCCGGCTGGCTGAGCCCCACTCCGGCCCTTAGAGCCGGAATAATCTGAAACAACAATCCGGAGTCTGCCATTCCACTTATCACCTGATGCGCACGACTGGAAGCCATAATAAGATCCATCTCATAGCTGACCCGTTCCACCGAAACCCGGGTAAGGGATGCGACATTATCCCTGATTGCAGTAAGTGTTTCAGGAGTCAGCGCAAAACCAAAACGTGCCCATAAACGATAACCGCGCAACATCCGCAGTGGGTCATCAGTAAAAGCATCAGGGCAAACACTCAACACGCCATTCCGCAGATCCTCCATCCCCCCAAGGGGATCTATAATCTCAAGGGCCAGGGATGGATCCATAAAAGAGCAGAAGCTGATCCCAAGCGCATTAAGAGTAAAGTCCCGCATGGACAGATCTTCAACGATCGTCCCTGCCCCCAGACGGAAACTTGAAAAATCAATGGTCAACCCTTTCCAGACCACCCTGCCGGCATCCTCCTCGGCAGTTCCAAGCGGCACAAAAGTCCCCCCCTGCAGTTTCTGTATCAAGAAACGACAACAATGAACCGCATCTGAGTCTATGGTGAAATCCAGATCATTGGGACGTCTCTGTAACAGCCAGTCACGAACCGTCCCTCCCACCAGATACATATCCCGACCGACTTCTTCAGCAACAGAGTTCAGGGCCTCAAAAAGTTCGGGAGGATAATCAGCCCTGTGATTGCGTAACACCTCAATATCACCTGAAAGCATGGACTCTTCTCTTTTCTTTTCAGTATTCATGTTTATAATAAAAACAGTTTTCTCGTAAGACTCTTGCCATCATTGTATAAGCTTACCACTAAAGATAAAATACCAAACACAAAATTACATAACCATGGACACTCCCACCCAGCGCATTCTCAAAATCGGCAAGGCAACTATTGGTCTTATTGGTCTGGACATAGCCTTAAACAAGGCTCTGGCCGAAAAAATCGACGTGGAGGATGTCTCCGATTTTCTCTTTCTTCGGATCAAAAAACAAAATTATATTCCCAGCGGAATGGCAGAAAAATATAAGGCAGCACTGGAACGAGAGTACAGAAAACTACTTGGGGAAGATATTGCTGACGACGGCACACTGATCATCAGGATATTCGGAACCGGTTGTATTACCTGTAACAGCCTGCGGGATGAAGTAATTGATGCCATGATGAAGGCCGGTATCGCTGCCGACATCGACATGGTCCATGAACCCGATGAAATAGGCCGGCACGGGATCACCGCAACCCCGGCTCTGATGATCAATGGTGATGTGAAGATTGCCGGAATCCACCCCACGCCTGTGCAGCTCGAAGGGTGGCTTCTTGAAGCCGGGGCCAGACAGAATGACTGAGACGACGGAGCTGATCCTGGCACCAATCCGCGGTATTACCGATTGCCATTTTCGCACTATTTTCCAAAACTATTTCCCGGGGTTTGACTCTGCCCTGGCCCCTTTTATCAACCCCCAGCGCAGCTCTTCTTTTCAACCAAAACATCTTTTAGATGTTCTGCCGGAAAACAACCTTGAGCTCCCCATAATCCCTCAACTCCTGCACACCAATCCTGATGAATTTCTCTTTCTTGCCCACCGCCTTCTAAATCTGGGTTACAAAGAGGTGAACTGGAACCTTGGCTGCCCGGCCCCCATGGTCACAAAAAAACAAAGGGGTTCTGGGCTATTGCCCTTTCCCAACAGGATACTCTCCTTTCTGGATCAGGTTATTCCGAAACTTGGCCTCAAACTCTCTATTAAAACCCGCCTTGGGTACGAAAACCCCCATGAAATTTTTGAACTCCTGCCACAACTGGATCAATACCCGCTTGCAGAAATAATCATCCATGGTCGATTGGGCTGCCAGATGTACAGAGGCGAGGTTGACAAGGACAGTTTTGCCCGCTGTCTGGATCTAAGCGACCATATAATAGTATACAATGGGGATATAACGACAAAAGAAACTTTCAGAGAACTGCAACAGCTGTTTCCTGCAGTACACAGATGGATGATTGGTCGAGGAGCACTTGCCAGCCCTTTTCTACCGGGTGAAATAAAGGGCATAACTGTTTCAGACTCACAAAAGCAGTTAAGGGAGTTTCACCATGAACTCTACTGTTGCTACAGAGAACTTCTTGACGGCCCGGCACATCTTCTAGGCCGGATGAAACAGCTCTGGGTTCATCTCGCCGACTCGTTCCCGCCACAACAAAAGGTCTGGAAAAAAATAAAAAAATGCCGAACCGAAAATAAGTACCTGGAGCTGATAGAATCACTTTTGAGATAAACTCTGAATCCGCGATATTTTATAGTAATGTAGCCCGTTTTTTCCAAACATACCTGGCTATACATTCCACCTTTGCATTCCAAGGTATTACCTGAGCAAACTATCTCGGAGCCGTCACGAAATCAGGAAAAGTATCAGGCTAGGAGGGAATCAGAATATTCAGCACCCTCCTCAATCCCCGCCCCGTCCCACACAACGCAACGACGCAGAATGGCCTGTTCCGGCATTTTAACCTTTCCAACGCAACACCAGTCTTCAAACAGCACGGAGCAGCTGGCACTGGCCGGATTTACGACAACAGAGCCTTTTATGGTGGTTGAGAACTCAGGCCACAGAGGGATTTCTTTTTTTAGCAATTTTCCGTGCAAAGCAAGATAATCCTCCACTGTCCCCATATCCGTCCAGGAACAGTCGTCTACCCGGTGCACGGAAATGCTCTCACCCTTCTCCACAAGCAGATCCCGGTATCTGTCAATGATGGAGCACTCCAAACCAGGAGGGATGGTCTCCAATACCCACGGTTCCAGAACATGGAGTCCGGTAAAAGCCAGCAGCGCCCCTGGCTTCTTCATTTCACCAAAGCCTGTCACAAAGCCGCCAACTGCAGAAACCTTGTTAAATCGTGGATAATCGTGCATAGCCATGGTCACAGCAGAACGATTAACCAGATGCTCCCGATAAAGCTCAGTATAGTCAACACTGTGATAGATATCCCCGTTGGTCACCAGCAGAGGTTCGTCCTGGAGCTGTGACAGTGCCATCCGCAATCCACCACCGGTACCCAGTACAGTATCTTCTTCCTGAACAGTCACTCCCGGGATACCTCTGACTGCATCGATGATCTGCTCTCTCAGATAATGACAGTTCACAATAATACGTTCAAAACCGCTGGCTTTCAGGTGACGGATGGTAAGCAGCAAGAGCGGGTCATTCAGGAGGGGAAAGAGCGGCTTGGGGCGAAGCTCTGTATAAGGAAGCAGCCGGGTACCAAAACCGGCGGCCAGTATCATTGCCTGCATTGAATTCCTTAATGATGTATTGCAGCATCCACTGCTTCTCCAATCTGCTGCAGCGTATAAGGTTTTTTGAGCAACCCCGCAGCTCCAAGCTTCCGTGTCCGGCCAATCTCATCATGTGTTGCATACCCTGTCACAATCAGAGCTTTCTGATCAGGCCGTATGAGAAGGATTTGTTCAAATGTTTCCCGTCCGTTCATCCCTGGCTCCATGATCATATCGAGAATAACCAGATCCACCTTATTATAACGAAGATGTTCCACAGCCTCTTCACCACTGGCAACTGCCTTGGGTTTGTATTTCAGAAATTCGAGAAATTTACAGCCTATTTCACGTTGAAGCGCCTCATCATCAACCAGAAGAATGTGCTTTTTATCTCCCCTGCACATAATAAAGGAATCTATCTCAGTATCACTAGTTGCAGATTTTTCCAATAACTGTTCCGCGGGAAAGTAAAGACTAAAGGTGGTTCCTCCTTTCTCATGTGTCACAATATCAATGGCACCCTTATGGTCCACAATGGTATTCCACACCACAGTCAATCCAAGGCCTGTACCACTGCGGCCCATTGCCTTTTTGGTATAAAACGGTTCGAAAATATGTTCCTGCTGTTCTGCCGAAATCCCGGGGCCATTATCCGTCACGGCTAGCATGGCATAGGCCCCCGGTACAAGGTCCAGCTCCATGGCCTGTTGTTTCTCAATATTCAACAATTCAGTGCGGATGCTGACAACACCATTTTCACACTCGATGGCCTCATAGGCATTGAACACCAGGTTCATAATGGTCTTCTGGATGTGAATCTCAGACCCCGTAAACAGCATCTTCCGTGGTGATAGCCGTGACGATATGGAAATATCGGGATACCGTTCTTTTAAAACCTGATACTCAGGCGAATGCAGAAAATTGACAACAAGAGTATTGAAATCCAGCACTTTCCGATTACTCGCTACTCCTCTGGCAACAGTCAGGAGATCAGCAACCACTGCCGATGCACGAAGCCCTGCATCATGCATCGTCTTCACATGGTCCCTGAGAGGAGAATCATCGGGGAGCAAGTGCAACAGTAATTCGGGGTAACTTACAATCCCAGACAGGATATTGTTGAGATCATGGGCAACACCTCCGGCAAGGAGCCCTACAGCCTCCATCTTCTTGGCCTGGTTTCGTGTTTCCTCACGGATTTTGCGCCTGGTAATGTCCTGAAGAATACTGAATTGAGCAGAAGCACCACGCCATATAATCCTAGTTGTACTCAGCTGCAGCCATCGTATTTTCCTCTCTTTGGTCAAAACCTGAAATGGCCGATCCGTTATCAACTTTCCACCTGTCACCGCCTTTGTATACCATTTCAGAATCATCGCCTTATCTTCTGGATGAACAATATCAACAATCGAAAGGCTCTTTAATTCTTCTTCAGAATACCCGGTTATTTCCAAAAGTTTCGGGTTAGGAATCTCAAACATTCCATTTTGGACGACACAGGTTCCCACATTCGCATGATCCATGAGATACCGGTATCTCTTTTCACTTTCCTGCAGTGCACTGGATACCTTTTCATTCCGTTTCCCTAGCTCTATCAATATTGCACCACTGAACAGTAATAGAAAAAGAACTCCGAGACGCGATCCTGTCTGATACGGGGATACCTCCAGAAAAAATGTATCAAAAAAGGATCTGGGAATCATAAAGAGCAGCGCATTCAGGTTCTCATCATAAGAAAGATAGGACCAGGCGGAATCAAAACACCAGTACAAAGCAATTATCAGCAGCAGCAGGCCATAAAAGAACCTTCTTGATTTCAGAAAACTACTGCTCATAATAAACACCACGGGCAATTCTAATAATGCTCTCCGGGACAGCATAGCCAATGGCTCCTGCTGTGGCACTATTAATTGAGAGGGAAAAAGGTAACTCAGCAACCTGGGTGATTTCTTGAGGCTGAGTACCTGTCAGAACGTTCTTAACACTCCGGGCATTATGCCTGCCATGACTCTCATAACCAGCATCGGCTAAGGCACTCCTTATCTGCCACGTTTTCTCAAAATCCGAGGCACTCATCACCAGAGTCGACACACTGTGACGGTCATTCACCAGATCCTCACCGGCCCAAGTGCCCATGGCAATAATTAGATCCACCTCTTTTTTCTGAAGTCTGGACAACAGATCTTTTCGTATTGCCTGGCGTTTCTTGTTATCCCAGGATGCGGAAAAACCATTTTCAGGTAGAAACTCAAGATGCTGACTTGTGGCAACTGTACAAAGCCAATCCCAATAAGGCGGATCTGAGTCAAGGCCTTCTGCTGGCAACGGAGACTCATCAATCCAGCCATTGCGCATCAGTTCTCTTATTATTTCCTTCTGAATATTGCTGTAAAACGGGATGGGACCACCCTGATAGTAGGCAATACGCCATTTCCCCCCCTTATTCAATACAGGATTTGTATTTGCAGCCAATGCAGAATCACAGCAGAACAGGCAAACCATACAAAAAAGAAAGGCTATGGCGAAATACTGACGAGATAATATCGTATTCATGATCCTGAACCCGTTATTCCGGGTTAATAGGCAAGAGTGCCGTCAGCTTTTTCTTTTACCCCAACCACCACAAGCCCGGCATCGTCGGCCGCCTGAATCATAACCTCCGGATCAAAAAGCAGTGACTGTCCGGCTTCAACAGCTAATACAGCTCCATTTACACCGGCCAGAGTCTCAATGGTTTTCACTCCGGTAGCAGGAAGATCAAAACGGAAATCCTGGCCCGGTTTTCTCACCTTAACCACCACAGCCTTCTCTTTTGCAAGTACTCCTCCTCGGACAATGGTTGCATCAGTGCCTTCAATGGCTTCAACAGCCACCACAGAGCAGTTACGAACCACAACACACTGGCCTATATCCATGGCTCCAATGGCTCTGGCATTTTTCCAGCCAAACTCAATATCAATACGCTGATTTTTGTCGGGTTTTTTTCGGGTAAGCACACCAAAGGGAAAGAGGAGGTGTTGCAGATACAGGGTAGATTCCAGGACCGTCACACCTTCTTTCTCAAGCACCCCTGCCACTGCTCGTAAAATTGCATCATCCTGTTTAACATCTATCTTGTTCCAGAGGGTCAAGCCCTTCATGTCGGGCAGGATATCACGGAAAATACGGGTCTTGGTAATTGCTCCAACAAAGACAGTTTCCGCCACACCACAGCCCTTGAAAAACTTTATTATTTTTCCGAGCTGTCCAAGCTTTACCCAGCACACTTCATCGGCTGCTTCAGCCACCGCCTCAGAGGTTTCATTCTGATGGGCAATGAGTACTGTTTTTCTTCCAGCCTTTCTGGCGGCCTCAATAAAAAGAAGGGGAAATTGTCCTGATCCTGCAATAATACCGATTTTTTCTGGATCTGCGGCCATGGAACTCAACTTTTCTTGACGCGTTTCACCACGCCACGCTTGGAATTTCTAATAAACGCTAATAACTCCGAGACTTCCAGACACTCCCCAAGCTCCTGCTCCACCTTATCTAGGGCTTGCTCATGAAGGAGTTCCGGCGAGTGGAAAAGAATACGATAGGCCGCATCAATCTTTGCGATGGTCTTACGATCCATGCCGTTCCTACGCAGCCCCACCTTGTTGAGACCAGATATTCTCATCTGCCCACGCTCTCCAGTTACCATGGCATAGGGCGGCACATCCTTACTCACAGCCGAGCCACCACCAATAAAGGCAAAAGTTCCTATCCTGGAAAACTGGTGGGTGCCAGTGAGACCGCCCACGGTAGCCCTGACCCCGACTTCAGTGTGACCGCTCAAATGAGCAGCATTAACAATGATCACATGATCCTCAATAATACAGTCGTGGCCGATATGGGCGTAAGCCATGACCATGCAACCATTCCCTATCACGGTTTTTCCGCCACCCTTCACTGTTCCTCTGTGAATGGAAACATACTCCCGAATCAGGTTCTCATCGCCGATGTGCAGTTCAGTGGGATCCCCGCTGTAACCAATGTCCTGAGGCGCGCCCCCCAAGGCCGCAAAAGAATCTATGGTGTTGTTTTCACCAATAATTGTAGGCCCGGAAATACGAACATGGGTGGCAACAGTTGTGCCAGACCCGATCTTCACACCCTCTTCTATGACACTGAAAGCACCAACCAGAACGCTCTCATGCAACAAGGCCTCTTCCGAGACCACTGCTGTGGGATGAATATTCATTTGCCCGCTCATCCAAAAGCTGCCATAAGCTCTGCTTCAGCAACCAGTTTTCCATCAACATAGGCTTTGCCTGCCAGTTTCCAGATTCCCCGTTTCTTCTTCAACAGCTCCACCTTATAAACCAGCTGATCCCCCGGGCCGACAGGACTTCGGAACCGCACCTTATCAAGCCCTGCAAAATAGAGCAGTTTCACCCCTACATTTTCAGGCTCTGTACAATATGCTAGGATACCGCCTGCCTGTGCCATACCTTCAAGCATCAACACACCCGGCATCACCGGTTTACCTGGAAAGTGTCCCTGAAAAAAAGGTTCATTGATGGTTACATTCTTCAGCGCCTCCACCTCTGTATCAGCAGTCACGGACAGGACCCTGTCTATCATCACAAATGGATACCTGTGTGGTAAAAGTCGCAAAATTTCCAGTATATCGATATCTTCAACGGCCACCTGTTTTTCTTCATTCATTTCTGTCCCTGCGATTTTTATTTTTCAGTTGCCTGTTCTTCTTTTTCTGCCTCTAAATCAGCCACATTTTTTTTTAGTCTTCTGAGATCCCGTCCCATTTCGGGAAGCTTCCCGTACTGGATAGCTGCTCTCATAAACTGTTTCATGGGAATAGCGGGAGAGCCTCCAATCCTGGCACCCGGTTCCTGATCATTATGTATACCACTCTGTGCGGCAACCATTACCCCATCACCAAGATTAATATGATCAGCAATCCCTGCCTGGCCCCCAAGAACCACATTGCGGCCAAGGTTGCACGACCCTGCAATACCAACCTGGGCCACAAGCAGGCTGTTTTCGCCCACAACCACATTGTGAGCGATCTGTACCAGATTATCAATCTTTGCCCCGGATTTAATGTGAGTCACACCGTAAGCTGCCCGATCAACACAGCTGTTGGCACCAATTTCTACATCATCATCAATCTGTACAACTCCGACCTGAGGACGTTTGGTATGAAAACCACGATTATCTGTAGCATACCCGTAGCCATCACTGCCAATGACACATCCCGGATAGATTATCACCCGCCTCCCCAACCGGCAGCCAGAAGCAATGGTAACATTAGCCTTTAGGATCGTGTCATCGCCAATCTCTACATCATCACCAATTACCACGCCTGTTTCCAGAGTAATTCGTTCCCCCAGCGTCACCCGCTCCCCAACGACAACAAAAGCCGCCATATTTATCTGTTTTGGCAGGACCGTACTGTCAGCCACGCAGGCCATCTTATGCACCCCTGTAGCAACAAAAGGTTTTTTCAGAAGCAGACCGTGGATTTTTGCAGCGGCAAGATAGGGATTTTCCACCCTGATAAGCGTAACGGGGCCCTCTTCCACGTCCATGGGCACAATCACTGCACTGCCTTCACAAGCTTGTAATTTACCCACCTCGGCTGATTTAATAAGAAAGCTGACCTCTCCCCTTACTGCTGTTTCAAGGGGAGCGAAACCGCTTATTTCCAGGTTGAAATCACCGCTGATTTCGCCATCAACAAGATCCGCCAGCTCTTTTATACTAAATCTATTGTCACTCACATTATCCTCTCAGAAGTCAACTACCATACATCAGGTAGTTGCCACGCTTTTCCATAAAACTATTCAATTTCGGCTGCCAGTCCTTCTCAATTTGAAGGAGGGCGACACCGTTTTCCAGTGCCAGACGAACATCACGGTCACCAAGTATAAGATCCATGGGAAGCCTTTTAAATTCATACTCGTAGGGTGGTTCTTTATAACAAAATTCATCTGGATAGCGCAATATAATTGCCTGCAGCAGCGCAAGGCTGGTCCGATACGGGAGAAAACGACCGACATCGGTAACGTGAATCTGAAAACCGTTACAGGGTTGCTCTGCCCACTTCCCTGAGGTCGGTTGAAACACGAGAGGCCTGAAGGAACAGCCCGGCATCTCTGTTGCCGCCAGGTCTTTCAGTAGCTCAGCAGGGTTCCAGAAAGGTGCACCCACGAACTCGAAAGGCAAGGTTGTGCCTCGACCTTCTGAGCAATTTGTCCCTTCCCAGATCACCTGACCGGGATACACCAGAGCTGTCTCCGGGGTTGGCATGTTCGGAGATGGTGCTATCCACGGGAACCCTGTGTCCCGGAAAAGCATGGATCGCTTCCAACCCTCCATGGGAATAACCTGCAAATCAGCACCAATATGAAACTCTTTGTTAATGAAAAGTGCCAGTTCCCCAAAGGTCATACCATGACGCATTGGTATGGGATAAAGTCCCACAAAGGAGCTGCAGTCATCGTTAAGGATGTTCCCCTCAACTGCTGTGCCGCCGACAGGATTGGGCCGGTCAAGTACCACAATTTGTTTCCCATATTCCGCAGCAGCCTCCATACAGTAAGCCATGGTATAGAGAAAGGTATAAACTCTGGTACCCACATCCACAATATCAATGAGCAATGTATCAAGGTGATCAAACATAGAGCGATCCGGTTTTCTCTTCTCACCATAAAGCGAGAACACGGGAAGCCCGCTCACCGGATCTGTGGCATGATCTGATTCGATCATGTTATCCTGTTTTTCTGAAAAAAAGCCGTGTTGCGGTGAAAAAAGACAAGTCAGCTGTTCACCATAACGAGCCAGCAGCAGATCCCTGCTGTGATGCAGCTTTGAATCTGTGGACGCCTGATTACAGAGCAGCCCAAGACGCCGCCCTTTGAGAAAACCGTCCTTTCCCCTCAGATTTTCAATTCCAACACTGATCTTCATAGACAAGCTCATAAAAAAAGTCAAAAACATGATGGACTTGCAGATACGCGTAGACTTCGAAAAATTTCATATCCCAGGCACAGAAATATCCTTTCTTGTCGGTATACTAAAGCACCTTGAAAAGATAAGAAATTTATGCCCCAAGGGCACTTCCTAAGGGCGTATAACGAAGGGGATGATGCGTTTTCACAAGTTCAGCATTATTATTCCACGGTCACACTTTTCGCCAGGTTTCTCGGTTGATCAACATCACATCCGCGCCGTGAAGCAATCTCGTAGGAGAGGAGCTGGGCTGGTATTGTATAAAGAATAGGATTAAGCTCTTCATGCACCTCCGGTAAATAAATAACATCATCAGTAATACATTTCAAATGTTCATCCCCTTCAGTTCCGATAAGAATCAGACGTCCCTGCCTTGCCTTTATCTCTTCAAGGTTGGAGATGGATTTCTGGTACACCGCATCTTTCGGGGCAAGCCCAAGAACAGGCATATCCTTATCAATGAGTGCAATGGGACCATGCTTCAGCTCACCCGAGGCATATCCCTCTGCATGAATATAAGAAATCTCCTTGAGCTTGAGAGCACCCTCAAGGGCAATGGGAAAATTGAGCCCACGTCCGACAAAAAGAAAATCCCGCGCATCGTAATAACTTTCTATTAATTTTTTAATCTCTTCCTGAAGACGGGGAAGCATTGCATCAATTACTGCTGCAAGATTGATAAGTTCACGCCCCAACTCCAACCGTTTATCCGCCTCCATCCTGCCACGCTTTTCGGCAAGATAAAGGGTAAAAAGAAAAAGTGCCGCAAGCTGAGAGGTAAAGGCCTTGGTGGAGGCCACTCCTATTTCAGGACCTGCGTGGGTATAGACTGTCCCGTGGGCCTCACGAGTCATGGTGGATCCCACCACATTACAGATGGTCACAATCTTTGAGCCAAGGTCCCTGGCCAGACGTATGCCTGCCAGGGTGTCAGCTGTTTCTCCCGACTGAGAAATAGAAACCGTCAGGACTTTTTCGTCAATGAGGAGCTTTCTGTATCTGAATTCAGAGGCTATATCCACTTCTACCGGAATCTTGGCCCAGCGCTCAATCCAGTATTTGGCCACCAGTGCAGCATGCCAGGAGGTTCCACAGGCAACAAGAAAGATTCGCTCTATCCCTGCAAGTTCATCATCGCTGAGATTCATCTCCGGCAGCTCAACACTGCCAGTTTCAGGATTGATACGACCACTCACAGTATCAATGATTGCCTGGGGTTGTTCATATATTTCCTTGAGCATAAAGTGTTTAAAACCACCTTTTTCAGCCATCGCTGAATTCCATGAGATGGTTTTTACCTCTTTTTCCACCTTATCTCCGGTAACAAGCGAGTAGATTGTGTGACTGTCCCCTTTTAAAACGACAAGTTCAAGGTCATCAAGAAAAACAATCTGATCCGTATAGGGCAGCAGGGGAGGAATATCAGAAGCCATAAAGCCCCCTTCCTCATCGTGAACACCAAGCACCAGGGGACTGTGATTGCGTGCGGCAATCAGGGTATCCGGCATTCCTGTCCACAGCACACCAAGGGCATAGGAGCCCTCAACCCGGGCAAGAGCTTTGCTTACCGCAGCGCGCAGATCATCCTCAAGATACTCTTCTATGAGATGAGCCAGCACCTCAGTATCTGTCTCGGAAGCAAAAGTATGACCTTTTTCCAGCAGCTCGTTGCGAAGTGAGTGGTAGTTCTCGATAATACCGTTATGAACAACCACCAGCTCACCTGTACAGTCACTGTGAGGATGAGCATTTTCAGTGGTAGGGGCGCCATGGGTTGCCCACCGGGTATGACCAAGTCCAATATGGGCTGGTGCACCAATGGCCTCCCCAAGGATATTTTCAAGGTTCTGGAGTTTTCCCTCACTGCGATACTTTACCAGTGCCCCGTCCTGAAGGTACACGATGCCCGCCGAATCGTAGCCTCTGTATTCCAGACGCTTTAGACCTTCCAGCACAACCGGAACCAGCATTCTTCTCCCCACATACCCTACAATTCCACACATATATGCCCTCCAAACTCTTTCTTTAACTGTAACTGTGATTTCTTTTGAAGAATATTAATTACCCAGATTAACATGCCATTTTTCAATATTGCGAGTTTTTTCTTGTTCCCTTCCCAAAAATGAGTATTTTCATAGATGGAAACAGCAACAATTTTGCAAAAAGCTAAAACAAGCGATGGCTAAGTAGCAAAGCCCATACACCGAATGCCTTCAAATGCACCCAGAGTACTTCATGCGGGCGTACAACGAAGCAGGTGGAGAGTTTTTACGGACACCATCACAATCTCCATAACACTACTCCATATACCCACAAAATGACCATGGATAACAGACAGCGCTTAAAAGAAATAATTCTTGAGAAATCATATCGTAAAGGAACGTTCACCCTTACCTCCGGTAAGACGTCAGATTTTTACGTGGACGTGAAACAGACATCTCTTTCAGCTGAAGGAAGTTACCTCTGCGGTAAGCTTATTCTCGAACTGATGCTGCAGGCAGATGAACCCATCCTGGCCGTTGGCGGAATGACTCTCGGTGCCGATCCATTGGTAACAGCCGTGTCTGTTGTCAGCCACCTTGAGGGCCATCCCGTTCCCGCATTTATTGTCCGGAAAGAAGCCAAAGGACACGGTACAGAAAACTACATTGAAGGGTTAAGCAATATGCCAGCTGGCTGTAGAGTAACCCTGCTCGAAGACGTTGTTACCACTGGGGGCACACTGGTCAAGGTAATTGACCGAGTTGAAGCAGCCGGTTTTACCGTAGCTCAGATTGTCACAGTGGTAGAACGTCAGGAAGGCGGTGTGGAAGTACTTGCAAAAGCCGGCTATAAGCTCGAAGCCCTTTTCACCCGCGAACAACTGCTCAGATGATCCCATGAAATGTCGAAACTGTTCTGAAAAATTGGAAGTCCTCCGTCAGTGCCGTCGCATTCGTCTGCGCTGTACCGGTTGCAACAAAGAATATCAGATCCATGAGGTTGCAAGTGACCTCGACGAAGAAACAGAAAAAATTCTGGAGCGCTATACAGTTATTATCTACGATTGATAGTGCAGTAAAAACTCTTCCCCTCCTTGTTATTTGCCCCTTAAGAAGTGGGGGGGGTGAAACTATGACGACCCTATTATTCACAAACCCATTGATATAGTAACATATAATAGCTGCACTCAAAAAAAACCAGGCGGCATCACCATCGAACACCCATGGGCTTCATGAAGTAATAATAGAATTTTTTATCATTTTTTACAAAACACCACGGAATATATAGGCAAAACAAGACGTGTATTAACAACAGGTTAGCATCAACCCCCATACAATGCCGGAAAAATAGGTATTTATACCTATGGTAAAAAAAATTCCTAATGTTAAAATAGAGCAGGATAGTAAAAACACCAATGAAGTGTTATCTGTTCATGCTATAAAGATAAATTTTTTTCGTCCCTCAATAAGAGGTAACTGGTGATGTTAAGTAATCAACAATATGGGATGAAGGTACAAAAATCTTTTGTGAAAACAAATGATACCGCATCGATACGATGTCCAGATTGCGCTCTGGTCAAGAACATTGCCGTTGGAAAATTTCGCAACAACAAGCACACCCTTAAAACCCGATGTAGCTGCGGGTCAACCTTTCTGGTTGCCCTTGACTTTCGCAGACATTATCGCAAGCCAACCAAAATAATCGGGATCTACTCTCTTATCGGCCCCAATTCCAGCGGTGGGGGAAAGATGCAGGTGAACAACATCTCCCGCAGCGGAGTTTCTTTCACTGTTTCAGGCAGACACACAATTGGTGTCGGCCAGAAAGCACTGCTTCACTTCCAGCTCGATGATAAAAACCAGACCGAACTCACCAAAAAGGTGCTGGTAAAAAACATCCGGAACAACAATAATTTCGGCTGTGAGTTTGTCAATCAGACCCAGATAGGCAAAAACCTAGGCTTCTATCTGCAACCCTGAGCACTCCTCCAGTCAGCTCTGCAACAACTTCCCCATCAACGATTGAGCTCTATTGAGAAACGGTCCAAGTGTGTCAATATCTAACGCGCTGATAACGATCCCCTCTTTTGCGGCCTCCATGAGCAATACTCTGTCATCTTCCACCTGATCCGCCTTATTAAAGAGTTTCAAACACGGGATCGATCCAATCTCAAGTTGCTGCAACAGTTCATCAACGACCTTCATCTGATCACGAAAGCAGGGATTAGAGAGATCTACGACATGAACCAGCAAATCAGCCTCTTCCAGTTCCTCAAGGGTTGCCTTAAAAGCTTGAAGCAGTTCAGCGGGCAGTTTTTTGATGAATCCCACCGTATCGGTTATCACAACTTCCATATCTTTTGGGAAGCGGAGTCTGCGACTTGTCGGGTCAAGGGTGGCAAAAAGTTTATCCTCTGCCACAATATCGCTTTTAGTCAGGGTATTCAGCAGAGTGGATTTGCCAGCATTGGTATATCCCACAAGAGACAAAACAGGCAGGTCTTTTTTCCTGCGTCGCGACCTGCGCCGATAACGCTCTTTGCTTACCTTTTTCAGCTCTTTAGAGAGTCTAGCCAGGCGATCATTGATACGCCTTTTATCTATCTCAAGTTTTGTTTCTCCAGGGCCTCTTGCTCCTATACCGCCCGTCAGTCGAGACAGTGCATCATCGCGAGATGAAAGTCTGGGCAGCATATACTTCAACTGTGCCATTTCCACCTGAAGTTTTCCTTCACGGCTCAAGGCCCGGTGAGCAAAAATATCCAGAATAAGCTGCGTTCTGTCAATAACCCGAAGTTCACTGTAATCAGTGATGGAACGAATCTGGGAAGGATTCAGTTCCTGATCAAAGATAAGCAGGTTGGCTCCTAGCTGCAAAGCCTGGATAAGGATATCAGCAAGCTTTCCCTTCCCAAGAATAAGACGGGGGTTAACCTTACGTCTTTGTTGCAGTACGGTAGCCAGAACAACCACATCATCAGACCTTGCAAGTTCCACCAGCTCACGCATGGACTCTTCAGAAAGGATCTTCGATTGGCTGCTGACCCCGATCAGGATTGCCCTATCCTGGCCGCTTGCAACTTCTTTGGCACTACTTTTTTTACTGAACTCCCCTTCCAGGGCATGAATAAAATTTTCAAAGGAATCTTTCTGATTGGCCGGGTGTACCGGAGCAAGGAAACCCCAATTTTCACCGTCACGGGTGTCGGGTAACAGGTGCACCGAATGAAGATCTTCGGGTGAACCTTCACTGGAGACTTTCAGTACGGAAAGCATATCAAGCCGCAGAAAAAGAAGATCCATAAGATCTTCATCATTGATATCCTCACCGGCGAGATGGGTATGAACCAGTCGCAGCCCTTTCAAGCGGCCACGGCTTCTAACATGAGAGAGCTGGGGAATCATAATTCCCCTGAAATCACCAACTATAACAGCTTCAATCCTTCCAGATCGATGCAGAAGCAGACCGATCTGCCGATTCATGTCAAAAGAGAGCTGACAGAGACTCCGGGCTGTTTCAGGGCTGATAACATCATCCCTGTTTCCCCGCTTGCCTCCAAGACGCTCCAGCTGTTTCAGCTGACTTTTTTTCAGGCCGCTGGTATTACCGCTGACAAGTGCTATAACAGATTCTCCTGAGGATCAAAACATATCACAAGACCGACCAGAAGCTTGTCCGACAAAAGGAACTTCTGTAAAATAAGTGCAGGCATATAACTTATATTCCAAGCATTATTTTTTTGAAATAACGAAGACTTTTGGCGAAAGGTCATTCTCGGACAGCTTCCTAGTTGCTAAGGTATTGTTTGATGGCAACAGCAATGGTTTCAAAAACTTTGCGAAAGACCTCTTCATCACGCTCCAGCAGTGTTACCCTGAACCCCTGCAGATCGGTGGCAAAAGAAGTCAGGGGCACCACACAGACCCCGGTGGCGCCCAGCAGGTAGTAAACAAAACGTTTATCCAACGATGTTCCTTCCGGGTTCACTAAAGCTTCAACCATCTCCCGTACTTCGTTGTTTTCAATGGGCAGTCTCTGGGAATGGGTCAAAGCACCATCTTCAAAGCAGACACTCATATAAAAAGCGCCATTAGGACGATTGACCAGCACCCCTTTCAAATCCTTTAATGAGTCATAGGCAATATTGGAAAACTTCTCATAACGGCGGATCCGTTCTTCAAGGTATCCCTGATACTCTGGATGTTGCACAACAGCAGGATACACAGACTGAGGCAGGGTTGTGGAGCAAACCTCAACCATTTTAGCATTGAGGATGGACTGAACATACTTGGCAAACATGGGATCTTTGTCCCCGTTATAAACTTCAATCCAGCCACAGCGGGAACCCGGCCAGGGCATCTCTTTGGAAACACCGCGCATGGCAATGGCCGGGACATCCCCTATCACATCGGAAAGGGGTGAAGTCGATGTGCCATTATAAACAATATGATGGTACACCTCATCGCAAACGATGAACAGGTCGTACCGCTTGGCAAGTTCAACAATGGACTCGAGAATATGGGTTGGATAGACTGCCCCCGTCGGGTTGTCGGGATTAATAATCAAAATCCCGGCTACAGCAGGGTTATACTTGATGGATTTTTCAAGATCATCAAGATCAGGATACCAATGATGATTGGGATCGAGGATGTATGTGAGCGGTTTATCTCCTGCATGTGCTGCTTCCGCTGAAGAATGGGTGGTATAGCTTGGTGTTGGAACCAAGACGCGAGCAGTTCTTTTCAGGAACCCGAATATTTTTGAAATTGCATCACCAAGTCCGTTAAAAAACAGAATATCCTCGGGATCAATCTGGGCACCACCTCTCTTGTTGGTTTCTGCCGCAATAAACTCACGGGTGGAAAGCACTCCCCTGGTCGGACAATAGCCATAGGTAGCATCCTGCATGACCGCATCTGAGACAATCTCCTTCATCCAGGAAGGAATCGCCTCTCCCTTCATGATGGGATCGCCTATGTTTTCCCAGTTGGTACTGAGACCGAGTTTCTGCAGTTTCATGCCAACATTCACGATATTACGAATCTCGTATGTCAGCTCACCTGCACCTATATGGACTATATCTGTCCTCATTCACTTTACTCCATTTATATATCGACCAAGGCAGAATCAAGCCCTGTCAGTTCGGCTTTCTGCATTTGCATTACTCAATTACCACAACACTTCCCTGGAGTCAACCAACGCTCACAACTGTCATTCTCTTATCATTATTCATCATACTTGTGCAGTTTGTTCTGCAAAGTCTTTCGAGTAATTCCAAGCCTTCTCGCCGCCTCACTCTTATTACCGCCAGTTTCTTCAAGAGTCTTCAGGATCAAGACCTTTTCCTGGGCCTGAAGCGATGATGACACACTCTCTTTCACATCCTGCCCGGGCGATGCACCCTGTTGCTGAATCGGGAGTGGCAGACTCTTTTCAGTGAGATACTCACCCCGCATAAGAATCACGCCGCGTTCAACAGCATTCTCCAGTTCACGGACATTGCCAGGCCAGCGATAATTACACAGCAGATCCATACACTCCGGGGTTACCCCAGCCACTTCGCGTCTATTTTTTTTCGCAAATTTATGCACAAAATGATCAACAAGTAAGGGAATATCCTCCCTTCTGTCCCGAAGTGGAGGTACCACAACGGTGACCACGTTTAGTCTGTAATAGAGGTCCTCACGAAAATTTCCATTCCTGACTTCCTGCTCAAGATCCCGATTAGTGGCAGCAATAATTCTTGCGTCAGTATGGATGGTTTCCTCACCACCAACCCGCTGCAGTTCGTGTTCCTGAAGAACCCGAAGCATCTTCACCTGCATAGCCTGAGAAGTCTCACCAATCTCATCAAGAAAGAGAGTCCCCCCCTCTGCCTGGACAAACTTTCCTTCCCGGCGCTTATCCGCTCCAGTAAATGCCCCTTTTTCATGGCCGAAAAGTTCAGACTCCAACAGACTTTCAGCAAGGGCGGCACAATTCACCTTAACAAAGGGCTTATTGCTCCTGTCACTGTTGTTGTGCAACTCCGCGGCGACCAACTCTTTACCTGTCCCTGATTCACCATTGATCAGCACCGTGGCCTCCGTGGGAGCCACATAGGATATCATCTCCAGGAGCTCCTGCATCAGCGGCGAGGTACCGATGATAGAAGAAGGTCCGAGTTCGACCTTCGTCTCCTGCACCTCATGTTTCCGCTCCTCCACCTGTCTTTTATCCACTGCACGTTCAAGGGTTAACCGTAAACGATCAAAATCCAGGGGTTTGGTCAGATAATCATACGCACCATGCTTAATAGCCACAACTGCTGCATCCACAGAGGAATATGCCGTCATAATAATGACCGGCAGAGCAGGATGGCTGGTATGGATTCTAGAAAAGGCCTCCATACCATCCATCCTGGCCATACGGACATCCATAAGTACAGCGTCGTAAGAGAACTTCTGTACCGCTTCAACTGCGGTCCGGCCATCATCAGCCTCCACACACTTCCATCCCCACTCCTTAAACATGGAGCAGAGCATATAGCGATGGACCTGCTCATCATCGACCACCAAAATGGTTACCTGCTTCGCCACAAGCCGCCTCCTAGCCCTTCAACTGCTGCAGAGCCCAGGCAATATTCTGCCCCAGCACTTTCATGGTATTCATACCCTCTTCATCTCCGGCTACTTCTCCTTTTTCACGGCCCATTCCGATGTTCCAATAATTGGATCCAATAACTATCATCTGTCCTATAAGAAAGAAATGATTAATAGTATCAAACACATGGATGGCACCAGCACGTCGTGCGGAAACAACAGCAGCACCAAGTTTTCGCTTAAACATATCGTCATTAGCACGACTCACCATGCCACAACGATCCATCAGTGCCTTCATTTCAGTTGAGACATCAGCAAAATACGTGGGTGACCCCAGCAGAATAGCATCCGCACCTTTCATTTTATCCAGACAATCGTTAATACAATCTTTTTCAACAGCACAACGCCCGTCCTTCTTTTCAAAACATTGATAGCAGGCAATACAGCCGCGAACCTCAGTACCGGCAAGCTGCACCAATTCGGTTTCAACTCCCGCTGCATCAAGCTCTGCCAGGGCAGTACGCAGCAAAAGAGCAGTATTTCCATCTTTTCTGGCGCTTCCGCAAAAAGCTACAACTTTCATATTCTTCGCTCCTGTAATCGTTACCTTTATATTTTTTAAAACAATTTCAGCCTGCGTTTTTTATACCGTATCCTGAATCTTTTTTCCGAAAAAAACAGAAAAAGATTTTCACATTTGCAAAGGCCTGTGATTAAATGATTATACCTAACAATGTTTTTGATGATCGTACCTGATATTTTTCGTAATCATAAATCCGTGAGTGTTCGATGGTGATGCAGCCTCGTTTTTTTTAAACACGTTGGCTACAGGAAACTCCATCAATAGGTTCAAAGAGAACAGGACGTGTCGGCGACAAACACCCCGAAGGGATGTGGGTAGTTTTTTCAAACATATCTGATCACCAGTTTAACATTTTATTTCAATATGTCATCAAAACAAAACTATTGCAAATCCGTCACAGTTTCAGGGGTAATACACACAGGAGCAAAATCTTATGACCAGAAAAATGAGCCTGCGATCAAAAGCCATTATCGTGTTTTTCATCACTGTCTTTCTCATCCTTGGGGCACTTTTCGCCAGCCTTGGAGAGTTGCGTAATCAAGTTCTTCGCAATGAGGCTCAAGCAGTTGCAGACCAGGTGGTCTCTTTTAGATCCTGGGTAGCAGGGTCCGGCATGGTCTGGGTAAACAAACTCACACCCCAATTCGATGAGTACCTTGCAGTCCACGAAACTGGTGGAAACACCCGCTTTTACGGAAAAAACCCGGCCCTCGCCACCCGTGAACTCTCCACTATCGCCAACAAGACATCAACCCGAGCATCATTTACGGTCACAAGTAATAATGTCAGACAGAAAGCAAATACTCCAGATGAATTTGAAAAGGCTGCAATCGCAGAATTTACTGCCAACAAGGGAACACAATTTGTAGAAAAATATGAAGGAGACTCCTATCGTTATGCCAGGCCCCTGTTTATCAAGGAAGGCTGCCTGAGATGCCATGGCGATCCCGCAAATGCTCCTGCTGCGGTCATTCAAAAATATGGTAACCAGAAGGCTTTTCATTATAAAGTTGGCGACATTCGGGGAATAATCTCAGTCAAACTCCCCTCCATCGGACCTTCAACAGCACTACAAACCCTGGCCACCCCCTTGTCGATTGGGGCACTTATACTTGCATTCCTGATCAACTTTCTCTTTACAACCCGATTTATCTTAAACAGACTTCATAAGTTGACCAAAGACACAAAAGCCATTGTTTCCGGAAACCTGGACACACCATTGCTCTACACACCACCTGAAGAATCCAATGATGAGGTAGATCATGTATACCACTCTGTTGATCTTTTAAAACGCAGCATGGAGCTGGTTGTCAGGAAAATCAAAAGGAAATCCTAATGTTTCCTTATCGAACCGTCACAAATAATAATGACTGACAAAAGACAAAACAGCGATCTCCTGCGTGGAGAAGGTGACGGAAGCATTAATGGTATTTCCATCGCCTCTTTCCTGCAAATGCTGGAACAGGAGCGTCACAGCTGCCGGGTTCAGGTCCAGTCCGTGGACAAAGTTGGATTTCTCTACTTTGAGGATGGAGATCTGATTGATGCAGAACAGGGTCACCTCCATGGAATCGAAGCCGCATACACCGTAGTCTCCTGGGAGGAACCCAGTATTGCCCTAGGAGAAGCTATTGCACGACCAAGGCGAATAGAACACCCACTTGGCTATATCCTTCTCAATGCTGCAAAACATCAAGACGAACAGGCTGAAGAAATGACATCACCCACAATTACATACGTCTCCAGTGAAACAAAAGAGAATAACGATTACCAGACCACAATAAACGTACTATCTGGAATTAACGGAATCCGCTATTTCTACCTTCTGAACAGAGCAGGAAAAATTGTCGTACACTCAGCTCCCAATCAGACACTTGGCGAGTTGATTATTTACTGTATAATAACCAGTAGCAATCTCAAAAAATCCCTACAGACAAAATCCCCCCGTCGAATACACATGCAGATGAAAGACGGTAGTTCATTGCTCATCATGCCGAAAACAGGAAAGATCCTTGGTATGATACTTGATGCTCACAGTTCTGCATCAGAAGTCACAAGCCAGATAAACACGGGTTTGTCTGTTAAATAAATCCTGCCGGGACTATTATCAATAATATGAACACAATCTTTAAGGAATTTGACATCCTACCGGGGGTACTCGGATCTTGTATATCTGTACGGGATAATGGCATACTTTTTTCAAACCTGCCAGAATCTTTCACTGAGAAAATGGTTAATGAAACAAGCAATAACCTTGGCAGAATGATGCAGATGGCAGAAGTAAAGGGACTGGATCCTCAAACAATGTCCATTCGCTATGACAAATTTGAGATCATTGCCATGCCGCTGGATAACAATGCCACTCTTCTAGTCCTCTGCGAGCCGGGTAGTAACACCTCTCTTATTGGCACCACCGCCTACATGCTGAGGCCTGAACTTGAGAAAAGCATTAAAGAACCTATACCACAGAAGGAGGATATTGTTAGGGTGGCAACGATAGCACCGAGCAACGACCAAGAGTACATAAACAAAGAAACTTCCACCGCCCTAGATACTATAAAAAAAGCCCTGTATGACACAGTAGGCCCCATTGCCGAGATGGTTTATGATGACTGCGTAGAACAGTGGACTAAACACAACCCGCCGAATGTTTCACGAATTTTTGAATTAATCGGTTGCATTTCAACAGAAATTGACAATGCCGACCTTTTTGATGAGTTCAAGAAAAAGATTTCCACCCTTCTTTAATATTCAACGACAATTATAATTCCCGGTCAGCGACAACTATAATTAGAGCTTCCTCAATAAGTCATCCAGCTACAAGCTGAATGGATTTTACTGGCATGAGCCAGTCCGTAAATTTAGCCAATATTTTTACCAAAAGGGCCAATTGT
>Ga0256840_1000155_pt1 | contig 63782 bp, 70 predicted proteins | sample 355202metaG_FD_185969 | JGI IMG/M metagenome (GOLD analysis project Ga0256840, IMG submission 185969) | Hydrothermal vent microbial communities from Mid Atlantic Ridge, Atlantic Ocean - 355-202 | ecosystem: Environmental > Aquatic > Marine > Hydrothermal vents | place: Atlantic Ocean: Mid...
GTAAGTGAAGCCGTCAGGAAGGCCGTCAAGCTGGCCAGAGCTGCCTCCCGCGTTAGAAACGAGCCGATGGTTTTCAGCGAGGAGGACTTCCACCGCGTCTCCTACAAGGTCAAGATGAAGAAGGACTTCAGGGATGTCTCCCCGGAGGAAAAGATGGAGCTCCTCAGGAAGGTCGAGGAGGAAGTTAAAGCAACGGGCGTAAACGTGCCAATGCGATATCTTGGCTACTCCGACGGGCTCTGGAAGAAGATCTTCATCAACAGCGAGGGAGCATATGTGAAGAGCAAAATCCCGCGTGTTTCCATAACCTACAACCTCGTGGTTTTTGAAAACGGCCAGATGGAGCAGGCCCCCTTCGTCCAGAGGGCGTTCTCCGGTGGGCTGGAGCTCATCGAGAAGGACGAGCCGTGGAGCTGGGCGGTTAAGGACGTCCAGGCCCTAAAGAAGCTCATCTATGAGGGACAGAAGCCACCGGAGGGGAAAGTGGATCTGGTCATAAGCCCAGAGGTCGCTGGGATAGCCGTCCACGAGAGCGTCGGCCATCCATACGAGGCCGACAGGATTTTCGGAAGGGAAGCGGCCCAGGCCGGGGAGAGTTTCGTAAAGCCGGACATGCTCGGCGAGAGGATCGGGAGTGAAGCCGTCACCGTCATAGAGGACCCGACGATACCGAACAGCTGGGGGTTCTACCTCTACGATGACGAGGGCGTCAAGGCGAGACCGCGCTACCTCATCAAGGACGGAATCATCACCGAGTTCCTCACCAACAGAGAATACGCGGCAAAGCTCGGGCAGCGGTCAAACGCTTCAGCCAGAGCCATCAACTACAATCGCGAGCCGATAGTGAGGATGGCCAACACCTACCTCGCGCCCGGTGACTACTCCTTCGAGGAGCTGATTGAGGAGGTCAAGCTCGGCGTCTACATGGTGTCCTTCAACGAGTGGAACATCGACGACAGGCGTTACCAGCAGAGGTACATCGGAAGGGAGGCCTACCTCATCGAGAACGGCGAGATAAAGCACCCTGTCAGGAGGCCTATCCTTGAGATAACGACGAGGGCGCTCTGGAGCAGCGTCGATGCCGTCGGCAAAGAGGTCGAGTTCTTCCCGGGAACCTGCGGCAAAGGCGAGCCCGGGCAGGGAGTGCCCGTCTGGATGGGCGGGGCGCATGCAAGGCTCAGGGACATACCGCTGAGGAGGCCGTGAGGTGGTGGGGATGTTTGACGTTAACGAGTTCATCCTTAAGAAGGCCAAAGAGCTCGGCTTCGGCGACGTCGTCGTTCTCGGCTACGAGATGAACAGGCGCCAGGTCCGCTTCGCCAACAACGAGATAACCGTCGCCAAGAACTGGCACGAGAGGAAGGTCGAGCTCTTCGTGGAGCTGGAGAAGAGGGTAGCTGGTACAACTATAACCGAGCTGAGCGAGGAGAACATCGAGCGGACCTTGAAAACGCTCCTGAACAACATGAAGGGAATGGCGCCGAAGGAGGACTACTACGGCATCGCCGAGGGGCCGTTCCAGTATAGGGATATCCCGGAGACCTTCGATAGGGCAATAGTCGAGCTGGACGAGCCGAACGAGTACGTAGAGAGGGCAATCAACTCTGCACTTGAGGAGGGAGCTAAGAGGGTGGCGGGAGTTCTCTACACCGACCACAACAGGCTTTACTTAACCACGAGCAATGGCGTTGAAGCCTTCGACGAGGGGACGGGGATAGAGATAAGCGTTAGGGCATTCATCGGTGACCTTGAGAGCGGGCACGGGACGAACTCGGTTCGCGTTCTCAAGAAGTTCGACCCTGAAAGTGCCGGAAGAAAGGCCGGTGAGATTGCAAAGCTCGCTCAGAACCCGGAGCAGGGGCCGGAAGGGAAGTTCGACGTCATCTTTGACCCCTTAGCCTTCGCCAACCTGCTGAGCTACATGAGCTTCATGACATCGGCCTACGCGGCAGAGGCCGGTTTTAGCTTCCTGGTGAACAAGCTCGGGGGGAAGGTTGCCAACGAGGTCGTCACGATAAAGGACGTCGGCAACATGCCCAACGGCTACGGAACGAGGAAGTTCGACGACGAAGGAGTTCCAACGAGGGAAACGACGATAATCGAGAACGGAACCTTCAAGAGCTTCCTGCTCAACACGAGCATGGCGAAGAAGTACGGGACGGAGACAACGGCCAACGCTGGCTTGACTATGCCCCACGCGTGGAACATCGTCCTAGAGCCCGGTGAATACTCCAGAGAGGAGCTCTTCAGCGAGGTCAGGAAGGGCATATACATCACCAACGTCTGGTACACGCGCTTCCAGAACTACGTAACAGGCGACTTCTCGACCATTCCGAGGGATGGAATATTCCTCGTTGAGAATGGCGGGCTGAGGCCTGTAAGGAACATCCGCGTCAGTGACAACCTCCAGAGGGTACTCGAGGGGATCAAGGCCCTTGGAAAGGAGGGCCATCACATCCACTGGTGGGAGGTCAACACGCCGGTCTCAACGCCCTACGTGCTCGTGGGGGACGTCGGAATAACGAGGGCCACCAAGTGACTTGCCTTCTAAAAATTTTTTAATTTTTGTCGTGAAAATTCGAGTTAATTTTTAAGCAGTTGTTGAGTTCTTTGCGAAGATGGCCAAATATCGGGATATTAGTGAATATTTTTCAGCCAGGGTGCAAGAACACGCGTTTTTATCATTGTAACGAAATTCGTATATATTATTTGCATATTATTTTCACTGGCGGTGAACATGGTAACCGAAAAGGATTACAAGCATATGGGTGTTACGGATGTTTTTAAAGAGTTGGGAACATCAGGTGAGGGACTCTCAACGGAGGAGGCAGAAAGAAGATTAAGGGAATACGGACCAAACGAAATTCCGGAAAAGAAGGTAAACCCTATAATGAAGTTCCTCTCCTACTTCTGGGGGCCGATACCGTGGATGATAGAGATAGCAGCTGTCCTCTCCGCGATTGTCCGGCACTGGGCGGACTTCTGGATAATCATGATTCTCCTCGCGCTCAACGGCGTTGTCGGATTCTGGGAGGAGCACAAGGCCGAGAACGTTATAGAGTTCCTGAAGCAGAAGATGGCCCTCCAGGCCAGGGTTCTCCGCGACGGCAAATGGAAGGTCGTACCGGCCAGGGAGCTTGTACCCGGCGATATCATCCGTCTCCGGATGGGGGACATCATCCCAGCCGATGTTAAGCTGACGGACGGGGAGTACCTCATGGTGGACGAGTCAGCCCTGACCGGTGAGTCCCTGCCCGTGGAGAAGAAGGCAGGGGACATCGCGTTCTCTGGTGCACTCGTCAAGAAAGGTGAGATGACCGCCGTCGTTACGGGAACCGGCCTGAACACGTACTTCGGCAAGACCGTCCAGCTCGTTGAGAGCGCCAAGACCGTCAGCTCATTCCAGAAGATGGTCATACGTGTGGGCGACTACCTCATAATACTCTCCCTTCTCCTCGTCTCGGTCGTCTTCCTTGTTGCGATCCATCGGCACGAGAGCCTTATCGAGGCACTCCGCTTCAGTCTCGTCCTTATAGTGGCGGCGATCCCGGCGGCGATGCCGGCTGTTCTCTCCATAACAATGGCAATAGGTGCGCTGAACCTCGCCAAGAGGCAGGCGGTGGTTACCAAACTGGTTGCCATCGAGGAACTGGCGGGGGTTGACGTCCTCTGCTCAGATAAGACCGGAACCTTAACCAAGAACGAACTCACCGTTGGCGACACGGTTCCATTCAACGGTTACTCGGAGAGTGATGTCGTCCTGTACGGGGCCCTGGCGAGCAGGGAAGAGGACAACGACCCCATAGACCTTGCCATTCTCAGGGCACTGGAGGGGTTCGGCCTCAAGGAAGCTATCAGGAAGTTTAGACAGACCCATTTTACCCCATTTGACCCGGTCATAAAGAGAACCGAGGCGGAGATAAGCAACGACGAGAGGTTTAAGGTTGCCAAGGGGGCCCCACAGGTTATCCTCGACCTATGTGATGTCCAAGAAGGGCTCAAAAAGGAGGCAATCAAGAAAGTTGATGAGCTGGCCGAGGAAGGCTACAGGGCACTGGGCGTGGCCAGGACGAAGGGGGGAAGATGGGAGTTTGTCGGGATAATTCCTCTCTTTGATCCTCCGAGGGACGATGCACCGAAGGCCATCCGGGCGATAAGAAAGCTCGGCGTCAACGTCAAGATGGTCACGGGTGACCACATAGCCATAGCAAGGCACATCGCTAAAATATTGGGTCTCGGGACGAGGATAGTTTCTATGACGGAGCTTCTCAAGGCGAAGAGGGACTCAGAGGTGGAGCATCTGGTGGAGAAGGCCGACGGGTTCTCCGAGGTCTTTCCAGAGCATAAGTTCAGGATCGTTGACGCACTTCAGAGAACCGGGCATATGGTGGCCATGACCGGCGATGGCGTTAACGACGCTCCCGCGCTGAAGAAGGCCAACTGCGGCATAGCGGTTTCGGGGGCGACAGATGCCGCGCGGGCGGCGGCCGATGTCGTCCTCCTCCAGCCTGGCCTCTCGGTTATAGCCCACGCCGTTGAGGAGGCGAGGAGGATCTTCCAGAGGATGGAGAGCTACGTTGTTTACAGGATAACCGAGACGATAAGGGTGCTGTTCTTCGTCACGTTCGCCATACTGGTCTTCAATTTCTATCCTATAACGGCCATCATGATAGTTCTGCTGGCACTCTTCAACGACGCCCCGATACTGGCCATAGCGTACGACAATGTGGTCACCCCACGCAAACCCGTCCGCTGGGATATGTACAAGGTTCTCGTCCTCTCCACACTCCTCGGCTTCGTCGGAGTGGTAAGCTCGTTCCTCCTGTTCTACATAGCTGATAGGGTTCTCCTACTGAGCAGACCGGAGATCCAGTCTTTCATCTTCCTCAAGCTGGCCGTCGCCGGTCATCTCACGATATTCGTCACGAGGGCCAGAGGGCACCTCTGGGAGAGGCCATACCCCAGCGGTCTGCTGTTCTGGTCGGCGGTAATCACCAAACTCCTCGCAACCCTGATAGTGGTTTACGGTATATTCGTGACACCGATAGGCTGGAAACTCGCCGGACTCATCTGGGGTTACGCCCTCGTGTGGATGCTGGCTATAGACGGGGCCAAGGTGGTAGTCCTCAAAAGGATGGAGGGACTGTGATATCTCACCAACACCGGGTTCAGGTGTCCGCCTGGCCATGTTTTTCATGTTTTCTGTCCAGATACCCACGTGACTATGCCGGGACGGAAACCTTAATATGCCCTAACCTGAACCAAGAACGCGAGGTTGGAACATGCTGGAGATACTAAACGTGATCATGCGGTTTTTCACATGGGGCCTCGCCACTTACAGATGGGGAAAGAGAAACGAGAGGTTTATGCTTTTTATGAGTCTCGGACTCTGGATGGACTTCTTGGCGGCCCTAGCCCAGAAGCAGGTGATTTCGAAGCTTGGCTGGAGTCCAAACCCGACTGCCTTACTGCCCCTCATGTCCATCATGGCCGTATTCAATGGAGTACTCCTGATGGCCGCATCTTTTTCCATCCGGGGACAGCTCGATACCAGGGAAAACCAGTTCCTGATACTCACGTGCGTTATAGCCGGCCCCACTTACGTCCTCCTCGCCACCCTCCTGGGGGCGTCCTCAGTAGTCTTCATGGCACTCCCGGTTCCGTTCATGGGGCTCTCCCTGATGGTCCTGAGTTATTCACTCATCAAAGAGGAAGTTGGTCTGAGGACGGCAGCCACCCTGTTTCCAATAGGGGCGTTTCTGCTCGGGGTGATCAACCTAACGTACCCTCTGACGATCAGAACCCCTCTGGCCACCTACCTCTACGGACTGGGAGCGTTCTTCAGGGCGATGATGTTCATAGGGATGATCAAGTACGCGTTTCTACAGGTAAAACCCCCGGAGATGCCCATAACCGAGCTTCCCACCGGTGCCTTCTACTCCACCGGCAAGAGAACCTTTAACGTCCTTCTCAGAAAGATGCAGTCCAGCGGAAACGGAATACTCATAACCAGAAACCGTCTTCGGGACATTAAACCACGTTTTCCGGTGTTCTGGGTGACCAGGGCCACCTCCGGCCAGATGGACGAGAACATCATGGCGGTATCCCCCACAGACATGGGCATTCTCCTCGATCTCGTCAGAAGGTACCTCGAAACTGGTCACTCCCTGGTGGTGCTCGACTGCTTCGAGTACCTCATGATAGAGAACGGCTTTGAAAACGCGTTTAAGTTCCTGATCTCCATGAAGGACACCGTAATGAAGTACAACGGAACCTTGGTCACCACCGTTGAGCCCCCAGCGTACTCCAAAAAGCACATGGCGATGCTACAGAGGGAACTGGAGAAGCTGGAGCTTTGATGAGAGAGGTCATCCATCCAGTCCCCCAACATCGACCCACGTTGAATGATACGCCGAAGAGTTTCCGTATTTTTCGACGGTTTCGTCGGCCGTCAGAAAGTTAGCGTTCCATCCGAGAATTTTAACCCAGAACGCCTTGTAGAGCAGAACGACTCCTTGCGGAACGTCCTCGCTAAGCTTAGCCCTCGTCCTTATTCTGCCGTGGTCGTTGAAGACCTCAACGGCGTCACCGTCTTCAATGTTTCTCTCAGTAGCATCGGCGGGGTTGATGTAGAGGTTCGAGTCGATCATGCCGTGGGTGTTGTGGTACTGGCTCGTTATCGTCATCCTGTGGGTGGGAGTGAGCAGACGAAGAGGGTATTTCCCTTCGGGCTTCCGATACCGGGGGAACGGGCTTAAGCCCCTCTCCATCGCTCTCCGGGAGTAGAACTCGATCTTCCCGCTCGGCGTTTTCCATTTTCTCGGTTTTTCTGGAACTTTAACGAAACCCTTAGTCTTCAGCTCCTCCCAGCTTATGCCGTTACGCTCCAGAACCCTTCTGATGACCTCCTCGTCGCTCTCGTAGAGATGGGGCTCCTTTATCCCGAGGGCCTTCGCCAGAAGCCTCGTTACCTCGCTGTTGCTCTTCCCGTAAAGCCTAGCAACAGGCTCGTTAAGTGCAACGTAGCGGTGGTAGTAGGAATCGGCTATGTCCAGCCGCTCGAAGAAGGTGTTCGCCGGCAGGACGACGTCGGAGTAGAGGGCCGTGTCGGTCAGAAAGATATCATGTGTGACCACGAAAACGTCGTTTTCCACCAGTGCTTTCCTCAGCCGGTTCTGGTTCGGCAGGCTCGCGAGGGGGTTGGAGTTGTATATGTAGAGGAACTTAATCTCTCCCCTTTCGATGTACTCGGCCAGCTTCATCTGGGGGATCTTCTTGGCGGGTTTGGTCCGCAGAAAGGCGCCCTCGGCATAGGACTTGTCTATCGTCTTCATGTCGTAGATGAAGCCGAAGCGATGACCGACCAGGGCTGGAAGGACTGCAATCGCTCTCACCGCTTCACCGCCTGCCAGGGAGCGCTGGAAGCCGTAGCCTATGTGGATGATGCCCCTTTTCTCGGCGAATTCCCTCGCGAAGATTCCTATCTCGTCAATACCCATCCCCGTTTCTCTGCTTATATAATCAAGCGATAATGTTTTTACATAGTTCTTGAATTCTTCAAAACCGTAGATGTTCTCGCGGACGAAGTCTTTGTCGTAGAGTCCCTCTTCGATTATGACCTTAGCAACGCCTAAGGCAAAGAGGACGTCGCTGTCGGGCATTATCTGAAAGAACCTGTCGGAGCGCTTTGCCGTTTCCGTTCTGACGACGTCAACCGTCCATATTTCGAGGTCGTGTCTCTTGGCCAGGGCAAAGCCGTGAAGGTTCGTCCAGAATGTATTGATGCCCCAGTAAACGATAAGCCCCTGGTTTTTAAGCTTCTCCGGATCCATACCAATTGCGGTTCCGTAGACATCCTTCAGAGCCTCCTGCCCGGCCCTGTCGCAGATGCCGTAGTCGAGCATGGCAGTGTTGAGGTAGTGGAAAAGCCTCAGCGGGAAGGCGTAGTTTACAACCCCTCTGTCCCCGGCATATTGATAAACTAGGACGCTCTCGCTCCCGTGCTCTTCAATGGCCTCTCTCAGCTTTCTGGCAACAAGGCCGATTGCCTTATCCCAGGTGGCTCCCCTGAACTCGCCGCTTCCACGTTTGCCGGTTCTTATGAGCGGAGGTTTCAGACGATCTTTTGCGTGGAACCACCTCGGCAGAAGGGCACCCTTGGGGCAGAGGAAACCTTCCGTTATCGGGTGTTCGGGGTTCCCCCTAACCGAGAGCCGGCCGTCCTTGACTTCGCTCACCATCGAGCATGTGTCGTAGCAGTCGCGCATGCAGACGCTGAAGATGATATCACCCCCATAGGCCCAAACTTGGGAGGAGGATTATCAGCATGCTGAGGAGTCCACCGAGAACCAAAGCCGGGATCGTGCGCTTCAGGCCTATTCCCAGAAGGTATGCCGCCAAAGCCCCGGTCCAGACTCCAGTCCCTGGGAGCGGTATTGCCACAAAAACCGTCAGCCCGATGAAGCCCCACTTCTCAACGTAGGGGTGGGCCTTCTTTCTGACCCGCTCGACGTAGTAGAGGTAGAGGTGGGCTATCTTCCTGAGGGAAGTCCCCTCAAGCCAGAGCATCAGCCTGTCTATGTAGGGGAGCAGAACGGGGAGGAGGAACGAGAGGAGCAGAACTCCGAGGGACGCGCCCAGGAGGGTTCCCCAGAGGGGGTAACCGCGACCTATGCCGTAGACTATGGCGTATCTGCCTTCAAAGGTCGGGACGAGGGAAAGCAAGAAGATTTCGAGGGGATTATTCAACGTCGAACACCCCCAAGCCAAGCCTTGAGACTATCCTCCTGTAGAGGGAAAGCCACGAGTCCTGAGTTGCATCGACGATGCTGTAGATCCAGGGCGCAAGGAGCAGACTGAAGAGGACGTCGCCGAACCAGTGAACGTGAAGGAGCAACCTCGTCATTGCAACACCGATGGCAAAGGTAACGGCTAGGGGCACGAGCCTCCTCCAGCGGTTTGAGGTGTAGACCGCAATAATCGCCCCGCGATACGCATGACCTGAGGGAAACGAGAAGCCTCCGTGGTTGCGGGGTCTCGGCTCGTTAATTGCGACCTTGAGGATTCCAACTATCACAAGGCCGATGAAAACTGAGGCGAGGAAAATCAGTGTTTCCCGAGACAGCTTTCCGAAATTCCTGATGTCGAGGTAGATAACCGCAACCGCAAAGGGGATTAGGAAGAAATCGCTTCCAAATGCCGTCAGAACGCTCAACAGACTGGAGCTCGGAGAGGGGAGTAATGAGTCGATTCTCGCGTTAATACCCCTCATCAGACATGCAAATTGGAGGAACAATATCAGTATTAGCAACGCCGTGTTTAGCAGGAATTTTCGGTCTCTCAGGAGTTCGCGGGACATGGGTTAGGTAAAGGGGGAGATGTTCAAAAGCTTTTCTAAATCATTCCCCTGTTGTGGAGGGCGTGGTAACCCTTAAGCAGCGCGTTCTGGACTTTCTTGGGTCCGAAGGTCCTGACGGCCCTTCCAAGGCCCTCGTTGTAGATGCGGCGCATTATAAAGTCCATTTCGCGGTTGAGGTTAAGTTTCTCCTGGTTCTCGAGGTAAAGCCTCGCTATCTCCGTCGGCTCACGGTAGTTCAGGCCCTTCAACCACTTAAAGGGGATTCCCTCGTCAAAGCGCTTGACGACCTCGAAGCCTATTATCGTGACCTCATCGTCGCCGTAAAGCTCGCCGTATATCCTGTTAAGCTCCCTGAGGAGTTCCTTCACGTCGGAAAAGCCGTCTAGCCTGGCGTCTTCGTTGGTGAGTTCCCTGACCTTCTTCTTCCTAACCCCCGTTATTCTTATCTTCGCCACTGCGGTATCGCTCGGGGTGATGACCAGATAGATTTCACTTCCTGGCCTCGCCTCGTAGTCCCCGTAGCGTATCGTGGTGACCTTGTCCCCACGCAGGATTCTCGATTTGTATGCGCTGTCAATCAGCAGGAACTTCCTTATCTGAACGCTCTTCCCTCTCCTCAATGTTCAGCCCCCTCACTATCTCCGGAAGCTCTTCCAGAGAGCGCACCGTGAAATCAGCGTACTCAAGGTAGTCCAGCTCCCTGTTGGCATGCCTGCCGTACTTGAACCAAACGGTCTGCATACCAACCTGCTTAGCCCCGTACACGTCCGAGTAAAGTCTGTCCCCAACCATCAATGCTTCGTCAGCCATCAGGTCAAAGTGCTTTAGGGCCTTCTCAAAGATCTTCCTGTGGGGTTTTTTAACGCCCACAAAGTCCGAGATGAACACCACGTCAAAATAGTCATCTATCTCCGCCCGTAGAATTTTTTCCCACTGCTTTATGGGATCCCCGTCGGTTATTATCCCAAGCTGGAGGCCCATCTCCTTGAGTCTGAGAAGCGTTTTCTTGACCCCCTTAACCGTCCGCAGGTAAGCAAACTTCGTGTTGTGATAACCTATGACACCGGCGGCGATCCATTTCGGGTTGTACTGAAGGTCCAAGCGCCGGAGGAGGTAATCAAAGTGTCTGGAGAAGTTGCTTCCGTATTCGTTTATCAACTCCATGAGCTCATGATATGCTACCCCAAAGTCCATCGGCATTCCGTGCCGTATCATGTTCTCAACGGCGTTCTTTCTCGCCATATCAGCCAATTTAGACGTGTCGATCAGCGTATCGTCCAGGTCAAAGAACACAACTTTGATCATCCAGCATTCACCTAAGCCTTTTTCTCCACGCATTATTTAACCTTTCTTGATATCGAGGAACGGTCCCCCCCTGCCTTTTATCCCCCTCCTGGCGCGCTGATAGGCCCTGAAGTACTCGTCCTCCTCGATCCACTCCTGTATGAGATCATCCAGTGTCCTCCCCAGAGAAATCGGGGTCGTGGAGACGAAGATTACCCTCCCCAGCCTGAGGCTCCTCACCGCCGAGATAACGCGTTTGATAAGCTCGTTGTCCCCGTGGGTTATTAAGAACCTCCTTTCGTGCCAGTTACCCCTTCCATCGGGCCTTCTCTCCACTATCTCCCCCAGCCTCCAGGTGAGGCACTCCTTGGGCACCTCGTGGACACTTACACCCTTCAGGGCACCCTTGATCCGTTGGACCTCTTCCTCTGAGAAACCTATAAGGAAAACACCCTCATCCATCCACAACACCCCGAATCCTTTTTAACAGTCTGTCCATGACGTCCCCTGCCTTCCCCCGGAGGAACACGTCCGCTATAGGGGTTATCCCGCTTTCTGAGGTATTGACCTCAATTACAGTGCCTCCGTTCTCCTTGACCATGTACGGGATGTAGGCCGCAGGGTACACCACGCCACTCGTTCCGATCACCAAAACCAGGTCTGCCCTCCTTGCGAGTGAAAAAGCCTCCTCCAGGGGGGCATTTGGGAGGGACTCCCCGAACCACACCACGTCAGGTCTCATTAATGAACCGCACTTCGGGCACTTTGGAAGGCTTCTCCGGGCCAGGAAGTTACCGAGCCCCCCGCTTTCCGTGAGGTCTTCGCGGTGGTCGCAGGAGGGGCACCTGACGCGGAAGATGTTGCCGTGGAGTTCTATGAGTTTTCTGCTTCCCGCCTCGCGGTGGAGGTTGTCGACGTTCTGAGTTATCAGGGCCTTCAGCAGGCCCATTCGCTCCAGCTCCACAAGGGCATAGTGGGCTCTGTTAGGTTTTACTCCCTCTATCAGCCTCATCCTCCATCTGTAGAATTCCCAGACAAGGTTTGGATCACGTTCAAAGGCTTCAGGTGTGGCAAGTTCCTCCGCCCGATAATGCTTCCAGAGACCACCGGGACCCCTAAAAGTCGGTACACCACTCTCGGCACTTATTCCCGCACCGGTAAAGGCTATGGTGAACTTCGAACGGACCAGCAACCGGGCCGCTTCTCCCAGCATGGTACCACATACTCGGCGTTCCTTAAAAATACTGCCCATCGTTTTGGGGGACACCTCCGTCCACCGAATAATCTTTGAGTTCAATGTCATCCCCCCGTGCAAGGGTTTAAATTGATTAAATGTATTCATCGGTACGGAGGTGAGAGAATGCCCGTGAGTGATGGGGTTTCAAAGAAAAAGGTCACCACGTCACATGGAAGATATTACTACGAGAGGCTGGCATCCGAGAGGAGGAAAAAGATAAACCTAATACAGCTGGTGCGTAGAAGAAAGGTCACTAGGGGGTTGAGAACCACCCCCATCCGAGTCGAGAAAAGGCATATAACCAAGGGAGAGGCCCTGGCGATACTCGTGGGGACCCAGATAGGGGCGGGGGTCCTCGGACTGCCGTATGCGGCCAGCAAGGTTGGTCTGCTGCCGGCGGTTGGAATACTGTTCGGGGTAATGCTCCTGATGTTATGGACCGCCTTTATCGTCCTGAGATTCAGCGCCGACATGAGGGGGGCCCAGATGAGCACCATCGCCCAGAGAGTTCTCGGAAGAACGGGTGGCTGGTTGATGTACATCAGCATCTTCATCATGAGCTTCGGCGCAATCCTGGCCTACATAGCAGGAATGGGGAGCGTATTCGCGAGCCTCTTCGGGGTCAGTGAAAACATGGGAGCGTTCATCTTCTGGGTCCTGGCATCGCTCGTAGTTTACAAGGGATTGGAGGCCAGTGGAAAGACCGAGCTAATAATGAGCTTCGTGATGCTCTTCCTGTTCATCGGAGTCACGGCGATGCTGGCCCCCCGTGCCAGTCCGGGGAAGGCCCTGTACACGAACCCATCGGGAATCCTCGCAATAACGGGAGTCGCCATCTTCGCCCTCGGCTGTCACACCGTGATACCCGACGTGTACAAGGGGCTTGGCAGCTACGAGGAGACAAAGAAGGTCGTCGTTTGGGCCTTCATCATACCAACGGTCATCTACGCCGTCTTTATGATGGCGTTCCTCATGGTCTTCGGGAGGAACACCCCCCAGATAGCCACACAGGGCCTCCAGAGCCTCTACGGCCACGTTGGAAGGCTGGTGGGCAACCTGATACCCCTCCTGGCGATAACAACGAGCTACATCGGTATAGCCCTCGCCCAGCAGAGCAACAGCGAGGAGTTCGTGAAGCTTAAGAGGCCGGTTGCCTGGGCCCTTACCGTGGCCCCTCCCGCCCTCGTTTACTTCGCCGGTGTCAAGAACTTCGCGGACGTTCTGGCCTTCGCCGGGGACACGGGGGACATGATGGCCTTCATAATCCTGCCGGTTCTAATATACGTCGTTCACCGGATGAGGGGGAGGAGCTGATCCTCCCCAATTTTAGATTTCTACCTCCACTGGAGTACATCGATGACCAATTAGAGTCACATGCACCGATGGATTCTCTCGCGGTAAGATTTATATCCACAACACTCAAATCACCACCGAGGTGTTTCCCATGAGTGAAGGGTACAAAGAGTATAGGGACAAGGTTCTGAACTTTATTGAGGAGCACGAGAACTGGAGGAGCCACACAATAAACCTCATAGCCAGCGAAAACATAACCTCACCAAGCGTCACCCGCGCCGTCGCGAGCGGGTTCATGCACAAGTATGCTGAGGGATGGCCGAGGGCCAGGTACTACCAGGGGTGCAAGTACATCGATGAGGTTGAGCTCATCGGCGTTGATCTCTTTTGCAGGCTCTTCAAGAGTGACTTTGCGGACCTAAGGCCCATATCCGGAACTAACGCCAACCAGGCGGTGTTCTTTGGCCTAACCCAGCCTGGTGACCACATAATAAGCCTCCACACAAGCCACGGTGGCCACATAAGCCATGCAGGTTTCGGAAGCGCCGGAATGCGTGGCCTCAACGTTCACACTTGGCCCTTCGACAACGAGGAGTTTAACATAGACGTCGACAAGGCGGAGAAGCTCATAAGGGATGTAGAACCCAAGCTGGTCGTCTTCGGCGGCTCGCTCTACCCATTCCCGCACCCGGTCAAGGAGCTGGCACCTGTGGCCAAGGAAGTCGGCGCCCATGTGATGTACGACGGTGCCCACGTCCTCGGCCTCATAGCCGGCAGCCAGTTCCAGGACCCGCTTAGGGAGGGGGCAGAGATAATAACCGCCTCCACCCACAAGACCTTCCCCGGACCGCAGGGCGGCATTATAATCTATAAGAACATTGGGGACGACACGGCAAAGCTTCAGTGGGCTATCTTCCCCGGTGTTTTGAGCAACCACCACCTCCACCACATGGCAGGTAAGGTCATCACCGCCGCGGAGATGCTCGAGTACGGCCAGAAGTACGCGGCCCAGGTCGTCAAGAACGCGAAAGCCCTCGCGGAGGCTATGGCCGAGGAGGGCTTCAAGGTCATCGGTGAGGACAAGGGCTACACCGAGAGTCACCAGGTCATCGTCGATGTCAGCGACCTCCACGAAGCGGCCGGTGGATGGGCGGCACCTCTCCTCGAGGAGGCCGGCATAATCCTCAACAAGAACCTCCTGCCCTGGGACCCGCTTGAAAAGGTCGAGAAGCCGAGCGGCCTGCGCATAGGCGTCCAGGAGATGACCCGCGTTGGAATGATGGAGGACGACATGAAAGAAATAGCGAGCTTCATCAAACGCGTCCTCATCAACAGGGAAGAGCCTCTCAGCGTCAAGAAGGACGTCTACTATTTCAGGCAGGGATTCCAGAAGGCTTACTACTCTTTCGACTACGGACTCCCGCTCAGGGAGTGACCTTCTCTTTTCCACTTTGTCCCTGCGTTCTCCGAGTCTTGAAACCATCGCAACGTTTAATACCCGCAAGTGCAAAGATTGATACGATGAAGATGAAGCGCGTGATCCTCGTGATGTTGCTCCTATTCGGATTTACCTTCGCTTACCAAGTACTCCCAATTCACAGCAGCCTTCAAGGAGAGGGGAATCTAAAAAAGGGGCATGTCAACCTCAACGAAACCCTCGGCCCCATAGTGTTCTGTGAGAACACATCCACCGTTATCCACCTCGATAAGTGTGTGTACTCACCTGGGGATACCCTGATTTTAACCATTGTCAACCACCAAAATTCAACCCTCCAGACAGGGTACGGGTTCAGGCTTTACCGCAGGGAAAGCGGAGGCTGGGTTGAAGTCCAGCTGAACCTGGTCTTTCCAGCTGTGGTGGTAGAGGTGGGGCCCGGTAAAAGCTGGGAGCAGAGGATAGACCTCTCAAAGCTGAACCTAGAAAGTGGAAGTTACAGAATCGAAAAGCGGATATGCTCGGAGAGGGTCTGCTTCTACGAACACGCCGAGTTCAAGGTGGGTTCAAGGTGGGAGGATGAATCGATGCTGTGGGAATAACCAACAGGCATGAAGTCGCCTTGGCGAGGAGGGGGGCACCCTCCGAATGCTAACGGTTCTGGCAAAACTTTTTATCCTCCTTTCACATACTGAACCCTCGGCTAAAGGGGTGAGAAAAAATGAAGTTCTGTCCAAAATGCGGCAACCTCATGCTTCCGGACAGGAAAAGAAAAGTCTGGGTCTGCCGCTCATGCGGTTACGAAGAGCCCTTCGACGAGGAGAAAGACCGAGAGAAGACAAAGATCACCCAGAAGATAGAACATAAACCTGACGAGGGAATCATCGTCGTTGAGCAGGACGTCACGACACTGCCGACCACCAAGGTAACATGTCCGAAGTGCGGCAACGACACCGCCTACTGGTGGGAGATGCAGACGAGGGCCGGCGATGAGCCGAGCACGATATTCTACAAGTGCACCAAGTGCGGCTACGTGTGGAGGGCCTACGAGTGAACGGGGCGGAACGTGAGGTCCTGAAAAGGCTTGCGCAGAAGGCCCTGAAGGAGCTTGATGAGGCCTACCGCAGGGTTCCAGATACGGACAACGGAAAAACTTATCTATGGAGAGGTAAAGAAAGGGTTAAGCTCATGCTTAAGATGCTGGAAGGTGATAAAGATGCCGTTCGAGATAGTTTTTGATGGTGCCAAAGATTTTGCAGACCTGATATCCACAGCAAGCAACCTCATAGACGAGGCCGCGTTCAAGGTTACCGAAGACGGTATCAGCATGCGTGCCATGGACCCAAGCAGGGTCGTTCTCATAGACCTCAACCTTCCGGAGAGCATATTCTCCAAGTACGAGGTCGAGGAGATCGAGACTATTGGATTGAACATGGATCACTTCAAGAAGATACTCAAGCGCGGCAAGAACAAGGACACGCTCATCCTCAGGAAGGGCGACGAGAACTTCCTAGAGGTCACCTTCGAGGGAACGGCAAAGAGAACCTTCAAGCTCCCGCTCATCGAGGTTGAGGAACTCGAACTCGACCTTCCGGAGCTCCCGTTCACGGCCAAGGTCACCGTCCTGGGTGAGGTTCTCAAGGAGGCCGTTAAGGACGCTTCCCTTGTCAGCGACGCGATTAAGTTCATGGCCACCGAGAACGAGTTCACCATGAAGGCAGAGGGCGAGACCAACGAGGTTGAAATTAAACTCACCCTTGAGGACGAGGGACTTCTCGACCTAGAGGTTGAGGAAGATACCAAGAGCGCCTACGGAATCAGCTACCTGGCGGACATGCTTAAGGGCATCGGCAAAGCCGACGAGGTGATAATCCAGTTCGGCAACGAGATGCCCCTTCAGATGGACTACCCGATAAGGGACGAGGGTAGGCTTACGTTCCTCCTCGCACCGCGCGTGGAGGACTGATCTCCATTTTTCCCTCCGAGGCGGTGGTGTAATGGACATCGTCAAGCTCAGGGAGCTCCTTGAGGAGGAGTTCTCATCGGGGGACCTGGTATCCCTCGACGATGATTTTTATTCAGAGTACGACAGCCTGATAAAGGCGTTGAAGCTGAACGCGGAGAACTCACATGAGCGCGGCGACGACATAGAGGAGCACCTGTACACCGCCCAGCTCAGCATAGCCGAACGCCTGATGAGGGACATCATAAGGGTCAGGCTGCACAAAATAGTTGACCTCGCCGTTGAGGGCCTACCGTACTCCATGACCGCCGAGGAGAGAAGGATCTTCACGGTTCTGAGGGCTTTCATCGAACGTGAGGAGCTCCCCACGGGGCTTCCTGAGGAAAAGGTGGAATCCACCAAGGGGGAGAGGGTTGAGGAACCCACCAAGGCGGGCGTCCGCGAGGCGTATATCGTTAAAATTGACCTGCCCAAGATTCTGGATCCCGAACTCAAGGAATACGGCCCGTTCAAAGCTGGAGACCTCGCCGTTTTACCTCGTCAGATAGCCGAGGTTCTGCTGGAGCGGGACGCCGCCGAGAGAGTCAGGATATCCCCGTGACCGAGAAAGGTATTCTGCACCCATGCTAAAATTTGAAAAGGATATGCGCATGTTCAGAGCTTTTCAACCCTCACCAGAGTCGGGGTCACGTTCGCCAGGTTGTCGCTGACGGGACAGCGTTCCTCAACCCTCTCAAGCCACTCCCGGAGGGTTTTCTCATCAGCATCGCTCCTGACTTTCACCCTGACCGTGACGTCCTTGTAGCCGGCCCGTTCGGAACCGTTGCCGTAGAGCTTTCCGGGGTTGAATGTGCCCTCTATCTCAATGTCAATGTCCTCGATGTTTATCTTCATGTCTTTAGCGACAAGGGTCCCCACGATGTTCATACAGCCGGCTAGGGCTGCGAGGATGTAGTCCAACGGGCTGGGGGCCTCCCCGCCGAGTTTATCAACGGTTATTTCAAAGTCCCCTGCTTTAACCACCATCTTGGTAGGTCCGATTCTCTTCCCCGACACCGCAATTTTCATATCCTTGTACCTGGCCATTGAAACCACCGCATCTCTATGGAACTCTTACTTTAAAAGCCTCATTAGAACCAGAGGTTGAAAAATAAAGGTTCACGCATGGCGTGCTTGGAGGGCTAACCAACGGCGAAAAAGCGGAAGGTTTTTAGGCATAGCAGCCAATGGTGTTTGTTGGAATGGAGAGAGGGGTATGTCGGAGTTATACTTTACAATAATGGGTGTGGGTGGTGTGCTAACACTTTTCGGGATATTCCTTCTTTGGATACTCTCGAGGGAACTGGAAGTTAGATTCCTGGGGAGGACCAGAATTCCAACGCTAATACTCGTGGGTGGAGTCCTTACGGCCCTTGGATTTGCCGTTGATGGAGTCAATGAGAGTCCGGCCCTCGGCACTCTTACAACCTCCCTGGTTCTCCTGGGCCCCGTTATAATCGGGTACTCCCTGATGGAGTCCCGGGTAATCAAGCCGACGTGGGAGCTTGGCCTCCAGTCCACGCTGATAACGCTCAGTCTCCTGATGGCCAGCGGGAATGAGCTAAGCCATGAGGTGGTGAACCTGGGCTCTCTGTTATCTATAGTGCTCCTGATAAACGGACTCAGGTACTTGGGGGTCACACAGAGGGGGCCAAAACTCCTCCTGAGGACTGCCGCTTGGGGGCTCGTGCTTTTCTCATGGCTGCGCTACCTGAGGGGCAACGGCAGGGGTATGATGCTCCTCGACCTTACAGTCTATCTACTGACCACGATCCTGTGGGTCTCGGCATCCATCCTGGTGCTGGTGAATATCAGGGAGCTACCCACCGTGACAGGGGAGAGAAGGGACCAGAAGACCAACCCGTGACTGGGAAGTTTTTAAAGGCCGAAGACGACACAACGCCGAGAGTAATTAACGAGGTGTTATCATGCTCTACATCAGAATACTCGGGAACCTGCCGGAGATGGCAAGGGACGAGGTAAAGGCAATGCTGGAGCTGGCAGGAGGAAGAATGACCGGTCAGGATTACCTTCTCCTGAAGGCTGAAGGCGACGAGAGAGCATTCCCATATCTGAACAGATTGGGGCTGAGCCATGAGTACGGTGAGCTCATCGTGGAGGCAGAGTCCACAGGGGAGCTTCTCCAGAAGGCGAGTGAAGTGGCCTGGCCTATCAAGGGGTCATTTAAGGTCGACACAGAGACAACGGCCAACTGCAAACATGACGTCCTCAACCTCCCCAGAAAGCTCGGCGCTGTTATACACACCCAGGGTTTCCGTGTTAACCTCTCAAAACCGGATACGGTCATCCGGGTCTACTGCGGCGAGAGACTCTACGCCGGGATACGGCTTAGATTCTTCGACCCCAAGAACTTCGAGGGTAGAAAAGCCCACTACAGGCCGTTTTTCAGGCCGATTTCCCTCCACCCGAGGGTTTCACGCGCTCTCGTGAACCTGACCAGGGCAAGGAAAGAACTCCTCGACCCCATGATGGGAGCCGGCGGGATACTCATGGAGGCAGGCCTTCTCGGACTGAAGGTCTACGGGGTGGACATAAGGCCGGAGATGATCGAAGGCGCTGAAATGAACCTCAGGCACTACGGGATAAAAGACTACGAGCTCAAACTCGGCGACGCCACGAAGCTGGAGGAGCTGTTCCAGGGGAAGAAGTTCGAGGCTATGGCAACGGACCCGCCCTACGGAACCTCGGCGACGCTCGCCGGTAGAGAAAGGGACGAGCTGTACAGGAAGGTGCTGGAGAGCATCTACAATGTCCTAAAACCGGGCGGAAGGCTGGCGATAGCCTTTCCGGCGAGCTTTGACGGAGAGGTGGAAGCTGTGGAGGTAGGTTTCAGACTCGCTGGAAAGTATTACCAGAGGGTGCACAAAAGCCTGGACAGGTATTTCTATGTGTTAAAGAAATGATAAAACCAAAAAGAACCCTCTAAACCGCTTATACTCCGGTTCGAGGTAATAAAAACCTTTTTATTCTCCCGTTCTGAAGATGTATAGGAGGGGGTATCATGACCGAGGATCAAACCATTCCCTTGGCGGTTTTTCTGAGAGAACTTGATATGGGGGAGGACCTCATAATCGAATACTGCTCCGAGAATCCCACACACCTGCTCTTCTACTCCATAGTAACGGGGCTCAAGGAGATCGGGCGAAGCTTCATTATAATCGATGAACTCGACCAGCTCCACATCTTCAAAACCCACCTCAGGTTCTCCGGGCTGGACACCTCCATAATAGACGAGACCAAAGTGGTGAAGTTCGGAGGCGTTCTCAACACCGGCAACGTCATCGGAAGGGTGGAGCTCACAGAGGAACCACCCGTAAGAAAGAGGAGGTACGAGAAAACGCTCCAAAAACTCGGTGAGGAACGAAGGTTTCGATTGGTTCTGGGATTTGACAAGGTTATAAGAAGCTACGAAAACGATCCACGCGAGCTGGAGAGGATATTCGGCTACCTGATCAGACCCCACCTGGGGGACGAAGAGCGGACGACGGTTTACATGATAAACACAGGACTTGTAGGACTACAAACATTAAAGGAGTTAAGGGAACACGCCAGCAGGGTACTGAGTCTGGAATGCCCCGGAAATGACCTCATCTTAACGGTTATAAAATCCCTCCACGTTGGGGAGTACGGAACCAAAGTTTCCGTGGATAACCCGGCTAAAAACTGACCTCCTAACCCCCTAACGGGGCAAGGTTCGGAAAAGAAAAATATCAGTCCTCAAGCCATATCTCCAGCCTCTGCTTCCCCTTTCCGAGACTGGAGCGCTTGAACTTCCTCAGGTGCTCTATCTCCTTTATGTCCCTCACGTGAGTCCCGCCGCAGGGTATAACCTCGAAGTCCCTTATCTGCGTGTAGCGGGTCTCCCCTTCCCACCATATCTTCATCTCACCGCCCTCATCAACGAGCCTGTTGAAGGTCTCAATGATCTGCTCCTTCCACCCGTTCACGTTCTCCGGGTAGGTTATGTCGTATCTCCCCTTCTCGGCGCTCATACCGCTGCCGTAGAGTCTCCACTCACCGGGAAGGACTTCATTAAGGACGTGCTCCAGCAGGTGCATCGCACTGTGAATCCTCATGAGCCTGTAACGGTAGTCCCAGTCGAGCCTGAGTTCGACCTTGTCACCGGGTTTGAACTTTTCCGGCTCGGCAACGACGTGCCAGACGTTTCCCCCCTCCTCCTTGTAAACGTCGAGGACCTCCACCCCGCTTATCGTCCCCCTGTCGTGGGGCTGTCCGCCGCCGGTCGGATAGAAAATCGTCCCGTCGAGGAGGAGAGCGTTCTCCTTTATCTCAAGAACCTTTGCCTTCGCTTCCTTGAGGTATGCATCCTCGTAGTAGAGCTTGCGCGTCACCTTTATCACCCCAGAGGATTGGCATTCATCATTTAAATGAGTATCGAAAAGGAAGAAAAAGGAAAGCCTGTCAACGCCGCCTCCTTAGAAGAAGGGGCACTATCACAAGCGCAATAAGGGCAGCCGGACCGCAAATGCCGCCCCTGGATCCCGACGGAAGTGTGTACTCGATCTTAACCTGAGTCGGAACCTTGGCCATCATGGCGGAGTAGTCCTTCCGCAGCATACCGTACCTGAGGTAGACATTGCTGTGTATGATTATCTCACGATCACTCTTCTTTTCGATCCTCATAACCACGCGACTGCCGTTTGCGTCTATGACTATGTCCTTCGGAACCTGCGTGAACTTCCCGCCACTGGGCAGGGTTATCCTGGTGGTTGTGGTCTGGTTGATGGACGCGTCGAGCCTGTTGAGGAAGGAGATATTACCCAACTCCAGAGAGGGATCGTACGTGTAGATGTAAACACCGTTGCTGTACTTGGTGTAGTTTGTGAGCTCCCAGTGGTAGAGGACCACCAGCGGACCGGTGCTGTTGGCGTTGAGTATCGTCACGTTGCCGCTCTTGACGGTCATTCCCTCACTTTCAAACTTCTTGGCGTAGCTCTGCATCAGCCCCTGCTCGGCTGTTTTCAACCCCTGGTACATGAGCTGAAGTTTCAGATAGGACACGTAGCTCTCGGGCTTCAGATAGCGCTCCTCACGGTTGAGAACCGTGACGTCCTTCCCGATGCTTATGTTGTTGTCCACGTTAAGGACCCAGGAGGTGTAGTTCTCAACTCCCTTCTGGCCCCGATACTGGATTATGAAGCTCCGTGGGTTGCCGTATATCTTGTTGATGTCCTCAGGGGTAGCACCCTTCTCGAAGTGCAGTCTCGAATGGATGTACACGGTGTTGCCCTCCGTTCTGACCTCTATCTTTATGTAACTACCGTGGGACTCACTCTCGTAGTTCTTCGGGAGCTTTGTCACGTTGACACCGGCTGGAAGCTGGACCACGAAATAGTTGTCAAAATCAAGCGTCTGATTCATCTTGGTCACGTCTATGTTGGCCAGATCCGCCGCCCTCAGCAGGTCGAGGGAAATCTCCCATACGTTGTCGTACGTGTAGTACTTTGAGAAATGAGGTATTACCCCCCTGAATATCTCGACAAGGGGGCCCGTGGTGTTGTACCCCCGGATCTCAAGACTGGCGTTCTCCACGGTCAAACCCAGCTTGCTGAGGATCCGTTCCTCCTGACCAATGAGGAGCTTTGTGGCGTTCTCCAGACTCATGTTCATAATGCTCTCTTTGGTCCTGTTGAGCAGATTCTCCGGACCGTAAAAGGTCTTTATGAAAGTGACGTTAGCCGAACCATCCTCATGAACGGTGTAGTACTGCTCCTGTTTCTCCGAATAGGGTTCCAGAGCCAGTGCAGGCCCCAGGATGAGACCAATCCCCAGAAGCAACAGAACACCAAACACCAATCTCTTCATTCAGTTTACCTCCAAACAGCTACTTGTCTTAAAAAGACGGGGGGGTATTTAACCTTTCCTACAATGCACGGATACAGTCAGAGGGGCCTGAGCGAGACATCTCCATAGACAACCCTGCGGAGCTCACCGTTCACGTCCAGCAGCAACGAACCATCGTCCAGAACGTCCACGGCCCTTCCGATGAAAGATGATTCATCCAGAGAGACCTCAACGGTTCTCCCGAGGATAAAAGTCCTTTCCCTGACCTTCACCATCAAAAGATCCGGTCTTGCTTTGTAGAGGCGATACCAAGCGTTCAGATGGAAGACAAGCCGCTCAAGGACCTTATCCAGCGGAACCTCAACACCGGTCAGGTAAATCATCGAGGTAGCGGTTTCCCTGAGCTCCGCAGGCAGGGAGTTGTTGACGTTGAGTCCAATACCGAGGATCACGTAACGCCCGGCCTTCCCTTCCGTTAACACGCCCGCTATCTTCTTCCCACCAACCCAGACGTCGTTGGGCCATTTTATCCCCGACCGTATCCCGAACTCATCCAGTACATCGCCCACCGCGAGGGCACCTGTAAAGACGAGTCTGGGATCAACCTTCTTCGGTTTCAGTATCATACTCATCCAGAGCCCGCCCTCGGGCGAGGCCCACGACCTGCCCTCCCGGCCCCTTCCTGAGGTCTGCCTCCTGGCGACGACCACCGTCCCCTCGGGTACATCGGGGGCCATTCTCCTGGCGTACTCGTTTGTCGAATCGACTTCCTCAAGCCGGAGTATCCTTGGCTTAAGCTCTTCCACAGAACCCACCCATATGGGACTGGGACTTCCGGCTTAAAACCTTGTTCCAGAACCCACCGGAATCAAAAATAAAGGGAAGGTCACTGCCATTTACTTTTGTCCAGCTCCCCTTCGGTCTTGGCCACTATCGTCGTTCCAGTTAGATCACCGGTTACGTTGACCATCGTTCTGCCCATGTCAAGGATGGCATCGATTCCAAGGATCATGGCATAGGCAAGGGCCACAGGGCTTCCCGATGTCAGGTTGAGGCCAACACTCTGGAGAACCATGGCGAGCATGATGGCCCCCGCACCGGGAACTCCCGCTGTTCCAATTGACGCCAGAACCGCCGTTAGGACGACCACAAGTTGCTGGCTCGGTGCCAGCGGCTGACCTATGGCGTTGGCCACGAAGAGTACAGTAACCCCTTGGTAGAGGGCAGTTCCATCCATGTTTATCGTTGCCCCCAGCGGCAGTGTAAAGGAGAATATACCCCTGTCGATGCCCATTTTCTCCTCGGCCACGTTCATCGTAACGGGCAGGGTACCACTGGAGCTCCTCGTCACAAAAGCCGTCACCATGGCGTCCTTGGCCTTCTTGATAAACCTGAGCGGGTCGATACCGAACACCTTAAGGAGCACGAAGTAAACCAGTAGAATCTGAAGCGTCAGACCGACGTACACCGCGAGCACGACCTTTGCTAGTGGACCGACAACTCTGGCCCCCTGCTCCGCCATGACGTAGGCGATAAGGGCAAAGACACCCACCGGGGCGTACTGCATGACCCCTCCGACTATGAGATACATCGCCTCGGCAAGACCATCAAAGACCTTGAGCAACACGCCGGCACTGGTCCTGATGCGCTCCTCCTCTCTGTTCATCAGGTAGGTTATGGCTATGCCAAGGACTATGGCGAAAAATATCACCGGCAGAACGGCCCCGTTAGCCAGCGAGCCGAAGGGGTTGGTCGGCACTATGTCCAACAGGGTTTTAACAAGGGACGGTGACGAAGCCTCTATCGCCTTCCCCTGACCGGTTCCAAGGTTTATACCGGTTCCAACCCTGAACAGGTTGCCCATTAGCAGACCGAAGAACACTGCAAAGGCAGAGGTCAAGAGGTAGTAGACCACTATCTTAACGCCAACCCTGCCCAGCCGCGCTGGACTGATGCTGGCCGCTCCCACCACAAGGGACGCGAGGACTATTGGCATGACCAGCATCTTCAGCAGGCGAACGAAGAGGTCACCGAACGGCTTTACGTAAGTCTTGACGACCCCTGCATACCCGTAGTGCCCGAGGATAAGTCCCACGACCGCACCCAGAATCAGACCCCAGAGTATCTTCTGCAGAACCGGATAGTCGAGATACCTCCTAAGGAGTCCCATGGCCGACACCTCGAACGTCAGGCAATGCACCCAGCAGGCACATGCCGTCTATCTTTAGACGTCAATGTATATAAAGCCTACTTAATGCCCCATAGTCGTATCGTCCAGAAGGGACGCCCAAACAACCCGCGGATTGTCACGCAAACATGAACACGAGGATGACGAGGCAAAAACCTTAAATCCCCCGAAATATATATCACCCCGGGTGATTAATGTGGACGCATACCAGAGCGTCGGGATAAGAAGAAGGATGAGGAGGTTCTTCCGCAGAAACGGGAGGGCGCTTATATTCGCGATGGACCATGGTTTTGAGCACGGTCCGACCGATTTCGAGCCGGTCTGGGAGCACGTCAACCCGAAGGTCATCATAAAGAAGGTCACGAGGGCCGGTGTGGACGGCGTCATGATGCTCCCCGGGATCGCTAGGGTGGCCGCCGATGAGGTTAGAGGGCAGAGGGGGCTCATGGTGAAACTGACCAGCAAGACCGCCCTTCGACCCGGAGATGGCCAGCTTCTCCAGAGCCAGCTCGCATTTGTTGAAGACGCAATAAAGCTCGGCGCAGATGCGATAGCAGCCACCGTCTACTGGGGCAGTCCCGCCGAGGACGTCATGATGCGTCAGTTTGCGGAGGTGGCGAACTACGCCCACGACCTCGGCTTCCCCGTCGTTCAGTTCGCCTACCCGCGCGGGCCGTACATAACGGAGAAGTACGGCAGGAAGGAGGACTACCGCGTCGTCATGTACGGTGCAAGGGCGGCCGCCGAGACCGGTGCCGACATGATAAAGACCTACTGGACCGGTTCAAAGGAGACCTTCTCCAAGGTGGTTGATGCCGCCGCCGGCGTTCCGGTTCTCCTCAGCGGGGGCGCAAAGGCGGAGAACCCCCTTGACTTCCTCAGGGTGGTCAGTGGGGTGATTGAGGCAGGAGGAGCTGGAGCCGTCGTAGGCAGGAATATCTTCCAGCGCGAGAACCCCGAACCAATGATAAAGGCCCTCTTAAGGGTGATACACCGCAACGAGGAGCCGGAAGAAGCCGCCAAGGCAGAAGGGCTCCTCTAAACCTTTTTTTACGTTCATCGCCGAAATAAGGTTCAACCTCCGTCGGAACTTTTTTAAACACATGGACATTTAGGGGGCTTATAAATTAGTGACGGCACGGAAGCAGGTGATATCTATGGTGGAGATAATAGACACGACGTTTAGGGACGCCCATCAGTCCCTCCTGGCCACGAGGCTTCAGACCCAGGATATGCTCCGTATAGCGGAATCGATGGACAGGATAGGGTTTTACTCGATGGAGGTTTGGGGAGGGGCAACGTTCGACGTCTGCATCCGGTACCTTCAGGAGGACCCCTGGGAGAGGCTGAGGCTCCTGAGGGAGAGGATCAGAAAGACGAAACTCCAAATGCTCATACGGGGGCAGAACCTCGTTGGCTACCGCCACTACCCCGACGATGTTGCGGAGAAGTTTGTAGAGCTGGCCCATAGGAACGGAGTAGACATCTTCCGAGTCTTCGATGCCCTCAACGACGTCAGGAACATGGAGACTGTGATAAAAAAGGCCAAAGAGGTCGGTGCCGAGGTTCAGGGGGCCATAGCGTACACGACGGGGCCGGTCTTCACCCTGGAGTACTACCTCAAGAAGGTCGAGGAGCTCCTCGCGCTGGACGTTGACGTCATCACCGTAAAGGACATGGCAGGTTTGCTGACGCCCTGGAAGGCTTATGAACTCGTAAGCGAGATAAAAAAGACCTATGGGGTCCCAGTAAACGTCCACACCCATGCAACCACCGGGATGGCAGTGGCCACTTACCTCAAGGCAATAGAAGGTGGAGCGGACTTTGTGGATACCGCGATAAGCCCCCTAGCATTCGGAACCGCCCAGCCAGGGATACAGACGATATGGCACGCGATCCCCGAGACCCTTGGCCACCTAAACCGCGAACTGATTCATGAGGTATCACGCTATCTCAAGAAACTCCTGGAGGAGAAGTACGGCGGACTGCTCCACAAAGAGACACTCATGGTGAACCCCTACGTTCTCAAGTACCAGGTTCCCGGAGGTATGTACTCGAACCTGCTGATCCAGCTGAGGGAGATGAAGGCCATAGCCAAGCTGGACGAAGTGCTGCATGAAATACCCCATGTAAGAGAAGACCTAGGCTGGCCGCCGCTCGTGACCCCAACCAGTCAGATAGTGGGCACGCAGGCCGTTCTGAACGTCCTGTTCGGCAGGTACGAACGCACAACGCAGGAGGTAAAGGACTACGTGAAGGGCCTCTACGGACGGCCACCGGCCCCCATAAAAGAGGATATCAAAAGAAGAATCATCGGGAAGGCGGAACCCACCACTGAAAAACCGGCAAACCTGCTCGGTCCCAGGGTTGAGGAGTGCAGGAAAGAGCTTGAGGAACTCGGCTACCTTGGGAAAGAGGAGGACGTTCTAACCTACTGCCTGTTCCCGGAGGTGGCGGTCGGGTTCTTCAGGACAAGGCAGGAGGGAAGAAAAGGGTCGGAAATCCCACAGAAGGCCCAGAAATTCAAGATATACGTGAACGGTGTTGAGTTTGAGGTGGGGGTTGAGGGAGTAGACCTGAGCGCACTCAAATACCTGCCCCGGATAGGGGGGGCTCCATCTTCCCCCAGCACCCCAGCTACCACCTCACAGACTCCTGCAGTTCCAGCTTCGGCACCCGTACAGACCTCTACGGTCCCCGCTGTTCCAGCGGTTCGGGCTTCGGCTTTGGCGGGTGGGGGTGTGGTTACTGCACCAATGCCGGGTAAAATTCTGAGGATTCTCGTGAAGGAGGGTGAGGAGGTTAAAGCGGGCCAAGGACTCCTCACACTCGAAGCAATGAAAATGGAGAACGAAATACCAGCACCAAAAAACGGCGTGATAAAAAAAATCCTCATAAAAGAAAACGACACCGTCAACACAGGCGACCCACTAATAGAAATCGGGTAGCCCGCGAATCTCTCCTCTACCCATTTTCATTTCAGCGACATGAAAGTGTTTTAACCGATGGATCAACGCTGAACTTTCCATCATAAGTTAAAAGACGAGATATTTTCGGACTTTTTTTTACCGAAAAACATTTATATTCCGGACGTGTACGTTAATGTGCAAAATCTATCGGAGGTGCAAATATGGACTCTGCTGTAATTGTATTGATAGCGGCAGCCCTATACGTTGGTCTGTACTTCAGCTATGGTAAGAGCCTTCAAAACAAGGTCGTCAGGGCCGACCCGGACAGGCCGACCCCGGCACACAAGCTATACGACGGTGTTGACTACGTCCCGGCAAACCCCGTTGTCCTCTACGGACATCACTTCGCATCTATAGCGGGTGCGGGACCCATCGTCGGTCCGGCCGTGGCAATGGCATGGGGATGGATCCCCGGACTGATGTGGGTCTGGTTCGGGAACGTATTCATAGGCGCCGTACACGACTACCTGTCACTGATGTCGTCGGTTCGCTACGACGGTAAGTCGGTTCAGTGGATCGCAGGGAAGCTCATGAGCAGGAGAACAGGAATAGCCTTCGAGCTCTACGTCTGGTTCTCGCTGGTTCTTGTGATTGCAGCATTTGGAGCGGTTATCAGCGGCATCTTCGTCAGCACACCAGGAGCGGCGACTGCTTCATGGTTATTCATGCTCGTCGCAGTGATCCTCGGCCTGCTCCTCTACAGGTGGCAGGTAGACTTCAAGCTCGGAACTATAATCGGCATTCTAATGCTCATCGCCGTGATATACATCGGATTCAAGTATCCAATAGCGGCCAGCAAACATGTGTGGCTCATCGCCCTCGGACTTTACGTCATAATAGCATCTGCGTTGCCCGTGTGGATTCTCCTCCAGCCAAGGGACTACCTCAACGCTTACATACTGTGGTTCGGTCTCATCCTCGGAGGCCTAGCCTTCATCATAGTGGGCATCAAGGGCGTCGGCGGTTTCTCAGTACCGGGCTTTACAACGTGGAGCGCCAAGGTCATAGGTAACGCCAAGCTCGGTCTGGCGGGTATAAAGCCATCCCCGTTCTGGCCAACGATACCGCTGGTAATCGCATGTGGTGCCCTCAGCGGGTTCCATTCTATCGTCGGTTCCGGAACCACCTCGAAACAGCTTGACAACGAGCTCCACGGCCTTATGGTTGGTTACGGCGGAATGTTCACGGAGGGATTCCTCTCAACCATAGTCATCTCCTCGATAGCGGTCTTTGGTCTTCAAGTCTTCAAGGACCTCAACATACCGGTAAACTACGGTAACTGGGGGCAGCAGTACGCCTACCAGGTTGTCTCCCATGGGCTCAAGGTTAAGATATTCGCCCTCAGCTATGCTTACGGCGTCAACCATGCATTTGGAATCTCCGTCCACGCGGCCGCGCTCTTCGCGAGCCTTTGGGTTGCGGCCTTCGCCTTAACCACCCTCGATACAGCCACGAGACTCGGTCGTTTCGCCTGGCAGGAGATCATGGACATGGTCAACGGACCGAGCATACTCAAGAACAAGTGGATCGCCTCGATTATCCTAGTGGCCTTTGGTATCTACATGGCATGGGGAGGAAGCTTCCTCATCCTGTGGCCCGCCTTCAGCGGCATGAACCAGATGCTGGCAAGCATCGCCCTCATGACGGCATCGCTCTGGGTCGCCAAGGTGCAGAACCCGCACGGCTCCTGGAAGTGGGCGGTCATTATACCAGCGCTGTTCCTGTGGATCACGGTCACGGCGGCCCTCCTATGGTTCCTAGTGGTTGTCAAGCCGGGAATCTGGGTCAGTGTGATAACCATCGTCGGCCTGCTGCTGAACATAATGCTCGTCATCGACTGGTACGCCGCGTGGAAGAAACCCTCCGAGGAGTACGCCGCGATGGCCACATAAACCTTTTGTTTTTCTTTCAATTTTGGGGGTGATCACGTGCAGAAGATAAGGGACTTCTTAAAGGGCTTTGGAGAGGCCTTCAGAGACCAGTCAACGGAGTACATAGAGTTCGAACTGAAGGAGCTTGAGAACGTCTTCGCCCTCGTTCTAATGGGCTCCTTTGTGGGCATACCCTCTCCTCCGACCACCCTTGTCCTCAGGCTGATGCCGTATATGGCGGACGAGATACGTGTCATGGAGAGCCGTGCGGTGAACCTCGACGACGTCTTCGCCCAGGTGGCGGGAATGTTCGACATAGATTGAACGAAGGGGTGGTACAATGCGCGACTATCTGCTCCCGAAGAGGGGCTTCAGGGTTATCTTTGTCATCGGAAAAGGGGGGGTTGGAAAAACGACGACGAGCGCCTCGATATCCATCGCTCTCGCAGAGAGGGGTTACAAAACGCTCGTCGTCTCCCTGGATCCCGCTCACAACCTTGGTGACGTCTTTATGGAAAAACTCAGGGACAAACCGAAGAAGCTGTCTGAAAACCTCTACGCGAGCGAACTCGACATGGAGAAACTTATAGAGGGCTATCTCAAGCACCTTGAAAAGAACCTCAAAAACATGTACCGCTACTTAACCGTCATAAACCTAGAGAAGTACTTTGAGGTCCTCAGCTACTCCCCGGGCATAGAGGAGTACGCCACGCTCGAAGCGGTAAGGGAGATACTCAACGAAAATAGCCAGTGGGACATCATAGTCTTCGACACGCCGCCAACTGGCCTTACTCTCCGCGTTCTGGCCCTGCCGAGGATTTCACTCATCTGGACGGACAAGCTCATCGAGATAAGAAGGAAGATACTCCAGAGAAGGAACGCCGTCGTCAAGATAAAGGGTGAACAGACGTACAACATCGATGGCAGGGAGTACCGGCTACCAAAAGAGGAGGGAGAAGACCCGGTCATGAAGGAGCTCCTCTCATACCGCTCGGACGTGGAGCTAGTAGAGAGAATCATCACAGACCCAGAGAAGACGAGCGTCGTGGCTGTCATGAACCCAGAGATGCTCCCGCTCTACGAGACTGAGAGGGCCGCTGAAAGTCTGCGCAAGTTCAAGATTCCGCTCAACCTCGTAGTCGTGAACAAGGTCATCACCCTGAGGGAGGAGATACCTGAGCTCAGGGTCAAGATGGACGCCCAGAAGGCAGTCCTCAGTGAAATAGATAGGAAGTTTAAGGGTATTGAGGTAATGAAGATACCGATGTTCGCCGAGGAACCGCGCGGGTTGGAATGGCTCAGACGCCTCGGGAGAATGGTCTTTGAAGGGGAGGGCACAGAAGCCGCTTGAAAAGATTGACTACTAGGGAGTACACGTGGGGCCAGTTGAAACACTCCAGAGTCGATTTTCACGCAGGCGGAAAGAACGTGCCCGACGGACCCAGCATGGGAAAGTTTGAAATACAGGACACAAATATAAGGTATTACCGGAATGGTGGTGATCATGGAAATAAGTTCGACCCTGCTGTTCGCCCTTATGGTTGTTGCGGCACTCACATCGATACAGTTCTACAAAGGCAGGAAGCTTAACCTTCAGATCATGCAGCACTACCTCAGAACCATTGAAGAGGTGGTCAAACCCGATGACAAGGAATACGTGTGGCTCGGTGGCTACATAGGATTCCGTGCGAACTACCGGGTGAACAGGGACAACGTGAGAAAGTTCGAGTACACACTCACCCTGCTCCCGAGGCAGAGCCTGCTCTACTTCCCGATAGCGTTGATAACGAGCCGGCATGATAAGATATACTTCGTTGTAAGGCCGTTCTCTCAGATAAAACATGAGATTCACCTGATTCAGAAGGGATACTACAGGATGCGCCCCAACATAGAGAACGAGGACCTTCTCCAGAGGGATACGGTGGTGATCGAGGGTAAGGAGTACGAGGTCCTCTTTGAAAAGAGACGTGATGTGGAAAGCCTCAGGGGACTCATAGCATCGATGTCAAAGCCGGAGAACGTCAAACACGTTTCCCTGACCCCCAAAACCAATGTCCTCTACGTCCTGATGAAGCCGGAGCCAGATACCATAGACCAAGACGTCAGAAAGATACTCGACTTCACCAACCGGAAGCTGAACGAAAGTTCTTTCTCTTCTTAACCCTGGTTCCCACAATCCTTTTATTGCCGGGACCCTTAGAAAATGCCCAGAGCACTATAGTGGGGGATGAAGGTGGACTTTTATAAACTGAAGTCGGGAACACCCGACAGGGGCTGGGTCATCCTAGTTCACGGCCTTGGCGAGCACAGTGGAAGGTACGGTAGGCTCATCTCGATGCTCAACGATGCCGGCTTCGCGGTCTACACATTTGACTGGCCAGGTCACGGGAGGAGCCCGGGCAAGAGGGGACACGCAACTATAGAGGATACCATGGAAATAATCGACTCCATGATCGCTGAAATCGGCGAGAGACCTTTCCTGTTTGGCCACAGTCTCGGCGGCTTAACCGTCATAAGATACGCTGAGACGAGACCGGAAAGGGTAAGGGGTGTCATCGCCTCATCACCTGCCCTAGCCAAGAGCCCAGAAACTCCGGGCTTCATGGTGACCCTCGCGAAGTTCCTCGGGAAAATCGCCCCGGGGATGGTTCTCTCCAACGGGTTGAAGCCGGAACTCCTATCGAGGAACAGAGAGGCGGTGAAGCGCTACATTGAAGACCCACTCGTCCACGACAGGATATCCGCAGCTCTGGGAAGGAGCACCTTCAAGAACATGGAGCTGGCACACAGAGACGCAGGAAGGATAAAGGTTCCAGTGCTGCTAATCGTCGGCACCGGTGATGTCATAACACCGCCCGAGGGCTCGAGGAGGCTTCTGGAGGAGCTCACCGTTGAGGACAAAATGCTCAGGGAGTTCGAAGGAGCTTACCACGAGATATTCGAGGACCCCGAATGGGGCGAGGGGTTCCACGAAACAATTGTTAAGTGGCTGGTTGAAAAATCGTACTTTATGGACCGATAAAAGAGTTCTACTTCCAGCAAACTATTTATCCGGGGCTTTTTTCTTTAACACAGGTGGTACTGTGAAGTGGGAACCGTCGATAATCCTTCTGGCATCTGACGATTTTCTGGTAGAGGGTCTGGCGGAACTGCTCAGGAAGGCCGGATACGCGGAAGCCGGTAGGGAGTACAAGAAGAAGGGAGATGCCAGGCTCATCACGGTCATCGGAGAGAGGGAAAACCCGTTCCACGGGCGGGAAAGGCTCTTGGTTTCTCTTCTCAGGGGAAGGGCCAGGAGCGAGTGGCTCAAGTCAGTATTAAAGAAGCACTATCCGGTGGTTCTCATAGTACTCGACGGAAATCTGTCAGAGCTGGAACTGAAGGGGGTAAAGGTGTTGGGCCCCAAGTGGCTGGCAGAGGCCTTCAACAGGTACTCCATAGAACCCCCGCGGACGCTCCTCGAAAAGCTAATCGGAGAGAGAAGCAAGGAAGAAGTCGAGTTCAAGGAGTTCATCTTAGACGGGCCGCTCGTGAAGCCCCTAAACACCAAGAGGCTCGTGGAAGAGGCCAGGAGGGTGGCAGCGTACAAGTACAGCTTTTCCCATGAGGCCGCGAAGGTTAAGGCGCTGAGGCTGGAGCTCAGGCCCGTTTACATCGTCTCATGGAGCAGGGAAAGCGATAGCGGAAAGGCCCTCGTGGACGGCGACAGTGTGGTAATGAAAGCGGAGGGGGAGCTGAAGGGTCTAGCTATGAAGGTCCTCCTGGAGGACGTCGCGACGGTCCAGGCTACTGAGGTAGAGATCAAAGAAGCGCCCGGCCCGGAGAGGTTCGTCATCGAGGAGGCGGTCCGGAAGGAGTGGCTCGACCTGAAGGTTATCCAGACGAGGAAGGCCTACGTCCCTGAGGGCGCGGAGCTGGTTCTTGGGGCGGGCAGGAACGAGGTCAGGGTTCATTTCGACTTCAACGAGGGGCGCGTCTGGGCCGAGGCGGAGCTTCTTCCCGATGAGGTTCTCCTGGAGCTTGCCAGAAGGGCCGTCTTTGATGCCACAGGGGAATATCCAGAAGTCATTGAGGCAACGAAGAAGGGCCGCTTCGCAGTTTTCAGAGGGAAAACGAGGCGGTATCTATTTGAGGTGGAGATCAACTCCTACAGCGGCGAGGTTAAGGGAGTCTCTTCCGCCCTGAGCGAGGATGCTATACTGGAAACCCTGCTCGGCAGGTACTCAGACGGCAGGGTAATAGGAATCGAGAGGAAGCCTGAGAGGATCGTGGTGGACCTGATAACTGAGGGAACCGTTAAAGTCCTCTCCCTTGAACCCAGGACCGGAGAGGTTCTGGAGGAGAAAAGCCTAAGCCCGCCGGTGAAGGCTCTTCGGAAGGCCCTCGGAAGCGTTCCAGAATTGGGTCGCCTTGAGCTCAAGTCCTGCAGGGTGACGAACCACGAGACTGTCAGGGCGGAGTTCGAGGGGAGAGGAATAAAGGCGAGCATAACGTACGACGGGTCCAGCGGCGAGATCATCGAGAAGAACGTCGCCATAGAGCGGGACCTGGCAGTGGAGCTGACCCTGGAGCGCTATCCAGGATTCAGGGCTGTCTTCGTTGAGGAATCCGATAAAGGGTTCAGCGTAACCCTTGAGGACGAGAGACAGGTAGTAAAGCTATTCGTGTCAAGGGAAGGCAATCTGGAAGAGACGGACAGGTTCATAAAGGGAAGCGTCATCGAGGAGATAGCCCTTGAAAGAATAGCCGAGGTCGAGCCCAACCCATCGGTGGAGGGGCTGAGGCTCTCGGACCACTGGGAGGTCGAGTTCACCGGTTCGAAGACCTTCGGAAAGCTGGTGATCCACAGGGAAACGGGGGAGGTTCTTTCCTTTGACTACCAGTACATAGAGAGCGCCATAGCGAAGGCATTCGAGAGGTTCGTGGGGGAGAACTACAGGGACAGCGTCTCAATAGAATGGGTCGCCCACAACATCGAGGAGGGCTACGCGAGCATAAAAGGAGTCGGAAGAAAGGGAACGTACTTCGCCAAGTTCAACACCCTGACCGGCGAGCTGCTGGAGCACGACTTCGTCCCTGCTGGAGGGCTGACGTCAAAGCTCAGGCTGGCGCAGGTGGAGGGCAAGTACACGGTTAAATGACTTCCCTCCTGTCTATTATGTGCTCCAGCTCGGGACCCGTCTTTATGAGTCCAACCGGAACACCGACCCTCTCCTCTATCTCCTCAACGAACTCCCTGGCCCTCCTGGGCAGTTCCTCGTAGTCGGTGACACCAAAGGCATCCTTATCGTACTTGTCGAGCATCGTCAGTGCGAGCATTGTCGCACCGTTAATTCTGGCCGAGTAGCGGGCGAACTCAAAGTCGAACCAGCCCACTCTTCTCCTCCTACCTGTGACGGTTCCGTACTCGACAAGACCCAGCCTCTCAGCCTCATCCTGGCTCATCTCGGTCGGGAACGGTCCAGCTCCCACCCTCGTCGGGAAGCTCTTGAAGACCATTATGACGTCATCAACCCTCGTTGGACCTATTCCGACGTCGCTCGCTATGGCGGAAGCGGTGGTGTCCTTCGATGTGACATAGGGATAGGTGCCGTAGTAGAGGCTCAGTCCAAAGCCCTGCGTTCCCTCGACGAGTACGAGCTTCCCTTCGTCCAGAGCATCGTTAATTTCCTGAGCCACATCCGTTAGGTATGGCTCAAGCTCCGGAATATCTTTGGCAAGCCTCGCCCGCCTCATGACCCTGTCGGCGTTTGCCGGTCCGCAACCGCTCCCGGTGGTTCCTATATCCTCGTGGAGGTAGGAATTTGAGCGGTCGAACCTCTTGTGTTCGTCCTCGATGATTGCACAGCGGTTGTCAACCCCAACCCTCTCGGCGATGTTGAAGTCCCTGAGGTGATGGAGCTCGTGGAAGAAAACCTCTGGATCCACCAAAACGCCGGCCCCGACGAGTAGCCTGGCCTTCGTCTGCATGAAACCCGTCGGAAGTTGCCTGACCGCGTACTTCTTACCGTTAATAAAAACGCTGTGGCCCGCGTTCGTCCCGACGCCGCCGCGTGCTATGATCTCGGGCTCATCCTCCAGGGCAAGGTGCGCTATAACAGAGCCCTTGCCCTCGTCTCCCCACTGACCGCCAACAACGATGTAGCTCGGCATGGCTCCTTACCCATATTTAAGTTAAGAAGAGCCTTATAACAATTTCGAAATCAACATATAAACAGCAAACCTTTCACGGGGACGTTCCAAAAGGTTAAAACTCCTGACAAAAACCAAAGGTGGAGGTAGTGAACATGAGAAACAAGCTGGTGGTCGTTACCGGAGGAGCGGGATTCATCGGCTCCCACATCGCCTGGGAGCTTGTCAAGGACAACGATGTCGTGATAATAGACAACCTCTACACCGGAAAGGAGGAGAACGTACCCCCTGGTGCGAAGCTGGTTAAAGTGGACATAAGAAACCACAGTGCGGTAGCCGAGCTGATAAGTAGCGCGGACTACGTCTTCCACGAGGCGGCCCAGGTCAGCGTCGTGGAGAGCATTCGAGACCCGGTCTTCACGGAGGAGGTCAACGTCCTTGGAACGCTTAACATTCTGAAAGCCATTCTTGATGGCAACGGGAAACTGGTCTTTGCGTCATCAGCGGCAGTTTACGGCGACAACCCGAACCTCCCGCTGAAAGAAAGTGAAAGACCGAAACCGCTTTCACCGTATGGCGTTACCAAGGCAACAGCCGAAGAGTACCTGAGGGTTTATCATGAACTCTACGGCCTTCCCATCGTTGCGCTCCGTTACTTCAACGTCTTTGGGCCGAGGCAGGGGTCTAACCAATACGCGGGAGTGATAAGCATTTTCATCAACCGCGCCCTGAAGAACGAGCCGCTCTTCATCTACGGGGACGGCAAGCAGACACGGGATTTCATCTACGTAAAGGACGTCGTTAGGGCGAACCTCCTCGTTGCAGAGAGCAGGCGCGCCAACGGGAGGGTCTTCAACGTTGCAACCGGGAGACAGACAACGGTGCTGGAGCTGGCCAGGAGAGTTATTGAAATCACGGGCGCGAACTCGCAGATAGTCTTCGACAAGCCGAGACCCGGCGATATAAGGCACAGCCTCGCGGATATAAGCGGGATCAGAGGGCTTGGCTTTGAACCGGAGTGGAGCCTTGAGGAGGGGCTGAAGAAAACGGTGGAGTGGCATCAGGGTTTGGATAGCCCGTAAGGGATCCCCAAACTCTGAACGCTAAGAACCCGCCCGGATGAACTGGTCCCCAAAGCAGAAGCGGGCTGAATCGTTCCAACCACTACCTTCGGGGAGGGATACAGATACGGCCTGAGGCCGAGCCAGTGGTAGGTACTGCTACCCACCCCTTGACCCATTGTGGGGGATGGCATAATCCCTGTAATAACGTTCCGCAATGAAGAATCGCTATCAACCAACTGGTTGTTCTCATACACTGACACGGTGTAGGGACTTTCTGTCATGATGCTCACGCTATAGAGCTCTGGAATTCCAGAGGGCAGAGATTGGGTGCTGAACCAAGTGAGGTACCCCCAGCTATCACTAACCCAATCTATTTCCTGCGAATTGACCCCAAGCCCCACGTTTCCCCAGTTAGATGTTGTGTAGGTTAAAAAGTACGGGCCATAATTCCCCGATGATGGAATCCCAAGAGTTGCGTTGGTGTCAAAAACGTATCCTTGATAGCCATTGTTAATGAAGTTGCTTATAGTGTATGGAACGGTGTACGAATTCCCTGCGTTCAAAACGCGACTTGAGCCTTCAAAGTACCAGAAGACCTTTAATGAATTGAAGTAAGATGGATCGTAGTTATCCCCATCCAGGTGAACGTAGATCACCCGCGACACGTCGGTTCTGATGGTTGAAACGTTCACCCAGAAGTAAGTCTTTCCGCTTTCGGAATCGTACACGTACCAGTAATAGAGGGGGTCCCCGCTGGAATCCGTCACGTAGACGTTGGAGTAACCAGATGGGTTGAGAGGATAGGTGAAGTTAACAACGTAGTTTGGATAGGAGTTCCCGTTTCCAGGGGATGTGGTGTTGTATATCGTAACGGGAATTATGTACCCACCACCTGATCCAGAACCTCCCCCAGAGGTACCCTGGAGAGCGATGCATCCGGGGTTGAAAGCAACGAACCTGTACCACTCATCAACATGAGCCTCCGGCTCAGGGTCTATATAGTACCTAACCCTAATGTCATCCACGTGATAGGTCTGACCCCCAAATATATACACCCTCGTGAAATCAGTGTATGATGTGTCAGTATACGAAGTCTCCTTCACAAGATTGCCCGAAGTGTCGTAAACGTTGAGAATCAAGGAACCATCTGAGAGTATCTCAAACCTGACGAAGTACCAGGTGTTGGTGTTTAGATTGGCGTTAACCCGTGCCTTTGTGAATCCCCGATAGCTACTACGTACATCAATCCTGATGTTCCCGTTAATGGCGTTCAGCACGGCCCCATAACCGTTGCCGTTGTCGTCTATCAACCCCACCCTGTCAAGGTTTCCACCGGTATCTCGAACCCGGTTGTCCCAGTACTCCAAAATGAGTCCACCATACTCTGCTCTCCTGAAAACTCTACCCAGGCTTTTGTACGCGCCGTTTGGGTCGTTGTTTGAGGTCTTTTCAGCAGCATGTGAACCTCCGTACTCGAAGTTGTCATTCACTTGTTTCACTACACCACTTCCGTACTGCACCCAGCCATTCCATGTTTCAAAATCATTAAAGAAAGGAAAAACCCTGTGACCATCGTTATAGCTGGAGTAGTCCCCGTTTCCATAAACCATCCAGATGATGGTCCCTCCAGGAGGTATATCAGTAACGTTCACCCAGATGACGGCGTAATGGTTGGTGGTGTCTAAAATTTCTATCAAGTAGTAGAGGAGATGTCCATTGGAGTCATAAAACCTGATGCCCCGGGGGTTGTTCCCAAGGTACGTCCAGTCGATATAGTAATTCCCCCATCCGTAATGGTTTTCCGGGTTATCATCCGAAAGAACGATTCTAACGGGCCAGTTGTGAAGCTCCTGGGTGCCTGAATAGGTTATGTTTATGGGCTGGGCCAAATCACCGCTCCAGTTCCCGGCCCCGATTTTTTGAACTGAGACGTCAATGCTTCCTTCGAACAACACATTTCCAAAGCCATCTGTTACGACCACGTGCGTTTTTGAGATGTCCGCATTAGAAAGCTCGGTAGAGGAGAACGTGACGAGGATTGGAGTGTTGGGGTTGAGACCACCAGTGAGGGTTTTTGAGTTAGATGCCACAAAGTTTCCCCCCGAATCGTAGAGAACCACGTATACCTTAGAGTCAGGAGGAAGATACGAGGGAAATTGGAGTCTAATCCCCCCGCTATCCTTATAGTACCCACCATAACAGACTGGTGAGAAAACTTTCTCACTCCCGGTCCCTATTCCCTGCACGTTGACGCTTATGCTGGGTACTGCTAACCCGAAACTTAGAAGGAGTAATATTAAAACTACAGTTAGCAAACCAAGACTGAATCTCCCCGACATCACAAAATAGGGTTGAGATAAAGTTTAAAACGTTATCTCCAAAATTTTGAGGAATTCCCAATAAAATTTGAGGACTCTCATTTCTTCACACTGAAGCCCATCGCCTGCCTCTGTTGAAGCTCCTGAGCCTTCTGGGCGAGCTCTCCCAGCTGTCCTTCGAGCTTTCTGAGTGCCTCCTGGGTCTTGGCTATTGCTTCATCGTATTCCTTTATGCGCGCGTCCAGATACGTTACCGCATCGTCGAGGTTCTTCTCGATGGCGTAGCCGGCGCCAACGCTGACTATCGCGTTGTTCTTGTCTATCAAGACCCCCCGCAGGAATGAACCGGCGCCTATGGGGACGAGGACCTCTGGTCGTTCATCCTCGGTCTTTTTGAGTCCCTCAAGGGTCTCCTTCACAGCCTGGAACTCGTTTCTGCCCATCGTGAGCAGGTCAAGGTTCTGGGCCAGGAGCTGCGTCTGGGCCCGGAGGAGCTGGTACTCGTAAGCGAGCCTCTCAAGCTGTTCATTTCTCTCGGCCATTTTCACACCACCGGCATAGGTTGGAGGGGAGGCTTTTAAGGTTTGGGTTTAGAAAAAAGGAGATGATGGCGGAGAAACTACCCAAGGATCTCCCCTTTTATCCTCTCAGCGATTTTTTTGAGCGCTTTCGATGCGCTGGACTCCGGGAAAGCCTCAACGATCGGCTTAAGCAGGCTCATGCTCCTCGGAATGGCCCCGTCATAGGGTATCTCGCCGAGTATCGGAATTCCCTCGGCTTCAGCCCAGTCCCTCAGGGCGGTGAAGCCCGGATTGATGTCCGCCTTGTTAACGATAAGGTAAGCCGGCTCCCTAAAGTGCTGGACGACCCTGTAGGCCCTCTGAACATCAGAGAGTGACGCCGGTGTGGGTTCAGCTATTAATATTGCCGCGTCAGCGCCCCCGAGGCTGGCTATAACCTGGCAGCCTATCCCTGCAGCACTGTCAACGATCATATGTTCCAGATTCATCTCTTCCATAATCCTCTTCGCCCACTCCTTCTCCTCGGTGACGAGCTTGCCGCTCTCCGGCCTTCCGACGTCCAGCTGTGCGGAGATTATCGGAAAGCCGTACCTGGTCGTGGCCTTCCGCACAACACCGGAGCGAACTTCCTCTAGAGTTATCGTGCCGGAGACGGGACAGACGAGACCGCAGACGTTGCAGCCCTCGCAGGTGAGCTCGTTTACAACATAGTTGCCTTCATCATCGATGTAGATGCAGCCGTAGGGACACCTCTCCATGCAGATGCCACACTTTATGCAGCTCCCGGTCTCTATCCTCGCGACTTTGGCACCTATGTGATCCCTCTCCTCCTCCCAGAGCTCCACACCGAGGAGAAGGCCAAGGTTCGGAGCCTCAGCATCGGCATCGACGGCTATCAACCCATACTCGTCCTTCAAGAAGTAGAGAAGTGAGGCAGTTATCGTGCTCTTTCCGACGCCGCCCTTGCCGCTCGCAATCGCCAGTTGCATCACTCATCACCCCCAAGGAACTCGAGTACCTTCCTGGCGAGTCCCCCAAATATTTGGGCTTCAGGGTACTCCGTCAGAACCACCGGCTTCCCCTCCACGTAGCTCCTCACGATGTTCTCGCTGTAGGGGATCTCCGCGACAACCTCCGCCCTGTATTTATCTGCAAGCTCATAGACCCTCTCCTTCTCACCGAGGTCCGAGCGGTTGACGACCACCCAGGTGGGCATCTCCATAAGGTTCCCGAGTTCAAGGATGAGCTCCGTGTCGTGGAGTCCAAGGGGTGTGGGTTCGGTAACGGCTATGAGAAGATCCGAGAATTCCACTGCCTTAGAAACCGTGTTCCCTGTTCCAGCAGCCGTATCTACAAGCAGAATCCCCTTCCGAAGCTCCTGTGCCTTTCTCTTGGCCGCAACGACGAGCGGCATCGATCTCTCTTCGCCCTCCTTGAGCTTCCCGGTGACGAGGGTAAATCCGTAGGGCGTCTCCGTCACGTATGTATGACCTATGACTCGGAATGCTTCCTGAATAGCTCCTGGAACGGGGCACACTATCTCACAGGCCCTGCAACCCGAACAGAGGTTCGGCATGAGAAAGGGCGTCCCGTCCTTCAGTGTTATTATGGCGTGCTCCTCGCAGACCTCGGCGCACTTGCGGCATTTCGTACACTCAGAGTAGTCAAAGCGGGGCATGAACTGATCCACCGGCTCTTCATTGACAAGCTCGACGCCGAGCAAAAGGTGGTCGTTCGGTGCCTCAACGTCCAGATCAGCGAACGTCAGGTCGATTCCAAGGTTCTTGAGAGCTACTGCAAGGTTGATCGCAACGGTTGATTTCCCGGTCCCTCCCTTTCCACCGCTCACCGCTATCTGCAAACTCTCACCTCCGGGGTTAGGGCAACCTAATTCCTTTTAAATTTTGTGCATAATCCCGTTCATTCCCTGCTCCTCAACTTCCTCATGTAAAACCTTCTGCCATTGTACTCGAGTTCTATGAGCCTGTCCTCAGCCAGAAGCCCCTCAACTACACTCCAGTCCGCGTTCGCCTTCCGCAGGAACTCCCTAACTGCTTCCTCACGCATCGGGTGAACGGCCGTGATGCTGAGCAGGTCTTCCTCGACGTTCCCGGTGAATGCAAAGGCGTTGCCCTCGTAGCCTATCAGGTACTCAACGTGCTCCTCACCCAGGGACTCTGCAAAGATCTGAAAGGCATGGTTTACGACCTCCTCCCCGGCAGGTTTCACCCAAGGCTCAGCCGGTGGCCTCGTGGGAACGGCTATGTAGACTTTATCCGGCTTCAGCTCCTTTAAAAATTCAGCTATCCGCTCAAACTCATCACCGTAGTCCACATCACCGATGAGCATCGTCTCCGTGACGAGCTTTCCATTGAACTCCCTACCAAAGTCGAGCATCCCATCGAGGGCCTTTTCAAGGTTTAAACTCCTGTGCGGCCTGTCGATTCTCCTCCACAGCGTCTCGCTGACGGCATCCAACTTTAGTGAGACGAGGTCCAGCTTGAGGAGATCCTCCCTCACATCCTCACGCCAGATTAAAGAAGCGTTCGTGAGAGTGGCGAGCTTTATTCCAAGCTGTCCGATGAGGTCTATCTCCCTTCCGAGGTTGATGTCGAGGGTTGGCTCGCCGTCCGGTACAAAGGTTATGTAGTCTATCCTCTCGCCGCGCCCGATTGCCTCCTCGACTTTCTCAGAAACTTCCCTAAAAATCAGCTCTGGCTCGTAGAACGGTCTCCTTTCAATCTCCATCTTCAGGGTCTTCCCAATCTGGCAGTAGACGCAGGCGTAGGTGCAGATTTTGTCGGGGATGTTGTTCACCCCGAGACTGCGGCCAAGCCGCCTCGAAGGTACGGGTCCGAACGCTATCATACCACCACCAGAATTAGGTAAACCTAAATACGTATAAGCATTTTGAGGCAACCTTCATATACCGAATGGTGGAATGTAGAACGGTGGTGGGTTTGTTCCTAAGCCGTATCAAAGGGAAAGCTCTGAAGCTTGCCGATGGTATTGAACTCGTGGATTTCGGCTTCGCCCTTCCGTACACGTGGGTTCTGGTGAGCGGACCTAAATGTAAAGCGCTGGGGGTTGCGATGACCCTACCGGAGGAAGTCCAGCGCTACAGGAATCCGATAAGCGAGCCGTCAATTGATGCTTTCATAGAAAAGGCCGACAGTCTGAACGTGATAGAGAGAACCCTTGGCCTGGCTGCCATAAACGCGGTCTCTCAGTACCACATAGACCTGAACAACGCCCGGTGGGTTGATGTCCTTGAGCTCCTGCACGAGAACACTGAAAAAGTCGCATTAATAGGCAACATGCCGCCGCTGGCCGAGGCCCTGCGCGAGAGGGGCTTCAACGTTTTCGTCTTCGAGCGGAACGCCAGACTCTGGGACAGGGAAACCTTTAGCGATGCCCTGGAGTATCATCTTCTACCGGAGATGGATGCAGTGATAGCGAGCGCGAGCTGCCTAGTCAATGGAACGATTAACATGCTCATCGATAGGGCGAGGAAGGCAGAGCTCTTCATCCTTACGGGACCAACGGGCCAGCTTCTCCCGGAGTTTCTAAGGGGAACGCGCGTTACACACCTAGCCGCGATGAAGGTTGTCGATATGGAGAGGGCCCTTCTCGGTCTCAAGCTCGGTTCTTTCAAGGGCTTTGAAGACGGGAACAGGAAGTACGTGGTGGAGGTGCCGTGATCGACGAGTACAGCCATGGCACCGGCTTTTCAGTCGTATTTCCTTCTGGTGGCCTCGTCACAGATGACGTACTTCAGTTTTTCCTCCCAGTCGGGTGAGTCCCACGTGCCCAAAGCTCTGTGGGTCGTGTAGTATTTCTGAGGTATTGGATGGGTTCCAAGGACGACCTTGAGGCCGTATTTCTCCTCGATGAACCTCTTAAAATAGTCTATCCAGGGACAGGGTGGATAGCCCACCAGAAAGCCCGTCGCAAGGTGTATCACCTCGGCACCGTTCTTCTTCATCTCCGCTGGGGCATACTCGATGTTCCCTCCAGGGCAGCCCCCGCAGGTGGTGTACCCGACAACCTCAACATCCTGCCCCTTGTAAATGCTGAAGGCCCCCTCGCGTTCCCTCAGCGCCCTAAAACACTTGCCGCCCGCACAGGTGCGGTAGCGGTCACAAATTATAATCCCAATCTTCACCATTTTCGGCATCTCCCTAAATGCCCAGACAGACATCTTAATAAAAAAGTTGGCTTAAAGTTTTTGCCTGGATATCCTTTTGCTCATCCGCGAATTTGAAGATAAAAACAACCACACCTTCACGAACCTACCGTAATCCTACCCTCGGAAGCTTGTGAACGTTTCGCTCCAGCCACCCTAGGGGCCTAATGCCAAACTCCGGCACGTATAGCTTTATGTCGAGAAGAGGAGTCCCATCAACGAGGTGGAAGCGGTAAACTAATCCAGAAGTACGCACGTTGGTTAAGCTATTTTGTTTTACTTTAAGCCATTTTATTTACGCAAACGTTTAAATTCGAACTTCAGACTTCTTCTTGGGTGGTCTAATGAAGAACGTTAAAGCCCCCTTCCTCGTTCTGGTTCTTATCGGCGCCGTCATCGGCGCCGGCTGTATAAGCTCCGCACACGCCTCAACGAAGGGGAAACCCTTTGAAGGTCAGACCCTCACCGTCTGCTCCGGAGCGGGTCTAATGAAGCCGATGAACGGGCTGATAAGCCTCTTCGAGAACGAGACTGGCGCGAAGGTCGAAGTGCACTACGGCGGGAGCAGCGAAGTCTTTGGCGTCCTGCAGACGACCTGCGGCTGCGATGTCTTCATCCCAGGGGCCTGGTACTACACGGAGGGGGCGATGAAGAAGGGCTACATCCTCAACAGCACAGTTAGAAACGTCACGGAGCACGTTCCGGTCATAGCGGTTCCGAAGGGCAATCCAAAGGGGATTCACTCCCTTGAAGACCTCGCGAAGCCGGGGGTTAGAGTCGTCCTCGGCGACCCGAAGGCCTGCGCCATCGGCAAGGTCGCCAAGAAGATACTCGAGAAGAACGGCCTCTGGGATGAAGTGAAGCCTAACGTCGTGGTTTTCACACCGACTGTTAATCAGATTCTCATCTACATATCCACTGGACAGGCCGATGCTGCGATAATCTGGGAGGACATGGTTACGTGGGCCCAAGCAAAGGGCAAAATCGAAGTTATCCAAATACCTGGAGAACAGAACTCGATTAAGACAATTCCAACCGCGGTAACAACCTGTGCAAAGAAGGACGGCCACGTTGAGGTGGCGAAGGCCTTCAACGAGTTCGTAGCGAACCATACAGAAATCTGGGAGAAGTGGGGGTTCAGGCCGTGGAAAGGCTGAGCTTCAGGGCTTTGACCGTTTTCATAGCCTTCCTCTTCACGTTTTTTCTCTTCATGGCGATAGCAACCCTCTTCTTCGTGCCCGGACCGGGAGAAATCCTTGAGGCGCTAAAATCGGAGGAGATGGTTTACTCACTCAAGCTCTCGCTCATAACGGCATCGATCTCAACCCTCCTCGTCATCCTCATCGGAATCCCCATTGGCTATGCCCTCTCTCGCTTTGAGTTCCGGGGGAAGAGCGCCGTTAAATCAATCATTGACCTTCCGATGGCATTTCCGGAGCTCGTCCTTGGCTTGGCACTGCTCCTCCTCTTCGGCAGGACTGCCATCGGAGAAACCCTCAGCGACCTTGGGGTGAAGATAGTCTTCACAAAGCTTGGCATTGTTGTGGCCCAGTTCTTCACTGCCCTGCCCTACGCAGTCAGGGTGATCTACACAGCCTTCGAGGGGGTAAGCCCGCGCTACGAGCTCGTCGCGAGGAGCCTCGGCTACTCCGAGTTCGAGACCTTTAAAAGGGTTACCCTACCTATGGCCAAGGAGGGCCTTTTTGCCTCGACAATAATCTCGTTCGCGCGCTCGATGGGCGCCTTCGGGGCCGTGCTCATCTTGGCTGGTGGGAGCTACATGAACACCGAGATACTGCCGGTGACGCTTTACCTGAACCTCTCCTACGGCAACATTGGTATGGCAATAACAAGCGGAATAGTCCTCGTCATGGTCTCGTTCCTCGCGATACTCCTCTTCGAGAGGCTGGAGGGTGGCAAGCATGGCTCTGTTAGAGGTTGAAAGCCTGGGCATAGACCTTGGAGACTTCCACCTCAGGGACATCTCGCTCTCGGTTGAGGAGGGGGATTACCTGACGGTCATCGGGCCAACTGGGGCAGGAAAATCCATCCTCCTTGAGGCCATTGCTGGCTTTTATCCCCTCCTATCCGGCAGGGTGATCCTCGACGGCCGGGACGTGACGAAAGAACCGCCGGAACAGAGAGGGATAAGCATAGTCTATCAGGACTACATGCTCTTCCCCCACCTGAGTGTTTTCGACAACATTGCCTTCGGCCTTAGAAAGAGACTCTTCAAGGGAGAACTCGAGAGAGAGGTGCGAACCATAGCTGGGGAGCTCCACATTGAGCATATTCTCCACCGGAAGCCCGGAACGCTGAGCGGTGGAGAGCAGCAACGTGTTGCCCTCGCGAGGGCCCTCGTCGTCAGGCCTAAGGTCCTCCTCATGGACGAGCCCTTCTCCGCTCTGGACGCAAAAACGAGGGAGAGGCTCCGCTCGCTGGTGAAGGGGGTCATAGCTGAATACGGCACGACGGTGATCCACGTCACCCACGACTTCGAGGACGTTTTTGCCCTGGCAAAGCACGTCGCGGTGATGAGGGAAGGGAGAATCATTCAGTTTGGAACACCTGAGGAGGTCTTCTCAAGACCCGGAGATGAGTTCATAGCCGGCTTCGTCGGGACGAACCTGCTCTGGGGGAATGTCACCGGGAGGAAGGGCGGACTCACCGTGGTTAAGGTCGGCGACGTAATCCTATATACCTCGGACGGATCGGATGGGGAGGTTATCCTCTCCCTACGGCCGGAGGAGATTATAGTCGCGAGGGAGCCCGGTGAGTGCTCGGCCCAGAACGTGGTTCCAGTAATGGTTGAGTCCATGGAAAGGCGGGGCCAGCTTGTCTGGCTGAGCCTTTCGCTGGACGGTCTCTCCCTCCGCGCCGTTGTAACCCCGAACGCGGTGGAGCTCATGGGGATAAAGCCTGGGAGGAGGTTCTACGCCCTCTTCAAAGCGAGCGCCCTGAGGGTGATAAAATGAACCTGGTGAGGCTCTTTGAGCTGTACCTAGATGAGGACTGCCCCTACTTCGACGAGACGACCGAGCTCCTTGGGGTTAAGGGAGCGGGAGTAATGAGGATAATCTCCAGGGAAGGTGGAGTCTCGGCCTGCACCGAGGAGCTTTCCTGTTTTCTTTCCTCCCTCGGTCTGAACGTCGAGTCACTCCCGAGCGGGGGTGAATTTGAACCCGGTTCAACGATCCTGCGCGCCGAAGGCGACCTGAGAACGCTCTTCAGGGTCTGGCGCGTCTCTCAGACGTTCCTCTCGATAACCTGCGCGATAGCGACGGAGACGAAGAGACTCGTAGAGCTCGCGAGGAAGACCAACCCGAACGTCATCGTTGCGACGACGCGCAAGACCCACCCCGGGATGAGGTACTTCGAGATTAAAGCCGTTAGGGCTGGAGGGGGTGAGGTTCACAGGAACTCCCTCAGCGACTCGATACTCGTGACGCAGAACCACCTCCGCGTCGCCCGCCGGCTCGGAAAGCTAAAGGCACTCAAGAAGGTCGAACTAGAGCCGAGGACTGCTGGGGAGACCGTGGAGTATGCCAAGACCGTTGACGTTATACTCCTCGACCATTTCTCACTTGAAGAGCTCAGGGAACTCGTCCCGACGCTGAGGAAGCTGAACCCATCACTTGAGATAGCCGTCGCCGGCGACATCAACGCCCGGAACATAGTGGAGTACGCAGAGATTGCAGACGTAATCATCACGAGCGCGCCTTACTACGCCAGACCCCTCGACCTGACGATGAGGATTGAGAGGGAGTGAAAGCTTACGATTCTAGCAGGGTTTAAACCTCCGGAGAAGTCTTTGGGGATAGGAACAAGAAGCGTCTTGAACCTTTAGAATCCAAGGAACCGGGAAAGTGCCTTGAAGAACTCTGTCTTCCTGCCCTGCTCCGTTACGAAGTGGAGAACCCTCAGCTCTTCGAGGGTCTCGCCGTCAATGCTTACCTTTCTGCCCGCTTCCTCCACGTTCCTGCTTTCGGCAAGTGCTCTAACGACTTTCCAGCCTTCTGGAAAGAGGCCGTTGAAGTATTGCTTAAGCCACTTCCCACCAATCGAACGGGTGAAGAGCTCCCCCTCTCGCGAGAGTTTGTAATAGGTGTGGTGCTTGTGAACCTCAAAGGCCTTCTTGAAGCGTGCTTTGCTCCGCTTTATCGCGCTTCCAGAATCGCGTTCAACGAGCCCGAGCTCGATTAAATCGTCTATCGCGTCGTTTATTAGTTCGACCGAAAGGCCGCTCATCTTCCCCATCATCCTGGCGTAATCGACTCCAGCTTTCCTGAGGTGAAACAGAACGTAGAGGTGAACCGGGGGGAGCTCAAATCCTCGGGAGGAACCTGCCCGTTCTTTTGACGTAGCTTCTCCACTCATCGCTGAGCCTCTCCTCAAGGGCCCTCTCCTCCTCGCTTATAAACCCCACCACCGCGAGCCAGTAGACAAAAGGTAGAGCGAGCATGAAGCCTCCAACGACGAGAGAGAAGCCCGGGATTATCATGAGGCCCCAGATAGAGTAAATTGGGTGCCTGACTCTGAAGTAACAGCCGGTTGTGAGCAGTTTTCCCTTGGAGTAAGCCCCCAAAACCTGGAGATAACAGAGGAGCCACATGGCCACCCCCACGGTAACCAGAGCCGCTCCAGACCTGGATAACCTCGGAATCCAGATTCCAAAGGTGGAATTAAGATAGAAGGCAAGGAGCGCGTAGGGAACTGCGAAAAACGAGACTTTTGGCTCTATTCCCCAGAACCTCATCGCTCACTCCTCTATCAGCGGCTTTTCAGCTTTCTTTACCTGTACCTGCTCCCAGAGGTCGTCGAAGTTCTCAACGACGCGCTGGAGAGCAGTCTTAAGGTCCCTCGTTCTCGTGAAGAATGCCACCTTGTTGGTCTTGTCCCATATTCTCAAAAAGTTCGGCCCCATTCTGAAGGCGGCTAAAACGTCAACGTCGAGGAGCTGGCCCATAACTGCCTTGAACTTCCGGGGATCACCGTGCCCCCCACTCTCATCCTCCTCAAAGCCCCTGGCCCTGTTAAGTCTCTTCCCAATGAGCCTGACGGTTCCGTTCTCACAGACCTCGTATATCCCAAAGAACTCCGAGTCGCCGTAGTGGGCATCCACGAGCTTCTCGTCATTCTCCATTCCGAACGCAACCTTAAGGCATCTCACCTCGCTCATGAGCATCACCACCGCAGCCTTCGGGATTTGGATTTATAAGAGTTAGGGCCACCGAAAAATTTAAATACTGTGCATATGCACATAATAATGAAGAGATGGAGGTGGTAGATTATGAAGGTTGCAGTACCAACAAACGGTGGAGGGCTCAACGACACGGTTGCCCCCGTGTTCGCACGTGCCCCCGCATTCCTCATAGCAGACGTTGATGAAAACGGCAACATACTCAACGAGAAAACCATCCAGAACGGTGCAGCAATGGCAGGAGGCGGAGCCGGCCCAATGGCCGTCCAGACCCTCATCAACGAGGGCGTCGAAGCGGTGATAGCCCCGCAGGTTGGCCCAAACGCCCTCGGTGCCCTACAGGCAGCAGGGGTAAGGCTCTACCAGGTCGCACCGGGAACCCCAGTCGAGGAAGCCGTAAAGATTGCAGCGAGCGGAAGCGCTCAGACGTTCAACGTGCCGGCCCCACCTGTTGGGGGCCCCGTCAACCAACCGACGTACGCTCCGTATCCAATGACCACAGCTGGCCCAGGCACCCCGGCCTACCCAGCATACCCTGCATACGGTTATGGCTTCGGCCCCGGCAGGGGTAGAGGCTGGGGCCGCGGAGGAGGCTGGGGAAGAGGTAGAGGATTCGGACGCGGAGGGGGTAGGGGCTGGGGCGCCCAGCTCGGTTACTGCCCGTGGACCGGTCAGCCAAGCAGGAGAACCTGGCTCGCAAGGTTCTTTGGCTGGTGGTGAACCCCTTTCTTTTTAATCTCCAGGAGGGTCGTTGATGCCACGCGGAATGGGAAGACAGCGGGGAAGGGGGTACTGGGGGTTTCCCTCTGGTCTCTATGGGATACTTGATCTCATGTTCCTGGTGATCCTGGTATACCTGCTCTTCAAACTGTTCATAGTGGCCGCGGTTTACCTCGTAGCCCTTATTGTACTCGTGCTCGTTTGGAGGGCAATAAGGGGGTACGGCAGGGCGGCTTGGCCCGGAGGTTACCGGTGGTGACCTCCCTTTCAACACAAGGCTTTTAACTTAGGCCAACCTAATGCCCGTGGAGGTGATAGGAGTGAGGATACTTTTCCCGACAGTTAGGGGAGGACTTGACGATCAGGTGGCTGGCATGTTCGCGAGGGCACCAACGTTTACACTTGTTGATGTCGACGAAACTGGAAACGTGACCAACGTTCAGGTGGTGGCAAACCCCGCCGCACAGTCGGCTAGAGGAGCGGGCGTTACTGCGGCCCAGTTCTGCATAGACTCTGGAGTCGATACAGTTGTGGCCCCTCAGTTTGGGCCCAATGCATCCAGTGTCCTTCAGGCCGCAGGCATCAGGGTATTCTCCGTTCCAGGCCCTATGACCGTGAAAGAGGCCGTTGAAGCCCTCCTGCATGGGGGGCTTAGCCCGGCTGTGTTTGGACCTGAGGGCGGTGGAGCCGGTGGGGGAATGGGAAGAGGAATGGGGCGCGGCATGGGGCGAGGTAGAGGAATGGGACGTGGAATGGGCGGTGGCCGAGGCAGAGGCGGCTGGTAAGCCGCTTTCAAAATATTTAAATTTCGCGGCGGGTAGTGCTCTTCTGCATCCGCTATCTCCCCCATAGCCCCCTCGGCATCGGGAAGCCCTGACCTCGGGAAAATGGTGCTCTAGGTTCTCGTGTTTAAACACCCTATCTTACTGAACCTCTTGAATCCCGGATGAAATTTAAGACACTGATGGTTCTGGGCCACGGCTGGGAGTTGCCCTTACCATGATCCCTGAGCCCCTGCGAGCGTTGTTGCCGTTATGAGCCTTGTAAAGAGCGCTGGGTGGAAACTAACGCCATGAAGCTCCTTTGGACAGCTTTTTATACGGTACCCTAATAATAACATTGAGGTGATTCAATGCCCGTTATGAGGCTCTGGCACGGAAGGGTGCCAATCGAAAAGGCGGACGAATACGAAAAGTTCCTTATCGAGAGGGCGGTTCCGGACTACGGCTCCGTCGATGGACTTCTAAAGCTCTACTTCACGAGGAAGGATGAAGGAGACGTTGCCCACTTCCTTCTCGTCACGATATGGGACTCAATGGAGTCCATCAAAAAGTTCGCCGGGGAAAACCCGGAGATAGCGAAGTACTATCCGGAGGACGACGACTTCCTGCTGGAGAAGGAGAAGTACGTTCAGCACTACAGGATCTTCTACGAAGGGTGAGAAGGGATGAAGAGGAGCCAACTCTGGGCAGGTATTCTCTCACCCCCGATTGCCCTAGGCGGAATAGGCGTAGCGATCCTGATAAACCGCCCTTGGTGGAGGCTCACGGACAACGCGATAAGCGACCTGGGAAAGGTCGGCCTCCCGTACAATTGGGTGATGAACGTTCCGCTGTTCATCTCAGCGATTCTGGCAATCTACTACGCGGCCGGTCTGTTTGGTGAAGTTAAAAACAGGGTTTTCAGGCTTGGAATTGCCCTCTTCATGATCGGACTGGCCTTCTTGGCCGGGGTGGCGCTCTTCCCGGAGGGGACTGAGCCCCACTACCACGTCAGCTGGGGGTTCTTTCTGGCCGGAAGCGTCGGATATCTGATAGCAGGAGCCGGCCTATGGCCCGAAGGCCTGCGGAAGTTCGGAGCCTTCACGACCCTGCTTTTCACCGCCGAGGTCCTCCTCGCAAGATGGGCTTTCGAAATCTTCACGGGCGTTGCAATCGCCGAATTCATCGGGATCTTCGCCATGATAATCTGGCACTACGCGCTGCTGTGGGAGAAATTCTTCGCCGAAAAGAGTTAGAGGGTTAAAGGCTGGCTTCATCCCACAGCGCCAGCCCGTTCTCCTTCAGTTTCCTCTCAAGGAGTTCTCCGAGGAGCTCCTGTATAAAGATCTCGGCCACAAAAACCTCTCCTTCAACGAGATGGCCTCCATAGATCATGCCGTCGGAGTCTCCTAAAGCAACGTGGATGTGAGCAAAGGGTTCCCCATCCTTGAGGCTTATGTTACCAGCGAGAGAGACTAGCTCATAGGCACCCGTCAGCTCGATGACCTTGTACTCCCCGGCTTCCTCATCGAAGTAACCTATTCTCGGGTTTTTCAGACTCCCAATGGCGCTGACGGTTCCAATTAAGACGTTGTTTTTCTTTGCAAACTCATTTATGAACTTCAGGAGCTCCTCCCCCTCCGGAACCCTGAACAGGAAGTTCCTCCCCCTCGAGAACCTCACGGTACTCACCTCAAAGCTAATAAGCCTCCCCCGATTTAACCGTTTGGGTGAAAAGAATGAACATCAAAGGGGCGATAATGAGGGTCTTTCCAGAGATTCCGGAATTCGGCGAGGTTGACTTCTCCCAGTACTCAACACCCTACGCGGCAGTGCTAATGGCCTTCTTCGAGAGCGGGAAAAGCGGCTTAAGGGAATTCGAGGAGTTCGTTGAGAAAAACGGCGGAACGAAGGCCGACGTTGGAAGGTTTCTCATCTCAATCTTCCAGTACCTTCTCATCCGGTACCGCCGCTACGGGGATGAAAAGGTCGAAGTGCCGGCGTTTAAGGTCTTCCTGACCCTCAAGGGCTGGCTCAGCGAAAACGGCTTCGAGAACGATTACAGGCGGCTCTTATATTCATTCGTCGGCTACCTCGTGGATATAGCGGAGAAAATTGCGGAAAGGTTCGACTGCGAGCTGGGTTTGACATACATGAAAACCGCCTACCTGCTAACGATCGAAGCAGAGGAAACCTTCGAGGATGAGTATTTCAGCGAGCTCAAAAAGAAGGCTAGAGAAATGCTTGCAAATGTCTACAGGGCCTGTGGAACCGAGGAGGCACTCCCCGAAAAAAGGGAGAAGGGCTGTTAAGCCTTTCCTTCCTCAATTTGCTTCTTAAAGTAGGCGTACAGGGCGTCGTAGAGGTAAAACTCCTTCTCAAGGGTTTCATAGTCATCCTTGCATATCATCCTGTATCCTCTTGCGAGTATATCGAGGGCAACCGCCAGGGGCCGGGGATTCTCAACGTGAGTGTCGGCCTCCCGAACTATCTCGGCAATCTTCAAAACGGCGGGGTCTGTTATGTTGTACTTCTCAACGAAGGCATCAAAGGAGCATTTTCCATCGTGATGACCGAGCTCAACCCCCTTAAAATCAAAGGGTATTCCCCCGGTGATTGTTGCGGGGTCTGTATCGCGGGGCACGAAGATAAACTCCGCCTCGGGGTCAATAAAACGCTTTATAAGCCAGGGACACGCCACACGGTCAACGTGGACGTGTTCACGGGTCACCCACTTCATAAGATCGCCTCGAAGAAGAGTCGACGTCTTTCTATTTACAGGTTGCGAAAATAGAGAAGACCAAGAACGGCCCAACAGTCACTTCTCAAGGGTTACCTCGGCGTAGCTCCGGGGGTCTTCCCAGATTTTTACACGGATTTTCTCCACGTTGTCTTCCGCCTTCTCCGCTATTCTCTCCGCGAACCACTCCGCTATGAACTCTGCCGTAACGTTGGGCTTATCTAGAATAACTGCCTCATCGGCGGGCAGTTCTATATGTTTTCCATTCTTTTCTATGACAATAATGTCCTCCTTCCTCTCCACCACCCAGCTCTCGCTCACGATGATCCTGTGGTCGAGGAGCTTGATAAGCCTGCTGAGGTGGTTGAAGTCAAATACCATGCCATTCTCGTTGAGGTCGCCCCATATCTCGACGTCCACGTTGTAGGTGTGCCCGTGTATCCTGAGGCATTTGCTCTCGTAGGGCAGGGCGAGGAAATGCGAGCTGTCAAAGTCCTTGTGCCATCTTATCTTTCTCTCAGAAAGTTTAAACGTCATCTTTCTCACCAGGTTAATCTAAGATTGAAGTATTATAACCGTTACTGGAGGCGGAAAGCCTATAAAGTGGACCGTCGTTAGGATATCCGATAAACTATGCCGATGGGAATGGGACCTGGCAGGGGCCGTGGGAGGGGAAGGAGAAGGAAGCTGAGGATGATAGGATTCGTCCCAGAGGTTAGACATTTCTATCCTGCGTTACCCCCGATGGGCCAGCCCAAGCCTCCGATTTTCATGACCTATGAGGAATTCGAAGCGCTCAGACTGGTCGACCATGAAGGCTTGACGCAGGAGGAGGCGGGAAAGAGGATGGGTGTCTCCAGAGGTACGGTGTGGAGGGCGCTGAGCTCAGCCAGAAAGAAGGTCGCCCAGATGCTGGTTGAGGGGAGGGAACTCATAATTTTACCCCAGGGAAACGAGGTCCCAAAAACCCCCGGCGAGGAAGAATTATAGTTGGTTATTCCCTTAAAAGCCGTTCTTATTGTCGAATATTTGCCAATCCGGGTGTTCTCCTGCCGATTTATAGATTTAGATTAACCTAATTCACAACCCCATTTTATCCCTCAAAGTTTCTAGTGGGTTTTAACTTTAATAGAAAGTTAACATAAAAAGTTTAGATTTTTTATTAAAATTACTAAAATATAAGTTTAAAAATTTTTAAATATTAATTCACTAATAAATAACATTAAATAAAAGTTTTAAATAATAAACTTATAATAGTAAAAAATCCAAAAAATTTACAATATCTGTTCGGAAAAAGTAGTAAAATGAACAGCTCTGACGTGACAAGTGCAGTGAACCAGTTAAAAAAGAAAAAGAAGGGGGAGTCTATAATAACCATAATGATGAGAAAGTTCTGCTACAGCTAGTACGAACACCTGCGGGAGTGTTATTTTCTCGCCAGCTTCGAGCGTTATTGCTGTTATTGGACAAGCTTGAGAGACGTCCGAGAGAGACCAGCGTTCTCCACTAGATTCTCCCAGACATCCTTGCTGATACGTCATTGCAACTGGAGTTTCTATCTGCTGTCCATTCGTTTAAGGCAATTGCTCACCTCATTATGGGATACACCGGTTTAAGACCTTAACAGCTGCAACGAATTACATAACGGATCTTTTGTTTGAGCGGGCACAGAAATGAGAGATTGGAGCAAACGCGGCGCTATATCAAGCTCATACTCGCTTGATAATGTATCTTAATGTACGTCGGTTTTGGATATAATGTACCTTATATCCAAAATTAAGGTACAACCATGTCCATAGAAAGGACAGCTGGTACAGACATTCCGCCAGGTTCCCAGCGCTTGGGGTCTACCCCTCCGTACATTCCTAAATCGACACTAACCAGCGGATAGAGGTTTCCACCGTGATGGGAGTAACTCAAGACTCAAAACTATAAGGTTCCGCTGTCATTGGGCCCACTACTGCTTTATGAAGGACTTGATAAACCCGGGTCATGATGCCAGGACTTCAGGGTTACATATATACCACCTTTAATTGTAACCGAATTTTGTTCCATGAAAGCCCGATCTCAGAATAAACTTTTAGCACTCTAAGAAGCTTAGATGATAACTCTCCCCTAAGGGTTCATGGGAGAGAAGGTACTGCCGTATAGGCAGAGTAGCACTTTTCTACGGGAAGGCGCCATCTCACCAGCATGAACACTCCTGCACATCCGTTCCCATTTATACTATGCCAAGTGGTCAAAAATCATCAAAATTTAATTTTTTAAATTGTAATTTATAACTAATAAATTTTAATAACAAAAAGCAAATATTTAAAATATTAAAAATTGAACTGTGAATACAACGTGTTATTATAACTAAATTAAAAAGTAAAAATTTAGTAAAAAATTCGAGAGTCATTTGACATCATCAGGCCAAAAATTCAAAAAAGAGTATTGTGGCGTTAAATCAAAGAAAAAGGGATTAAAACCCTTCTTTTCGTTCTTTTTCCTCTATCCAGGCTATTATGTTTTCGACTATCCGAGGTGCCATGCCTATGTAGTTCTCCAGCTTCAGGCTTTCAAAGTCTTCCTCAGTTAAAAACTTTCTCACATCTTTGTTTCCTATGGCAACGTCTATCAGGTCCCTGTTCTCTCTGAACGCCCTCATTGCCAGTCCTCTCACCAATTCATGCGCTTCCTGCCTTCCCATCCCTTTCTCCGTCAGCTTCAGCATCAGCGGTTCTGCCATGATGAGGTTGTGAGTCATGTAGAGGTTCCTCTTAATGTTTTCCGGGAAGAACTCCAGGCCTGAGAGAACCTTCTTCATGCTCTTGAGCATCTCGTCAAGCAGGACAAAGCTCTCAGGAAGGATAACGCGCTCGACAGAGGAGTTCGTCAGATCCCTCTCGTGCCAGAGGGGATTGTTGAGCAGTGCAGGAATGACGTTGGAGTAGAGAACCCTCGCTAAGCCGCTCACCTTTTCGCTCAGTATGGGGTTCCTCTTGTGGGGCATTGTTGAAGAGCCCACCTGCCTCTTCCCAAAGGGCTCGCTGATTTCAAGTATCTCCGTCCTCTGGAGGTTCCTTATCTCCAGGGCAATCTTGTCAAGGGTCGAGGCGATGAGAGCCAAAACCATCATAAGCTCCGCATAGACATCGCGCTGGATTATCTGGTTGCTTATCCTGGCGGGTTTTAAGCCGAGGTCCTCCATGACGAGGCGCTGTATCTCAAGCCCCTTACTCCCAAAGCTCGCCATAGTGCCGACGGCGCCGCTCATCTGGCCAACTAAGACTCTTTCCTTCAGCTCATCTATTCTGTCCAAGTGCCTCTGTATCTCATCCAGCCATATCGCGAACTTCATGCCGTAGGTCGTTGGGACCGCGTGCTGACCATGGGTTCTTCCTATGCAGACGGTGTACTTGTGCTTCCCGGCGAGGTTCTTGAGGATCGAACGTATCTCCCTGAGGTCTTTCTTCACTATCTCCAGGCTCTCCTTTATGAGGAGGGCGTTGGCAGTGTCTATTATGTCATTGGAGGTGGCGCCGAGGTGGACGTATTTGCCGTGCTCGCCGCAGACCTCGCTAAGGGCCTTGACGACGGCCATTATGTCGTGGTGTATCTCGGCCTCTATCTCCTTGACACGCTCCACTTTGACCCACTTCGTGTTTGCTCTCTCGGAGATTACCCTTGCACTTTCCTCGGGAATGTTGCCCACCTTCGCATGGGCCCTCGCGAGTGCAGCCTCAACGTCGAGGAGCTTCTGGAGCTTGTTCTCCTCATCCCAGATGCGCCTCATTTCCTCGCTCCCGTAGCGGTAGTCAATCGGATGAACGGCCATATTATCACCAACCATATGGCAATTTCAGGACCTTAAAACCTTTCGCTTAACATGAATCTGTAGGACCAGGCGGCTGCATCGATTCCGTCATCGGAGCCACAAAGTGCTCAGAGAAAGCACGAAAGCGACCGAAAAGTATTTAACCAACATCCGTGAGATGCTAACGACAAAATTCCGGAGGTGCCAGAGATGGCTGAGGAGCACGTTGTCTACATAGGAAAGAAGCCGGTTATGAACTACGTCCTGGCCGTTATCACCCAGTTCAACGAGGGTGCTAAGGAGGTCAGCGTCAAGGCTCGTGGTAGGGCCATCAGCAGGGCCGTTGATGTCGCCGAGATCGTCAGGAACAGGTTCCTTCCAGAGGTCAGGGTCAAGGAGATTAGGATCGGCACCGAGGAGCTTCCGACTGCCGACGGCAGAACCGCGAACACCTCGACAATCGAGATCGTTATGGAGAAGCCATGAAATGTTGAATCCCCTTTCCTTTTACTCTCATGTTTCTCTTAACTTCAGTCCACGTTGTAGTGATGGAAACCCTTAATACTTATCGGGCGTATTCTCCATGGTGGCGCTTTTGAGTGGTAAAACGATAGGGGTTCATGATGAGAGGGCAAAGGAGCTCGCTCAGATACTGACCAGCGATAAGGCGCTCGCGATTCTCCACCTTATAGAGGATCAGGCACTCTCAATAAGTGAGATCGCAAGGGAGCTTGATATTCCCATCTCGACGGTATCGTACCACATGGAGAGGATGCTGAGGGTTGGCCTCGTTGAGGTGGCTGGGCGGAAGTACGGGAAAAGACTGCAGGAGGTAAAGCTTTACCGCGCGTCAAACAAACCCATCCTTCTGCTCCCCCGCAAGAGCGCCGCCAACGTAAAAAAGACGCTATTTCCCGGATTTGAGGGACTCCATGTCATCAGTCTGGCTCTGGCGGGACTCGTATCCGTGGCGGTGTACACTGTTTCTAAACGGCTCCTGGCAGTCCACCCAGAAAGCGGCGCCGGCAACATCCCAAGCTCCCCCCAGAAGATGGCACCACTAGTTGAAACCGCATCCCATCAGGGCACGAGTACGGTGTCTACATCTTCCACCGTTCCACTTCTCTTGGCACTCATTACGTTTATCTTGACGTTTAGCCTGTTTTTATACATCCTGCACAGACGGACCTGAAGAAAGGTTTTTAAGTTTCCTTCCCAACCCCCGCTAGAGAGGTGATGAAATGGCACCGAGAATCTCCGTAGGCCAAGTGGTTAAAAGGAAGGCAGTAGTTGTCAAACCCAGCGATACAGTTCACAGGGTGGCTAGGATTCTCTCCAAAAATAAGGTGGGAAGTGCGGTTGTTGTAAAAGATGACGAGGTAGTTGGGATAATCACGGACAGAGATATTCTGGATAAAGTCGTGGCGAAGGGCCTAAACCCCAAGGAGGTCAAGGTCAGGGAAGTCATGACGGAGAACCCGGTGACTATAGAGGACGACTACGATGTTCAGGACGCTATAGACAGGATGATGGACAGGGGAATACGGCGCCTTCTCGTCACCAGACTCGGAAGGCCGATAGGATTCGTAACCGCCGCGGACCTTCTCGTGGCCCTTAACACTTACAACAGCGAAAACGAAGAAGAGGTTCCCGAAGAAACCGAGGTCTACGGGATATGCGAGCTCTGCGGACAGTACGGCCCACTGTACAAGGTCAACATCGAGGGCGGCGAGAAGTGGATATGCGAGAGCTGCAAGGATAGTCTCAACCTCTAAACTCCTTTCAGCTCTTTCATAACCTCGTCAAGGATTGTTCCGAACTCTCGGTTCCTGTTCTCAACGCTCAGCGTATGGAGTCGTCCCAACGGCCGGAACCTGTCGAGCATCTTCCTGTGAACGACGGCCAAGAGGGGCTTTTCTAACTTCAGAACCTCGCCAACGATGTGGATAAACTCGTCGCTCTTGTACTCCATGGGGCCGATTTCGTCTATGACTATCAAGTCTGCCTCAACCAGGGCACGCCTTATAGCTGAAACGCCGACCTGGTCAAGTTCGTCAACGTGGACGATGTACTTTCCAAAGGGGACGCCAGGAAGATGCGACGTCCCGCGGAGGCTCGCAAGCGTTCCCTCCTCTCCGGTATCAAGAGCGATAATCCTGAACCCAACCCGCCTTCCGTTTCGCCTGACCTCCCTCGTTATGATCCCACCGACGATGTAACCCCAGCGGTCGACTTCCCTCGCAACCCTCTCCACGAGCGTTGTCTTCCCGACTCCCGCCGGGCCCGTCACGAATACTCTCAGCGTCATTCCAACCACCGAAGGAGATTTAAGTTCCTCCCTTAAACCCTTTGGGGTGGTGGTTGTGGAGGTAAGGTACAGGCCAGAGGAGCTGACAAGACTTCCGAGAAGCGTGCGCTATGAGAGTGGAAAGGTCGTCATGATCGACCAGACCCTGCTCCCAACGGAATTCAAAACGATTGAGTTGATAACCGTTGAAGAAGTCGCTGAAGCGATCGTAACCATGAAGATTCGCGGGGCGCCGGCGATAGGTGCAGCGGCGGCTTTCGGTCTGGCACTCTACGCGGACACGACGAAGGCAAAAACCCGGGACGAGTTCATGGACGGCTTTTACAATGCATACGATAGGCTGAAGAACACCCGGCCGACGGCGGTTAACCTCTTCTGGGCGCTCAACAGGATCAGGAGGTTCGTTGAGGAGAACGCCGAGAGTTCACTGGAGGAGATTAAGCGCATGATTGTTGCCGAGGCGCAGAAGATAGCGGACGAGGACGTTGAAGCAAACCTCAGAATGGGTCACTACGGTGCCGAGGCCCTGCCCGAGGGGAACGTTCTCACCCACTGCAACGCTGGCAGCCTCGCAACGGTCCAGCTCGGAACCGTTGGCGCTGTCCTCAGGGTCATGCACCGCGACGGGAACCTCAAGCTCCTCTGGGTGGACGAGACGAGGCCCGTCCTTCAGGGCGCGAGGCTTTCAGCATGGGAGTACCACTACGACGGCATCCCGCTGAAGCTGATAGCCGACAACATGGCCGGCTTCGTAATGGCCCAAGGCAAAGTCGATGCGATAATAGTCGGTGCCGACAGGATTGTGGCCAACGGGGACTTCGCCAACAAGATAGGCACCTACACTTTGGCTGTCCTTGCAAAGGAGCACGGGATACCTTTCTTCACGGTCGCGCCGCTTTCGACCATTGACATGAGCCTAAAGAGCGGGAAGGAGATACCCATCGAGGAGAGAAAGCCTGAGGAAGTTCTCACCTGCGGCGGCTGTAAGATTGCCCCGGATGTGGGCGTCTACAACCCGGCCTTTGATGTCACGCCGCACAAGTACCTGACGGGCATAATAACCGACAGGGGCGTCGTTTACCCACCCTTCAGAAGGAACTTGAAGAGACTTTTTGAGAGGGAATGAGAGAGTTCATTTTTTGCTTCCCAGCAATTTTCTAATCTTTCCGAAAAGAGATTTCTCATCCTTAATTTCCTCCACGAAAAGCCCCCGATTCTCCGGCTAAAGATTCTGTTTTTTTCTTATACTCCCCTGTTAGGGTCGCTTTAACGGCTTCCATGGTTATATTCCTCCGAAATCTATGGGGAAGCACCATTGGGTTGGGTAAGGGCATATAAACCTTTCTCCCAGGTAAGGATGTTATCTCCGCCTAATATTTGTCTCAGAGCCTAAGATCTTTAGAAAACTTAATTATAGCCGCTGATCATGTCAAAAAAGTTTTTAAACCCTTCGTACTCTGAACAAACGCCCCTCAAACGGGGGAGGTGGTCCATATGTATCCGCCTAAGAAGAAGGTCCGGCCCAAGGTTGAGGTCGAAGAGGAGGAAGAAGATTTCGAACCCCTTGATGAGGTTGAGGAAGCCTACGAAGACATGGATGAGGAGGAATGGGAAGACGAGGAGTGGGACGAGGACGACTACGACGATTGGGACGACGAGGAATGAATGCCCCCTCCTTCTCTTTTGTCCTTCTTCGGGTTTTTGAAGGGCCACCAGATGCATCCATTGAAGTGATTCCTTTCTGACAGACCGTGTGAAAAGGGAAGGTTATTAAACCCACCGATTCCTCTTTCTTGGGTGGGATTGTGGTACCAACGGCTAAAAGGCCCGTGAAGCGCAAGCGCACCGTCCTAAAAGGACTTGAAAAAGGAAGGCAGATGCATCATAGACCAAACCCCGGTAGATGGTTCTATTCGTTCATTCCGTTCAAGATCTCAACGGGTGGGGCCGCACCGTTAATCCCCCTGCTGACGATGGACGTCGGCGGAGGCCCGGCAGAGGTGGGAGTTGTAAACGCAATAGGCAGCACCGCCTCGATGCTCGGCGGCCTCTTCTGGGGAAAGCTGAGCGACAGACTCAACAGGAGAAAGGTCTTTCTTGTAGCTGGTTTTCTTGGAACAGCACTTTCAACTATTCTATTCTCCATTGCAAAGAGCGTTCACCAAATAATGATGATCAATGCGCTTTACACGTTCTTCATAGCCGCCACCATCCCGGTCCCGATCCTCATCATAACCAAGGCATTCCGCCTAGAAGATTGGGACTACGCGATAGGGAGGTTCAATGAGATCGGAGGCTGGGCCTGGGTTGCTGGGATGGGGGTTGGTCTGCTTCTCGCCCAGTTCCTAGGTCTGAGAGGGATCTTCATCGCGCTCGGGATGATCGGGCTCCTATCCGTTCCGTGGGGCGTTCGAACCATCAGGGAGGTTCCGCTTCATCTGCGCAGAGAAACACTGGGTGTCTACGCCGGCTACGTGATCGAAAAGTTCAGATACATCCCCAACGTTATCACACACCTCCCCAGGATCTCCACAAGGGGATTTGGAAAGCTCTATGGCGCCTCCCTGCTCTTCTGGATCGGCGCGATGCTGTACTTCACCCAGTTTCCAGTTCTCCTGAGGGAGAGGGGATTCAGCCCTTCGGTGCTCTACTTGATGGGCATAGGTAACTCGGCGGTCTCTGCTTTCATGTACATGCGGGTCGGGAGACGGCTGGGGCGTGAGGGAGGTTACAGTGCCCTCATACGAGGACTGCTTCTACGTGCAGGTGCCTTCACGCTCATTGTACTCGCGATGCAACTAAACGGGCCTCAGTTCCTCGTTCTCTCCTTCGTATCGTACTTCATGGCGGGCTATACCTGGGCCTTTATCGGGATATCAACCACTTCAATAATCTCACGCGGGGCAAGTGCCAGGAATCGTGGGGCCCTTATAGGGGCGTACAACATGATCAGCTCCATTGGCGCCATAGCGGGGAACTTCATCAGTGGTTTCATCACGGAGAGCCTTGGATTTACCTCCGATTTTGGCCTAGCATCTCTTCTGATATTGCTATCCGTCGTTCCCCTCATCGGTGGGAAGGTTAAAAGCTCCGGAGCCACATTATAATTAGGGTGAGGGACATGTTCCAGTTGAAAACCAAGATTGTGGGAGGAGAGGGCTCCCTTGAATGGCTCTCCAAGGAAATAAAGGGGCACGAACGCGTTCTTATCCTCACGAGCGGTTCGATGAAGAGGCACGGCTTCCTGAGCGAGGCAGAGGGCTATGTGAAAGAGGTCGGTGCGGAGGTCTTCTCGATAGTCGGCCTTCCAGCGGAACCGAGCATCGAGGTCATAGAGGAGTTCCTGCCAGAGGTGAGGGAGTTCGAGCCCGACCTTCTGGTTGCCCTCGGTGGAGGAAGCGTCATCGACACAACGAAAGCCCTGAAGGTCTTCTACGATGCCCCTCAATCCTCGGCCTGATGATTTGAACATAGGCCCTCTGCCTAAGTAATACCCCTTCTTGCTCCATTATTCCATCACCCAACCCGTGTTATGTATTACTCATTTCCTCTTGGACTTCAAGTCCATGAGGTAAATTGTTACCTTAAATTTGTCATACTTATATATTACCTCAATGACTCCTTTAACCTTTATCTTCGCCTTGAACAGCGCCTTCCGAACATTCCAAGGCAGTTCAACGTTCACAGGAATGAGCTGGTAATCCGGAGTATAAATCCCAGCCAAGTGTTCTCCTCGGAATAGAAAGCCCTTGATGTTAAACTCTTCCTGATATTTGTATAAGTCGTTAAATGGACTAACAAACTTCGTATCGCTAACATCGGGAGATACAACCGTTTCCACGTGAACCACTGAATAATGTAAGTGTTTAAAGTTTTAAAACATTTCTAAATGACACCTCGAACGCAAAGCCAAAATGGAGGCTAAAAAGAGGTTGTAATATGGAAAAAACACAAATTCTCACTTTTTCATTGGATTTGGCATGGCCTCCATGTGTTTGAGCTTTAGGACGTCTTTGAGTGGGCCTAAGAGTTCTCCGGCCTTCAATGAGACTCCAGCACCGAGGAGGATTAGGGCGAAGAGTAATCTCGCCTCAGCCAGTCCCAGCCAGTCCACGACGAAACCGTAGATGAAGTAGAAAACGCCCATTGTTAAAGCGGAGACCATTGAGTAGATTGACATTATTGTGGCCCTCTTTTCGCTCGGAATTCTGTGCTGGAGTTCTATTCCGAGGTTGAAGCCAAAAGCTGTGTGGACTATCGTAACGAGGATTCCCAAGGCGATTATCCAGAGGGGGTTCTGGTAAATCACGGAGAGGGCCGTCATTATTGGGACGATTACTGGGGCGAGGGAATAAGCCTTAACGCTCCATTTGTCCCTGAGCCGGATTCCTATGAGTTTTGGTAGGACTTTGACGAGGGCTTCTATGACTGCGAGGATTCCGAGTGTTCCTACGAGTGTGGTTTTGAGGATTTTGGCGAGTATGTCGCCTAAGTAGGGTTCAAAGAATTGGCGGAATTGGTTGGTGGCCATGACGACGGTTATTGAGAGGATTATGAGCCAGGGGAGTTC
>Ga0256840_1000156_pt1 | contig 63488 bp, 63 predicted proteins | sample 355202metaG_FD_185969 | JGI IMG/M metagenome (GOLD analysis project Ga0256840, IMG submission 185969) | Hydrothermal vent microbial communities from Mid Atlantic Ridge, Atlantic Ocean - 355-202 | ecosystem: Environmental > Aquatic > Marine > Hydrothermal vents | place: Atlantic Ocean: Mid...
GCTGCGTTAAAAGAGGCGGCGTTAGAAAAAATTGAACACTTCAGCAATAAATACAAAGTCAAACTTCAAAAAGTAGAAGGGAAAGACACCTATTACATTATCGGATTTAACAAGTAACCGTTGTGTCTCATACCGAACCCATCACTCCTCAGGGGTACGATCTGCTCCTGCAGGAGTTTAAATTTTTAAAAAATATTGAAAAACCTCGCATTAATCGTGAGAAACAGGTCGCGGCCGAGCAGGGCGATCGAAGTGAAAATGCCGAGTACCATGCTGCCAAAGAGACGTTACGGCATATTGACAAACGTCTGTTTTATCTCAACAGTATGATTGAAAAATCCCAAATTATCGACCCGTCGGAATATGACCACAGCCGTGTCAGTTTCGGTTCTACCGTAATGTTGTGTGATCTTGAGAGCGATGTTGAAGTGTGCTACACAATTTGCGGCGTACTCGAGAGCGAGAGCGACAACGGCTTAATTTCGGTGCATGCACCGCTCTCACGTGCCATGTTGGGGAAACGGGTATCCGATACTTTTCGGATTCATCTGCCCATGGGAGTAAAAGAGTACGCGGTGGTACGTATTGAATATCTGCCGATTTTCTCCTTGAAAAAAGAGATTCGTACCGAAGCAGACTTTGGGTTTCGATAGATGCTGTTTTCTTAGTTGTTATGAATCTTTTGTCGAAAAATTCATTGTTCCGATACGAGCAGAGTTCATAATTGCCGCTACGGCGACACCGACGTCGGCGATGACCGCTTCCCACATGGTAGCCATACCGAAAGCACCGGCAATCAATACGGCAATTTTAACACCAAAAGCCAGAGCAATATTTTGCCAAATGACTGTTTTTGTCGCATCACCGATGGCAACGGCTGTGGCAATTTTTGAGGGTTGATCGGTCTGAATAACGACATCAGCGGTCTCAATGGCGGCATCACTGCCCAGACCTCCCATGGCAATGCCTACGTCACTGAATGTAATTACGGGTGCATCGTTAATACCGTCACCGACAAAAGCGACAATATGTCCTTTGGCTTGAAGCCGTTCGACTTCGGCAAACTTTGCTTCGGGAAGCAGCTCTCCTATTGCCGTGTCAATGCCCAGTGTTGTTGCAACAGAGTCGACAACGCTCTGTTTATCGCCTGAGAGCATCATAATAGTGTTAATATGCGGCAGTTGTCGTAGTGCGTCAATAGCGGCGTGTGCATCATCTTTAAGAGTGTCGGCTATTGTAATATAACCGACAAAGCGCTTGTCTAAAGCGATAAGTATCACCGTCGTGTCTGTGTCAAGATGTGCAGTATCGTAAGTGACATGAAAGGTATCGAGCAGTTTTTTATTGCCTGCAAGCACTTCCGTGCTTTCGACAATACCGCGCATGCCGCATCCTGAGATTTCTTCAATATCAACGGCATTAAGGGCAGAAGGAGCGTATCGGGTAATGGCCTTGGCAATCGGATGGCTTGAGTGCGATTCTAAAGCACTCAGCAGTGCGAGCATGGTATCTTGCTCGATCCCTTCGGCAAGAACTACAACCTTTTGAACGTCAAAGACTCCTTTGCTGAGGGTACCGGTTTTATCCATGACAACGGTATCAACTCGGGTGATGCGATCGAGATAGTTGGAGCCTTTAAACAAAATACCGTGATGTGATGCGGCTCCGATACCGCCAAAATAGCCCAATGGTATGGAGATAACCAGTGCGCAGGGGCAAGAGATGACCAAAAAGATCAAGGCTCTTTCAAACCAGTCTGAAAAGTGATAGTCCACACCCAAAAAGAAAAAGGGCAGAACGACCAGTGCCACGGCAAGCCAGAAGACAATCGGCGTATATATTTTTGCCAAACGGCTGATCAGCAGTTCGGTTTTGGCCTTTTTCGCAACAGCTTCTTGTACCAGTTGTAAAATTTTTGAGAGTTTGGTGTTGCTGTAAACGGACGTGACGGTAATATCGATAGGGCGTTCAAGGTTGATGGATCCGGCATAAACCGGTTCACCCGTATATTTGGTATCGGGTTTGGATTCACCCGTTAGTGCCGCCGTGTTGAGCGTGGCAACAGGTGAGATGAGTATGCCGTCAAGTGCGACGTTCTCGCCCGCTCTTATGGAAACGGTCTCTCCGAGGGCAACCTCTTTGGGATGAACAACGGTTATGACGCCATGGCGAAGAACGCGTACCTCTTCGACCTGAATACTCAACAGTGCCTGAATCGACTGTTTGGCCTGTGATACGGCACGTTCTTGAAACAGCTCGCCAATAATGTAAAAGAGCATGACCGCGACACCTTCGGCATAAGAGTCAATGGCAAAGGCTCCCAAGGTTGCAACGCTCATTAGAGTGAACTCATTGTAAATATTACCGCTAAAAAGCAGTTGCACCGCTTTTGTAAGTACCTCTTTGCCGACAATAATATAGAGTATGGCAAAATAGAAGAAGGCAACCGGTGCGGTAAAAAATGCTACATTAAAAAAATCCAGACCGATGCCAAGCAGTAGAAAGAAGATACCGGCAACAGGCTTGATGTAGGCTTTGGCATCAATGGTTTTGATTGGCTTGTCGGTACGTATTGCACCGCAGGCACCGTTGTTGCAACAGTCACTCATGAACTTCTTTTATATCATACGGCTTGGTCATTGCAGTTTGTAATCCGTTCAAATTTTTTCGTATCATACGGTAATTTTTTGAAAAGAACAACCGTACCGACACATACGGTCAAAAAAGAGTATAATACAAAACATTATTTGCAAAAGGCTGATTTATGGAAGCAGTGTACCCCTATGCACATACGGTGCATCTGATATTGGCCATCATTTTTTTAGGCTATGTTTTTAGTGATTTGGCTGTTATTTCGGCACTGAAAAAGAAGTTTCGCGTGGAGACGGCTAAAGAGATACAGCAGACGCTTGGAGAAAGAAGTGTTAAAATTTTTCCCCTTGTGCTGCTGTTTATTGTGTTGAGTGGCGGGATGATGATGTCACGATACATTAATAGCGAAGCGGGATTGCTGGAGACGAATCTGCAACAGGTGCTGGTGTTGAAAATTGTAGCGGCACTGCTTATTGTTGCAGGCGTGCTATACAATCTTTTTACCAAACTGACCCGACGACCCAAAAATATCTTTATGCAAGAGCATTTTCATAAGCTCGTCATTGTTTTGGGTCTGTTGATTGTCGTATGTGCGAAAGTGATGTTTTTAGTATAGTTTACAGCACTTACGGGCGCTAACAGGAGCGAAGCATACCGTACCCTTTGGCTGCTTTGCGTTTGAGCGCTATTTTGTATGTTTTTTCAATTGCCTGTTTAATGAGCCATCCCGCATATCCGTGAATCACCACACCAAACGGGGTGATTACTACGGCGTTTTTCCCCCCAAGAGCAATAGCCAGTCCCCGAAGTTTGATATTTGCCCGGCGAAGCGGCCGGCGTTCTATGGAAGCCAAAATGTTTGTTGCCGCAAGGGTTCCGGAGGCTTCGGCACTTTGTGCCGTCGGCGGAAGGGGATTGCCGTCAATGTCGTACAGTACGGCAGCATCACCGACGGCAAAGATATTCTCCTGAACTCTCAAATAGGAGTCCACTTCCAGAAATCCTTTAGCATTTTTGGCAACGGAGAGATTCTCAAGAAATGCAGAAGGGGCAATACCTCCGGTCACCATGGCAAAATCAAAAGCAAGGGTCTGTGCGTTATCTAAAACAACCTGTCGCTCTTCAACACGATCGACACGATGCTCAATAATATCGACGCCGATGGTTTTAAGTCGTGAAGTAACGCGTGCAATAACAGCCTCTTTTTGTCCTTTTAGAATATGCCGCGTAATGAGTTTTATGTGAATCGTGCCGCAACTCAGGGCATTTTCTTTGGAGTAACGATTGCAATATTCACGCATCTCTGCCGCAAGTTCCACACCGCTTAAGCCACCGCCGATTACGACAATGGTAAATGTTTTTTGTTTGATACACCCCTCAAGCCGATCAAAAAGTTCTTCTTCAAAGTACTGTTTTGCGTGCAGTGCCGCTCTAAGGCTTTTAACTCCGAGAACATAAGAACTTTTGGCGTAGAAATTTTGCAGAAATTTTGTAACGCTTCCCGTAGCAATAATAAGGTAGTCAAAATGAAGACGCGCTTGGCTGCACACCAGCGTTTCTCCTTCAATACGCAGCGCCTCTTCACAGAGAAACGAAAAATTATTTCCAAAACTTGCAACGAGGGTAGGTAGATAGATAAACGCTTTTTCCAATGATATATTTGAAACCAGCAGATTGTAGCTTTCAGTCTGCAGGTAATGGTAGGTGTGTTGGTCAATGAGAATGATCTTGAGTGCTGCTTCGTTATAGCGGCTAAAAACCTCAAGGGCTCGAATCCCGCCGTAGCCCCCTCCAATAATCAGAACGGTTTTCATTGCTATCTCCTTGGTATTGAGATACAACCATTGTACACCTTTTAGGATTACATGTAAATTACGATTGCCGTATCTTCTCTTCGCGAACCGTCCAGATAAAAACAATGGGAATAAAGATAAGTGTCATTAAGGTACCAACAATGAGTCCGCCGATGGCAACAGCACCTAAAGGAGCGAGCCGTTCGAGTCCAATAGCAGCTCCTTGCGCTACCGGTAACATACCGACTGAAACGGCAGCGGCGGTCATTAGTACCGGACGGGTTCGAATTTTAATGGACTCGAGCATGGCGTCACGTCTGTTTAGCCCTTTTTTGATCTGATCAATAGCAAAGTGAATGAGTAAAATGGCATTGTTGACAATAATTCCCGAGAGTAGCATAAAGCCCATCATTGCAGGCATTGAGACGTGATAGCCGATAGCGAGCATGGTCCACGATGCACCGATGACAGTCAGCGGAATGGAGAAGAGAATCATCAGTGAAATTTTTACGTTGGCAAACATGACGATTAAAGTAAAAAAGATCAATACGACGGCAATACCGATGGCGCCGATCATGCGTTCTGCCGATGCTTTGAACTGCTTGATATCGCCAATTTGTTCCAGTGTCACTCCGTGAGGAAGTATCACCGATTCGAGATGCTTGTCAAAGTCCGCCATAATATGAGAAATGGCGGCTTTTTCACGATTACCATACACTTCAAGGGTATATTGCAGACCTTCTCGGGTAATAAGCGTCGGCTCATGGCGTGATGAAATCGATGCTATGGTATTGAGTGGAATATTGCCTTTTGGCGTATGGATCAGCATGTTTAAGAGTGCCGTGTCGTTTTCAATTTGACGCTGCGGCAACCAGACCCGTACGGCATAGTCCATGGCATTGGTTTTGGGAAAGGTGGCAACATTGATGCCGCGTAGTGCCAACTGGAGCTGTGTGGCAATATCGAAGCGACTCAGACCGTATTTCAAGGCAAGATCTTCATCGATATTGAGCGTATAGACCACTTTGTCATTCTCCCATGTTGTTGAGGTTGAGACAATACCTTTGGTTCGAGAGAGTGCCGCTTCAACATCGTTTCGGGCATCTTGAAGCAAGTGAATGTCCGAACTGCTGAGTTTGGCATTGACATTGGCGCGAATACTCGCAAGTGCGGTGGCACCGTAAGGGGTAACGTCAAGATGTTTGACGTGGGGAATGTCGGCAATTTTTTCTCGTAATGCGCGAGAAATCTGCCAAATGTCTTTGTCACGATGATAGCGATCGACATAGGTGGCGACAATGGCAATATGGTCAATTCCGCTACCGCTGCCAATACTGAGTACTCCGGCCTCAGAACCGATACTGCCCGACATGCGTAACAGTTCGCCTTGTTGTTGGATAATTGCATTGACCTGCCGCATGACGGCTTCGCTCTTCTCAATGGGAAGATTGGAGTCGGTAGTGATATGAATATTGACCCCTCCCGTATCCATTGGCGGCATAAGCTCCTGCCCAACGGCGGGCATTACCAGTTTGACGGAGGTGACAAAGAGTGCCAAAAGTACTGTAACCGAGAGGAAACCCAGCCACTTTGATGCGGTAACGGCACGTACAATGGCAGCAAAAAATTCTTGAATCGCATCATTGGTTTTTCCAATGACGGCATGAAACAGCGCCTCTGTTTTTAGTAGGAAAGGGTGTTCAAGTGCTAAAATATAGAGGGAGAGCAGCGGTACGGCGACAATAGAGATAATGTATGATGCCGCCAGTGCCAACAAGAGTGTACCGACCAGCGGTGCAAAGACCGTTTCGGGGTAACCCCCGACAAAAAGCATGGGCGCAAGAGCAATCATCGTAGTAATAGTACCGCTGAGGTCGGCAAACATAATCTCTTTGGTTCCGTCAAAGACGGCATCATGAATTTTTTTACCTAGCTCTTTGTAGTGGCGTTCAATATTTTCCATGACGACGACGGTATCGTCTAACAGCAGTCCCAGAGCCAAAATGATGGCGGTGAGTGTGACAACGTTAAAATCAATACCCACAAGCCACATTAGCGCAATGGTAGAAGCATATACAAGCGGAATGGTGACTAAAACAACCAGGATTTGACGAAAACTTGCCAAAAAGAGAAACACGACAATGGTGGACATGACAATAGCGTCGCGCAGTGATTCGAACATATTGGTCGTGCTCTGTTCAATGGTCTCTTTTTGGGTATCGCTAATGTCGAAATTGATATGGGGATAGTCGGTTTTGAACTCCTGAAGAAGGTGTTCGACCTTCTCAATGGTAGTAATAACGTCAGCAGTAACGGAGCGCTGAATAGAGAGCGCTATCGCCTCTTTGGCATTACCGAAATAGGCTGCCGAATTCTCATAGTGTCCAAAATAGATTTCGGCGACATCAGCGAGTCGTACACTATCGGTTACGGGTATGTTTTTGAGTTGATGTATCTGCGTCCGTTTGCCTTGAGACTTGAGAAGGTGACGGTGCGATGCGTTGCTGATAAATCCGATGGCGTAGTCATTATTGTTATGTTGCAGTGTCGCTACTACTTCTGCGAGAGAGAGACCGTAGCGGTCAAGTTTTTCTTTGTCAATAAGAACGTGAAGTTCTTTTTTGTAACCGCCGAAAATATCGACATTGGCAACTCCTGCAGTCTTTAAGAGTTTATGCTTGATAGTGCCGTCGGCAATATCGCGGATATCTTCGAGACTCAGCGTGCTGTTTGGTTTCGGGGACATGGCAATAACGACAACGGGAGCAGTCGCTTCGGTAATTTTAATAATCTGCGGTTCTTTAATATCGCGGGGCAGTTTGGAACGGATTTTTGAGAGTGCATTGGTAACGTCGTTAACGGCGGTATCAATATTTTTAGAGTATTCAAATTCGGCACGGATAACGGTGACTTCGTCAATGGTATTGGAGTAAGCACGTCGGATTTCATCGAGAGCGTAGAGCTCTTCTTCGACGGGTACGGCAATGTTGTTGGCCACGGTTTGTGCCGAGGCTCCCGGCTGAACAATAACCAGAGCAACCTCGGGATAGTTGGAGTTAGGAAAAAGGTTGCGGTGTATGTTACCGTACCCGAATATGCCCGCCATTAAAAACAGCGCCAAAAACGAAATAATAATATGGGGCTTTTTGAGGATTCTTTCCACCCAACTCGGCGAGGGATTACTCATGCGTACTGCCTGTTACACGAATTCGATCGTATGCGGGAAGTCGGGCAAGTTTGACTTCACTGGCAGTAGCAACCGGTGTTTGCGGGCAGGGTTTGACAATGACCCGATCGCCCTGTTGTAAATTTACATGTATTTTAAAGGGAGTAAAAACATTCTCTTTGTAGCGCATGACAAAGATGCCCTCCTTTTTATGCAAGAGTGCTGTAACGGGAAGAATGCAGCCTTTCGCTTCGTCCGTAACAACCGTAATGGTAACACTGCTTCCGACACGAAACGGTATGGGCCTGTTCAAAGAGACTTCTGCGGTAGTCAGTCCATTGGTAGCGGTGGTGTAAACGGTAGTAACCGTGCCGATCGACTCGCGGTTTAGCAGCACCCGATCTCCTTTGGCAATGACTGTTTGCGGTGTGGCGGCATAAGAGAAACGTAGTTTTTTGATACCGTTGCTCATTCGAAGAATCGGCTTAAGCGCCGCGGCAAGGTCACCTTTGTGCAACAGCAGCGTATCGACAATGCCGTCAAACGGTGCACGTATGTCGGCATAGGAGCGTTGGTGTTCAAGTTGGGCAATGCGTTGGGTCGTATTTTCAACAGCAGCACGCTTGAGTGCTACGGCGAGTTTGGATGCATCGAGTTTCTCTTTGGCCAGACCGCCGATATTGTAGAGTTTTGTATTGCGTTCCAAGATGCTTTGTGCCTGTGCCAGATCGCTGCGTTGGGCATTTTGTGTCGCTTGCAGTGCAGTGATGCTTGAGAGCAGTTCGGCAGCGTCTATACGCACCAGAAGTTCGCCTTGTTTCACCGGTTGGGACTCGTGAACCAAGATGCTCTCAACATAACCGGTCAATTTGGTGGAAAGGGCAATGCTTTGGTCTGAAATAACATGCGCTAAAAACGGACTCTCTTGTTGTAAGCTGCCTGTAACGGGAGTAACAACGGGAACGCTCACTGTTGTACTGTGGGGTGTCGGCGTGTTGGCAATTTCATGGTTACGCTCTTCTAAAAGTCCTTTGCCTTGGATACCCAGTACAATAATGCCTATGAGTATTATTACGGTAATAATGATTTTTTTCACTGTGGGGCTCCTTGCTCCATAACATAGTCAATATAGTAGATGTCTCTTTGGTAACTGTATTTGCTCTCAATTACTTTGGCTTTGGCAATATGATATTTTCCTTTGGCAAGCAAGAGATCATTGAGTGTGGCGACACCGTTTTCATAACGTACCCGTTCAATACGTTCACTCTCTTGTGTCAGTTGCATTTGTGCCTGCATACCGAGGTAGACAGTGTAGCTTCGGTTTACTTTGGCGACAGCGTGTGCAACAAGTTTTTTGAGATCAAGAAGGGTCTGTTCTTTGTGAAGTGATGCTTTGAGCGTGGCAACGGCCGCCGCTTGTGTTTGCATGCTCTTTAAGCCAAAATCCCACAATGTGTATTGGGCATGAATGCCGGCTTGCCAGAGTGTTTCATGGTCCCATTGGCTGCGCTGTATGTCTTCTCCGTAATTTTTGCCGTAATAGGCATTGAAACTCAGTTGAGGAAATTGTGACGACCGGGTTTGCGCCTCTTTTTTTTCAGCCTGACGCACTTTGATCTGTTCTAACGCAACTTTAGACAACCGTGCCGATGTCGCATAGAGCCTGTCTATGTCATAGTCGGGTGGAGAAACATCGATCTCAAGGGCTTCGAGCCCGTTTACCTCTTTGCCGACCATGGCGCTTAGTGTGGCTTTGGCAATGTCCATATCGGCCTGAAACCGTGCTTCTTGGGTTTGAGAGGCGTACAGGTCGGCACGAACTTTGAGCAGATCAAGCGATGCTTTTTTTCCCAATTCCACTTCGTAGGCAATCTGTTTTTTGAGTTGTTCAAGTGCCTGGCTGTAATGTTGTTGGGCGAAGTAAAGCTCCTGAAGCGACAGTATGGAGAGGTAGAGTGCGCGTATATTGTAAACAATCTGTTCACGGCTTAAATGACCTTTGGCATGCTCAAGTTCGTTACCGAGAGCGGCAATTTCAATGCGACGTGTTTGCGAAAATCCGGTAAAAAGAGGTACCCCGTAGCGAACTCCTGCCGAAACCAGATCTTTCGTAGTGGTAATGGGAGTGCCGCTTCCAATAGCACTGGGAGAGAGTGGGGCAAGGGTACGTTCGGTATTGTAGTGGGTATAGTCGGCAACAAGTTCAAGTGTGCCGTATTGCGCCGCTTTGCTCTGTTGATGCTGAAGGGCAGCCCGTGTTATTTCTGCTTGAGTCTGTTTTACAACGGGTGCATTCGCCATGGCATAATCAACCAGTTCGTTCAAAGTATCGCCGACGAGAGAGATGCTTACGAGTAGAAGATAGAGTATTGGTTTCATGATTAGAGTCGTGCTCCCGTTTAGTTATAGGTGTAAGCGTACCATGTCTGTATGAATTTAAGGTGAATTGAACGTCATGAAACAGTGGGTATGCCAATAGCCAAAAATCTGACACTAAGAAAGTTCTAACCAAAAACGCTCTACACTTACAAATATAAAACTTAAGGAGTATCCCATGAAATTTACATGTAAACGGGTTCAGTCTGCAACAGTACTCCTTAAACTCTGGCGTTAGCCGCTACTTTTACCTACAGATCACAATATATTTTTCTTTAATTGTTTGCATAGCAAACGTATTTTATAAGCAGGACAGAACCATGCAATGGACTATGGAAACATTTTTACTGGCGAATGTTATAGTAATTGTCAGCTCCATTTTACAGATGGCAACCGGAGTGAGCGTGGGCATGATCATTGTGCCTTTTTTGGCAATGATAAGCTATGCGCTCGTGCCGGTACCTATTGTATTTGCCTCTTTGGCATTAACCATGATGATGGCGTATCAAGGGCGACGCCATATTGACACACAGAATATGCCGCAAGTCGGTTTAGGTATGCTTACGGGTATTGTAGCGGCACTTGTTCTTTTGAAAACGGTTACTTTTGAATATCTGGGCATCATTTTTGGAGTATTTATTTTATTTTCAGTGGGCATCAGCATGAAAGTAAAGGCATTTCAACTTAGAAGACATATCAACTATTCGGGTGGTTTTGCAGCGGGTCTCATGGGTGCAATGGCAGCAGTAGGCGGTCAGGTGTTGGCGTTGCTGTTTCAGCACCACCCCTTGGCATCTATGAAAGCGACACTGGCATTTTTGTATACAGTTTTTTCACTGGTGATGCTTTTGGTGTTTTACATAGCGGACGAACTGAATTACAATCAGATAATCTCAGGACTTTATATGATGCCGGGATTCTTCATAGGATTTGCGCTAGCTCCGCTGTTTTCACAATATTTTAACCCCAAATACTCCAAAGCAGTGGTGCTGTCAATGGCTACGCTTGGAGCTTTGGTGTTAATAGGAAAAAGTTTGGCGGTATTATAAGGATTAATTTAGTGGACACCGTATGGGCAACGCATCTCTCCCGAGAGTACTCTCACAACTATTTTTAATGGAGAACTAATATTTTTCTTTGTAAAATATATTAAAGTTTTGGGTTTAGATCAGATATATCATTGAATGTAAGTAACACTAAAGCAGCAGGGTAGAGGTAATGACAAAAGTAGGATTGGCAGCAGTTATGGCGGTAACGGTTTTAAGTGCTTCTGACTACAGCTTTGTAAGACCGTTATGGAGTACCAATACCGTAATAAACAGTACGTCATTTCAGACAACACGCCACGGTGTTGTGGTAGAAGCAGATCATGGGAGTGCCGAATATTCGGTTAAATGCTTGGAATGTCATGACGGTATTAATGCCAAAAATGCGTTTATTACACGCCCGATGGACGCAAGTACGCAGAGTGTAGCACTTCGTGCAATGGCCGGAGATTCCAAACGCCATCACCCTGTCAATGTGGTCTATCTTGAAGGAAAAGCCGGTTTAAAACCGCTTCATAGCACGCTCAAAGGAGTGTGGAAGGGGAATGTTACTACGATTGCAGACATTTTAGTAAACGGGCGTGTGGAGTGTAGTACCTGCCATCTTGACCCGCATGTGATTGACCCCGATACGCAGACGTTGCGCAACGCTAATGCCAAAAGTGTTCTTTGTATGTCATGCCATAACCAATAACTTCCAAAAAACAATTACATCTTATTTTTAATCTATTATTGTCTAAACTTCTATATAATCACGGAATTATGAAACGGTATAAAAATACGATTCTTTCTACATTGCTACTGGCTTTTATGCTTTCGGTTGTTCATGACTATGCCTTCTTAAATGCTTCGGCACAGTTTGCAAAGAACGAGCATGCCATTGCTACAGAAGCGATGCTGAATGTCACAGACGATGCTTCCGATGAGAGGCTTAAGCTTCAGTTACATCACGGCTTTCACGTGTTGCTGGAGACCCCTATGAAACTACATCATACTGCGGATGTTGTCAAGCAGTATGAAGTACCTTTTTATAATCAAAAAACACTGCTTTCCAGAGAGCATCCTGTACTGTTGCGTCCCCCTGTAGTCTAAACTTTCAACCAACCACTCAACAAAACTTATTGATAAAAAGTATTCATTGTAAAGGAAAAGATATGCCTTATATCTTAATGATTCTTTTGCCGTTATGGGTAATGGCAGAAGATATTAATGTGCTCTATGAGCGCGTGACACAAAGTGATCTGTATAAGAGTTCGAGTCAGTCGCTCAATGCGACCGTAGAAGCGAAAAAAGCTTCGCTCTACAGTGACGGCTGGAATATAGGTGCCGATATCGGTCAATCTGAAGGTAGAGAAGGTGCCGATTCGGGTATGGAGTTTGGCCTCTCTCTTAGTAAAGATTTTAATCTTAACGCTACGGCAATTGAGCATTTAATCAATACAACGCAAGCCTATGCGGAGCATAAGAAAAAAATTGAAGAAAACCGACTGAAAGTAAAGCTATGGCAGCGTTACGGTAACTACTGTATTACCCTGCAAGCTATTGAAGCCAAAGGCGAGTTGGGTGTTGTCTATGATACTATTAGAGACTATGTTGACAAAGGTGTTGAGTACGGAGAGTTTGATGTCAGCAAGTCGATTATGGCGCTATTGGCATTGGAAAATCTGAATTTACAGATCTCAAAACTTGAAAACAGTGCGCAGCATTACGAAGCGGGAATCCGAGCCATTGTTCCGTTTGACGGACAGTTTGTCTGCCGGAAGTTGCGTCCGGATATTACACGACTGTTTGACTCGCAATATTCGGCATTCACTCCTGTATTGCAGAAGCAGATAGAAATTAACAAAGAGACGCTGGCACTGGCGAGCAAGAAGCTCTCAACAATCAATATAGGAACGTCGTACGCCAATGAACTCGATGCCGACAAGTACATGTTTAATGTCTCCATTCCGCTTGCTCTGGGCAATAAACAACAGGCGTCACGAGCATCGGCATTGCATGCTTTGCAGGCTTCAAATTATGAACTAGAGGGGTTTAAAAACCGTTATGCTCATGAGAGTGCCGCCATTGAGAGCCGTTTACGAATTTATAATAAGTATCTTAATACCAGCGACAGATTGATCAGAGAGTCGTCAAATAAACTGATTGAACAGAGCAATATGAGGTTTCGTGCCGGAGAAGAGAGTCTCATTGCTATGTTAAAAGCAACCGAAACAAAACTGCAGATGATCGAGACAATTTTAGAACTTAAAATTGATCGACATAATGCCGTAGCACAATATATGTATGATTATGCAATAGATCCAAAAGGGGTATCGAAATGATTTATAAAACAGTAATGGCAGTAGTGCTGATGTTGGCGCCGCTTGCGGCAAAAGAGCTTATAGTTTCGGGTCAGAACAATATGGTAAAAACCGCTCTGCCGAAAGTAACGCAGCGTGTCTATTTAGGAAGTTATCTGGCACGGGGGTATGTGGCATCTCACGATATATTTCGTATTGATGCTCCAGTAGAAGGGGTTGTCGAAAAGCTCAATGTCAGTATCTACGAACCGATTCGTAAAGGCAGGCTGTTAGCGATTATTAAATCGCCAAAGATGCTGGAGCTTGAATCGACCTATATTAATCTTTTAATTGAAGAGGAGTTTTACTCTAACGAGGTGGCGCGGCTTAAGCCGCTTTATGAAGCCAAGGTCGTACCCAAAAAGCAGTATCTCAAAGTACTCAACACTCTGAAAAAGTTTCAGACACAGACCAAGTTTTACTACCACTTGCTCCAGCAGTGGGGGTTGAGTAAACAGCAGATCAATACGATTAAAAGAAGTAAAAAGCCCATACCGGACATTGAAATATATGCTCCGATAGACGGTACGATTAACGATATGAATATTTTCCCGAAAATGTACTTGCAGCGTGGCGAACATATGATGACCATACTCGATGACAACAATGCGCATTTGGTTGTGTCACTTCCGCTCAATGTGGCAAAAACGATGACGCTTAATCAAAAACTTTTTATTGACGACAAAGAGGTTGTTGTCAAATCCATTGCCGCAGAGATCGATGCCAGAACCCAAACTATAGCAGTGCATCTGTTGCCGCAGAAAAACATGCATGTGCTGTTAAACGAGAAGAAAAACATTAAGCTGTATTGGCCTCAAGATGCACTAAGAGTGCCTTCGTCGGCTATTATTGATTATCATGATAGCGAAGCGGTTTTTGTCAAAGTTGAGAATGGCTACAAGCTTGTGAATGTGACAATTCTCGGACGGGACAATAACAGTGTCTATGTGACTGCCGGTAAACTGCATGCGAAAGATCGTGTTGCCGTGAGCGGTGTTATCTCCTTAAAAGGGGCTCTTGAAGGGCAAGATAATGATTGACAAACTCATTAATATTGCGATTTCACAACGCATTTTTGCCGTGATCATCGCCATTGCTTTAGCCGTTGGCGGAGTGATGTCGTACTCAAAGCTCACCATCGATGCTTTTCCCGATGTCTCAACGACTCAGGTTAAAATTATTATTAAAGCGCCGGGTATGACACCCAAAGAAGTTGAGCAGCAGATCACCATACCTATAGAGTTGGAGATGCAGGGCATTCCACATCAAGATATTGTCCGTTCCATTTCAAAATATGCGCTGGCGGACATTACCATAGACTTTGAAGAGGGTACAGACCTTTATTGGGCACGAGATCGAGTGTATCAACGTTTTAATAACATTAAAGATGATCTTCCGGATTCAATGTTAGGCGGAATTGCTCCGGTAACGACACCGTTGGGCGAAGTGTTGATGTTTACCATTGATTCGAAGAGTATGAGTCTGGTTGAAAAACGTACGCTTTTGGATTGGGTAATCCGTCCGTCGCTTCGAAGCATAGACGGTGTTGCCGATGTAAACTCCCTTGGCGGTGAGGTACAGATCTACAGAGTCAAACCTGATTTTGCACGGATGGCCGCACTGGGGATTACGCTCGATGATCTTCAGGAAAAAGTTGAGAAGAACAATGCCAATTTCGGTGCAGGCAGAATTGAACGCGGTGACGAGGCCCTTTTAGTACGTCTTCCCGGTCGCATGAAAGGTGTGGACGATATTGCCGATCTTGTTGTCAAAGTCGAAAAAAACGGTGCGATTATTCGTCTTAGAGATTTGGCTACAGTCTCTGTAGATGCGCTGACCCGATACGGATATGTCACTAAAGACGGTATGGGTGAAGCGGTACAGGGGCTGGTTTTAGGTCTTAAAGGTGCCGATGCCTCGAAGGTGACGACTCAGGTACGGGAACGATTGGCAGAATTGGAAAAAAGCTTGGGAGATGATGTCAGCATAAGTATTTTTTACGATCGTAAAGATCTGGTCTCCAAAGCGGTCAATATGGTACAGACAGCCCTTGGCGAAGCCATTGTTTTGGTGCTTATAGTATTGTTGGTCTTTTTAGGAAGCATTGCGTCGGCGATCACGGTAGCGATGATCTTGCCACTGGCAATTTTCAGCGCGTTTATTCTCATGGACTATTTTAATCTCAGTCTCAATCTGATGAGTCTGGGCGGTATTGCCATTGCAATCGGTATGATTATAGATTCCGGCGTGGTGATGGTTGAAAATATCATTGCACGTTTAGCCCATCCTGTCTCTAAGGAGATGAGCAAACTGCAGATTATCTATAAGGCGGCAACAGAAGTCAGTACACCGGTAATATCGGGCGTTTTAATTATTATTATTGTATTTACGCCGTTACTGATGCTTGACGGTTTGGGCGGTAAGCTCTTCGCTCCGGTCGCACTGAGTATTGTATTTACACTGGCGGCTTCAATTCTGTTGGCGCTTTTTGTTATTCCGACGATGGCATCTTTTCTCATCCGAAAACCCCGACATGACGATACGTTGTTAATGAAATGGTTACTTAAAGGGTATGTGCCTCTGTTACGAAAAGCATTTAAAGTGGAGTTTGGTATCTATGCGCTGTTACTGCTTCTGTTGGGAGGCACATTTTATGCGTTTAATAATATCGGGAAAACATTTATGCCGACCATGGATGAGGGAAACATTGTTATTGGCATTGAAGCGCCGCCGTCTATTAATATACCGGCGGGAATTGCGCTCAATACCGAGGTGCAAAAAAAACTGATGCACGATGTTCCGGAGATAGCATCCATTATAGCCAGAACCGGTTCCGATGAGATTGGGCTTGATCCGATGGGACTTAATGACACCGATACCTTTTTGGTATTTAAACCCAAAGAGGAGTGGCGCGTTCACGATACCGAGTGGCTTAAAGATCAGATGCGAAAGTCGTTAGACGGTATTCAGGGGATCGAGTACGGTTTTACGCAGCCTATTGAGATGCGAACCTCGGAGATGTTGACAGGATCGCGAGGAGATGTCGTCATTAAACTCTTTGGCGAAGAGATTGAGACACTGAATGCGCTTGGCACACGCATTAAAGAGATTACGGAAAATATTGAAGGTTCTCAAGATGTCTATATGCGACAAAACGAAGGTGCCGCCTACCAAGAGTTACGATTTAATGATGAGAAGCTCGGCAATTACGGTTTAAATAAAAGTGACGTAGCGCACCTGCTCAAAGCATCTGTCAGCGGTGTTGAGATTGGAACCATCTATCAGGGGATGAAACAGTTTCCTATTGTCGTTAAAGGAGATTATTTACGAAAGAATCTCGATGAGATCTATCTTGTCAGCGCAACCGGTGAAGCGGTCGCATTGTCGGAAGTGGTGGAGATTGTCAGAAGCAGCGGACCCGTAGAGATTAAACATGAAAAAGCAAAACGTTTTGTCTCGGTTCAGACCAATGTCAGAGGCATCGATTTGGTAACGTTTGTGGATCATCTCAAAGAGAAGATTGAAAACGACATCAAACTTCCTGCGGGCTACATGGTGACCTACGGCGGAGAGTTTAAAAATCAGCAGGCGACTATGGCAAGACTCTCTGTGGTGGTACCTATAGCATTGGTGCTTATTTTTATGATTTTATATATGACGTTTAAGTCGGTCACCCAAAGCATTATTATTTTTACGACCATTCCGCTTGCCATGATGGGCGGTATTTTTGGATTGTACGTTACCGAGAACTATCTTTCGGTTCCGGCATCGGTCGGCTTTATTGCACTGCTGGGGATTGCTGTTCTTAACGGGGTGGTAATGATCAGCTATTTTAATGAGCTGGCGCAGAACATGCGCATCAGCGAGGTGGTGATTGAAGGAGCGAAACGACGACTGCGTCCGGTTCTGATGACAGCTACTATTGCATCGTTGGCTCTGGTGCCCATGCTCTTTGCAACGGGACCGGGTTCTGAAATTCAAAAACCGCTGGCTATTGTTGTTATTTTCGGTCTGGTCTCTTCAACGGCGCTGACACTGTTACTGCTTCCGATGCTGTATCAACGATTTGTCAACGATAACGTCGAAATGAAGTAAGCCTGTCGATTACAGGGAGTGGCGTTTGAGAAGGTTTTAGAGTAAAACAATCTCCTTGGCGGCGGAGCGTGTCCCTTCTAACGGTACGTTCTGTGCACCGCGCACCGTGTAAACAAACGATATTTTAGTCTCTTGCGTCGTATTGGCATGGGCGCTGTGGAGTGTTTGGCAGTGAAACAGTACGATATCCCCGGCATTTAAGTTGGAGTGAACCCTGTGTTCAATAAGAGATCTGTTTGCTTCCAAATCGGTTCTAAAGCACTGCGTCGGTGTGAATTGCTCGGGATCGAATGGCATGGTATGACTCCCCGGAATAAATTCCAAAAGGCCATTGTCTAAATACTCTTCGCCTAAACTCAGCCAAACACTGAGTAAATTGTCATTAACAAAATGCCAATAGCGTCGGTCCTGATGCCAGCAGGTTGATGAGATCTCTGATGGAAATTTGGTCATTATTGAATTGTGGTGTGCCAATGTTAAAACGGGCGTATCGTTAAGAAGTTCTTTGAGGATAGGACGTATTTTGTGATGGGTCATCCACCTTTGGAAAAGGGGATCTCTGTCATATACTTGACGCAAACGGCGTAATGTGGAGGTTGTACCGTCAATATTGTGATACTCCTCTTCTGTCTCAACAGGATCAGTTGCCAGCGCTATATGGCGTTTTGCCGCATTCAATAAGGCACTGCTCTCTGATGTAGAGAGAAACTCACGCAATATAATAAAACCGTCACGATGAAACTGTGTCACCTGTCTCTCTGTTAAGCGCATCAAAACCTTCCTGTAGGAATTATTTGGTATTTTACACCAAATAACCGACAAATTACATGTAAATTTATGCCGTGCGAGAAGACTAATGAAATATTAACTTCTATTTTACTAGAATGCGTCAACAAATTGTTCAGGAACTCTTCGTTGGCAAAACGTAAACGCAAAAAAAACAGAAAAACTTTCCAGCTTTCGTCATTTCTTTTCATTGTTTCGTGGACGGTGATTGTTTTAATCGGCATAGCACTGCTTGTTGGAGTCGGGTACTATTACGGCTACAATAGCGGAATTGCCGAACAGAAACAAGCGACATCCCAAGAGATACAAAAACTTAAAAAGAAGATACAACGCTTAGAAGCCAATGCCAAAAAAGCGCAGAGTGTACCGGTTTTGCAGAAAAAACTTCAAAGTATTTTAAAAGAGAATGGCAGCATCTACAAACCTAAAACCGCAGCACATGAATATGCCGATACAAAAGCGCATGCTGCCAAACCACCTAAAGCACCGGATCGTCAAGTAGTACACTCCGTGGTGCGTCCTAAACTTGCCATCATTATTGACGATGTCTCGTTTGAGCGTGATGTTCGTGCTATTAAATCACTTCATATGCCGTTAACCATGTCCTTTCTTCCACCAAGCAACCGTCATCCGAACTCGGCAAAATTGGCACAAAAAGAGTCGTTTTATATGGTACATCTTCCGCTGGAAGCGATGCACTTTAACTCTGAAGAAAGCTACACGTTACGGGTGAGTGACACGCAACAAGAGATTGCAAAACGTATTGCCCGAATTAAAAAACTTTTTCCGCGAGTGGCCTACATGAATAATCATACCGGGAGTAAATTTACTGCAGATGAAGGTGCGGTCAATCGGCTGATTTTTACGTTAAGGCAGAGTAACATACGTTTTATAGACAGTCGTACTACAGCCGAGACCAAAATTCCCAAAGTAATGCAAAGTTATGGGTCACCCTACATTGCCCGTGATGTTTTTTTGGATCATGAAAGCAATGTCAGCTATATTAAAAAACAGATTGCACTGGCCGTAAGAAAGGCTCAAAAACATGGTAGCGCAATTGCCATTGGCCATCCGCGAAAAGAGACGCTTCAGGCACTCAAAGAGTCTAAAGAACTGTTAAAAGCTGTAGATCTGGTACGTATTGACCAACTGATATAACAAAATGCCATACAATGCGTAAACGGCATATGGGTATGTTAGGGTTTCAAAAAGGATGCGCGCCATGAATGTATTACGCCAGATTCCTCCGGAATTACATGTAATGAAAAAGATGCCTTCAACCGTCTACTATGAAGGCAATACAGAGCTGTTGCAACGACCAAAAGTCTCAATTGTCGGAAGTCGAAAACCGAGTCAATATACCAAAGAAACAACCTATGCGTTGGCTTCAAAACTTGCTGCACGAGGAGTCTGCATTGTCAGTGGCGCAGCGATGGGGGTTGATGCTTTGGCACACAAAGGGGCCGGCAGCGCTAATACAATTGCGGTGATGGCAAACGGCTTGGACATTATCTACCCTAAAGTCAATCGCACACTGATTGAGTCTATTGCTGCGGAAGGTTTGACGCTGAGTCAGTTTGAAAAGCGTTTTAAAGCGACAAAATGGAGTTTTGTTGTTCGCAATGAGCTGGTTGTAGCACTGGGAGAAGTGTTGGTCGTCACGCAATCAGATCTTAACAGCGGTACCATGCGCAGTGTTGCTTATGCTCATGCTATGGGAAAACCGGTCTATGTGCTGCCGCATCGTTTGACAGAGAGCCTTGGAACGCAACAGCTTTTAATGGAAGGCGGTGCGGAAGCCATATATGACTTGGAAGCGTTTGTAGCAGGTTTTGGCAGCAGGGAACGTTCCTGTAAAGAGGATGAACTTCTGGAGTATTGCAGCCGTGGAGTGAGCTATGAGAAGGCAGTAGAGCGATACGGTGAGCGTATTGTCGAGTATGAACTCGAAGGGCGTATTAAAATTGAACACGGGAATATCTATGTTGTATGAAATTAAGGTATAATTTGTAGACACTGAGAAAATGAGGAAAGAAAGATGCCAAAGTGGATTCGTGTGAGTGTCGGCTTTTTACTGCTCTACAGTGCACTGCTTATTACTGCATGTGAAGGGGTAACCAATGTCTTCTAATCAAAAGTACCGCAGTGCGACACGCTATGAACCGCACCAAAACCGAAGTAAAGTTCAACAGTACACTCCGGTGGTGAGTGGGGTGCTTTTTTTACTTATTGGGGTGAACTATCTCTCTTTTGCCATTAAAGCTTTAAGCAGAGGCGAGAGTTTTTATTTTATGGTTTCATTGGCAATATTTGCTCTGTTTGTGGCTGCTTTTGTGATGCTTCGCAAAGGTATTGCTCTGGAAAAAATCTATAGAAACGCCACGCATGCCAAAGCACCGAAGTACCCTCTGAAAAATATTGCAGGTTCACTGCTTGCCGGTGCTTCAACGCTCTCCGCACTTTTGGGCGGGTATCCGCTGTTGTCATCATTGATGTTAGGCGGTGCCGTTATGCTGGGATGGTACCTCTATTTCGGTCCCGACCCGCGTAAAGACAAAATAGCGGGCTATGACAACTCCCGATCTGCCGAACGCATCATGAAACTTTTAGTACAGGCCGATGCAGACATTAGCGCCATCAAACAGAGTGCATCACGCTCACAGTCCACACTGATTCAAACCGCAATGCTACAGATGGCAGAAGCCTTTGAAAAAATAGTCAAACATATTGAGAATGAACCGGATGATTATGAACGTGCACGAAAATATCTTGTCAGTTATTTAGGGGAGTTACGTAGTATGTGCGAGACGTTTATACATCTGGAACAGCGGGGACGTTCTGACGAAATGCGGGACTCTTTTTTAGATACGATTGACAGCAGTATTGACAAACTGGACAGACAGTATGAAAAGCTTCTCGATGAAGATATGCTGGGTCTGGATGTTAAACTTTCGGTAATGAAAAAACGATTAGAAAGCGAGGAATAACAATGCAAATGCAAGAGAGCAATATTGTGGTAAAAGATGAACAGGCCGTTAAAACATTGATGGAGTCCATTGACTTAAACAGTACAACATCGATTATGCACTTTGGTGCTACGGCTCAAGAGGAGGTCACTACGGTCTCTTCCGCAATGCTTGAAGGGGTCAAGGGCAAAGATTTGGGAGCGGCGGGAGAACCGCTTTCTAATATGATAGCTGCTATTAAAGGATTCGATGTGAGCGCACTTGATCCTAATAAAGAGCTGGGTTTTTTTGACAAACTCTTTGGTAAAGCCAAACCGTTGGTTGTTTTTTTAAATAAATATGAAGACACCAAAGAGCAGATTGAGAGTATTACGGATGAGCTTGAGCGTCAAAAAGGGACCCTTTTAAACGACATCGAGTCACTCGATCGACTGTATGATGCCAACTTAAATTATGTGCATGAGCTTGAACATTACATTGTTGCCGGACAGAAGAAATTGCAACTGTTAGATGAGACGGAGTTGCCGTTGCTTGAACAAAAAGCCGGTGAGAGCGACAATATGCTTGAAGCGCAACAACTCAAAGACTTGCGCGCCGCTCGTGATGATTTTGAACGTCGTATTCATGACCTGATGCTAACCCGTCAAGTAGCACTGCAGTCGCTGCCGTCTATTCGCATGGTACAAGATAACGACAAAACACTGATCAATAAAATAAACTCCACGTTGATTAACACAGTGCCGTTGTGGAAAAACCAGTTAGCACAGACAATTACCATTTACCGTAATCAAAAAGCGGGTGCCGTCTTGAAAGATGCTATGGATTTGACCAATGAACTCCTGGAAGCCAATGCAAAGAATCTCAAAGAAGCCAATCGCCAGACGCGGGAGTTGGCAGAACGAGGAATTTTCGATATTGAGAGTGTCAAATTGGCCAATAAGCTTTTAATTGAAACCATAGAAGACGGACTGGCAATTGCCAATGAAGGTAAAGAAGCTCGTAAAAAAGCCGAAGCGGAACTTGAAGAGTTAGAACATGAACTCAAAACATCGTTGTTGGCAACACAAGCCCACTTGAAAGCGAATGCAACGGCAAACAAGGACGTATAATGATGAGTTTTTTCGACAAACTCATGGGAGAGTTTATTGATGTAATTGAATGGACCGACAGCAGTAACGATACGATGGTGTATCGTTTTGAGCGCTATGACAATGCGATTAAATACGGGGCAAAACTAACGGTTCGCGAGACACAGGTTGCCGTTTTTGTCAATGAAGGTGAAATTGCCGATGTTTTTATGCCCGGAATTTATGCATTAGAGACACAAAACCTACCGATTTTGACAACATTGCAGCATTGGGATCATGCTTTTAAAAGTCCGTTCAAAGCAGAAGTCTATTTTTTTAATTTACGTCATTTTATTGATTTAAAGTGGGGTACGAAAAATCCTTTGATGCTACGCGACAGTGAGTTTGGTCCCGTAAGAATTCGTTCCTTTGGAACGTATGCCATTCGTATTGGCGATCCGGTGGTGTTTCTTAAAGAGATTGTCGGAACAGACGGCTATTTTACGGTAGATGAAGTGAGTGATCAGCTTCGAAATCTTATTGTGTCGCGTTTTGCTACCATTATAGGACAAGCAGGCATTCCTGTGTTGGATTTGGCGGCAAATTATGAGCAGATGAGTCAATTTATAGAGGAGAAAATTGCTCCGGAATTTGAAGCGTACGGTTTGGAGTTGACAAAATTACTCATCGAAAATATTTCACTGCCTCCAAATGTTGAAGCAGCACTCGATAAACGGACAAGTATGGGCTTAGCCGGTAACTTAAATGACTATTTGCGCTACAATGCCGCCGAAGCATTGAGTACGACGGGATCAAGCGACGGTGGCGTATCGGCTGCCGGTGAAGCGATGAGTATGGGAATGGGGTTGGTTATGGCGCAACAGATGGCAGCCGACTTGAATGCCCACAACACGGCGACATTGACGCCGCCTCCCATTCCCAAAGCACAAACGTACCATTTTGTAATAAACAACGGTGTCAAAGGACCGTTGACGCTCGAGCAGATCAAAGCTGCCATTACGGAAGGAACCATTAACAAAGAGACGTTGGCATGGCGTGAGCGCATGAACGGCTGGGAGCATGCAGGTTCACTTGATGATTTAAAAGTACTTTTCAATACGACGCCGCCTCCTGTTCCAAGATAACCGACGTGATGCACAAAGAGTATGTCTTTCCCTGTGAGCAGTGCGGTGCCAAACTCATGTTTTCGGTGGCAACGGGTGAGCTGACATGTCCCTACTGTACTCACATAAACCGTGTTGAACGTGCTTTTACCAAAGTAGTAGAAAAAGATTACGAAAAGGCACTCCGCACATTAAAGAATCTTCCGCAGCAGCCAAGTGCATTGAGCAGTACGAAATGTCCTGCCTGTGCGGCAACGTTTGAACTACAAGAGAATGTACATGCTGCGGTTTGTCCGTTTTGCGGCACTGCCGTGATTAACGAGGTTGCACGGTATCGTCCCATTCAACCGCAAGCACTGTTGCCGTTTAAAATCAGCAATGAAGAGGCGCGAGCCATCTTTAAACGATGGCTTAAAAGCCATTGGTTTGCTCCGAATAAACTGCAACGTTACGGTGCGAAAAACAGTACGTTACAAGGTGTTTACATCCCGTATTGGACTTACGATGCGAGTACAGCGAGTCGTTACAGCGGTCGACGCGGAACGGTTTATTATGAAACGCAGCACTACAGGGTGAACGTTAACGGACAATCGCAGATGCGTTCACGCCAAGTACAACGTATTCGTTGGACTCCGGTGAGCGGTCGCTTGGAACATCCCTTTGACGATGTCTTGGTCATGGCAAGTGAATCACTGCATTATGCGCTGCTAGAGTGGGATTTAGAGCATCTGGTGAATTATGATGAATCCTTTTTAAGCGGTTATGAGAGTGAAGTCTACGCTATTGATCTTGAGCGGGGTTTAGAGCGTGCTAAAGCGACCATGCAGTATCGTATTCGTGCGGCCATAAAACGTCAAATCGGCGGAGATCGTCAAGAGATTACACAGATGCAGACAGACTATTCTAATATTACGTTTAAATATATTTTATTACCCGTGTATGCTTCGGCATTTACATTCAATAACAAGTTATACAGTTATGTCATTAACGGTCGAAACGGTGCCATAAGCGGTGAACACCCGTACAGCATGGTAAAAATTGCCGCGGCAGTGTTGGGCATACTGGCAATAGCCGCAGTGCTCTATTATGTAAATCAACAAGGATTATTATGAAAAAACGTCTGTTAGATTATGTGTCATTGCTACTGCTTGGAGTGGTAGTACTGTTTTTTCTCTACCAGAAAGGTTATATTTTTGCCGATTTTGAAACGTTGCATGTCAAAGAGGCCTATACGTTACTGCACCAACATCCGCAAGAGGTGTTATTGCTTGATGTACGCTCAGAAGACGAGTACGACCATGACGGTAGAATCGAAGGGGCGCGACTTGTTCCACTGGGCGTTTTAGAGAAAAATCTTAAAATGTTGCCCAAAGAAAAAAAGATTCTCGTCTACTGTCGTAGCGGAAGCCGCAGCATCAGTGCATCGCGACTGTTACAACAGCACGGTTTTCAGGTTTATAATATTAACGGCGGTATTAATGCATGGAGAGCTGAGGGGCTGCCTGTATTATGAGTGAGTCTTTTACTACAAAAGCATCACTGTGGGATAGCTCCTCGCGTCGCCAAAGATTAGCGCAACGTATCTATGAGAGTATTGCCAAACGTATTGCATTGCAGCCGGATATGGAGATTATTGATCTGGGTGCGGGAACAGGCTTGTTAACCTATAAAATACTGCCTCATGTAGGCACGATAACCGCATACGATACATCAGAGGCTATGTTACGAGAGCTTGAACGCAAGATGGACTCTGAGGGGCGTATCATACCACGGCTTCAGGACATATCACAAGAGAAGCTCCCAGATGCTGCCTACGACGGTGTCGTTAGTTCGATGACACTGCATCATATTGAACATCTTAAACCACTGTTTGAACACCTCTATGCGGCATTGAGAAAGGGTGGTTTTGTGGCAATAGCAGATCTGGTTCGCGAGGACGGCTCCTTTCACGGTGGAGACCGTGACGGGGTACACCATTTTGGATTTGAAGCGTCAGCATTAAGGGAACGGGTTCGTTCTGCCGGCTTTACCGATGTGGCATTTGAGATTATTGATGTGATCCATAAAGCTAAACAGGAGTATCCGATTTTTCTACTTACGGCATTTAAATAGATTTGTTAGATTTCTTTGCTATACTTCAAAAAAATTTCCATAAGGAACGACAATGTTAAAAATAATGTTCTCTCTCATGCTTTTGTTAGCAGGAGTTAATGCAGTAGCGTTAAACACACCAAAACACGGGTGTGTTTTAAAACAAGAGGGGCCGCTTACGGTAACATGGGGTGCTTATAAAACGGCAGCCAAAGCAAAAGTCTCCGGTTCGTTTAACAGTGTGAAATTTACGCCTTCGGCAAAGAGCGGTGCTAATTTTCGCGAGATTTTTGTCGGGTCCAGCGTGGTGATTGATACGGCAAGTGTCAATACCAATCATGCTGAGCGTGATGCTACGTTGGTAACGCACTTCTTTACACAGATGAGCGGTAAAACCATTACGGCAAAAATTGTCGATATGAGTTCCGATAAACATGAAAAAGGTAAAGCAAAAACCGGAATATTTCGTGTAGAAGTAACTATGAACGGTGTCAGCAGAGTAGTACCAATGGCATTTCGCTATGAAAACGGTCAATTACATGTAAACGGTGTGATTGATCTCTTTGATTTTAGTGCCAATAAAGCATTGCGTGCCATCAATAAAGCCTGCTATGACCTGCATGAAGGTAAAACGTGGAACGACGTAGCTATTGGCTTTTCTACAAAAATTTCAGCAACACTCTGTACTTCGGACACTAAATAACAAGCATTGCATCACCATAGCTAAAGAAGCGGTACTTTTGGCGTATCGCTTCATCGTAAACACGTAACGTCTCTTCAAGCCCGATAAACGAGGCTACCAGCATCAACAGTGTCGATTTGGGGAGATGAAAGTTGGTAAGCAGCGCATCGGTACGTATCGGTGGGTTTTGAGGATGTAAAAAAAGATTGGCTTCGCCGTGTGTCTTCTTGGTACGGGCGTAGTACTCTATGGTACGTGTTGAAGTGGTACCAATACCAAGAATGTTAATATTGCTGCGTAACAGACGTTCTGCTTCAGCAGAGATATGGAAGTACTCTGAGTGCATCGGGTGATCGGTAATAATGTCATGTGTTACCGGTTTAAAGGTTCCTGCGCCTACATGCAAGGTGACAAAAGCATGCGGATGGTTACGACATACGGTTTTAAAGAGAGCGTCACTAAAGTGCAAGGATGCTGTCGGTGCGGCAACGGCACCTTCTTGGGAGGCAAAAACACTTTGGTAGTCTTCTTCATCGGCAAGGTCATCATCACGATTAAGATAGGGCGGCAGTGGAATATGTCCAATACGCTCAAGTATGGGGAGTAACGCTTCAAAACGCACTGCTTTGTTTTTACATGTAAAGGTTACATGCCGGCTTCCGTCACTGCAACAAGCCTGCACCGTCGCTGTCAGATCGTTGTCAAAAAAAAGCTCGCTTCCTTCACGGACGCGCCCTTTAATATAGACATTGAGCGTGTGTGCATCGAGAGGACGGTTAATAAGCAGTTCAATACGCCCGCCACTGCTTTTGACTCCAAACAGTCGTGCTTTGATGACCTTGGTATCATTAAAAATAAGCGCCGTATCAGACGGCAGGAACTGCTCAATGTCGTAAAAATAGGCATGAGAGATGCGGCATTCTGTTTTGTTGTAAACCAAAAGCCGTGCATTTTCTCGCGGCACGACGGGATGTGTTGCAATCAGCTCGTGAGGAAGGTGGTAGTCATAACTTGCGGTATAGAGTGAATTATGCACTCGGTTGCGGCTCGCTTTCATCGTCATCTTCTTTTGGTGCGGGATTGACCGCTTTGACAATGAGAATGGAGAGGCCATAAAGAATAATTAACGGTCCTGCCATGAGCAGTTGCGTTAAGATATCCGGCGGCGTCAAGAGGGCAGCGACAATAAAAATAATAACAATGGCATATTTGAAAAAGCTGCTCATCTGGCGGTCGTCAACCAGTCCTAAAAGAGCCAGAAAGTAGGCAAAAACCGGGAGTTCAAATGCCAGGCCGAATCCAAACATGATTTTGGTAAAAAAGCCGACATAGTCTTCAATATTGATGAGCGGCGTGAATTTAAAACTACCGAAGGTAATGAGAAAATCAAATCCAAACGGAGTGACGACATAGTAGGCAAAGGCAACACCCACTCCAAACATAATGCTGCCGCCGACAATGAAAGGAATAAGCATTTTTTTCTCGTTAGCATAAAGCCCCGGAGCAATAAAGAGCCAAAATTGTGCCAGTATAATGGGCAGTGCCGCTAAGATTCCTGTAAAGAATGCTACCTTAAGCGCGACAAAAAAGGCACCGCCGACCTGATTGGTGGTTACCATACCATCAGCGGCATGAACAGATTTTTTTCCGACCTCTTCAAGCGCAATATTGAGCGGTTCAATAATCCACTCTAGCAACGGCTCGTGAAAGAAAAATGCGACAAAAAACATGACTACAACAGCACCGACGGAAATGGCAAGGCGTTTGCGAAGCTCAATGAGATGCGGGCGTAAATCTTCAAACATCAGTGATCCTCTTTCGGTACAGGGGTCTCTTTTTTAGGGAAGGTGACGACTTCGGGCTTTGGCGGCGTCAGCGGTACTTTTTTGTCACCGTCGTTTACGGGGTTTTTGTCATTGTCGTTACGGGTAGCGGTACTGTTGATCTCATCGGCGATCTCATGAATCTCTTCATGTATATTACCCAAGTCTGCCATTTTGCTAAGCTCTTCACTTGCTTGGGTCAACTCTTTTTTGTAGTTGAGCGCCTCTTCTTTAATATCGGCAACATTGAGTTCATGTTCCAAAGACTCTTTAGCCGAGCCGACGGTTTTTTTAACATTTCTAAAAAATTTTGCAATCTCGACCATCGCCTCAGGGAGTTTGTCCGGCCCTAAAAACAAGATGGCAATAATTGCAATAATAATAATTTCGGTAAATCCCATTCCAAACATCAGTCAATCTTTTACATGTAAATTAATTAAGTGAAGCGATTTTAGCCAAAGTAATATTTAATCTTCTATAAACAGAGCAATTTCATCGCTAAGAAGGTAGTCGGTGTTGTAAAAAACATTGTCGTGAAAGGTCAGCTTTTTTGCATCGACCAGCAGTTGTGCGCGTTGAAACTCTGCAGCACCCAACAGATGTCGTGAGACCCCTACAATACTGCGAAGACCTAAAAAAATACGCTCGCTTTTAATCTCGCTGTCGTGCAGTGTTTCACGGGTGTTGAAGCAGGGCGACTGGATGTAGGCTTCAATATTGCGGTGCGGGTAGTAGCGTATATTGTTCACGCAGCCCACCGCACCCGCTCCAATGCCGAGATAGGGGAGATGGCGCCAGTAACTGAGATTGTGTTGTGAGGGGGAGATACCGAAATTGGAAATTTCATACTGTTTAAAGCCATGCTGTTCAATAGCGCTAAAGAGTTGCCGTGTCTGTGTTAAATGCTCTTTGGCGACTTCGGGTCGATTGGCAAAGACGGTACCTGCTTCAATGCTTAAAGCATAGGCGCTGACATGGTCAATGGGAAGTGCAAACGTCTGCTTTAAATCGGCTTGTAGCAGTGACGGCGTATCAAAAGCGGTGGCGTAGATGAGATCGAGTGAGATGTGTGCAATGCCCAGTGCAGCGGCATTGGTAACGGCACGTATGGCATCATCGCGGCTGTGAGAGCGTCCTAAACGTTTGAGTTTCGCATTGTTAAAACTCTGTACGCCAAAGCTGACACGGTTAATGCCAAGTTGTTGCATGCCTGCCAACCATGAAGATGTTGCGCTGTTGGGATTCGCTTCGGCAGTGCATTCGGCCGTAGTACTTAAGTAGGGACGAAGCGTTTTAAAAAACGGCTCATAGAGTTTTGGTGGTACGGTCGATGGTGTTCCTCCACCGATAAAGAGACTCTCAATAGCGCCGTGTGTTACATGAAAGCGCTCCAGATCTTTAAGAAGCTGCTGATGTACCGACTGCATATAGTGTTCTTTGAGATGGAACTTTTCAACATAGGAGTTAAAACTACAGTAGTGGCATTTTGAGTCGCAAAAAGGGATATGCAGATAGAGTAACATGCAATGCATTGTAGGGTAATGAAGCTTCAGAAATACTTGCGTTACATGTCACTTTCTTAAATACTGTTTTTATGTTATTATTTTAATATTTAGCACGTGTATGAGGGGTGTCGTATTAAAAAGTTTGGAATCTATCTGTTGCTGGTACTGGGTGGTGTTCTTGCCTATTTTGCCTATCAGAATCTCGCTAAAATTTACCCGTTCTATTTTCAGTTAACACAGCAGCATGTCGGAATGAGTGTCGATCTGCAAAACAGAGAACAGAAAAGTGCAGACTTTGTGGGAGCAGGCACGTGTCGAAAATGCCATGAAGAGAACTATGAAGCGTGGTCGCATTCGCGCCATCCCAAGATGATTCAAGATCCGCGACAAGATGCCAACGTCATTGTGGCTGATTTTTCGCAGCTCCCTCACGATGCCGATTTTACGTTAGAGGAGATCGTCTATACCGTCGGCGGAAAATTCAAACAGCGTTATATGCTTGCCCATGACACTAACGGCACGGAAGACTATATTTTGGGCAATTATCAGTGGAATGTGCAGACACAGCAGTGGCAGCCGTTTAAACCGTGGAAATACTGGTACCAAGACGCGTACCCTCATAACAATGCCGGGTTGCCGACTTCCCGTGCGTGCGACGGGTGCCACTTTACCGGATTTATGTCACGAGAAAAGCGTGTGGATATTGGAATAGGGTGTGAGTCGTGTCACGGCCCGGCATCGGAGCATATCAAAGATCCCGATTCCAGCGTCTACAAAGCTTCAACGAGTGATCCGATACGCCAAAACGAAGTCTGTTTGCAGTGTCACATGCGTAATCGAGACAAACGTTTAGAAGATCATAACATCAGCACTATTTATGCCGATGCGCGCGACTACCCGTTCGGGTATGAAGCGGGTAAGGCGTTGAATCAATACAAGATGATTGCCCCTTTTGTATTGGGATATGAGACCAAAGAGTTTTATGCCAACGGAGCGGCGAAGAAAAACCGTACGCAGGGCAATGAGTTTGTGCACTCCATTAAGGGACGCCACGGTATTACATGTATTAATTGCCATAACCCGCATACACTAGAGCCTACGGCAGAAAACAACAGCGGCAATGCCTTGTGCATGCGTTGTCACAGTTTCGGTTCGATCATTGGACCGCATCAACAATCGTTAACACAACATACGCACCACAAGGCGGACTCCAAAGGTTCGCTTTGCGTAGAGTGTCACATGCCAAAGACCGGTCGTCATACCGGAAAGTCACCGCTGACGGTACGCAGCCATCTTTTTGGATTTACGACACCTGCGGAGACACTCAAATATAATATGCCTTTGGAGACCAATGCCTGTTATGCATGCCACCGTCATGACCGTGATATGAAAACATTACAAGAAGATCTGCAACAGTGGGGCATGATAGGGTGGGATAAACAGTAATAAAGTTTTGCTATAATGACGCTAAAATCAAGGAGACAGGCGTGCGTTCACCTCGTGGTTTTGGGAAAAACTACTTTACATTCTCAGCGGTACAGGCTCACAGTGTTCAACCGCATCTGCAGGGTCGACGCTCTCGTGTTACGATGCTATTGCGTCATCGGTGCACGCTTCAAGACGAAGAGGCGAGCCTGCTTAACGAAGATCCGCCGCTTGAACTTCTTACTTTACCGTGTACGCTCAATATCAAGGCATGCCATTGTAACTGCTTTGATACATTAAAGACCCGCCTGGCACTGTTAATTAATCTTTTTATTCCCCGTTGTCCTTATTATACGACCTGTTTTGCATTTCGCCGTACCGGTGTGCATCCTCCCCAAAACTCCTCTTTTTAAACCTGATTTTTACAAAAAATTACAAATATTACAGATAACAAAAGGATGTACAATGTCTAAAAACAGTTATGTCGTGGGATTTCCACGTATTGGAGAGCAGCGAGAGTTAAAAAAAGTCTTAGAGCAATTCTGGGCACAGCAGTGTTCTTTTGACGAGGTCGAACGTGTAGCCAGCGAGCTTAAACAGCGCCACTGGAAGTATCAAAAAGAGGCGGGTATTGCCTATATAAGTTCCAATGACTTTTCACTTTACGATAATATGCTCGATACGGCAGTTATGCTCGGAGCCGTTCCAAAACGTTTTGCGCATCTCAGTGGTGAGACACGTTACTTTGCTATGGCGCGAGGCAATCAGGAGTGTGTTGCCATGGAGATGACAAAGTGGTTTAATACCAACTATCACTATATTGTTCCGGAACTCTCGGTAGAAGATACCTATTGTCTGGATGCTTCCAAGGTGATTAACGAATATAACGAGGCGAAAGCACTGGGTATTACGACAAAGATCAACCTGATTGGCCCCATTACTTTTTTAGGTCTCAGCAAACGCGTTGATCGCGGGGATACCTACGAACTATTGGGTAAGATTGTGCCACTTTATGAAGAGCTTCTTGCCAACATTGCAGCGTTAGACGATGCGGTTACGGTACAGATTGACGAGCCGATTTTTGTTACCGGTGTCGATACGAAAGTTTTAAGTCTTATTAAACCTACGTACGATGCACTTTGCAGTGTGAGTGAGCATCTTCAGGTGATTGTTACAACGTACTTTGAGCACTCCAATGAAGCAACGAAAGTACTGCTTAATACGCCGGTATGGGGTCTTGGTCTGGATTTTGTTTATGGAAAAGAAAACCTTGAAATCCTCTCGCTGGTCGGTGCGAGCAATAAACATCTTATTGCCGGCGTAGTGGACGGTCGCAATATCTGGAAAAACGACATTGAGGCAAGCAATGCACTTTTAGAACGGGTAGCAACCCATGTTGATAGCGCGAAGATTATTGTCAGCTCGTCATGCTCACTGTTGCATACGCCTTTTACATTGAAGTATGAAGCACGTATGGATGCCGAGTTGAAAAACTGGTTAAGTTATGCTGTTGAAAAGCTTGATGAGATCGTACTGTTAAGCGCACTTTGCAGTAGAGGTCTTCACGGACTTAACGAAGAAGAGATCAGCGTATTTCAGAACAATGTTGATGCCAATAAAAAACGCAAAAGTTCCTCACGTATCCATGACAAAGCGGTACAAAACAGAGTTTCAAGCATTACGAAATTTGAGCGTGAGGGTAGTTATGAAGAGCGCATTGTTTTGCAAAAAAAACGTTTGGGCTATAAAGAGCTAACGACAACGACCATTGGATCATTTCCGCAGACACCCGAAGTACGGCAGGCGCGACGCGATTTTAAAAATGCTGTGATAACACAAGAGGCGTATGAGGCGCAGATGAAAGCGTATATTGACGACTGTGTCGCATTTCAAGAGGAGTGTGGTCTTGATGTGTTGGTACACGGTGAGCCGGAGCGTAATGATATGGTTGAGTATTTTGGCGAACAGCTTAACGGGTACGGATTTTCGCAAAACGGCTGGGTGCAGAGTTATGGCAGTCGTTGTGTCAAACCGCCGTTTATCTACGGAGACATTAGCCGTCCCAAGCCCATGACGCTCATGTGGACTACCTATGCGCAGAGCAGAACACAACAGGTTATGAAAGGGATGCTTACCGGTCCGGTGACCATTTTAAACTGGTCATTTGTGCGTGATGACTTAAGTCGTGATGCGGTCTCAAAACAGATTGCCGTTGCCATTAGTGATGAGATTGACGATCTTCAAAAAGCAGGTATTAAAATTATTCAGGTCGATGAGGCGGCATTTAAAGAGGGCTATCCGTTACGTAGTGACAAAATAGCCGAATATGAGCGTTGGGCGGTTCGCGACTTTAAAATTGCCGTCAGCAGCGCCATGAAACAGACGCAGATTCATACCCATATGTGCTACAGTGAGTTTAATGACATTATTCGTACTATTGAGGCAATGGATGCCGATGTCATCTCTATTGAGACGGCACGAAGCGGCAATGAACTGCTGAAAATCTTTAAAGAAGTCGGATACAAACAAGAGGTAGGTCCCGGGGTTTACGACATTCATTCGCCACGTATTCCAAGCGTCGAAGAGATTGTAGAGCAGATTGAAAAGCTGCTGGAGGTATTGCCTAAAGAGCAGCTGTGGATCAACCCCGACTGTGGCCTGAAAACCCGTAAATGGGATGAGGTACGCAAGAGTCTGAGAAATATGGTACGCGGTGTGCAGATAGTGCGTGAAAAACTGGCATAATACTCTCGCATGACCTGTAAATACAGCCACTTTTTCAGGTGGTCTGTATGCAACAACCTGATGCACCAAGAAGAAAATCGAGTGCCGACAAGAGCAATAAAATTCCTAAAGATACATAATTTAACAATGTACTTGAAGTAACCTTTTTACATGTATTTTCCAATTATACTTATTTTAATACCAAATTGACTATAATCCGCATAATAAACTGAAGAGAAAACTGATGGCAAAAAAGAAGAGATATCGACCCAATGTCGCAATTATAGTATTAGCTCCCGACTATAAAAAAAGTAAAAAAATTTTTATTGCGGAGCGCAACGATATAGAGGGTATTTGGCAGTTTCCCCAAGGCGGTATCGATCAGGGAGAGAAGCCAAAAGAGGCAATGTATCGCGAGCTTAAAGAAGAGATCGGAACCAAAAAAGTTACCGTGATTGCCAAGTATCCGAGATGGGTACGATACGACTTTCCTAAAAAAATCGCCAAGAGAATGACACCGTATGCCGGGCAAAAACAGCGTTATTATCTGGTACGTTTGAAACAGAGCGCATCAATTGACATTGCGACCAAGCATCCGGAATTTCGTCGTTACAAATTTGTAAAACTCAAAAAACTTTTTAAGCATGTCACACATTTTAAAGCGCCTATATATAAAGAGGTTTTGGGCTATTTTAAAGCGGAGGGATATTTATAGAATGTTAATTGTACAGAAGTACGGGGGGACGAGTGTCGGTGATATCGAGCGCATTAAAAATGTTGCCGATCGGGTTGTTAAAACTCTCAACGAGGGACATCAGGTAGTTGTGGTAGTCTCTGCAATGAGCGGTGAGACAAACAAGCTTGTTGGCTATGCCGAAGCATTTACCGCCACTCCGGTTAAAGAAGAGATGGATATGCTGTTGAGCTCGGGTGAGCGGGTAACGGCATCACTGCTTTCCATTGCGCTCAATGCCATGGGGTATCAAGCGACATCAATGAGCGGACGACGTGCCGGTATTATGACCGATGCCGTGCATACCAAGGCGCGAATTGAGAGTATTGATGCAACCAGTATGGTCAATGCGCTTAGTGACGGTAATGTTGTTATTATTGCCGGCTTTCAAGGGGTAAACAGCGACGGGCGTGTTACGACATTGGGACGTGGCGGCAGTGATCTCTCCGCTGTTGCCATTGCCGGAGCGCTCCATGCCGATTTATGTGAAATCTATACGGATGTCGAAGGTATCTATACGACCGACCCCCGTATTGAACCCAAAGCTAAAAAAATGGAGAAAATCTCTTATGAAGAGATGCTGGAGCTTGCTTCATTAGGAGCAAAAGTACTGCAAAATCGTTCGGTTGAACTGGCAAAAAAATTAAATGTTAATTTGGTGACGCGATCGAGTTTCAGTGATGCTGAAGGAACACTTATTACAAAGGAAGAGAATATTATGGAACAGGCATTAGTCAGCGGTATTGCTTTAGATAAAAAGCAGTCGCGTATTTCACTTGAAGGCGTGGTGGATCGCCCCGGAATTGCTTCAGATATTTTTATTGCACTGGCAGACAACAATGTCAATATTGACATGATTATCCAAACTTCCGGACATGATGGAACGACCAGTATGGACTTTACCGTTTCCGGTGATGAACTTAACGATGCCAAAAGCGTTATAGATACGTTTGTTGCCAACAACGAAGTGGCAAAAGCTTCGTATGACGAAGGTATCTGTAAAGTGTCTATTGTCGGTGTAGGCATGAAATCACATACCGGTGTAGCTGCCAAAGCATTTTCAACCATGGCAAAAGAGAATATTAATATTTTAATGATCTCGACATCTGAAATTAAAGTCTCTATGGTAATAGAAGAGAAGTACGCTGAATTGGCAGTCAGAGCGCTTCATGATGTTTATGAGCTAGACAAGTAAAGGAGCATCGTGCAAAATTGGACGCTCGATACCATACGTAAAGACGGCGCTTCCATGAGCTGGATGGAGGAGACCCGTTTTACATGGATTCCGGCTACCTCTCTTGCTATTGAGCAGATTATTAGCGGTAAAACCATTGTGCTTATTACTGACCATGAACGTACATGGTTTAGCAGTTATATTATCTCATCGCTCAACAAGGTTAAACTGAACCGTCCTATGATACCGGTCGTTTCCATCGATACGATCTATCCGCATTACGATCAGATGAGCGGTGCCGAATCGATTGATATGCTCGACTCGATGTTGGAGATGTCTTACAATGCACAGTATTTTTTTTGGTATATTGGAAAAGGTGATGATAAACGCGCGGACATCTCGAAGCGTTCGGACAATAGCTATTTGTGGCTTTTGGACGAAGATGCACCCAATGCGTTTACCCTGCGTTCGTACGACCCGCTTTTAGACATTCAGCTGCTACAGCTGTATCGCCTTTTTGATTTGACGCTCAGTGCGGTGCTTTTCGGTGAAATTGATGAGATCTCCTGACGTACGAAGCCATATTGCTATTGGAAACGATATTGAAGAGCTGCTTAAAACGTATGAGGAGCAGTTGCGACCTCTGCGTGTGGTGAGTTTTTTACGCGAGGATTTTAAAGTTGAAGATGCGCGTGCCGCCATTGCCGAAGCTTATATTAGCGAGGAGCAGACCAAGTACATTGTTTTAGCGGCACGCAACTTTAATACTGTCTCGCAAAACGCATTGCTAAAAGCACTTGAGGAGCCGCCCAAACATATTGAGTTCATTCTTATTGCCCCGTCAAAATCTCTTTTTTTACCGACTATTCGGTCACGATTGCCACTGATCAACAAAGCGTCCAAACCGTTGGTACAGGCAGTTGATATTTCATTGAAGCAGTTTGATCTGACACAGCTTTTTGATTTTATCAAAACGCATGAACGCTTGAAAAAACATGAGGCAAAAGCTTTAATTGAAGCCCTCTATTTTCAGGGAAGCGTCAAGGAGTCTATGATCTATTCGCATGCGCAATTAGAGGCGTTTGAGCGGGCATTTCGCTTGATTGAACTTAATGCGCGAGTCGGTACGGTACTGACCATGCTGATGATGACTTTTTTACCCAAGAGAGACCGGAATGTTGGTTACTAAGCTACCGTCAACGGGTGATATCACACCCTATTTAAAAGAGTTGGGTGTCGATGGCGGGGGTATTGCAATTTTGGCATCGAAGGCAACGGTGCATCGGTTTGAGATTAAAAATTTACATGTAGGAGCAGCAAATATTCTAAAACAAGATGCACTGTCTGTCGGTGCAGATCTCGCCGTGCCTAAAGGGACGGTAACGGCGCAACACTCTCATGTCAACGCACTGCTTATTGCGACGACCAAACAGCTTGGAATCTTGGCAAAAAAAGAGTTGGCACAGCCATTTGGTTTGAAGCAGCTTGCAGAGGCATTGCGGTGTCATCTGCATACACAGCGGCAACACAAGCGTTCAATTATGGGCATTATTAATGCCAATGACGACAGTTTTTATGCACAGAGTCGTTTTAACGGCAGGGATGCTGTTGCTAAAATAGTTGAAATGATTGAAGCGGGTGCCGCAATGATTGATATTGGGGCAGTCTCTTCCCGTCCCGGCAGTGTTGCGGTTGATGCTGCAGAAGAGTTGAGACGACTGCAACCCGTTTTAGATATTATTGCTGCTGAAAAACTGTATGATAATGTAAAATTCAGTATTGACAGCTATCGACCGAATGTGGTGGAATATGCGCTTGACAGAGGTGTTAGTATCGTCAATGATATTACCGGATTTTCTAATGCAACGCTCTGTCGCCTCTGTGCGTCGTACCAGGCAACGGCAATTATTATGCATATGCAAGGTACACCGCAACAGATGCAGAAGAACCCGACATATGACAATGTCGTGGCTGAGATTAGTACGTTTTTTGCCGAACGCATCGAAAGAGTCGAACAGTTTGGCGTGAAGCATATAATGCTAGATGTCGGTATCGGTTTTGGAAAAACCCTGCAACACAATCTTGAACTCATACGCTCTTTAGAGCATTTTTTATGCTTTCATAAAACATTGTTGATCGGAGCAAGCAGAAAGTCGATGATTGACCAGATTACTCCAACCCCGGTCAATGAACGCTTGAGCGGAACCTTGGCGCTACACCTTAAAGCACTCGACAACGGTGCCTCAGTGTTGCGTGTGCATGATGTCAAAGAACATGTTCAGGCGCTGAAAGTGTACGAGGCTTTGCGGCTATTGTAAAAGTAACTTTTTTTTAGTAATAATATATTGCCATTTACTATATCTCACAAAAAACTCCGTTCTTTTTTTAAGATAAAATGAGTTATTATCTTACATCATTCTTATGAAAAAATTGTAATGTAAAGTGAGGCGTTTCCCGTGGAAATCCAGACAATGAAAAAAATGGAGAAAGAGGCACTTAAACGTAGTGGTGTTGATTTTAGACGATTGGGTTTTGCGCTCTTTTTTTTAGTGAGTGTACTGGTGTACAGTTCGGTAAGTAACGGCAGTATTCCTAACAGTATGTTTTTGGCCATAGCGGCACTGTTTGGTGCCTATATGGCTATGAATATCGGTGCTAACGATGTTGCCAATAATGTGGGTCCGGCCGTAGGGTCGAAAGCCTTAACAATGGGCGGCGCTATTGTGATTGCGGCTGTTTTTGAAGCTGCCGGAGCATTGATTGCCGGCGGTGACGTGGTTAAGACAATTAAAAAAGGGATTATTGACATTTCGGCATTCGGCGGTAATGTTGATCCGTTTATTTGGGCGATGATGGCAGCACTCTTGGCGGCGGCGCTGTGGCTGAATTTTGCAACTATGATGAAAGCACCGGTATCAACGACGCACTCTATTGTCGGAGGCGTCATGGGAGCGGGTATAGCTGCGGCAGGATTTAGTATTGTCGCATGGGGCACTATGGGAAAAATTGCGGCATCGTGGATTATATCACCGGTTTTAGGAGGTGTTATTGCGGCACTGTTTCTTTATGCTATTAAAAAGAGTATTGTATTTCAAGACGATAAAATTGCCGCAGCAAAAAAGTGGGTTCCGGTATTTGTGGCAATTATGTCATGGGCATTTGTTACCTATTTAACGCTCAAAGGATTAAAAAAAGTATGGCCGCATATTGTCGATGTTTTGGTCTTTCTGCCCGATACCGATAAACCGACGTTTCTTGTTGCGGCTACATTTGGATTGATCGTAGGTGGTGTGGTCTATTTGCTTGTCACATCGCACATGCGTAAAAAAAATACCATTGAAAATTCACGAGCGGGTGTGAATGCGCTGTTTACGATTCCCCTTATTTTTGCTGCGGCACTGCTCAGTTTTGCGCACGGTGCCAATGATGTGGCAAATGCCATTGGTCCCCTTGCCGCCATTAGTGATGCGGTGACAAGCGGAGGTATTTCGGCTAAAGCCGAGATTCCGTTGTGGGTCATGGCTGTCGGTGCTCTTGGTATCAGTATCGGTTTGGCTCTGTATGGCCCGAAACTCATTAAAACGGTAGGCAGTGAAATTACCGAGCTTGATCAAATGCGAGCTTTTTCCGTAGCCATGGCAGCAGCGATTACGGTCATTATTGCTTCACAGTTGGGTTTACCCGTCAGTTCCACGCATATTGCCGTGGGCGGAGTGTTTGGTGTCGGTTTTTTGCGTGAGTGGATGGACTCAGGCATCAGCCATGAAATTCAAGAAGAAAAAGAGATAATTGCCGATGAAAAAAAGGTCCTTAAAGCTCTCAAAGCAGAACTCAAATCTTTAGAAGAGAAACAGGGTAAAAAACAAGAAGATTATGAGCGTATTGTTGAGCTTTACAAGTTAATTCTCATGGAAGAAGAGACCTTGAAAGCGGCAAAAAAACATTTGAAAAATGCAGAAAAAGTGAAATATGTGAAGCGGGATGCGGTGAAGAAAATTATTGCGGCATGGGTCATTACCGTACCGGCTGCGGCACTGCTTTCGGCATTGATCTTCTTTGTCATTAAAGGGATGTTGACATAAGAAGAGCTCTTATGTCGTAAGGTGCTATTTTAAATAGGCTTTAATAATGCGCTGTTCTTGTAGCGGACGGTCTCCACGGCGTTTGTCGGTAGCAACGGTATTGAGTTTTTGGAGCGTATCCATGCCTTGAACCACTTCACCGAAAATAGTGTGACGGCCGTTAAGCCACGGTGTGGGTGCGGTGGTAATGAAAAACTGACTGCCGTTGGTATGCGGTCCGCGGTTTGCCATGGCTAAAATACCGGGTTTATCAAAGGTGATACCGGGTTTAAACTCGTCGGCAAAATCTTGTTTCCAGATTGACTCACCACCGCGTCCTGTACCGGTAGGGTCACCGCCTTGAATCATGAAATCTTTAATAATACGGTGAAAAATAAGACCGTTATAGTAGCCGTTTTTAACATGGGTTGTAAAGTTTTCTACGGCTTTAGGTGCAATATCGTCAAAAAGTTTAAACTCAATGTTGCCTTGAGTTGTTTCAAAGACAACATGAGGCGTTGTTGCTTTAGACGGTGCTGTTTGAACGGATGGTGCTGCATGTAACCATGACAGTGCCAAGAAGAGAGCCAGAAAGATTTTCATCTGTTTCCTTTATGTGGTGGGATTAAAATGAAGAGATACCGAGTTAATGCAATAGCGCATTCCTGTCGGTGCCGGACCGTCAGGAAAGAGATGTCCCAAATGGGCATCGCAACGATTGCAAAGTACCTCAATACGTATCATACCATGACTTGTATCACGTTTTTCAAAAATAGCATCATCATCGATACTTTCATAAAAACTCGGCCATCCGGTACCCGAGTCAAATTTTGTTTCAGAGCTGAAGAGTGGCAGGTCACAACATTTACATGTATATATTCCTTCCTCTTTGCAGTCGTAATACTGACCGCTAAAAGGAGCTTCCGTTCCATGCTCTCGTGTTACGCTGAATGCTTCAGGAGAGAGCATCTGTTTCCATTCCTGGGTACTTTTAGTTATTTTTTTCAAAATATTTCCTCGCATGTTAAATTGACGGTATTGTTGCTATCATCAGGAAGAACAATATGAATACTCTTATAGCCGCGGTTCAGCGCATGGCAAAAGAGCGGTCTGTTTTCAGGGTGTATTCCTACAATGATGACGTGTTCTTTACAGAGTGATCCCATGATGTTTTGTTCTACGATAATGTGCTGTTCAAAAAGTGTATCAATCATACTTTCTTGCGCATTGAAAGGGATACTCTCTTCTTCTGTATAATCACACATCTGTTCATAAAGTGCTTGGGAAAAAGCTCTGTTTGGTGTTACAATTAAAGCAGTTTCTCCACCCCGTTTTATTTTAAGCATGTTGTTAAAGGCTAAAATAGTCTGCATGTAAATATTACCGGTATAAACCTTGATATTTGTGATATTTTCATAGCTATTTGGATTGCTTAAGTCTCGATGGCATAATACTGCAAGTTCCGGATGAGAACGGTAGCTTTTTGTCAATACATGGCACTCGCCTATAGCATTACCTTGGTGCGTACATAGAAGGTGAAGGGTCTGTTTTTCTTGAAGATGCTGTAAGTAGGTAATAAATCGTGAAGGGAGCAAGTCGGCATCGTCACATATAATAATATCGGCAGCATGTAAAGGTTTGCGTAACATTTTTTCGGTGATAGTAACAGGATAAAGCGGCTTATGGTAGAGCCGTTTGGCATGGTGTGTTAAGAGTTGTTGCGGGGTCATTACATCAATGGTGCTTAAATCAATATCGACCATAGCATGTTCAATAATAGTCAGCATCTTTTGTTTGAGGATATCGCAGGCCGTTAATGAAACAGCAATAATCATAATATGCTGTTTTGGATGTCTTAAAACAGAGCTGAGTACTTTCAGAAGCATTAAAGTACTTTTTCCTGAACCACACGGTCCAACAAGGGTGCTACGAGGTAAAAAATCATCATCAACATACTGCTGTTGCATGCTGTCAGCAAGAGTAACCGTTGTATTGAAACGGTCCGGAGGCAACGTATATTGCATAAAAAGTGTTGTGAGGAGGGTCGTTGTATCGAGTGAAAGCGTGTGCAGTGCAAGAGCCGTTGTAATTTTTTCAATGACCGAATTTGAGGTTTCATCATGAAACAGCGCGCGTGATTCCGGTATGAGGCATTGAAACGAGCGGTCAAGCCTCTTAAATTCAAAAGCACGTAGCTGTTCAAAAAGAACCATAGCAACAGTAGATGTAAGGTCTTGATGTAAAATATAGTGGCACTTTTGCTCTATTAATGCTACAGCATCGTCAACATTAAGGGCTTTAGGCTGTTTCAATGATGCGTGCCATGAGCAGACGCTGGCATCTTTTAATGTATCGGCATGCCATGACAGTATGTCAAATACAAGCAAACCTTTCTGGGGAACGAGTAAGAGCAGCGGTAAGCGAATGAATTTTTTGCGATGGTAGAGATAGGTTTGCTCAAAAAGCAGCATGTCGTTTGCTGCAGCAACGTTTCGCAGTAAGGAAAGAAGAGAAGATGGAGGCGGGTGTTGTGGTAAAGGCGTTTTAAAAAGAGAGAAGGCCATTACAATCCCTTTACAAACCAATTTCTGATAAATTATAACAAAATTATTTTAAAAACTATTGAGAGCGGAAATATTTAAGTTGATTTGGATGTAATGAGAAACAAAGGGTAAGCACCGCTTCAGCGGTACTTATGGATTACGAAACTATTTACCGGCAGCAACGCGATCTTTAAGACCTTTACCTGCCTTAAATTTAGGAACCATTTTATCTTTTGTAGTGTAGGTTTTGTTGGTACCGGGTACTTTACCGCTTTTGCCTTTTTGCAATGCCGAGGCAAAGCTACCGAAGCCTACCAGTGATACGTCTTCTTTGGCGACTAATGCTTCTGTTACTGCGTCTGTGAATGCTTTAATTGCCGTTTCAGCTTCAACTTTCGTTTTGTAATCCCCATTTTTTTGTACTAGTTCTACAAATTGTGCTTTGTTCATGCCTGCCCTTTTGAAATTTATGCTCTGTTATCTGCAATCCGTGGAAAAACGTTAAAGCAGATAATTGCTATGCATACTTTATACTTTCTTAGCTTAAATTTTTCTTCTTTTTATGTTTTTTGTGCGCTATATGGGCAATTTGAAGCAATTTCATGCCTTTTTTCAACTTTTTAAGTCCAAAACGTATCTTAAGTTCTTGGAACGACATTATTTTTTTAACATGCTTGTAAACAGATTTTCGTTTTGCACCACTCCCTTTTTTGGAAATTGTTAAAAAAACTTCTTCCAGCCCCAATCGTTCTTGTTCTGTTAAACTGCTCAATGTGTGATCCCCATTTTATTGATTTTCCGTACAACCCTAATAATATCTTCATCGTCAAGAGCACCGAGCATCTGTATGACGGCACGAGCTGCTTGCGGTTTTGCATTACCAAGTTTCCAGTCCTGGTATGTCCGCATCGAAATATCTAACGAGGCGGCCATCTCTTTTTGAGAGATTTTTTTGCCGTTTCGTTGCGCTTCTACGGCGTTATGAAGAATGTTAAAAAGGTCGCTTAGTTCCATTGATGTAGTATAGGAAAAGCTTCCTTAATATAAACATAAAACCGTATATATTATCTTGTTTATTTCTATAAAAAAGAAATAAACTAAGTATTTTAGATGTTATTCAGAATGTATTATCTATTTATTAGTTGATTTTACGATAATTAATATATATTATATACGAAAAACCGTATATATAAGAGATGTGAATAGGTATATGTTGAAATGAAACGTGCCTGAAAATAGAAGGAAACCGCCCGAAGGCCGGAAGCATAAGCGTGTAGTTTGAAAAAAAAGTTTAAGGATTACAAAGAGGGTTATACGCCGGGGTCAAGAAGATCCGAGTAGTCAAAGCGGTCAAAGTCAAGGTAAAAGGCACCGTTTTGCTGCAAGACACGGCTATCATTGCCGTAGGCAGATGCGAAACGTTTTTTTATGCGCTTTCGTTGGCGGGAGTCAAGTTCCAGAGTTTTAAGATATTTTTTAAGTTCTATAAAGCCTTGATGTTCAATAATCTCTTCTTTGGCTTCTTCAGAGATGTCAACGTCATGAACGGTGTGGTCTTGAGAGAGCATAAGTTTGGTGTTAACAAGATTTAAAATAGTTTTGAGCTGTTCATCTTTAGTGCTGTAGATCTGTTCAATCCGATTGCGCTCACCAATGAGCATCTGCTCTTTGTCATCAATGAGTTTGTCAATTTTTGTTTCAAGTTCTCGAATACGTTGTTTTAAATGTTGGTTTTCACGTTGATACAGCGCAATAATGGTGCCTACCGTTGTCTTTGGTTTTACAGGGGGTGCCGAAGGCGGTTTCTCTTGTTCTGCAACAACGCGCTCTTGAGTCGTTTTCTCTTCTGCATGTTGCGGTACTATAATATAGGTAACGCCTTCTTCCATAATATAGTTGAGTTGCTTTTGACGCAGTTTGGCATATACCATCTCTTTGGATATTTTAAAATGTTCTGAGTACTCATTAACGGTAAAACGCATGATGGCCTCCTTATTCTGATTCTTGTGGCATTTTAGCATATTTATGATACGCATAGATGGCGGCAATATTCTGCTGTTCCGGATAGCGAAGCCGATGTTGCGTCAAAAGCTGGTTGAGTCGATTAACATTAAAACGCCAGAGTCTCTCGTGGTCAAAATCATCATGCTCTTTCATTTTTTCATACAGTTCATTGACACTAAGATCACTGCCGTGTTTCACAATTGTCGTAATCATAATAGTATGCAAGAGGGCATCAACCTCATCGGTACGATCATCGTCTTGCAACGGCTTGTTGGGTAAAAACGCATAGACCTTCCATAGAGAAAAGATTACAGCAATGGCAAATGCTACCATCATTCCGGTTTCGAGTGTCATGACTACACCTTATTAAAAAAGATATTTACATGTAAAAATTATAGCCAAACCTTGGTGTATAATGGTACGCATGAAAGATAGAATATTTACAAAAACCATAGAAAAACAGTTTGAATTTGATGAAGAGGTTGCCGCAGTTTTTGATGATATGCTTGAACGTTCCGTACCTTTTTATGCCGAAGCAATGCGTTTGACACAACAGATTGCAGTAGAGCGATTACAAGAGGGTGCAGTGTTATATGATTTGGGGTGTTCTACAGCAACGTTGTTGCTTAATATTGAACGCATGCTCTCGGTTAATGCGACGCTCATTGGTATTGACAACTCCAAAGCCATGCTTGAACATGCGGCAAAAAAACTGGCCATTTACAACTCCGACATTAGACTCGAAGAGGGCGATGTGTTGCATTATCCCTATCAAAGAGCCGATGTTGTCATTAGTAACTATACCCTACAGTTTATTCGACCGTTGCAACGTGAAAAGCTTGTAAAGACCATTGCCGATACGCTGCACGATGCAGGTCGGTTTATTTTTAGTGAAAAGGTGGTGAGTTCAGACAGCAAACTTAACAAAGAGCTTATCGATATTTACCACGATTTTAAAAAAGAGCAGGGGTACAGCAGCTATGAAATCATGCAAAAACGCGAGGCCTTGGAGAATGTTCTCATTCCCTATACGGCACAAGAGAATTGTGAAATGGTCCGAAACAGCGGTTTTCGCAGTTGTGAGGTGGTCTTTCGGTGGGCTAATTTTGCGACATTTGTAGCACTTAAGTAGTGTTACCAGACATTGTCATGTACGGTTGTATCTGAAGGCGTTGATGTCAAGGGTGTACCATACTCGATGAGGTTTTCATCGCAGACGGTGCGGTAGGTTCCCTGCAGGTCATAATATTCACGACAATCATTATAGTAATTCATGGAAATACCACGCTTGTTGGCACAACCGTAGCAGAGTAACAATAAAAGCGTCAGAAGCAGTAATTTTACCATAATACCATTGTAACTCATCTTGCTTTAAAACTCTCCTTGCTTTTACAAAACGTTGCTACAAAACAGTCGTGCTCACATTTGGGGTTTTTTGCCGTACAGATATAGCGACCAAAGAGTACGAACCCCTGATGCAGTTGATGCAGGTCGGTTTTAAATTTTTTAACCAGTGTCGCTTCGGTTTTGAGTGCGGTATCATCACTGCTTAATCCCAGGCGGTGTGCGACGCGAAACACATGGGTATCGACAGCCATTAAATTGGCTCCGGTGTACTCAATCATGACGACATTGGCCGTTTTTTGTCCGACGCCGGCCAAGGTTATCAGCTCTTTTTCATTCATGGGAATCTCTCCTCCATAGACCTCAACAACCCGCTGCGCCATTGCAATAATGTTTTTGGCTTTGTTGTTAAAAAACGAGCAGGTGTTAATGAGTGCTTTGACATCGTCTACATTGGCAGCAGCAAGGGCAGAGACATCAGGATATGCCCGAAACAGTGCCGGTGTGATAATATTGACACGTTTGTCGGTACATTGGGCAGAGAGGACTACGGCAATAACGAGTTCGTAGGCATTGTTATAGTGCAGTTCGGTGACGGCATTACGGTAGTGTTGTAAAAACAGCTCTTTAATGGCAGAAATTTCTTTTTTGGTTGCTTGTTTCATTGTTTAAGAATAATCCTTTTTTGACGATAGTATGATACAATAACTAAAATAGACTTGACGTTATTGTTCTTATGACGGAAGTTTAATATATTTTGGGAGTATTATTGATGGACCCTCTTTTACATGTAAAACAGACATTTCCAAAACATGCCTCACTGATTGAAGCGTTCGCCTCACTGCATAAAGGTATTATGATTTTGCTGGATAAAGAGGAGCGAGTCATCGGGGGTAATCAGGCACTTTTGGAATTTTTAGGAGTCAACAGTGCCGATGCTCTCAACAATGATATTTTTTGTGGTGACCTTGATGTTATTGATACATCAAAAAAACATTGGGCGCACGACCATCTGAAACAAGACGGCCTGAATATCGGTTTGCAAAACAGCGCTAAAGAAAAGTCCAGTTTCGGAGTGATGATTGATGTTGCCGAGATTGAAGGAGAACGTCTCTATATTTTACTGCTTGAGGATAACTCCAATATTCAAAAGGCTATTCGGGCACACCACTATTTTGAGATCTTTAAACGCAAGTTTTTAACCAGCATTTCTCATGAGTTCCGTACTCCGATGAATGGGATTTTAGGGTTTATCAAACTGCTTGAGAACAGTGTTTTAACGAAAAAGCAACGCCATCAGGTGCTTATGATTGACGAGAGCGCAACCGAGATGATGCGTAAGATCGAAAATCTGCTGGAGATGATGCAACTTGACAGCGGCGCCATTACGCTGAAAGAGACGGTCTATAAGCCGATGACAGGCATGGATGAGTTTTTTTTAAAATTCTATGAAAGTGCACAGAAAAAGAACATTACGCTGTTTTGCCGGGTAGATTCGAACATGCCTCGCTCTATGGTGGGCGATCCGGGCAAGGTTAAACGGGTATTGGAGAGTCTGATTTCCAATGCGATTAAGTTTACCCATGAGGGCGGTCAGATTTTAGTAGAACTCAAGGTCTTGGAGGAAAAAGACGGTTTCATTGAAGTAGAATACAGTGTACTGGACTCAGGTGAGGGCATACCGCACAAGAGATTGGCTCATATTCTGCGACCGTTTGCTTCGGCTCAGGAGAATCAGAAATTGGGTAAAAACGGATTGGGAATCGGATTGAGTGTGAGCCACAAATATTTGGCAATGATGCACTCAAAACTCTCTGTTGCCTCAGAAGTCGGTCAAGGGAGTAAATTCTTTTTCCGATTGACGCATAGAGTCAATGAACCGTCACAGCCGTTGACTTTTGACAATGCACGCATTGCCGTAGCCAGTTTTTCGGCATTAGATCATCAGTATGCCAAGTGTGTGGCGAGTTACCTTGAAGATTTCGGCGTTACCGTAATACAGACTACTTTAATTGACAAAGAAGAGCTCGAAGCCGTCGATGCGCTTTTTATTATTTCTGAAGATCTGAAAGATGAACGTATTGCGTCGGTGCGAAATATATTGGGAGACGATATCAAAATTGTCTCCATCTTAACCAAGCAGCGTAAATCGGTTTCGATTTCGAGTGTTCATAATGTTATTGAAACATTGGAATTTCCGATGCTGCCGAATAAGATCGAAAATGTGCTCAGTCATATCTACCTGAACCAAGCACTTACGCAGAAAAAAGAGCTTGATGACACTCAGCAAAACAGACAGTTTAAAATACTTCTAGCAGAAGACAACCGCATTAACTTAGAGTTGCTTCAGACAATTTTAAGTCTGCAAAACTATGATGTGACGGCAGTTGAACACGGTGAGGCGGCGCTTGAGGCATACATGAAAGAGCCATACGATCTGGTCTTGACCGACATTGACATGCCGGTGATGGACGGGATTGTTGCCACACGTTTGATGCGTGAGGTAGATAAAAAAGAAAACCGTGGCAAAACACCGATGATAGCCCTGACTGCCTATGCGTTAGAAGGTGATCGCGAGCGTATTATGAATGCCGGATTGGATGCCCATATTCCGAAGCCAGTGGACAAACCGTACTTGCTTGAAGTCATTAAACACTTCTTAAACAAACAACAAAAATCGAACATTAAGTAATCTTTTGACTCAAAAAAACAGATTCCTCATTAAGACACCTGTCGTTACAAAGAGTGTTCTTTTTAGTGTTCCTGTGATATTTTCAATTGTTATTGTATTGAAGATGTTTTATGCGTCACACTTTATGAAAGAAGATGCTAAAGCAATTATTTTAGATGAAGCAAAAGCATTGAGTAACTTTATGATGAGCTATCATGGTTACTATATGGATCTTTTTGCCAATGGCAATATTGAGTTGACTCAAGAGACGTTGCCTCTGTTTCCGGCATTTAGTACGTCAAAAATATCGCAACAATTTTCTCAAAACAATCTCCAAAATATTCATGTGTCTGTGGTGACTGATAAGGCTAGAAACAGTAGCAATGCAGCCGATAGTGAAGAGCTGTCGGCAATCAAAGCGTTTAAACGTGACAAAACGCTTAAAGAGTATTATAAATTTATTGACGGCATACCGACGAATTATTACCAACTTGCTATTCCGTTGAAGATTGAGCCGAAATGTTTGATGTGTCACGGTAACCGACAAGATGCTCCCGACTTTGTGCGCAACAATTATGAGAATGCCTATAATTATGAGGTTGGTGATATTCGCGGTATTTTAAGCATTAAAGTACCGGAAGGAAAACTGACCGATAAACTCAATACAACGTTCTGGCTGTTAGTGCTTTATGATACGGCACTGTTAATCGGTCTGTTTGTTTTTATTCAGCTATTGCTGTATAAGTTCAAACAGTATACGTCACGCTTACAAGATCAGGTGAATCAGCAAAATGAGGAGCTGCACAAGAACCTAAGCGAACTCAATAGCTATAAAATAGCAATTGACAACAGTGCTATGGTCTCTAAAAGCGATCCGAAAGGAACCATTACCTACGTTAACGATAAGTTTTGCGACAATATTGGCTACTCACGAGACTATTTAATTGGAAAAAATCACAATATTTTGCGTGATCCCATGTTAGACAGCTCCTATTTTAAACAGATGTGGGACACCATACAGTCTAAAAAAGTATGGAGCAATATTATTTCAGGAAAACGCAAAGACAATTCGGCGTTTTATTATGAAGTGACGATTACACCGATTTTGGATGAATCGGGTGATATTAAAGAGTATATTGCCATACGTTATGATGCCACCGAGGTGACCCTGCAGCGTCAGAAAATTAAAAATATGTACGCCATCGACAGCTTAACGCGTATTCCCAACAGAAACAAGCTTATTATTGACATGCAACTCATAGATGAGCCGCAAATTGCACTGTTTAATATTGACGGGTTTAAAAATGTCAACGATTTTTACGGTATTAAAGCGGGTGATCGACTTCTTATTCAGTTTGCCAATTTTATTAAAACGGAGATTGCCTACAATAAACTGTTTCAGTTTTACCGGCTTCACTCGGATGAATTTGCTATTTTGGGCAATGCGACCTTGCATCTTGATGAGTTTGTTGCCGTGATGCACTCGTACCAGAAGAAAATAGAAAAGCATTATTTTAGCATTTCAATCGAACAGGAGGTCAATATTTCGGTAACCTTGGGCTTTGGCATGCATGAGAACGCCTTGGTAAAAGCCGATATGGCGCTGAAGTTAGCACAAAACAGCAAAAGTGAATATATTGTTTACGATGACTCACTGGAACTTGAGAAACATTATGAAGAGAATATTAAAAAAGCCAATATTATTAAACAGGCAATCGACAACAGGGGTATTGTCTCTTACTATCAACCGATTTTAGATCTTAAAAACGGTGTTATTGAGAAATATGAGACGTTGGTGCGAATGCGTCATAACGGTGAGCTGATCTCTCCGGGAGCGTTTTTACATATTGCCAAGCAGTCACGAAACTATTTTAGGGTTACGGAGATTATGGTCGAAGAGGCATTAAAGCAGCTGTGCCATCATCATGTAACGCTTTCGATTAATATCTCTATTGAAGATATTGCCAACGGAGATATGTGCCACTTTATCATTCAAAAGCTTAGAGAGTCGGACTATGCCGATCGAATTATTTTTGAGATACTGGAGAGTGAAAACATTCAGTCGTATGATCAAATTACATATTTTATCGGTGAAGTGAAAAAGTATGGTGCCAAAATTGCCATTGATGACTTTGGAAGCGGCTACTCCAATTTTTTACATGTACTGGAACTTGAAGCCGATTTCTTAAAGATAGACGGCTCGCTTATCAAGCGTATTCATGAAGACAGACAATCACGTATTTTAGTCGAAGGTATTGTGGATTTTTCAAACCGTTTGGGTATGAAAACGATTGCTGAATTTGTTGAAGATGAAATTATTTTAGAGACGCTCAAAGAGATTGGTGTGGACTTTGCACAGGGCTATTTTGTTGGAAAACCTATGCCAACCATTGTTTAGTGTTGATTAGCTTTCTTAGCATAACATAGCGAGTGTATTTAAAGAAAAGATAGGAAAACAAATGAATTTAACAATTAAGTTGGTGTCTGTTTCACTGTTATTGAGCGCTTTGGCTACGGCAACAACCCTGGCAACCGTCAATGGAAAAAAAATCACTTCCGATGAAGTCAACAAGATCCTTTTAGAGGGAACACAAGGACGTTTTATGTCCCTTCCCAAAGAGAAACAAGATGAGCTGCAAAAACGTGTAGTAGACGGTATTATTACACAAGAACTGGTCTTTGCCGATGCAAAAAAGAACGGTGTTTTAGAGAGTACCGAATATAAAGAAGAGCTTGCAGACATTACCGAGCGTATTGAAAAGCAGCTTGCTGCCAAAGTATGGGAGCAGCAGGAGCTTGCCAAAGTTGAGGTGAGCGACAAAGAGAAACGCGACTACTACAATAAAAACAAGAGTGAATTTGTAGAGAAAGAGAAAGTACATGCGCGTCACATTCTTGTTAAAGAAGAGAGTGAAGCCAAAGCTATTATTAAAGAGCTCAAAGGGCTTAAAGGCGAGAAGCTCAAAGAGAAATTCATTGAGCTTGCACAACAAAAGTCGACAGGTCCGAGTGCGCCTAAGGGCGGTGACCTCGGGTACTTTCCGCAAGGACAGATGGTACCGTCATTTAATGATGCCGTATTTGCCATGAAAAAGGGCACCATCACCACCACGCCGGTCAAAAGTCAGTTTGGCTATCACGTGATCTATTTGGAAGACAAGCAACCGGGGAAAACGCTCTCATTCAGCGAAGTTGAAAACTTTATCGGTCAACGTCTACAGATGGAAAAATTTAAAGAAAAAATGGAAAAAAAGATGGCTGAGATGAAAAAAGCCGCCAAGATTACTTACGCCAAATAGTGTTTCCTCTCCCCTCTGCCGTCGAAACCATTATGTTTCGTGGCAGAACGATCTACGTCAAACGCGACGACCTCATTCATCCCTATCTAAGCGGTAATAAATTTCGAAAACTTTACACGCTTTTGCATACGCCTGCATCACGTTACAAAAAAGTTGTTTCGTACGGGGGAAGTCAGTCCAATGCCATGCTTTCCATTGCCTATGTATGCCAGATGAAAGGATGGGCATTTGAGTACTACACCAAAACACTCACTTCACATGTGACCAATAGTACCGAGGGCAATTTTGCCAAAGCATTGGCACTTGGAATGGATGTGATTGAGTTGCCTCATCAAGTGTATCAACAACAAGTCCGTGAACTCTTTTTTCATGCCGATTCGAGTGTGATAGTGATTCCGCAAGGAGGAGCGTGTACGTTAGCTCGCGAGGGGGTGGTACATTTGGCACATGAAATTATGCAATGGCAAGAAGACGCGTCAATCAATAATTTACATGTAGTGATACCTTCAGGAACAGGGACAACCGCTTTCTATTTGGCTGAAACATTGCCGTACACATGCTATACGACAGCTGTTGCGGGCAGCAGGGAGTATTTGCTCGAGCAGATCGGTTCACTGGGTGCAGTGCCATCAAATTTACATGTAATTTCTACAGAGAACACCTACCATTTTGCCAAGCCTTATCGAGAATTTTTAGCACTGTATGAAGAGCTTAAAAGCGGCGGCATTGAGTTTGATTTGCTCTATGCACCGAAAATGTGGCTGGCATTAAGCGATATGATGGAACAGATAGAAGGAACGATTCTCTATGTCCATAGCGGGGGTGTTCAGGGAAATGGTACAATGCGTCAGCGATATCGTTACAAAGGATGGACAGAATGACTCCTTCGCATGAAAAAAAGATCAAACGGGTACTGCTGTTGCTGCTAATCTCTCCGTTTATTTCCGGATTCTTAACGGCAATGATTGTCTTGATGGAACCCGATCTCATGATGACCATGGGATTGGCGGGAATGGTGGGATTGTGGATGATCAGCTCTATAGCAAGCTATAAAGCAATCAAAGGGTATATTTTTGGTTAATTCTTATTGAGGGCATTAAGATCTTCATAAGCAACCAACACACGTTGCACCAATCCCTCTTGACCGGCACGTAACCATTTCCGCGGATCATAATATTTTTTATTGGGTTGATCGTCCCCTTCAGGATTTCCAATTTGTCCTTGCAGGTATGCTTCATATTTCTCATAATAGCTTTTAACGCCGTTCCATGTTGCCCATTGGGTATCGGTATCAATATTCATTTTGATCACCCCGTAACTGATCGCTTCACGAATCTCTTGAAGCGAGGAGCCTGAACCGCCGTGAAATACAAAATCCACCGGTTTGGCATCGGTATGAAACTTTTGAACAATATACTCTTGAGAGTTGTGTAAAATAGAAGGTGTCAGGGTAACATTTCCGGGTTTATAGACACCGTGAACATTACCAAAGGATGCGGCAATTGTAAAGCGACGGCTCACTTTCGAGAGTTCTTCGTAAGCATAGGCGACCTCTTCAGGCTGCGTATAGAGCAGGGCATTGTCAATATCGGTGTTATCGACACCGTCCTCTTCGCCACCGGTGACGCCCAGCTCTATTTCAAGAGTCATGCCGAGTTTTTCCATACGTTCAAGATACTGTTTACATGTAGCGATATTCTCTTCAATCGGCTCTTCGGAAAGATCGATCATGTGGGAACTGAACAGCGGCGTTCCGTAACTCTGGTAGTGTGCCTCTGATGCTTCCAGCAAGGCATCAATCCACGGAAGCAGTTTCCGTGCCGCATGGTCAGTATGTAAAATTACGGCTACGCCGTACGCTTCTGCCATCATGTGAACATGTTGGGCTCCGGAGATGGCACCGCCGATTGAGGCGAAATCATCTGCATTGCTAAGACCTTTGCCGGCAAAAAAACTTGCCCCTCCGTGTGAAAACTGAATAATCACAGGAGAATTGGCCTCACGCGCCGCTTCAAGAACCCCGTTAATGGAGTCGGAGTTGACTACATTGATGGCAGGCAGGGCAAAACCACCCTCTTTTGCTGCTTTATACACTTTCTGAATATCGTCACCGCTGAGAACACCCGGTTTCACTAAATCTAATATGCCCATTAAAAAATCCTCCAAAGTAATGGCGGATTATAACAATTTTTTGGTATGATAAAGATCAAATGAGGATAAAATTTTGAACATTTTTTGGACAATTGTTTTTTGGTGCAGCGTAGCGCTGTATGCGGCACATCCCAAAACGTTCACGTCACTGGCGAAAAGTTATGAGCATGACCTTCAAACGATTGAAGTTTATAAGAAAAACAGATATTTTAAACCGTATTATTCATTTTTTGACGCATACCAAGAGCAGGTAGAGTCCTGCTTTGCTTTAGGCTTTTTGCTTGATCGTGCCATTGAAAATTCCAACGATACGGCTGCACAAAAATCTGCCTATTTAGGAGCGTTACGGGCATTAGAGAAAGAACAAAACGTATTGCAAACATTGTATGTCGATACCGTTCACGAGGCGATATCGCAGCGTAATATTCCCCTCTTTACGCTCTTGCTGAATCATCCGATGGCACCGTTACAGCAGGAACGTTTACGTCAGGAAGTGTTGCGTTTTTACGCCTTGATTCGTTCCAAGCACCGTATTGCTGCCGCCGAGGCACTGCTGCAGGAGCAACGCCTTGACGCATACAGTCGTCAGGTTGCTACAGAAGAGCAGCAGGCTTATGAGGAGCATCTGCGGGTTTTAACTGCATCTCAGGCCAAAAAAATTCGTCATTCGGGTGTTCGAAACCGACGAAACAGTGTTTTGGTTTCTACAAAAAATGTGGGGAGTGATATTGAGTTTTACGCCCACAACCGTAATGCTTTCGCCGTAACCATGACGCTAACGTTGAAGCAGTTGAAAAACTGTAAAACCAATCGCCGGCTGCCGCTCTACATAGAGCTTGGAGCCCATTCCAACAAGAAAGTACTGCGTCTTAAGCGTATTGATGCCGCAAAGCCGGCTCATTACGAATCCCGTTACGGTTGGGTTATGGGGTTGGCTTCGGCAGAGCATGATGCGAACTATCGCTACCTTTTACCGTTTCAAGCGGGCAAGAAAGTGCGGGTGTCACAGGGGTTTAACGGCAGAACCAGTCATAACGGCTACTCGCGCTATGCTGTAGACTTTGCGGTTCCCGTAGGTACTCCGGTTTATGCTGCACGTGGCGGTGTGGTGGTGGCTGTGAGAGCATCAGGCAGTAAAGGCGCACTCAAACGCGGATACGGTAAGTATGCCAACTATATTGTTATTGAACACAGTGACGGCACATTGGGAAAATATTATCATCTCAAGAAAAGGGGTGTGCGGGTGCGTGTTGGTTCTCAGGTACGTGCCGGTGAGCTTATTGGCTATAGCGGCAATACCGGTTATACCAGCGGACCGCATCTGCATTTTAGTGTGAGCAAGGTGGACCCCAAATACAAACAACGTCCCATCACGCTGCCGTTTCAACTGCAAACGGCGCAAGGCGTTGTGACAACAATCAAACGGGGTGATCGTTTCATGCGCTGATGCGTACGGTAAGCCAGAATACGGTCTCTTTTTGGAGCAGAATGTGAAATTGGTAAAAAGATTCTGTATTGGTTGATATCTGTCAATTTTATTTCTTTGGAAGTGTCCTAATATTACAATGTCAAAAAAATAAGAAGGTTACCTATGGCAGATATTAAATCATTTTTAACGACCGACCATCGTACATGCGATGCATACTTTTCACAGATGGAGAACAGTGCCAATGCGGGATCGCTCGCCGATGCTCTTGCAATGTATACGAAATTTTCCGATGCAATTGAACACCATTTTCAGATGGAAGAGCGCGTCATGTTTCCGGCATTTGAGCAAAAAACGGGTATGACACAAGGACCGACCGAGGTCATGCGTATGGAACATCAGCAGTTGCGTTCACTGCTTAAACAACTTGGTGATGCCATTGACAATGATGATCGCACCAAATTTTTCGGGCTTACCGAAACGCTGATGATTATGATGCAGCAGCACAATATGAAAGAGGAGCAGATGCTCTACACCATGGCGCAACAGCATTTAAGTGCCGATGCCGATCATATTATTGATATGATGGAGTCAATGATTGTCGAGTAGCTCTTCATGAATTTTACGGGTCTTTCACTGGAGCAGGCACCACCGCTTAGCGCTCCGGTACGTTTTTTTGTGACAGCGCTGTTTTTTTTAATGGCTGCCGCGGTGGTCATGATGAGCATGGAGAGTGCAAGCGTAAACACGCGCTACACAACAGAAGCCATTGCACTGACGCATCTTTTTACGTTAGGGGTGTTTGCGTTTATAATGCTTGGCGCGCTTCAGCAGATGTTACCGGTACTTGCCGGCGTGGCACTTCCGCATGCACTGCGTATTGCATCGGTGTCACATATACTGCTGAGTATTGGCGTGACGGCTCTGTTTTTTGGACTCTTTTTTACAATAACATGGTTGTTGGTTGTAGCACTTAGTACCCTTGCTTTAGGATTTATTCTCATTTTTGGCGGGATTATTGGAGCGCTCATTGAGGTAAAACACCTGAATACAACGGTACGGGCCATGGGTATTGCTGTCATTATTGGTGGTGCGGTTGTACTGATGGGGATGCAGCTTCTAGGAACACACATTGCACACAATATGACCCAAGAAAGCTATCTGCTTGCAACCGTTCACAGTGTTTGGGGGATTTTTGGATTTGCAGGTATTTTGGCAGTGGGGGTCTCTTTTCAAATTTTACCGATGTTTTATGTTACCGATGCCTTCTCAAAATATTTTAGTACGTATGCAATCATCGGTATTTGTGCGGCACTTTTGGCATGGCTGCTGCTCAATATGGAAGCTGCTGCATATGCTATGGCGGCACGGTGGAGCATTGCTCTCTTTTTTATGGTTTTTGGATGGAACGTATTGCGTAAATTAAAGGTACGAAAGCGTCAGATCAGCGATGTAACCGTCTGGTATTGGCAACTTAGCGCCTATGCTCTTATGGCGGGGGTTCTTGTTTGGAGTATGGACGTAGTTATTGACTACGAGTTGAGTCTGCTCAGCGCATTGTTGATAGGCGGCGGATTCATACTCTCATTGATGAGCGGCATGCTCTATAAGATTATTCCTTTTCTTGTCTGGTTCCATCTTAATGCCAAAGGCTATATGACGATCCCGACGATGCGCGAGATGATTGCAGAACCTATGGCGGAGATACAGTTTGTGTTGCATGTGTTGACATTATTGCTGTGCATTCCTTTTGCTTTTGGGGTAGACACGTTGCAAGCAGCCGGCGCAATGTTGCTGGGCTCTTCTGCAGTACTGCTGGTAAATCTGTTACGCGCCCTGCACATTTACCGAACGACTCTGCAGAGAGCGCCCGATTTTGATACAAGTATGATGACCTTATGAACCGTTACCACGAAAAGTTTGATTTACATGTAAAAAATACGCCCTATCATGCGCTTGATGATGCCGATCGGGAATTTATCAAAACGCAGAGTTTTCACTACGGCTTTTCGTTTCAGGAAGTACGTGAATTGGTCACCATGAGTATTGATCTCAATATGTGGCAGGAGCAGCCTTTACGCAGTATATGGCAAGACTTTAGCCATAAAAAAAAGGTAATGCAACAGGTAAGAGAGCATTATGAACGCATTAAAACCAGACCGCACCGTTATGATAATGTAGACGGGAGTGTACATCATGCGGAGCAGAAGCTTAATATTGTTTCGGTAGCAAAAGAGCAGTTGGGTTTGGGTATGTGTCCGGTGGCATCGCCCAAAACACGTTGCTGTAATCTTTTGACACTCGATGCGGTGGAGAGCTGTGGGTTTGACTGCTCGTATTGTTCCATTCAATCATTTTACAACCAAAACACCATTGTATTTGACGCCAATTTTGCAGAAAAACTGGAGGCTCTGGAGCTGGATGCGAACCGAACGTACCATATTGGTACGGGACAGGCGTCAGATTCGCTGATGTGGGGCAACAAAGAAGGCGTGCTTGATGCACTGTTTGCCTTTGCCCGGAAACATCCCAATGTTATTTTGGAGTTTAAAACCAAATCGAGTACTATTGCATACCTTCTTGAACATGAGGTGCCTTCTAATATTGTGTGTACATGGTCGCTCAATACACCGACGATTATTACACACGAAGAGCATCGCAGTGCCTCTTTGGATAAGCGCATAGAAAGTGCCCGTGCTGTAGCCGACAAGGGGGTGAAAGTCGGTTTTCATTTTCACCCGATTGTTGTCTATGAAAACTATCTGCAAGAGTACGAAGCAGTGTATAAAAGACTCTTGGAGACCTTTTCACCGCAAGAGGTGGTGTTGGTCTCTTTGGGTACGCTCACCTTTATTAAACCGGTCATGAAGCAGTTGCGTGAGCGCAATTTCAAGAGTAAGATTTTGCAGATGCCTTTTGAAGATGCCAACGGCAAATACTCCTATCCGTCAGCATTGAAACGTGAGATGTTTCGTCATGCGTATGAGAGTTTTTCACCGTGGCACGGATCGGTCTTTTTCTATCTTTGTATGGAAGAGCATTCGTTATGGCGCGAGATATTTGGCTATGAGTATGCTACCAATGTTGATTTTGAGCGCGATATGTTAAGTAAATATGCCGAAAAACTGGGGATGAAATATCTGTTTAATTAAATGGAGTAGAATACCGATGAAATTTACATGTAAAAGAGCCGGCACATGACCAATATTCTCCTAATAGGCTTTATGGGTGTGGGAAAAGGAACGATTTCACGAGAAATAGTCAAACAAAGCGGTGTGATCGCACTAGATACCGATGATATTATTGAGAGTATGGAACACTGTAAAATCAAAAAGATTTTTGAGGAGAAAGGCGAAGCCTATTTCAGAGATTTGGAGCGTCGTGTGGCCATATGGCTCTCTCACAGTGTCCGCGATACACTGATTGCGACAGGCGGAGGGTTTTACAAGGTTCCAAATTTAAATCTTATTGGAACGGTTGTGTATTTGTACTCCGATTTTGATGCACTCTATGAGCGTATTTTGAACCATCCCAACGCCAAAAGTAAATTGAAAAAACGACCGCTCTTTAACGATGTGGACAAGGCGAAAGCACTTTTTGACATGCGTGCTCCTGAGTATGAGCGCGTAGCCGATATTGTCGTAGATGTACGGCATAAAGATGCTCAAAAAATTGCAAAAGAAATTATAAAAAAGGCGATGAAATGATGATGAAACTAGCAGTGAGTGTAGTACTTTTAGGTACGTTCCTCATGGCACAAACACCGATAGAACAACATACGACAGTGACCAAGCAATCAACAGGTATTCATTGGAAAAAAAGCTATAAAGAGGCACTCCAAAGCGCACAGAACGAAGATAAGCCTTTTATGTTTATTATTTCACGACATTCGTGTCGCTACTGTGTGCAACTTGAAAAGACAGCACTCAGCGACGCTGAGGTGATTGCAACACTCAATGAGAAATTTATTGCCAATACGGCCTATACCGACGATAACGACTACTTTCCTCAAGAGCTGTGGAATGGCGGTACACCAATGATCTGGTTCCTTCTTCCGAGCGGCAAGCCAATGTTTCAACCCATTCCCGGCGCTATTCCAACCAAAGATTTTAAAGAGGCACTGGCGATTGTATTGAAAGAGTACGAATCTCAAAAAAACCAAACAATGTCAAAAAAATAAGTAAAAAAACAATGCGCAATGGGTATTGTTCTTTTTAAGTTGTGCATTGTAGATTCTAAATGTTCGGTACAGTAGCGCCTCTATCTCATTGTTACCCATGTCTTTTGGATGTTTTTATCTCTTAAAATATCAAGTAACTTTTTCTCTTTTTACAATCTAACTCTTTGTATGTATATTTATCACAAAATTGTATGGCTGTATAGCTTAACTATATACTTACATAAAAAAATCCATTAAGTATGATTTTTTAGTATAAAATATTATTTTTTAAAACTTTCTATGATATAATTCATGGGATGAATAAATAGTTAGCTGTAAGAAGAAATATGAAGCTCTCAGAACGTACAATTAGTGCTATAGGAAAAATCATTACCGGTGATGAGAAGATTTCGCCATATCGAAGTGGCTCTCAGTTGGTGCGTCTTTTCAATGATTACGGTGCAAACGATGTGCATGGCCAGGGTTTTCCCTCGCGTTGGCAATATGCGGAAGATAAAATACGCTCGTTAAATGGAACAGGAAGTATTGGTGCTTTGCTGCGCCAAGTTCTCGATCCTAGAGAATTCATGGATACTGAGTTTAATATAAACGAGGCGGTAAAGTATGTTAACGCGAGGCTAAAATACGACGGATATGAAATTGTTATTGATAACGATCTAGCTAAAGTCCGCGACCTTTCCGGAGTTGCAGTTGATTGTCAACATCCTTTCCAGGGCTCAAAACAGGAAGGTCACCTTTTTATAGAAGAGCAAATTAAAAAGGCCGAAACAAAGATTAAAGAGGGTGATTATGATGGTGCAATTACAAATGCACGAACACTGCTTGAAGCCGTATTAAAAGAGCTTGAGGTTACACTGGATACTGACTCATCGGAGTACGATGGTGATCTCCCTAAGCTTTATAAACGAGTACAAAAGCTCCTTAACTTGGAACCAGGACGTCCTGATATAGAAGGCCCGCTCAAGCAAGTACTGTCAGGGTTAATAAGTATTGTTGGCGGTATAGCAGGCCTGAGTAATCGTATGGGGGATAGGCATGTTAGGTCATATAACCCAGCTAAACATCATGCTGTGTTAGTAGTAAATGCAGCAAAAACAATGGTAAATTTTCTTTTTGAAACTCACCAGTATCAAAAAGACAAAATCAGCTAACAAGGCGCTTGTTCGGACGCAAACCTCCCGCAGGCCGCTATGTGTATAAAAGGAATATAAATGAATAGGGCTTATTACTCCAACACGATAAAAGTTTTTCTAAATGATCCAGAATCAAGCATTTTGGGTGAATTAACAATGAACCACTCAAATAGGTCTCTTGAAGATTTACAAATAAATGCTTGGCGAAAACAAATTCAGATATTAAAAAAACAATTACAGAACATTGAAGGAAAAATATATTTTGAATTTGCTATCCCAAGAATGGGTAAAAGAGTTGATAATATTATTATAGTCAACGATGTAGCCTTTATTGTTGAATTTAAGGTTGGAGATGGTGGCTATGAAAAACACGCGATAGAACAAGTTATAGATTATACTATTGATTTACAAAACTTCCACGAAGGTAGTCATCAAATCAAACTTATTCCTGTTTTAGTTGCTACTAATGCAAAAGAATTTAACGAGCCTATCGAAAATATTCTGGCCTATAATAGTTCAGCAAAAGCGAACCAAGCCAACTTAAAGAATATCATTAATCAATTCGTAAACTCTTCAGAACAAGCAATTGATGTAGATTATTGGGAAACCTCTATATATAAGCCTACGCCAACAATTGTAGAAGCTGCTCAAGCTTTATATAAAGGTCATAATGTAAAAGAAATTACAAGGTCAGATGCAGGAACAATTAATCTATCAAAAACAGCAGATTGTATAAATTCTATCATAGAAAATTCAAAAAGAAATAATCGGAAATCAATTTGTTTTGTTACGGGTGTGCCTGGTGCAGGAAAAACTCTTGCGGGATTGAATATTGCTGTTGAGCGGATGAAAACAGATGAAGATGAACACGCAGTATTTCTATCTGGAAATGGACCATTAGTTGATGTTTTAAGAGAAGCACTAACAAGAGATGAAGTTACTACTGCCAAAGAATCAGGTGAAAAATTAACTAAAAAAGAAGCGGCAATAAAAGCTAACGCATTCATTCAGAATATTCACCATTTTAGAGATGATAATTTATTATCTGAAAAAGCACCTATTGAAAAAGTTGCTGTTTTTGATGAAGCTCAAAGAGCTTGGACTAAACATCAAGTAAGTTCATTCATGAAGAGAAAAAAAGGTGTGGAAGATTTTGATATGTCAGAACCAGAATTTCTTATTGATGTAATGAATAGACATTCTGATTGGTGTACAATTGTCTGTTTGATAGGTGGTGGTCAGGAAATAAATACAGGAGAAGCTGGTCTAGAAGAATGGATAAGTTCCTTGCGAAAACATTTTGAAAATTGGGAAATTCATTATTCAAATTTAATTTTAGAAAGTGATAACTATTTAAAATCAGACGATACGAAAAATTGGTTAACAATAAATGGAATAAGTGAAAATGAATTACACCTTGCTGTCTCAGTTAGGTCTTTTAGGTCAGAAAAATTATCAAAGTTTATTCATGAGTTATTAAATATAGAAAAAAATAATGCAAATGATATTTATCAGATTTTAAAAAAGGATTATCCAATAGTTTTAACAAGAAATCTTGAAATTGCTAAAAAATGGTTACGAGAGCAAGCAAAAGGAAGTGAGAGAATAGGACTAATTAGTTCATCAGGTGCAAGACGTTTAAGACCTTTTGGTATAGATGTGAAAAATGAAATTTCGGCACCTAATTGGTTTTTAAATGACAAAATGGACATTCGTTCTTCATATTTTTTAGAAGAAGTAGCAACAGAATTTGATATTCAAGGACTTGAAATTGATTGGGCTTGTGTTGCCTGGGGTGCAAATTTTTATCTGAATGGTGGAGATTGGAAATATCAAAATTTCAAAGGAGCTAAATGGCAGAATATTAATCAAGAAATTGACAAAGAATATCTTAAAAACACATACAGAGTCCTTTTGACAAGAGCAAGGCAAGGAATGGTTATTTTCATACCCAAAGGCAGTAATATTGACCATACCAGACCAAGTAATTATTATGATGATACTTATAATTATTTAAAAGAAATAGGGATTAATGAGATATATGACACATAACAAATCGTTGCACCTGACATTTTTCCGCTGCGCTCCAAAATTCAGGTGAACTTAAGCGTTAGTCGACATCAAAAATAGGAAAAAAATATGATAGATATGTCTTGGCATGACGCCATTATAAAAGTATTAAAAGAATCAGACAGTGCAATGCGCTATACAGACATTGCAGAAAAGGTTGTAGAAGATAAACTTAGAGAGTCGGTTGGTGCAACACCAGCCGCAACTGTAAATGCATATATTACATCTTCAATTAAAAAAGATGGTACTAATTCACCTTTTATAAAAGTTGCTAAAGGTGAATATTTTTTAAGAGAAAAAATCGATATTCCAGAAGTTCTTGTTGATGACAAAACCTTAATCGATGAAGATACTGAAGAACAAACACACAATTCAATCATTCAGGCTTTTGGAATGTTTTGGCAAAGAGATATGATAAATTGGACGCGAAGTCCAAATTTATTAGGAAAACAACAAATTGGTGCCGACTCTGTAAATTTTTCAGATCAACTTGGCGTATATCTACTTTATGATGGACGAGATGTGATTTATGTTGGACGCTCTGTCGAGCGTCCTCTTGGGCTTCGTTTATTTGAACACACTCAAGATAGACTAAAAGGAAGATGGGATAGATTTTCTTGGTTTGGACTACATCAAGTAACAGAAGATGGTAATCTACAAAAAATAGACATAGCTCCAACAGCTGATATAATTATCAGTACTCTCGAAGCCTTATTAATTGAAGGACTTGAACCTCCACAAAATAGAAAAAGAGGTGATGACTTTAATGCAATAGAATATCTCCAATCTGAAGACCCTGAAATTGAAAAACAAAGAATGAGAATCTTACTAGCTGATATGCAAACAAAGTTAGCTAACTAAAAACGACTAACGGCCTGCTGGCGTAAACCTCCCGCAGGCCGTTATGTGCAATCCAAACATATTGACATTGTGAATAAAATTGAATATAATAATAAATATAAATATTCTAAGGGGTTGTTATGAAAACTGTAACAATTAGAGTAGATGATTCAATTTACAATATGATTAAACTTGCTGCAGAAGGTCAAAAGAGAAACCTTTCAAACTTTATTGAGTTTGCGACAATGCAGTATTT
>Ga0256840_1000157_pt1 | contig 62615 bp, 72 predicted proteins | sample 355202metaG_FD_185969 | JGI IMG/M metagenome (GOLD analysis project Ga0256840, IMG submission 185969) | Hydrothermal vent microbial communities from Mid Atlantic Ridge, Atlantic Ocean - 355-202 | ecosystem: Environmental > Aquatic > Marine > Hydrothermal vents | place: Atlantic Ocean: Mid...
TGAAAGTCAGAACTCCATTTGACGCAGTTGAGAGTTGGTTTCAAACGAAACCTGAAATATTTAAGATTTTACCAAGTGTGTTTCAAGAGATTACTTTTGCAATGGTAGAACGTGGTGAAACTTGACATTTACTTTCTTTTAAAAAACTTGTTCTATTCCACTCTTCAATGATTTTATCTTTACTTTGAGAAACATGGTCTTTCACATAGAATATCTTTCCACTTTCAGGAATGGTTTCCAATAAGATATTGCATCCTGTCCAGCCAGCTCTTCGTGCTGTTAATGATAATGGTTTACGTTTTTCAATAATTTCTGGTACAAAAAAATGCTTAGGTATAACAACAAAATTTTGAATATCGTAGGTATTTTTATCATAATTTAAAAAGAAAAAATTTGGATTATTATTACTTTGAAGTCGTGCAATCATTATGGCATAAGCACCATCTACAATTTTTTTACCCATTGAACCATTTTTACTTTTTAGCTCATAATCCTCATGACATTGGGAACAATAAAAATCAGTAACAGGTTTATTATTTTCATACTCTTTGACACCTAGTCCGCATGAAGGACAAAAAATATATTTGTGTACCCAATCCTCTGTTAAAACTCTTATTTTTTGTGAATTACTATTGTAATTTTCTGCCAAAGAAGAGTGTAAATTTAAATACATTGTTACTAAATATTTAGATATACTTTTTGGCTATCTAGCTTACCTTGAGCATAAAGCTCAAAAAACAAAGCCCCACCACCAACAAAAGGCTCAAAATAGTTATTAAATTGTTTAGGAAGCAGTGGGATAATTTGAGAGAGCAAACCACGCTTACCACCTACCCACTTAATAAAAGGTTGAGCTTTGTTCAAATCAATATTTTCGATTTTCTTAGTCATACAATCCCTTTATTTTTTAAAACTATATCCCAAATCATAGCTAGATGCTAAAAATCTGTCAAATTGACATATTTTACGCTTTCGCCTCACATTTGATACGAAAAATAAAAATATTCGTATCATTTTTGAGACCATTACTTCTCAATCCTCATCATAGCTATCTCACCATGTACGACATCAAGCTTGCCAAGTGCAGTAATGGCATCTTGCATCTTACTCTCTTTACATCTGTGTGTCGTGAAGAGAAGTTTTGCTTTGTCTTCACTCGTAGATGGTTTTTGTAGCATGGCTTCTATGGAGATGTCGTACTCTCCAAGGGTAGAGGTGATAGATGCGAGTACACCACTTTGGTCTGCGACTTCAAGTCTAAGGTAGTACTGTGTGACTATCTCTTCTTTAGGAAGAAGTTTCAGTCCAGACTCTAAGCCTTTTTTGTAGCCTAGCATCGGCCCTTGATTTCCACGTACGATGTCTATAATGTCTGAGATAACAGCTGACGCTGTGGCATCTCCACCCGCTCCAGGGCCATAGTACATCGTCTCTCCTACTCGGTCACCTATAACAGTAACTGCGTTCATGACGCCGTCTACTTTGGCTATCATGCTATCTGCTGGTATCATAGTGGCATGCACTCTTAGCTCTACGCCATTACCTACTTTTTTGGCTATACCTAAAGACTTTATCTCATACCCAAACTCTTTTGCGAAGTCTACATCTGTGCTTGTGATGTTTTCTATACCTTCTATGAGAATATCTTCTGGTTTTGCATCTATGCCGTAGGCAATAGAAGCTAAGATTAGTAACTTATGAGAAGCATCAAACCCACCTACATCAAATGTAGGGTCTGCTTCTGCGTAGCCTAGCTCTTGTGACTCTTTGAGAATCTCTTCATACTTTGCCCCATGGTTTATCATGTTTGTAAGCATATAGTTACATGTACCGTTCATGATGCCTTGTATGCTGTCTATGTGGTTTGCTGAAAGCCCATTACGCAACGCCCCGATGATAGGTATACCACCTGCTGTACTGGCTTCATACATAAGTGGTGTCTCGCCAGCTATCTCTTGGAGTTCATAACGATGGTACGCTAGTAGTGCTTTGTTTGCAGTGACAACAGCTTTGCCGTTTTCCAGTGCTTTTTTGACTAATGCATAAGGTTCTTCAACTCCACCCATGAGTTCTACTACGATGTCTATCTCTGGGTCATCTACTATGTCAAGTGGGTTGTCAGAAAGTATGATACTTACGCCTCTGTCTTTGGCAAGGTTCTTTACCACACCGGACTTTACTACTATCTTTTTACCTGCACGTGCTTCTATGATGTCTGCATTTTCTACAAGTATCTTTGCTACACTTGTCCCTACTGTACCTACACCCAATATACCTATTTTTACCATTATTGCTTTGCCTCTAAATCTTTCAAGAATTTCTTCACATTTCTTGCAGCTTGGCGAATACGATTTTCATTTTCTATGAGTGCTATACGTACATACTCATCACCATACTTACCAAACCCTATACCAGGACTGACTGCTACACCAGCTTGAATGAGTAACTGTTTTGCAAACTCCAAAGACCCCATGTCACGTGCAACTTCAGGGATCTTTGCCCAGATAAACATAGAAGCATTTGGTTTTGCCAATGGCCACCCTGCATTACCAAATGCATCTATCATCACATCTCGTCTTTTTTGATATCGTGGGATGATTTGCTCATCGGGGATATATCCATGTTCATCAAGTGCTACTGTTGCTGCGACCTGTATAGGGGTAAACATACCATAATCAAGCCAAGACTTGATGCTTTGAAGTGCACCGATGAGTTTTTTGTTGCCCACAATGAACCCTACTCTCCATCCTGCCATGTTGTACGACTTAGAAAGTGTATAAGACTCAACTGCCACATCTTTAGCACCCTCTACACTCATGATAGAAGGTGTTTTATAACCATCAAAAGTGATATCTGCATACGCAATGTCAGAGATAATATAAAAACGTTTCTCTCTTGCAAGTGCTACAAGTCTCTCATAAAACTGAGGTGTCACTGTCGCAGTACTAGGATTATGTGGAAAGTTGACTACTAAAAACTTGGCTTTAGGTATAGAGTTATCTAAATGCTCTTCTACATCGGCTAAAAACTTATCTTCATTCACTTCAAATGTTTCTTCATCAAAAATAAGTTTCATTTTTTCAACATTTGCACCTGCAAGTATAAATGCTTGAGAGTGTATAGGGTATGTTGGATCAGGAACAATTGCTACATCCCCTGGATTAGAAATTGCTTGTACCAAATGCACATACCCTTCTTTACTTCCCATGGTTGCCACTATCTCTGTATCAGGGTCAAGATTAGCGTTATACTTACGTTTATACCATCTGCTCATAGCCAAACGTAATTTATAAATACCCTTAGAAGCAGAGTAACCATGTGTTTTTGGCTTTTGTGCTGTCTCACACAATTTATCTATGATAGGCTGAGGCGTAGGTGCATCAGGATTACCCATAGAAAAATCTATGATATCCTCACCATTACGACGTGCTGTCATTTTTAAATCATTAATCTCAGCAAATAAATATTTTGGTAAACGGTTTATCTTATCAAATTGTATTTCGTCAAACATTATTTTCCCTCTTTTTCTTTACTGTATAGTAACATTTTATTCTCTTAGTCCTTTTTTATTGATAGCTTTTTCTTTATCTTGCGCAAAAGGAATAAATGTACTAAATATTTTTTCATCATATTTAGAAATTAAATACCATGATGCATACGCTAGTAGCCCAAATACAATCAACCAAACCCATTTTGAACTTCCTCTTGTCTCTTCTATGTTCTCTTCAGACACAGGTACTGTAAAAACAATAAGTTCCTCATCATTTCTATGTTTTTCATAATATACTAAAGCTTTTTCTCTTAACGTGTTTAAATCTACTTGATAATCACGCTCCAAAATTGAAATAAACCCTAACGCTTTTGCTTTAATTAAACCTGTAAAATCTTCATCTATAAGCATTTCTAGGTTTTTTTTTGAAATATTAGTTTTTTGGCTTATTTTATTGATATCTTTTTCCTCTAAAATATCATTTAACTGCATATCCCATCCTGTGTATTAAAATCGCAGCTGCTGCACTTACATTAAGTGAATCAAATGTATGTTTCATTTCTATTGAGACCATTTGATGTAACTTTCCTAATACTTTTCCAGACAAACCCTTGCCTTCACTTCCAAGTACCAACACACGTTTGAGAGCAAACTTTATGGTCTGTATATTTTCACCTTCCATAGAAGCTCCATAAATACTAAAACCAAGTTGTCTTAACTCGTTAAAATTATCTAATATATTGGATGTTATCATCAAAGGCATATCAAGCAAAGCCCCTGAACTACTTCTAGCAATAGCTGCCATGTTGAGCTGTTTAACTCCCGATACAATAATAGCATCTACACCCAAAGCATAAGCCGAACGTACCACAGCCCCTATATTTCCAACATCTGTAAGCCCATCAAGGACTACTATAAAGTTACTTTTCTTTATCTGAGAGAAAGAAGCTTCTTCAAACTCTTCCATCTCAACCAGTAAGCCTTGGTGGTTTCCACCTTTGGACATAGACTGTGCCCATTTCTCTTCTAAAAACTTTATTTTGTCATGATACTTATGAAAAATATCTTTGGGCAATGCCCCTTTAGAGTTTTTACCTTTTTGAGCTACATAGACCGTTTTTACGTTCTCTTCGTGATGTTCTAAAGCATGTAAACACACTTGTTTTCCATATATAATCATAAGAATGATTTTATCTAATTTTTACTTTTAAGGTGGTAATGCACTATTTTATAAGTTCGTTATACCATTCTTTCACAGACTTATCACTTAGAACACTAAGAAGTTTTGCTTTAATTTTAGGAGGCATGTCGAGCTGTAGTGCTTCGGTAAAACTAAGACTTTTTTCTTCCTCTTCTTTTGCTTTTATGACCACTACCCATTCACCTCGTATTGTAATATTTTTAAATATTACTTCGAGTTCTTTGGCTGTACCTCGGTAATATCTTTGGTATTTTTTACTTATCTCTTTTGCTAAAAACAATTCTCTATTCTCATCAAGCAAGAGCACTTCTTCTAGAAGCTTTTCTAAACGGTGTGGTGACTCATAAAGTACTGTATTATACCCATTACCCATGGCTTCCCCTAAAGCCCTACTTCGCTCTTTTCCTTTATGTGGTAAAAACGCGTAAAACAAAAACTTCCCCTCTTCAAAACCTGACGCTGCGTATGCCGTTGTCACTGCTGATGCCCCAGGAAGAACATCATAGGTTATGTCATGCTTTTGTGCATAATCTACAAGAAGTTGTCCGGGGTCAGAGATAACTGGCATTCCTGCATCAGAAACATACACTACTTCTTTTTCTTTTAGCATTGCACCAAATTCATCTAGTCTATCTTGACCATTGTGTTCGTTAAATGAGTAAAAATCTGCTGTAGGGTTTGTCATCTCAAAACGCTCTTCTAGTAACTTCAAAAGCTTTTTAGTTTGACGGGTGTCTTCACATAAAAACAGTGTAGCCTTTTCAAAAATACGTATAGCACGAATAGTAATGTCTTGAGGATTTCCAATAGGAGTGGGAACGAAAGTAATCATAAAAAATGCCTTTAGGCAATAAGAGAATAACTTGGAGACAAACGTCTCCAAACAGTAGTCGAATACTTATCCGAGTTTATATTTGCTTTTAAATTTCTCAACTCTACCAGCAGCATCAAGAATTTTCTCAGAACCTGTAAAGAATGGGTGACATTCATTACAAATATCTACTGACATTTCAGCCTTGTTTGTTCTTATTTCAAACTTATTTCCACAAGCACACGCTACTTTACACTCTACGTAATCTGGGTGTATATCTTTTCTCATAATATATCCTTAAAAGTTAATTGTGTGACAGATAACTAATCTGTTCTAGTCTTTGACTCTTCTTTTTCATTAATTATATAAAAAAGGGTATTGCAACGCTCTTTGACGAGACAATTAAGAGTGATATTCTAGCGAAATAAATTTAAATAAATATTAGAGTAGTATCTTAGCAGCCACAGCACATACAGCACTTTCACTTTTCAGTACCAAAGGTGTATCAAATCCTATGATATTTTCAGCCTTAAAAAGTGCCACTTCATCTTCAGTAAAACCACCTTCACAACCTATAATAATAGTATTTATATCATTTTTTGAAATAAAATTATTTTTAGAAAAATTTAGCATATTAGCATCTGGATATTCTTTTAAAAATATTTCTAAACTCTCACTTGTATTTAAATCCATCATTTTACTACGTCCAGATTGCTGAGAAGAGTTTAAAAGTATTTTTTTCAAACGCTTAAAGTCTAGTTTAAATGATGTTTGAGAGCGTTTACAGTAAATAAAAGTAATTTTTTCGACACCTATTTCGTTAAGACTAGGGAGTACTTTTTCGATACTTTTAGGGTCGATAACACACCAACCTATATGTAAAGGTTGCTTTGCTCCTATCTCTAAATATTTGCTCTCTTGCAATACCAAAAGAACAGAACGTTTATCTATAGATGTAATAAGATAGCGATGAAGTAAACCGTCTTCTAAATTACGCAGAAACAAAGTATCATCTACTTTATGTCTGCGTACTTTAAAGATATAACGGTGTTCATCCCCCTCTAAGGATAGTTGAGAGATACCTGCATGTTTTTGATAAAGATACAACATATCCTTAAAGTGCTACTACACCTTTGGCTTTAAGCACCATAAGTACAACCATAATAGCTACCAATAAAATTTGGATAACCGATATTTTAATAAATGCAAACTTTAGGACTTTATGCGTCTCTGTATTTTGAAGGTTTGCAAGTTTTATAGCTTTATATTTTTTAATTTCAATAATCATCATCATACCCCACACAGCTATCATAACAATAGTTGTAGTACTCCAGCCTAAATCACCAGCAAAAACTGCGACAACTCCTGTGAAAGCTATCATTGTAATAATAGCTTGAAATATCATCGTATATATAAAAGAACTCTTCCTAAAAGTAGTTGAATTATTTCCTGTCAGAAAAGGAATAAGTAAGCCTCCTACCAAAAATCCTAGGAATACCTTTACTAAAATACTATGTGTTGCCAATATCAACCCTATATCCATCTACAAACTCCTTTTTTCCTATAATCAATCTTATTTGTAAGCAGATTATATCCTAATTTAATACAAGAAAAGATATTAAGAAAATTGTGGTCTTTAAAAAGAAGATAAATATTTTTTAAGAATAGAAGAGCATATTCTCCCCCCCTAAAAGGGGGGAAAAGACAAGTAGAAACTACATCGCAGATATATATTCTGCAACTGCCTTAATATCATCTTCACTCATTGATGCTACCTGACCTTTCATCAATGTACCCATACCCGCAACATTTCTAGTGCCTGCTTTGTATTCATTCATGCTTTTTATAAGCGTCTCTGTAGATTGCCCTGCGATGACTGCTGATTTTCCAAGTGCTTGTGTTTTACCATCTACTCCATGACACCCTGCACATTTTGCGTAGGCTGTTTTTCCTGTTTCATTGCCTGCAGTAGACACAGCTGCTTTTGTAACTGTATCTGTTACATCTGAAACATTTTCAACTGCTGCATCTTTCATCTCTACAGCTTTGCCTGCTGCACTAGATGCTGCATCTTTTGTAGCTTCAACCGCATTTGTTGCCTTCTCTTTTACCACATCTGTTACTTCCGATGCTTTTTCAACTGCTGCATCTTTCATATCTCCAGCTTTATCTGCAACATTTGATGCTGCATCCTTCACTGAAGATGTCACAGAAGAAGTGGCATCCGATATTTCATTTTTTGTTTTTTCATCACATGCTGTAAATAATACAGTTGCTGCTACTAACGATAATAGTATTGTTTTTTTCATTTTTCATTTCCTTATGTTTTAATAAATGACATTATACACTATTATTTGTGAGTTTATCGTGAAGTTCTATACACTTTTAGGATTTTTTATTATTACTTTATTTAGAAGTTTATTCCACAGTTCTATATCTGACCATTCACTTTGTACTTGTTTAGAAAATATAATATCTTCTAAAGCTATCTTACCCATTAATTCAGAGTCTGCATCTTCCTTAAATCCTTGAGCATACCCTGTCTCTGTCTCATGCACGATAATACTATGTAGTTTTACTTCTCTCTCACCATTTTGCATATCGGTACACTCCAATACACGTTCAACCATAAGATAAATAACACGAGAAAACTGCTCTGCACTTGGACTAACTGGAAGTTCTACCCATCTGTTAGAGTATTTTTTCATAGCCTCTATGTAGCTAGCCTCATCTTTAGACCATAAAGTAATACCATGATCAAACGAGTCTATAAGTTCTTTAATGTAACGTTTTGTAAGCCCAAAGTCATATACCATTTGACCGTTATCCAAATAGTTAGATTCCAAAAGTACTTCTATTTTATAAGAGTGTCCATGTATGTTCTCAGAACATCTCTGTGTCGTACAGTCACGCACTATATGTGCATTTTCAAATTTAAAAAGTTTTCGTATTAACATAATATCTATCCTAATTAAGAGGGTATTAGTCTGATTTTAACACAGCTTACTTAAGATATGGGAAACATAGGATAGGAGTTCAAGGGAAGGTGTGCGTAAGCAAGATAATATATCTTACTTACGAATACTGGTTTTAATGTGTACTATTTTTTTTCTTTGCTTCATAATTAGCACGTGCTTCTTTTTCAAGTTTCATTAGAGCATTTTTTTGCTCATCTGTCTGAATTGTTGTAGGTTCAAATGGTGGATGATTTTTGTTTTCTCTTTCTATACAAGCTGTAAGCAGTAGTGAAACTGCAAGCAATGTGAGTAGTGTAATATTTTTCATAATTTTCCTTAATAAATTAAATTTATATATGATTATATGATTTCTAAACTTTTTTAAAGATTTTTATATCTATTATTGAAAGAGAAATTTTAACAAAGTTTACTATCTACTCATTCACAAATAAATAAAATCTCACTAAAGTTCATTCTTTCCCATAGCTAGAAGGCACTATTTTCATTTTCTACTTTTAATAAGTCTTTTTCCACTCTTTTAAATGCATCCTCAACATCATCTATATCTACATTGTTATAAAGGTCTATATAATAACTATACACGATGTTAAATCCTCTTCTTAGTTCCAACTTCAAAAAACTTTTAGGGAACTGTGACACACTTTTTCCATTAGAGTTATACGGACTATTACATACAATATCTTTTTTGTATTTCACCGTCAACTTTAAATCACAATCCTTATCAAAGGTATACAGTGTATGAAGTTTGTCAATAAACGATTTTTCAATCGCCAATTCATTAAGTGACATACACATAATAGGTGTAGATAAGTTCGCATCTTTTTTGATAAGAGGTTCACTTTTCTTACTACAACCTATCATCATAAGTAACACAATCAAGAAAATAGTTTTCATCCTTTAGTGCTTATGAGGATGTTTCTTCTCATGCTGTGCAAGTATCTCTCCTATATTTGTATCATCTATAGGTGTTAATTGGTTGGCATGCAATTTTTCTAATACATCGTTAAGAAGAATACGTTCATGCCCCGCATGATATAAGCTTATATTCCCTAAAGATTTTAACATCTCGTATGGAGTTGTACCCATCTCTTGAAAAATAACCGTATCCACGCCTTCTCTTATAAACCATTCAACTACCGCTTTACCTCCATGCATCTCATTAGGGACTATATTTACCTTTTTATCTTCAATAAATGCTATCCATTTGGCTTTTCCAAAAAGTGGTGCAAGCGCAGTGTTCTCTTTATTCATCTTTACAGGTATTGCTATTTTCATGTTTTTTCCTTTATTTTGAACATATAACACAAATATATCATTTTTTCGGTCATATGTCAATTATTTTTAAGCCAATATACTTATAATTCTAACTTAACAAAATTATACCAAGGAATTATACTATGAAAAAAACGCTACTCTCTACACTTACTTTTACACTTTTATCTGTCTCTGCTCATGCATATGACGACACAAGGGCAAAAGAACTAAACACATTCTATTCGCACATGACACAAAAAGCATGTGCAGATTCCAAACTTTTTGTCGAAGCTGATGAAGTGATGAAACTTTTAAGAAGCAAAAAAGAGATGACACTTTTAGATGTGCGTACAGATGGTGAAGCATCAGTAATAGCTCTTAGTGGAGACAATGCACTGCATATGCCTATCTCTGAACTTTTCAAAAAAGTGAACCTAGACAAACTACCTACAGATAGACCTATCATGATAGTATGTCATTCCGGCACACGTGCGACACTAGCAGCTATTGGTCTAAAAAGAATTGGATTTGAAAAAGTACATGTAGTAAAAGGTGGACTTGTTGCCTTAGCAGATGCAAATAATCCGAAAAATGCACCTATAAAATGACGATTTACATCAAAGTAAATAAATCTTTTTCAAAAAAAGATTTCTTACTTTGGGTATAGACCCCTTTAGAAAGCAAAGCACCTTTAAGCCCTACCCCAATACTCGTAGCCACAAAAAAGTTTACCTGTTGCTCATTACATAATGTAGGGAGTACTTGAGCTGGTCTTTTACTCTCTACAAACACAGGGTTTTCTAGTACTTCTTTGTCCACTATGTCATTTTGATGGATACGATAAAGCATTAAAAAAGGTGCATCTGCTTTTCCAAGTTCCAACACTTGCTCTTTCATACTTGGAAGCATCACAACATATTCATCTTTGTCATCTTCTATCACAAGATTTGCTCCAGTAATGAGCATCATACTTACTTTTTCTCTGGCAGTTTTAATGATACGCGCGAAAGTTGTACGTGACACTTCCATCTGTGAAGCGGCATCTGCTTGGTAAAGTCCTTGGTTATCCATAAGGTAGAGTGCTTCCATCTCTTCATGCAATAGATGGATAGTGTCTTCACTCTTACAACCCAAGGCACCAAAAGAGGTACACAACGGTTTAAATTGTAATTTTCGTTTTAATTTATCACGTCCCATATAAAAAGTATATCATAAATATTTTTATACTTGACATATAACCAAAAAAGTGCTATATTTATGTCATATGTTCAAAATAAGGTTCAATATGCAACTACTTAGTAAGATTTATCATTTTTATTATGATGGCTTTAGAAATATGAAACTCGGAAAAAGCTTATGGCTTATTATCCTCATAAAACTAGTTGTTATGTTTGGCATACTCAAATGGATATTTTTCCCCAACCATTTAAAAACAAATTTTGATACAGATTTGCAACGTGGCAATTATGTTTTAGAACAACTCACACAAACAAAGGAAAAGTAATGGAAAATGAATTGGCATTGGTAGATTGGTCAAGGGCACAGTTCGCACTCACAGCACTGTACCATTGGCTATTTGTACCGCTTACCTTGGGGCTTACATTTATTGTTGCGATTATGGAAACTATTTATGTCAAAACAGGTGATGTATGGTGGAAGAACACTACCAAGTTTTGGATGGGTTTACTTGCTATTAATTTTGCTATAGGGCTTGCTACTGGTATCATCATGGAGTTTGAGTTTGGGACAAACTGGTCAAACTACTCATGGATAGTAGGAGACATCTTTGGCGCACCGCTTGCCATAGAAGGGCTGATGGCATTTTTTATGGAGTCTACCTTTTTTGCCGTGATGTTCTTTGGCTGGGACAAAGTAAGTAAAGGTATGCACCTGACCTCTACATGGCTTGTGGCACTTGGTTCTAACCTCTCTGCACTTTGGATACTTGTAGCCAACGGATGGATGCAGCACCCCGTAGGGATGAAATTTAATCCCGATACTGCTAGAAATGAGATGGAAAACTTTTGGGAAGTACTTTTTAATCCCAATGGTGTCAGTAAATTTCTACACACCATTAGTAGTGGTTATGTTTTGGCTTCACTCTTTGTCATAGGTATATCTGCATGGTATCTACTTAAAAAGCGTGAAGTACTTTTTGCAAAAAGAAGTATAATTGTAGCTGCATCTTTTGGTTTTCTAACTTCACTGTTTTTACTTGTAAGTGGTGATACATCAGCCTATAATGTCGCACAAAATCAGCCCATGAAACTTGCAGCCATGGAAGGACTTTACCATGGTGAGGGTAAAGCAGGTATCGTTGCACTAGGTGTACTTAAACCTGAAGAAGAGATACTAAAAGACCCTAAAAATCCATTTTATTTTGATATCGAAATACCTAATGCTCTCTCTTTTCTCGCACACCACTCTACCAGTGCCTATGTGCCTGGGATTAATGACATGGTTTATGGTAATGATGAACATGGTATAGAGAGTGTGGCTTCTAAAATGCAAAAGGGGAAACTAGCTGTTCAGGCACTCACAGATTATAAAAAGTTTAAAAAAGAAGGGAAAGATGAAAAGGCTCAAACTGCTTTAAAAACCTTTGAAAAATACCAGCATGTAATGGGCTATGGTTATCTTAAAGAACCAAGAGATGCAGTACCTGATGTGCCTATTGTTTTTTATAGTTTTCATATTATGGTGAGTCTGGGTACTTGGTTCTTACTCCTCTTTATCGTCGTACTCTATTTCTCTATGATTAATGAAATAGAAAACAAACGTCTTTTACTTATACTAACTGTACTCACTCTACCTATGGGGTATGTTGCACAAGAAGCAGGCTGGATAGTCGCAGAAGTAGGTCGTCAGCCTTGGGCTATACAAGATATGTTACCAGTGGGCATGGCAACCTCAAACATCTCAACCACTTCTGTACAAATTACCTTTTGGCTTTTTGCAGTACTCTTTACAGCACTACTTTTAGCAGAGATTAAAATTATGCTTAAACAGATTAAAATTGGTCCAGAGGGAGGTCACTAATGTTCGATATTTCACTTTACAGTTTTCAAGTATACTGGTGGTTTATTGTGAGTCTACTAGGGGCATTATTTGTCTTTATGACCTTTGTCCAAGGTGGTCAAACCTTACTTTATACACTAGGAAAAACAGAAGATGAACGCTCTTTGATTATAGGCTCATTGGGTCGTAAATGGGAACTTACCTTTACCACATTGGTGATGTTTGGTGGAGCGATATTTGCAGCTTTTCCTCTTTTTTATGCTGTGAGTTTTGGAGGAGCATATTATGTGTGGATGGCTATCTTATTTGCTTTTATCATTCAAGCTGTCTCGTATGAATACCGAAGAAAACCTGACAATGTCTATGGAGAACGCTTCTATGAGACCCTGCTTTTTATCAATGGCTCATTGGGTATTTTTCTTATAGGCGTTGCATTAGGCACACTCTATACAGGAGGAAACTTCATTGTGAATGAAATGAATCTTTCCAAATGGACACAACATAGTTATGGACTAGAAGCATTGCTTCATCCTTTTAATTTAGCATTTGGATTTATGCTCTTTTTTGTCTCTCGTATTGGTGCATCTTTATACCTATATAATAACCTTAACAATCAAGAGGTAGCATCACGACTATTTAAAACATTAAAAATAAACACGATACTTTTCTTGCCCTTCTTTTTGTATGTGTTGTTCTACATGCTACTGAAAGATACCTATATATATGACAGCACAAGTAAAGTGGTTACTGTTGAGTCTATGAAACTACTGCATACTCTATTAGACAACCCTCTACTTCTTGTACTGTTGATTATGAGTATTTTTGTATTTTTATATTCCATATTTATTGCCCTATTTCAGAAAAACCAAAAAGCGATTTGGTACTACGGATTTAGTGTTATCACCATTGTAACGATACTGCTTTTTATCGTAGGCATTGAACATACTATATTTTATCCTTCACTTTCAAATATGCAAAGTTCACTGCATATAGAAAATGCTTCAGGAAGTTACTACACACTTTCAGTGATGTCTGTGGTCTCTTTACTTGTACCTGTAGTAGTAGGGTATATTTTTATGGTATGGCGTTCTATGGATAAAACAAAAATAACAATCGAAGAGATCAAATCTGACCATCATCACTATTAGGAGAACATATGGAATATTTAGAAGAAATTATTTGGTTTAGCATTTGGCCTGTACTCATTTATATCTGCGTAAAATTTGTACAGCACAACATAAAACACTTTAACAAACTCGAACGTTTACAAAAGTATGAAGAAAAATATGGACCTATAGAATAAAGTCTATAAGTCTCAGACACCTTGAGTGGTGTCAAATACCCGTATATGCAATCTATCACTGTACTTGAAGTTATGTTTCATACAAAACTCAAATATAGCTTTGTCATTTTTCCAGATGGTATCCCTACTCTCACCAACTGGCATACAGTAAACATCTATCTTTGATAGTATTTGTCTTATTTCATTAATCTCTTCTAGTGCGGTACTATTTGCCAACTCAGCATCTATAGTAAACTTTAAAAATGCCTCTTGTGCATGGGCTTGTATATTTTTAAGTGCTTGAGGCAGTATACGTTTTTCTATAGGTTCACCCGAGTTTGCAAGCTTAAGTGATAGTGCAAAAGTACATACTTTGTAGGCAGGATACTTTTCAAAATCTATTTCTATCGTACCGTTGGTCTCAAAAGTTATTTTGACTCCATGCTTTACCATGGATTCTACAACTGCATAAAAGACTTCATCTTTAGCATACATCAACGGTTCACCACCTGTGATGACCATATCTGGAATGTACCCAATGTTATCAAACTCTTTTTTTAAGTGCGTTATGAGTGTATCTGCAGATGTGACCTTCTTCCATGATGAAGCAAAATGACTATCTACTGCAAAGTAAGTGTCACATCCCAAACGAACTTCACCATCTACTTCATACGATGCTCCAAAACCTGGACAGTTTAGGTTACAACCACCCGTACGCAAAAAATAAGAAGGCAGACCCGCATACTTACCTTCCCCCTGAATAGAGAAAAATTGTTCTGTTAAATAAAACAAAGTTTTATTCCCTCAAATTTCTCATTTCTCATTTCTAATTTCTCATTTGATTTCAAAGAAATCACCCGCCTGTCTCATAAAAAGCACGTTTTGAGATTTCTTTACCTTCTAATTCTTCTTCTGACCATCGATTCTCTTTTGGTTTGTCTTTAAGGACAAGTGCTAAGACATCCGCTGCTCCTTGAATGTCACCTTTTTTAACCGACTCAGCGATACTCATCGCTTCATCAAAGTAAAGGCAAGGGATAAGGTTACCTTCTGCTGTTAAACGTATGCGGTTACAGTTTTCACAAAAATCATGTTTGTGCGGGTCAATGAGACCAAACTCATAGCCTGTCTCTTCTATGCGGTAGTTAAAAGAGGGACTAGCACCCTCACGCCCTAATGCTTTTATAGTATATTTTTCTTTTACTTTCTCAAGTATCTCTCTGCCATGCATGCCTTTGAGTGCTTGGTCTGCATGTGCATTTTCCATGTACTCAATGAAGCGTACTTTCATCTCACGCTCGTTGCAGTAGTCCATCACAGCTAATATTTCATCATCATTGATGCCTTTGAGAGGAACCATGTTTATCTTCACTTTTAAGCCTACGTCTAAAGCTTTATCAATCCCTTCAAAAACTTTTCCCAGCACATCTTTCCCTGCTATTTTAGCAGCGACATCCGCTTTGAGTGAATCGAGTGAGATATTAAGACGTTTAAGTCCTGCATCTTTCAGCCTTTGTGCTGCTTCAGGAAGTAAAAATGCGTTCGTTGTAAGAGCCAAATCCAAACCCGGTTTATAGTCATTTATCATAGCTATAAACTTGTCTAAGTCTTCTCTTAAGAGTGGTTCACCACCTGTAAGGCGTATCTTAGTGACTCCACCATCAATGGCTACTTTGACAAATAAAAAGAGTTCTTCAAAGCTAAGTAGGTTCTCTTTAGGTACCCAAGAAAAAGGTTTTTCAGGCATACAATACTGACAGCGAAAGTTACAACGTTCTGTTACTGATATACGTAAATAATTGACCTCTCGACCATGTCCATCTATAAGCATAATTTTTCCAAATAGTAAATTTAATAAAGAGTACCTAAATGTATATAAAAAAAGGGTGATATATATCAAGAAAGAGTAAGAGCAAGTCAAATATAGCGTGCTTAAAACACGCTACATCAAGAATAAATAAAAATTAGTGATGTCCTCTCCATTTTTCTTTTTTCCATAAGAACGCGAGTATAGAGAAAATAATAAAGAACCCAATTACCCATGGTCCTAATGCTTCTCTTTTCTTTTTACTTGGATCGCCTATTTCTGTTAAGTACTCTTTCACTTTTTCATAACCCTCATGATTAAGTCCTACTCTAGGCATAGAGGTACCAGGAAGTTGTGTTTGAGGGTTTTCTATAAATGTTTCCATAAAATGCTCACCTCTAGCACGTATTATCATAGACAAATCTGGAGGAAGTTTACCCATATAAGCTTTGACTGCATTTTGTTCATCAATTACTTTTATTTTATGTGCTAAAGCATCTTTTTCATGTTTAAACTTAGGTGTGTCTCCTAATTGTGTGACTTTATCATAACGCATAGCATGACAGCGTACACATGCTTCCATAAAAGCTTCTTTAGGTGTAACCTCACCTGCTTTTTTCTCTTGTAAATATGCAACTACATCTGCTATAGACTGATTATCGGCGAACATAGTGCTTACAGAACCCATAGGATGTGTCATTGTATTCTCATACTTATGGTCAACATTTGATGCCATCGCAGGGTCTTTAATAAGTGCTATAAGATAGTTTTTATCATAAATAGCACCTGCATGCTCAAGGCTTGGTGGTACTACACCACCCATGTTAGTAGCGCCATCCATATGACAGCCCATACACATAGCAAAGCCTGCTTCACCTGCTGTTGCATTTCCTTTTAGTCCTGCAATAGTATTGACATCTTCCCAAAATGCTTTTTTCTTAGCCGCAAGTTCTTTGTTTCCTGCACGTTCTGCTTCTTCTACATCTGCTTTACCATCATAAACAAAATCACGATGATTGATGACAATTTCATTTCCTTCTGCATCAACTTTTTTATGCATTTCATGGTGAGCAAATGGCTCTACCAAATAGTATGTAAGTAGCGAAAAAAAGGCAACAACTGCTAATATTTTTAGTTCTCTCATCTTATGCTCCTTTCTTTAATGGTTTTTCATATTTTGTAATCACAAATAAGATAGGACCCATAAGTAAAAATGCCACTGCAAATATAAACCCTAAAGTTGCGTACAAGGGGTCTGTTGGTGGTAGTTTACCAAGTGCAGTTAATGCAATCATAATAACAATTAACACCCAAAACCAAATTTGGAACAATCCTCTTTTGTGTGCAGGAGCTACGTTTGGACTTCTATCAATGAATGGCAAGAAGAACAATGCTGCTTGTGCAATACCAAAGGCAATCAAGCCTAAATCTTTATTAAATGGACGCAATATCTCATAAGACCATAAAAAATACCACTCAGGGTAAATATGTGCAGGAGTTTTAAGTCCATCTGCTGGGTCAAAGTTTACAGGGTCCATGGCAAAGTTAAAGTGATAGAACACTAAGTAAAAGAAGAGTATGAAATACACCCCCATTACAAATACATCTTTACTTAAAAATACTGGAGAGAATGGAATCACTTTTGATTCTTTTACTTTACCCTCTTTATAAAGTTTTGCTGCTTCTTCAAAATCAATATCTTCACCTTCTTGGTTGTTTACATGTGGTAATCTAAGCGTACCAAAGTGCAGAACAATAAGACCAATAATCACTAACGGAATCAATAATACATGCAACATAAAGAAACGTGTTAAGTACGCATCGCCTGGCACATAATCACCACGTATCCACTCTACAAGACCTGTGGCTTCTAATGAACCACCCGCAAATAGCTCGGTAATAACCATACCTGCCCAGTAAGACATTTGTCCCCATGGAAGCATGTACCCAGAAAAGGCTTCAGCAGAAAATGCAACAAAAAGCCCCATACCAGAGAGCCAGATTAACTCTCTGCCTTTCTTATATGAAGAGTAATAAATCCCCGTAAACATATGAATGTAAATAATAAGAAATACAAGAGATGCACCGACACCATGAATATGTCTCCATAACCAACCATAACCTACTTCTGTCATGATAGTATAGTTTACAGAGTCAAATGCAAGGTTTGTATCTGGTTTGTAGTACATCATCAAGAAAATACCTGAGATAACCAATATACCAAATGTCGCTGCGAGTACCATACCCATAGCCCACAAAAAGTTTATATTTTTTGGAATCCAGTACTCTGTATTGAGTACTCTCATCAATGTATTTATTCCTAGACGCTCATCTAACCATTTATTACTAAAAGGTTTAGCGTTTTCATCAAATTTTGCCATTTTTATCCCTTTATGCTATTAGACCAGCGTCTTTCATTTTTTTATACTCAGGACCTTCTTCCCCAAGTACAAGCTTTGTACCATTTATCTTAAATGGTGGTATAACAAGTGGTCCAGGTGGTGGACCAAATATTTGATGTCCACTCACATCAAACTCTCCACCATGACAGGCACACATAAACTTTTTATCATCTTTTTTATACGCGGGGATACACCCTAAGTGAGTACAAAGTCCTATAGTCACATGAAATCTATCTTTTCCTATCACAACATCTCTATCATCTGCTTTCATATCTGCGGATTTTTTTAAAACAAAGATTGGTTTACCTCTCCATTTTTCAACAGTCAATACATTATCTTGTGCTCCTGCTAAGTCTATCTCAGTAAAACCTGCTGCTTTTACCGAAGGTAAAGGATCCCAAGTTCTTTTCATTGCATAAAGTGCCCCTACGCCACCTACTGCAGTGAAAACACCTAAACCAAGACCCATAAAATCTCTACGGCTTGTTTCATTGTTTGCCATTTGCTACTCCTATTTTAAATTTCAATCCCATAATTATAAGCTAGATTGCATTAAACGCTTCTAGTTTTATTAAAAAAAGATTCACTTTCATACGCTATGTTACTTCAAGATAACAAATACCTATATCATCTATGATTATATACATCATTATTTTTTATCAGAAATATTTTTTTGTCTCATCTTTATATGTACATGTATGATGTCTAACGCTGCAGGTGTTACACCAGAGATTTGTGAGGCTGAAAACAGCGTAGGTGGTGTTGCTAAAGTAAGTTTTTCTATGATTTCATTACTTAGTCCTGAAATATTACTATAGGTAAAGTCTTCAGGAATCTTAACCCTTAGCATCTCATCCATATTCATAATTTGTGCTTGTTGCTTCTCTATGTAGCGACTGTACTTTGCCTCTACGAGTATCTGCACGATGACCTCATCATCATACTTATCAAACTCGGGTAAAAGCATAACTAGTTTTTCCCTGTTAAAGTCCCCTCGTCCTATGACGTCTATCCAATAGGTTTTATCACTTATCTTCACTGCATCTATAGACTCTAGTTTTTCCAAAAATTCTTTATTAGGCGTGACAGAGTTCACACGCAAGAAGTCCAAAGCTTCATCAAGGTCTGCTTTTTTCTTCTCAAATTTTGCCATATACTCATCATCTAAAAGCCCCAGTGCTTGTCCGTACTTAGAGAGTCTCATATCTGCATTGTCTTCACGCAGTAGTAACCTATACTCAGCACGAGAGGTAAACATACGGTAAGGTTCTTTCGTGCCTTTGGTTACTAAGTCATCTATGAGTACACCAATGTATGCTTCATCACGACGTAAGATAAGTGGTTCTCTACCTTGTATGCTTAGTGCAGCATTTATGCCTGCCATGAGTCCTTGAGCTGCAGCTTCTTCGTAACCTGTCGTGCCATTTATCTGCCCTGCTGTGTAGAGTCCCGTTATTTTCTTAGTCTCTAGTGTATGTTTAAGCTCCGTAGGCTGTACATAGTCATACTCTATGGCGTAACCATAACGGACTATCTTCGCATTTTCCATGCCTTCTACTGATTGTATCATCTCAAGTTGCACATCTATGGGAAGAGAGGTACTCATGCCGTTGATGTAGTACTCTGTCTCATCAAAGGTTTGAGGTTCTACAAATATCTGATGTCTGGGTCTCTCTCTAAAACGGCTTATTTTGTCTTCTATACTTGGACAGTATCGAGGCCCTGTACCTTCTATTTGTCCTGAAAACATAGGTGCTCTGTGAAAATTTGACTCTATGATTTCATGTGTTGTTTCATTGGTATAGGTGACATAACATGGTAACTGTGTCGGGTTAAAGTTTTTCTTATCTGTACGAAATGAAAACGGCGGTGGAGGTACATCACCAGGCTGTACTTCCATCACTGAAGTATCTACTGATTTGGCGTCTATCCTTGCACATGTACCCGTCTTAAGTCTACCTATCTCAATGCCCAAACTTTTCATGTACTCTGCTAGTTCCACAGAAGCAAACTCACCCTGACGTCCTGCAGTTTGTTTTTTGTCACCTATATGGATAAGTCCATTAAGGAATGTCCCTGCGGTGATGATGACTTTTGAAGCGGTGTAGGTATTGCCAAGTTGTGTAGTCACGCCTCTAACCACAGCATCAACGACGGCTAGTCCATCTGCTATCTCTTGTTTGACATCTAGGTTTTTAGTATTTAACACCACGTTACGCATATACAAACGATACTTATCCATATCTATCTGGGCTCTCGTACCTCGAACAGCAGGACCTTTAGAAGCGTTAAGTGTTCTAAACTGTATGCCTGTGGTATCTGTACAGATACCCATCTCGCCACCTAGTGCATCAATCTCACGCACTAGGTGACCTTTAGCAAGCCCACCTATGGCAGGGTTACAAGAACTTGCACCTATCTGTTCTGCTAATATGGTAATAAGTAGTGTTTTAACTCCCATACGTGAAGAAGCCAATGAAGCCTCTATCCCTGCATGACCACCACCTATAACTATGACATCGTAATTCATTTTAAACCTTAGTATATATTGTGCGAATTATATCTAAAAACTTATCCTTTGTCATCCATTAAAAACCTAACTTTGTCTTGTCGTGCCATGCTATAGTACTGATCCACTCTGTATTTTCTATCTCATCCAATAGTTTTAACTATTCGGTATCATAAATAAATTCATTTTTTTCATTATCCTTTGCCTTTAATATGATAGTTTGAATAAATATCTCATCATCATTTTTAACTAATGAATAGTATGCACTTTTAAGACTTAGTTTTGTTACCATTATATAATCTTATAGTAATATAATAATTCTATGAAAAAGAAAATTTTACTAATTACAGATACTTTATGTGACGCTAATGGTGTATCAAGATTTATTCAAGATATAGCCCAAATTGCTTTAAAAGAAAAAAAAAGTTTTAAATTTCTTACATCTACTAATAAAACATATTGCAAAAGGCTTGAAAATATCAACATATTTAAACCTATCATTGATATAAAAATGCCATATTATCCAGACTTAAGTATAGTACTCCCACCTTTTATAAAAATATATAAATATATTAAAAACTATAATCCGACATCTATTCATATATCAACACCGGGTATTATTGGTCTTTTCACATTAATAGTTGCAAAATTTTTAAAAATTCCAATTTTTTCAACTTATCATACCGACTTTGCAGCATACATATATAGCAATAGTAAAAGTAAGCTATTTATGAAGATAACAAGAGCATATGAAAAGTGGTTTTATAGAAGATGCAGAAGAGTTTTTTTACGTTCAGACATATATAAAGAATTGATTGAAAATCAGTTCAAAATATCAAAAGATAAAATCTCGATTATTCCAGCTGGCATAGATATAGATAGATTTAATGTTGAAAATAGAGATTATAAATATTTTAAGAAGTTTAATATACCTAAAAACTCTATAAAGGCTCTATATGTTGGTAGAATTACAAAAGAGAAAAATATTGAGTTTCTATTAAACGTTTGGAAAAGAGTCAATAAAGAACATTTAGATGTTTGGCTTATTATGGTTGGAAGTGGCACTCTTGTAAAGATGCAAGATAAACTACTAAAATATAACATCATATTTTTAGGTCATAGAGATAGCAATGAGTTATCTATTATATATCCAAGCTGTGATTTTTTTGTTTTTCCATCCAATACAGATACTTTGGGACAAGTTGTTATTGAAGCTATGGCAAATGGCTTACCTGCACTTGTAAGTGACATTGGAGGGCCTAAGAGTTTAGTAGAAAATGGGGAAAATGGATTTATTATCAAAAGAGATAATAGTGACGAGTGGTATAGGTATATTCATTTAATGATAGAAGATTCAAAATTAAAAGAATCGTCATCTAAAAATGCATTAAAAAACTCAAAAGAGTTAACAATAAATAAGAGTTTTGACTTTTTTTGGAGTATGCACGTTTAACTACTCCTCTCTTTTAAATAAAATCAAATGAAGCAATAATATTTACAAAATGAACGATAGTACTTGTACTGTGAACATAAGCAAACAATGCTATCATTCCATAATGAGACAAAAAAGGAACATTTATGTATACAGTACAAATGGAAAAAGAGTGTGCGTGCTTTAAAAAAAGTGAATACTCCAACCATATGGCATTTAAAACGCAAAAAGATGCTTATGCCTATGCAACAACTGTAGCAGAGTTTATGAATGAAGAGTTTTGTAACCAACATACCTTTTCTGCACATAAAGGCGATGGGGATTATTTCTTCATAAAAGTGACTATCAATACTGAAAAAGTCACAGGTGTGACACCTCATATCTCTTGTGATACTGGCTGTACTGCTACAGATAAATGGTCTCTCGAAGCTGCTCAGAAGTCTGAACTTGATAAGTCTTAATACTTTGCTATAATAAGAAAAATCATTACATCATAATCGAGGCATCATGTTTACAGGACTTATACGCGAAATCGCCACTGTTAAAAACTACCAGAACAATATACTCACTATCAACTCAAAGCACAAAGCAAAACTGGGTGACTCTATAGCCATAAATGGTGTCTGTCTGACTGTCATAAAAGTACATATCGATGGCTTTGACTTGGAGCTGGCAGATGAAACACGTAACATCATAGATGAGAGTAAAATCTCAGGACAAGTACACATGGAGCCTGCCATGATTATGAACGACCGTTTTGAAGGGCATATCGTCCAAGGGCATGTAGACTGTGTGGGTAAAGTAAGCTCCATACGCAAAAGAGAAAATGCCATAGACTTCATCATCACTGTAGATGAAAAGTACATCTCTCACATCATACCCAAAGGCTCTATCACCATAGATGGCATCTCGCTTACAGTCAATGATGTGAATGATAACAGTTTCAGACTTACCATCATCCCCCATACTTTAGAAAATACACTTATGAAGACCTATAAAGTAGGTACATCTCTTAACATCGAAACAGATGTATTTGCACGTTACATAGACCACATACTTAGCCATCGAAGTAGCAAGAAGAGTCTATCTTGGGATGATGTAGATAAAATACAGATGAGTTATTGATACGCCTTGTCTTTCATACTTCTAGCCTCTATATTTCGCACTTTCTTCAGCTCCATATCTATATACTCCAAACCCTCCAACATTTCTAAAGATGCTACAGTAGAGTAACGCATCATTTCTGCTCGATGTACAAAAATGTAAAAACCATTTTCATATAGACCTAAACGTATGGCTGCTGCGGTAGAATAGGTAGTGAGTAGTGCATCATCCTTGCACAATGCCCTCACGTCTTTAAACCACTCATATGTCCATAGTAGTGGGTTGTGTCCGGGGCTAAATGCATCTTGGTAAACAATGTCTATTTTTTCTTTTATCTTGGGTATGCTCTGCCTTGCATCCCCAAGTAAAACCTCTATTTTAAACTGTTCATCTTCATAATATAAATTTTTTGATACATCTTGTATAATATCTTTAATGGAGTCAAATTCAGAGGGAAATCCAAACGTATTTAAAGAACGTACGAGCATTTCATCAAATTCTGGAGAGAGTATGTGTACTTTAACTTTTAATTTATATTTTTTAATATAGTATAACGTCGAAAAAGTATTGTACCCAAGACCAAAACAAATGTCTAATATAGTGAGTTTGTCTTTGTTTGATTTTAGTAACAATGCAGGCTTGACATGTTTCTCTAAACTTTCATGCAAGGCACCATCTTTGGTAGAGTGGTAAGGTTCGTCAAAATCATGTGAAAATAGTGTGTATGAGCCATCTTCACAGAGTACTAAGTCTTTTTTTTGACTTAGTGTTTGTTTATTTGTTGGCATCTTTGAGTTGTTTTTTACTCATTTTCAATAAATCATTATCTATTTCTTCTATACCACTTTTAATAACCTTCTTTGCAATACCTTGTGCCTCATCTAAAGAATGCATTTCACAAGTACCACATTGATAAAGATTGAGTTCAGGTATATCAGACTCACTTTTAACTCCAAGCACATCTTCCATAGACTTTTTCCATGCTTTAGCTACTTTTTTCGCTTTAGGATTTCCAAGTAGTGACATATAAAAACCTGTACGACATCCCATAGGTGAGATATCTATAATTTCTACTTTTTTAGAGTTTAAATGTTCTCTCATAAATCCTGCGAATAGATGCTCTAGTGTATGAATCCCTCGTTCAGGAAGTATCTCTTTATTAGGCAGACAAAAACGTAAATCAAACACAGTAATATCATCTCCACTTGGGGTACTCATTTTTTTAGCTACACGTACTGCTGGAGCTATCATCTTTGTATGGTCTACTGTAAAACTGTCTAATAACGGCATGTATTATTCCTTTAAGTATAATTGTAAGTATATCGATAAAATGAATAATTTAGTGTAAAAATAAGTAAAACTATCAAGAAATATTTATGAAAGAGCTATTAAAAGGAATGAGACTACACGATAAACACTCCCTTTAAGTGAGAAAAAGACTACTTTAGCTCACTATGTAGACAAAACCCAGAAACATGTGCTGCTACAAGAGAACCACATTTTTCAGCTATATTCTCTTTATGAGCAGCAATTAAAAGACTTGATTGGTGTTTACTTTTAGAATATTTTGATGCCATGTCTATAGCTAGCTTACATGCTTTTTTATCTTTCACGTCACTTTTCATCATAAGCTCACTAAAAGACTTCTTTTCAAACTTCGGTTTTGCCATAAGTGTTCCACAGTGAATACGCACCTTATCTTTATAAAACTCAAATGTCTGCTTTGATATTTCATCTGTACCCATAGTTGCTTGAAATGCTTTAGCTTCATCTATATAAGACTTGCATATTTGGGTATATTTTCCAAGTCTTGCTTGGGCAACTTCTGACATAGAAAATGTACTTAGTAGTGCTATAAGTAATAATTTTTTCATTTTAACTCCTTTATATCATATTTTATACGTCTATTATAGTTAAAAGAAGCTGAGTATATTATAATTAATGGTTTATATCACTATTTTTTATTATTTTTGAATCTGGATTGAAGAACCAAATAGTCACAATAGGTACCACAAAACCAACTCCTATCACAACCCATAACAACGCACCCAATTCATCATAATTTGCTGAAGTCACAATGATTCCATCTTGTTTCATTTCGCGAGTAAGTACAAAAATTTTATTAAGATACTTACTTAATAAACCTGAAGCAGAAAGCGCAATATTCATCAACGATGCCATTAAAGCAAACCATGTACCTTTTTTTCCCTCCGGTGCATAAATCGCCACAAGAGTGAGCATCAATACACCTGCAATATAGTCAAAAGGAGATGCCAGCGCCGTATCGACCAATGCCACGGTACGTGCATCAAGTCCCAGCATTGTATGTAAATCATAATACATTGCAACAACTGGCAAAGAAAGTATCGTACTGATAACTGTTAAAAAAATCAACACTTTTGCAATGGAACGGTTCACAATAAATTTCGCAGAAAACCATAAGCCCATCAATGCAATACCTCCACCAATCATAGAGAGCTTTGCAAAAAATGCCTCATCAAACCCCAATACATCTATCTGCCACCATTGTAGTGCAGGGCCTACTGAGGGTACTGACCTGTAGACAAAAATTACTATCATCGCCATTTTTATATGCTTAATCGTATCTGCATCCAAATCACCAATGACAGTACTTAATAAATAGAGTACAACCCCTAGTGAGACCACAAAGACAATTTCTTGAGAATATGGAATATCATTATAGCCTACAAGAATAACAAACAGCGCAAATAATAGTCCACCAAATAGCACTTGTTTATTAAGCTTAGAAGGTTTTACAGGATTAAGCTTTACAAACACTACACCAATAACAGATAGAATGGGAATAAACAATGACAAAGTATACACTGTCTCATAATCATATATCGCAGCCAGTTCCCCTCCAAGCCAACCCATGATAAACACGGCTAAACCTAAAGAGAGTCGTGAAAGTACTTGTATCGTTGCAAGCTCTTTTTTAATCTCTTCGTCTGATTGCCTTTTATCCACCACCTCTGTTGTCATGGTATCTGCAACTACGTCTTGTAATACAAAGCCTACCACACCTACTACAGAAGCAAAAACATATACCGATTCTTTGGGGTAGCCTGCTATCCATTCATACTCTCCTACAATACCTATTAATAACACGGTACTAAAGGTCATAAGTGCAGCACCTATGAGTACATAAACCTTTCTATTGGAACCAAAGAGAGTCACAGAGTCTACCATCTGACCAAATATCATCTTTATCGTCCATGGCACAGTAAGCCATACACTTAAAGCCAGTAAATCTTCAGCTGAGAGAGACAACTCTTTTTTTACCCAAAAGTTTCCTGCTATGCCTACAAAAACTGAAGAACCATAAGCAAAATAGATAAGAAGCAATGGGATATACCTCACACGTAAAGCTCGTAGAGGTATTAAAAATATATCAAGCACAAACTATCCTTTGTATCTAGCAAAGGATTTTAACATTTTTTGTATTTGATTAATGTGTTTTTATTTTTGGTCTTTCTACTGTTTTATTTTCATCACTAATATCTTTTACTACTCTTTGTTGTAAGCTAGAGCCAAACATCAACTCTTTAAACGTTCTCTTCAATGCTTTACTTTTAAAGTCTTTAGTCACAAGTTCCATTTGGAAACGTACATAATCTCCTACTTTTACATCTGCTGCATTTACAGCTACCCAAAAGGTTTTCTCTGTTTTCTCTTTTATCTCTAGATACGTATAGGATCCTCCCTGCTCTACTGTCACTACCTCACCCTGATAAAATGGGTTGTTGTTCTGAGTTTTATGTGGGTTTATTACTTTTTTCTCTTTTTTTGTGGCATTGACATCTATGTTTTGTACCATATCTTTTAGTGTTCCTGACTCTGTAGCCATAACCGTACATGTTGCCATGATAAGTAAACTCATTTTTTGTATTATTTTTCTTTGCATTGTTTTTCCTTTTGTTTATTTAATTTTCTTTTAGGATAAGCCAAAGCCATCATAGCTAAAACTATCCCTGATGCGATGTAGACCCACGTTGGTATAGGTACAGGGTCACCTGTAGCATACGAATGCATACCAGCTAAGTAAAAATTTACACCAAAATATGTCATTAAAATAGAAAAGAATGATAACACAGATAATACTGAAAAAAGGTAAACACTGTACCAAGCCTTTATGAGTCTCAAATGCAATACCATGACATAAACCAAAATAGAGATATATGCCCATGTCTCTTTAGGGTCCCAGCCCCAGTAGCGTCCCCATGACTCGTTTGCCCAGATGCCCCCCAAGAAGTTTCCTATCACTAATAGTGTAAGTCCAAGTGTGAGGGCGACTTCATTGATGTGTCTTATATTTTTGATGTGAGTATCTATATAAGGACGTGCATCTTGCCTTAACATAAAAAGTATCAAGGTAATGAGTCCCAATATCGCCCCTACTCCAAAAAATCCATACGATGCTGTGATGACTGATACATGCACAGAGAGCCAATAGGACTTTAAAACGGGTACAAGATTGGTTATCTCAGGGTCTATCTCACCTAAATATGCTGCAAAGATGAAGATACCTGCCATCATAAATGAAGCACTCAAAGCAATCGTAGATTTTCTTAAAAAGACAACCCCAGCAAGCACAGAGGCATAGGCTATATAGACCATCGTCTCATAGGTGTTCGATATAGGAGCATAGCCACCTATGTACCACCTAAGTGCTATACCAAAGGTATGCATAGCAAAAAGAACAAACGCCACGCTGCTTACTATTGTTTTTACCTTTGCAGAAATAAGTCTATTATTAAACATAGAAGTAATTCCATAGACCAACAACACCAAGCCAAACAACAAATACGCCATAGACAACTTAAAGAAAAGTGAAAGCGTATTAAACCATATTTCTACTGCCAATTTTCTTTCATCTGGATAGACACTTTTGCCAATCTTTTTTTGATAGACACGGATATCTTCAATATATACGAAGCCTTTATCGTACTGCCTATTATATGCATCATCTAATAGACGGCTTGTACTTCTTTTAATTTTAGAGTCATCAGATGTAGCAAACATGGTTTTAAAATCTACCCATTTATTGCGTTCATTGTTCTTCAAAGGAAACAGTGTAAGAAGTACCCCTCTATACGACATAAACGCAATATTGAGCCTTTCATCCGCTTTGATTAAATCACGTTCATATGTACCTCTTTTTGAGGGGACTAAAAGATTGGAACGTTCTACTTCAGCGGTAAGTTTATAGCTGCCATTACTGTCAAAAAAATCAGTAAACTTTACAAGTTTTTGATTTGATTGTACACCTAATTTTTCGCGTAATTTTGGTGTTTTTACCCTAATAAGATTCACTTTTTTCCAAATATCAGGACGAGAAAACATACCTAAAACCACTTGGTTTGCATCCATACCTTCCCAAGAACTTCTCCCTGTGAGTTTAGAGAGTACTTCTCTGTTTTGTGTATCAAGTGGCTTCATGCGACCGACAGGTCCTTGTACCACTAAGGTACCAAATGCTTCTGACAGTGCTTTGGACTTTTCTCTATGCTCTTGAAGATAGGTATCTATATACTCTCCATAAGTAGCAGATTTAAGCGGTGTTTGAAGTGTCACAAATACTAGCGGTAAAAGCAATGAAGCAATAGGCATTTTTTTCATTTTTGAAATCAAGTACTGAAACCTTGATTGTTTATCAAAAAGATTTAAGATGAGTCCTAAAAAAAGTAAGGCATACCCTATATAGGTTATCTCCACTCCAGGATCCTTGTTCACAGAAAGTTGTGTACCTTTTTCATCCGTATCATAAGAAGTTTGGAAAAATTTATAGCCTCCATAGACAAGGGTGTTGTTCATGTAGATTTGGGCATCAAACTTTTTATTGTTTGGCTCATCTATCACTATCACATCCGAACTAAACTCTGAGGGGGAACGACTACCAGGATAACGTGTAAGTGTAAAATCTTTTAACGCTATATAAAAAGGTGTTTTTACTTCTTTGTCGCCTATTGTAATAACATTTGACCGTTCGCCCTCACGTATATGCATCATGCCGTCTAGGCCAAAGTAGTGTGTCACAGCTGCACCAAAGAGTATGACTATAAAGGCAGCATGAAAAAGTGTACGTGCCTTCACACGGTACATTTTTGTTTTCTCTATAACCACTATAAGATTGATAGAAGCAATAAAAAATGCAAGTTGATACCACCACGCATTATAGACAAGCTCTTTAGCACGTACTGAACCATAGTCATTTTCTATAAAAGTACCAATAGCTGCACCCAGTGCCAAGATGACGAGAAGAAACATCATCAACTTGTATGAACTTATAATTTTAACCATCAATACTAAACACCTTTTATGCTGTTATCTATCACTACATTTTTAACTAAAAACACCATTGCTTTTTTAGTTAAAAATGTACCTAGGGTAGTATGCCCTAGATACAATATAACTTATCTTACTTTCTATTGTTAAAGTAAGAAGACTCTAAATCTACATCTTTTCTGTTCTCTTTGTCTAAGTCGCCATTTTTCTCAGCTATCTTATACCACTCTTTTTCTAGTGTAGCTTTAAACGCTTGTTTCTCAGCCACAAGTTTTGATAATGGTACACCTGCGAGTTTTTGTGCTTTCTCTTTGGTGGAGAAGTCTGGTGCTGCATAATTCATAACACCATGTTTTGCAAGTACACCTACAAGTAAGATTCTTGCTTTTTGTGCTTTTTCATTCGCAACCGCTAAAAGTCTTAAGGTCTCTTCAGGAGCATGGAAAAATGCTGGGTGAGATGCTACGGCATAATCCCAATACCATTGACCTGAACGTATCTCATCTCTGATTGGCTTAAGCTCTTCATCTGTTGCCCCTACTTCCATTGCTTTGGCAGTCTCTAAGTGTGCTTTAGCCAAGTTGTCCATCGCTAGTTCATGAAGTTGATCTTTTCTCTCATACTTTCTATGTACTATCTCTTCAAGTGTTTTTTCACTCTCTCTGTGACATGGCATACAAGATCTGTCCATCGTATTGAGTGGATTTTGTAACTGGTGATCAGAATACTTCACTGAACCCTCTTGCGTATAAGGCATGTGACAATCTGCACATGATACACCTTTTTGTCCATGTATACCTGTTTTATAAAGCTCATATCCTGGGTGTTGTGTTTTAAGTATAGGTGTACCTGAAATTTTATGTATAAAGTCCGTATGCCCTACATCATTGTAGTACTTCTCTGCACCTTCAGCGGTAAGACCATTTGCCCAAGGAAGGGTAACTACTTTAGCTACTTTTTTATTGCCATCTTTGTCTGTCCACTCTTCTTTCTTGAAGTAGTACTCTACGTGACACTGCGCACAAACCAAGTTTCTTTTTTCTTGATGCGTAGACTCAGCAAAAGTAGGTAAACCTGCAGACTTTAAAGCACGGTCAAGATGTGGTACTCTTACCTGAAGTTCAGCAGTATTGTTATCATGACAAGTAGCACACCCAATGGTATTTACTATTTCATGACCATACTTAGACCATTTACCTGTAAAGTACTCTAGCTCACCATCTCTCTCTTGTATTCTAGGAACATCTGGAGATTTACACGTCCAACATGCTGTAGGCATTGGACCTGTTTTTGCATCTTTAGGGGCACCGGTTCTAAGGGTATTGATATTATCTTGTAAGGCATAGTAGTGTCCACGTGGGGCATTGTAGTCTTTTGCAAAACCATAACCTGCCCAGAGTACTGCCAGTTGAGACTTTTCATCAAGCATATCTATAATTTCAGAACTCTCTTTTGTCTTTTTCCAAGAGCTGTACTGTCTAGGATAATATCTTGCCCACTCTGAACTTTTATGCTTTACCTCTTCTTTTACGACAGGTGATGTAGCCAAGTCCACACGCTCTTGTTCACGTTCGTTAACATTTTGTGCCAACAGTGCCATAGTACCTATAGCCACAACTGACCCAATAAGTAATAATTTGTAATTTATTTTCATCTTTTTCTCCTTTTATTTTACTTCTTTAACACCAAGGTTATGTGGTGTAGTGGTTGTTCCTCTCACTTTTCCATGAGGTGTACTCTTATGACAATCCCAACATTTTCTACCATTTTCTACATATGGCTGGCTAAAGTTATGGTATTTATCCGCATTTTTACCAATCTGAGACGTGAGACTTGCATGACAAGAGATACAGTTGTCTTGTACCCTTCTAGCACCATCATCACTTATCTTAATCGCAGGATCATACGTATTAAACGTAAATGCCAATGTATGGTTCCAACCATCAATCGCTTTTGCTTTATACTTATTGATAAAGCTATCTGTAGGTAAGTGACACTCAACACAAGTAACATTTGCCACGCCATGAGCACTGTGTTGCCAAGTAGCATACTGAGTGTTCATCACATGACAGTTAATACAAGCCTTTGGGTCTTTTGACAAATATGACCAAGCTTTTGCAATGTATGCCATATAGACAAAAAAGATAGCCGCGATGATAAAAGCAATAATAGCCAGTATCTTCAGTGTACTTTTTTCTTTCATTTTCCCTCCTTTTCTAAAAATCTATAACCCCCTCCTATATACTATAGGACATAGCCAAAGTTATACACAATGATACATCAATAAAAAAAGTAATAAATTGATGTAAATCAAAAAAAGTGATTAATTGCATAAAGTAAACTTTACAATATACTCTTTCATGATTCAAAAATATAATATTTAATGATTAAATCTCATACTAAATACACCTATTGTTCAGTTTAATATATATTTAACAATTATTTTAATAAACTTAATTGAAATATACTTATATACTAAGGAGAAACTTAATGGCACGATTAGTAGTAATGGGTGGTGGTGTCTCAGGACATACCACAGCAACCTTTGCAAAAAAATGGCTGGGAGACGAACACGAAGTAGTAGTCGTCACGCCAAATTCACACTGGAACTGGATACCCTCAAACATTTGGGTAGGTGTTGGACAGATGAAAAAAACAGATGTTGTCTTTCCTTTAGCACCTGTCTATGAAAAAGCAGGTATTGACTACAGACAAGCTCTGGCAAAAGAGATACACCCAAATGGTAAAGAAGGTTCAGATAAACCTTTCATCGTTATAGAGTCTACTAAAGAAGGTGAATCAGGACAAAGGGAAGAGCTTGAGTATGACTATTTGGTCAATGCTACAGGGCCAAAACTCAACTTCGATGCCACACCAGGACTTGGCAATGGAAAAGGACAGATGGGTACCAATACTGTATCTGTTTGTACAGCAGACCATGCAGTACATGCAAACCTAGAACTTCAACAGCTTTTTGAAAAAGCCAAGAAAGCTAAAAAAGATGGTACTGGAGAACGTCAAAAAATTCTCGTTGGAACTGCTCATGGGATGTGTACTTGTCAAGGTGCTGCTTTTGAGTATATCTTCAACATCGAACATGAAGCAACTAAAGCTGGTGTAAGAGATATGTTAGACATCAAGTGGATATCAAATGAAGCTTTTTTAGGTGACTTTGGTATGGGTGGTTTACACATGAAAGTAGGTGGCTACACAGTAAGCTCAAAACTCTTTGCTGAGTCTCTCTATGCTGAGAGAAACGTAGAGTGGATTATAGGTGCCCATACTTCTAAAGTAGAAGATGGGAAGATAGAGTACGAACTCCTTGATGGTACAAAACATGAAGAGACATTTGACTTTGCGATGCTTATCCCTCCATTTGCAGGTGTTGGTTTTAAAGCCTACGACAAAGATGGTTCTGACATCACAGACTTACTCTTTGCTCCAAACGGCTTTATGAAGGTAGATGCAAAGTATGATGCAGGTGCGTACGAAAACTGGAAAGCAAGTGACTGGCCAAGTACCTACCAAAACCCAAGTTTTTCTAACATCTTTGCTACAGGTATAGCTTTTGCACCCCCTCACCTCATCTCAAAACCCATGTCTTCACCAAATGGTACACCCATCAACCCTACACCACCTCGTACTGGCATGCCAGCAGGTATCATAGGTAAAGCCGTGGCACATTCAGTGTGTAACATGATTAAAAAAGGTAAAGACGTTACATTACACAGAGCTTCTATGGCAGAAATGGGTGCAGCTTGTGTCGCATCTGCAGGAAAAGGAATCTTAGATGGTTCAGCTGCAGCGATGACTGTCTACCCTGTTGTACCAGATTTTGAAAAGTACCCAGGAACAGGTAGAGATACAAACTATACTTTTGGAGAGATAGGACTTGCAGGACATTGGATAAAACATATCTTGCACCATATGTTTATATGGAAAGCAAAACTCAAGCCAGGTTGGACATTTATCCCTGAATAATCTTCAGAGGGTTTACAATAAAATACTAAAAAAATTGAAGGAGATACTATGAAAGAAGAAGAAAATTTTGCACTCAACGAGCAATTTAATTTAACAATGATTCCAGGGAAATTTGCACGTAAAATGCGAACGTGTAAGATATGGCAATTTTTTAGATTTATGGTGATTAATATAAAGATGTTAATTGTTGTAAGTAAAAGTCACTAAGTTTATAGAGAGTCTAAAAGGAAAGTAATTTGCAAGAGAAACACTCTTGCAAAACGAGAGGTAAAACCTATCTTTTTCTGAAAAAATGTTAACGTTTTGAAAACTGTCTAGATCTTCTCGCTTTTCTTTTACCTGGTTTCTTACGTTCAACAACTCTAGAGTCACGAGTAAGTAGCCCTTCTGGCTTAAGAAGTGTTCTAAAAGTTGGCTCAAATTCTACCAATGCCTTAGTAATACCATGTTTTAAAGCATCTGCTTGAGCAGCATAACCGCCACCAAGTGTCGTTGCCTTAATATTCATAGCATCTAATTGCTTAGTGATTTCCAAGGGAAGTCTTACTTTCATTTTAAGTGTTTCGTGTCCACCTAACCATTGGTCAAGTGTTTTACCGTTAATAAGCATTTCACCATTACCTGGAGTCATCCAAACTTTAGCGATAGCCGCTTTTCTTTTTCCTGTTGCATAAATAGTTGCCATGATTACGCTTCCTTATTGATTTGTGCTGTATGTGGGTGCTCAGAACCTGCATACACTTTAAGTTTTTTAAGCATTGCTCTACCTAAAGTAGTTTTAGGAAGCATACCACGTACTGCAAGTCTGAAAAGTTTTTCAGTCTTGTTTTCTAGCATATCGTCAAGTTTTTTACTTTTAGTTGAACCAAAGTAACCAGAGTGAGTAAAGTACTCTTTTTGCTCCAATTTGTTTCCTGAGAATTTTGCTTTTTCAGCGTTGATGATAACTACGTAGTCACCACAGTCTACATTTGGTGTAAATGATGGTTTATGTTTACCTCTAAGAAGTGTCGCTACTTCAGTTAAGATACGACCAAAAGTTTTACCTTCAGCGTCTATCAAAACCCAGTCACGAGTCACGTCAGCAGGTTTAAGAACTGATGTTAATTTCATGAATTTTCCTTGTTAAATCAGAGCCTAAGCTCTTTAGTGGGAGAATAATACCCACTTAACCTTAAAATTTATTTAAATTAAGATTAGTTTAAGTTTAATATCTCAATTCCCTCATTTAACAAGTAAATCACTAACCCTTCCGTCTTCTTTCCAGTAATATCCCCAATCGCCTTTTTATAATACCCCACTTGACTTTGATGTTTTAAACTATATTTTTTAGAACTCTTATAGTCTATAACCAGATTATAATCCTCATACTCCAAAAGCAAATCTATCTGTTTGAGTTCTCCTTCATAAGAGAGAGACTGTTCTTTTCGGATGTTCGCACCTTCTAGCAATGCTTGAAACGCTGCATTATCTATCAGGCTTTTCACACGCTTTTGTATTTCCACTATTTGTGTATCTCTTAACTGCTGTCCATATCTATTTTGTAGAGCTGTCATAGCGATAGCAAGATGTGCATCCTCAAAGGCTCCTAACATTTCCAGTGTATAGTGCAGAGCAGTACCAAAAAGAATAGCCTCATAATCTTTTTCATCCTCATCAGACTTATCTGGAGTCTCTTGTGTACCATAGTTGCCAATAACAATAGCAGACTCCGTCTGCTTACCATCATTTTTCATTTCTAATTTCTCATTTCTCATTTGCACTGTCCCGATTTTCATCAGAGACATTGCAAGGGCGTCAAAGATAGAGTCTTTAGGCTTGCGTATGACTATCATTCCCTCTACTGCTCTCGTGAGTGCTACATAAAGTACATTCATACTATCTTTTTCAGACGAAAGTTTTCTTTCTTCTACTATCTGTGCATACTCAGCATCAAAATTCTCTCTGCCCTTGGTGCGGTAGAGTATCTTGTCTATGTGCAGGCTCTCATCGTAGTGGTAGAGCAGTGCAGACTTGTCAGAGTTTTTGCGTGTAAGTTTGTCTAGCAGTATGACATACTCAAACTCTAGCCCTTTAGAGCCATGTATGGTCATAATCTTCGCACCATGTACCGTGTTGGATGCTACTGCAATGCTAGAAGTTTTGAACTCCTCCACAAAAGTAGGTATGTCATTATAGTTTGATGCAAACTCTAAAAGCTTCAGAACATTTAAGTCCTCATCAAAATACCCAAACTCACGCACAAGCCTATCTACCACTTGCAGAGGAGAGAGAAATGCAGAGAACCATGAGACATCTACCTCATCAAGTGACTTTCCCACATTGAGGAGCATCGCTTCTGCGTCTATCTTATTCCCAAAAAACAGATACTCTGTCATGGCGACAAGGGCAGCAATTTTAGGCATATTTTTGAGTGAAGAAGAGGTCTTTAAAAGTACCTCTATCCCCTCTTTCTGGCAGGCTTCTTGCAGGGTCTGTCCATCTTTGTTGGTAGAGACTAAAAAGGCTATATCATCTACATTCACCCCTAAGTCTAAAAGCTTCTTGGCTTGCTTGACGGCTTCGTCTATCACTTCTTCGGACTCCAATACCTCTACATACCCCTCAGATGCACCCTCACGACTCTTTTGTGGCACATACCCTTGCATGGCAGGCTCGAACCATCTGTTGACCTGTTCTACCACATGTTTAGCACTTCGGTAGTTGGTATCCATAGGGAGTATCTCTACACCATAACGCTCTGCCACCTTGTCAAACAGCTCTTCTACCCCACCACGAAAACGGTACAGCGACTGCTTGGTATCGCCTACATAAAAAAAGCTCTTAAACTCACTCTGTCCCTGCCCTGCAAAGATTTCATCAATCAGAGGTTTGAGCAGTAAAAACTGCAAGGTAGAGGTATCTTGAAACTCATCGAGCAGTATGTGCTTAAACTTCGAGTCTATCTTGAAGTACAAAAACTCCTTGCTGATGCTCTCATGTAAAAGCCTGTAAGTAAAATAGGTCAAATCATCAAAGCTTAGCACCCCTGAACTATTGGCATTGGTGATGTTGGCATTTTTGTAGTAGTCGTAGATAGTAAAGAGGTTATGCAAGACTATAGCCTCTCTAGCCTCTGCCCATCTTTTAAATATCGCTTTTAGTTCAATAAACTCACGATCAATTTGAGGGTTTTTCTCTACATATTTTTTATAGTTTCTTGCCTCAAGCAGAGAACTTTTGGCAAAAATATCTCTGGCTATCAAATCTTTTATTTTTCGTGGAATAAAATTATTGATTGCAGTCTGTGAGGCTCCTGCATCTTCAATGAGTTTTTTTATTTTCTCTCTTTGTTTTTCTATGCTCTCTTCAATATGTTTAAGCGATGATACATACTCTTTTTGCTCTGGCAGTAAAGGATCCACCTTATAAAAATTCTGCATCAAATCAAATATCTTCCCAAAGCGTTTGTCTTCTATGTCTATAACGAGTTTTACTAGGTTAGAAAGCAAACCATTAGCCTGCACCTCATCTAAAAAGTGCTTCTCTAGCTCATCCATACCCTGCTCCTTGGTCACAAAGTCAGGCTCCAGCCCTATCTCCAACGAAGCAGAACGCAAAATGCTAGAGAAAAAACTGTCAAGCGTCACGATATATGAGCTATGCGAAAGAAACTTAGCCAACACTTCAGGCTGTTTAGAAAACAGTTCTTCACGTGTTAACCCCGTCTCTACTAGCACAGCATTCAAAAACGCTTCATTATCCCCCAAACTACGCAACGAATCCACCACCCGCTGCCGCATCTCTGCTGCTGCTTTGTTGGTAAAGGTAGCTGCGAGTATGGATGATGGTGATTCACCCATGAAGAGTAGTGAAATATACCGCACAGAAAGAGCAAAGGTCTTTCCACTTCCTGCTGAGGCTGAGTAGGCTAGGTGGGGTTTGAAGGTCATCGTTCTCCCCATATTCGTAATTCATCCCAGTCTTCAGGAAAACCCATTGCTTTTATATTTATATCTTGTACAAGTACTTTTAATTTATGATGCCATTCATGATCTGGTTCTATGATGTCTAATAAATATTTTATATAAACAATTGTATTAAAAATATTTCTTTTGTTTGTTCCAATATCTGTAAAACTATTTTTTAAATTTTCTGGGCTATTCGCAAGTTTAGTATCTATTCTAAATTTTCTATTCCACAATCTACCATGGTGTGCACAAATATTTCGGACAATAGTCAAGTGATGCAAGAAAGATTTTAAAATTTTTTCATCTAGCTGATATTTTTTAGCAATAACTTGTCTATCTTTTCGTTGTTTTATATTACTATACCACTGTGAAATCTGCCCTAACGACATCAATTCAACACTTACCCAAATTGGTGGCAAATCTTCTAAATATTTTTTTTGAAAATGTTTTGAGTAATCTTCGTTACTACGCTTGTACTCTTTGATCCATGAACTTAAACCTTTTTTATACTTATCGTTATCTAAAAAAATGCTTTCTTCTAAATGAGGATGTGTTCCATACTTTATACTTAGCTCATGTGCCATCTGAGTTCTTATCGACACTTCTATTTTTTCAATTGCTTCTAGTACCCATACTCTTAACTCTCTATCAAATTTATAATATTTGTATATGTTTTCAAAGGTAGTACCATTTTTAAATATATGCGTAGAATGATTCTCTTCATAAGGTAACCAGTAAGCACTTAAACGATAATAATTAAGATGTGATAAATAATGCTTTGCAAATGCTTCATCTATAAAATGCATATTACGTGCTTTTAATTGTTCGATTTGCTCACTAACAGATAAATGTGGTTTATTATATGAGATTTTAGTTGACAAAGTAAGACCTATGAGAATAACCCCAACTGGGTGCGCATAATATAGAGGCGTTTTGGGGTGTCTTGATTGATATTATATATTTAATATACTTAAGAATCCTTGAATTTAAATACCCACCCTCACCTACCAAATACTCTTTTAATACTTTTAGTGTCGACATTTCAACCCTTATCTTTAAACTTTTTTCATTAACTGTTCCATGGTGTCATTAAAATAAACTACAACGCCATCAAAACCTCAGGGTTAGAATTGGCAACATTTAGCAATACTCTTGCAGGGCCTTCTGGTCTTCTTCTGCCTTGTTCCCAGTTTCTAAGTGTCGCTACAGAGATATGGAGAAGTTTTGCAAACTCATTTTGTGTCAAATGAAACTTCGCTCGTATCTGCTTTGCATCAGGTTCGTCAATGTAAAATGTACGGCTTGGTGTTACTTTTTTAGCTAGTATCTGCTTAGCTTCTTTTGTACTATTTAATAATTCGTTAAATGTTTTATCATCCATGATTATTCCTCCATAAATATTTTTCTAAGCAAGGCTATCTGCTTAGGAGTTAGGTCTTCTGTTTTACTTTTTTCATATACTTATATCATAAGCAACAGACTCTCTTTTTCATGATAGTAGTAGATATTACGAATACCACCACTTTTACCACGACCTTTTAGCTTCCATCTTACTTTACGAAGACCACCTGAACCTTTTATGACATCGCCACCTTTAGGGTTGGCCACCAAAAAGTTTTGTAAGGCCTTATATTCATCATCAGTCAAAATTCTCGTTATCTCTTTGGTAAAGATAGAAGTCTCTGCTATTTCCATAGGACTATTATAGTGAAAACTATTTTATAAGTCAATGGCGTACTAAATCTCACACATACTCCCCTCTCCCACACAAAAGCGTAAACTCACACCACTTACACCGCTGCAAGTCCTCACACTTTTCAGCCACGAACCCCTTAGTTTGTTTGAGTTCTATGATAACTTCTGAGAGTCTTTCATTTTTCTTTTCGAGTGCTGTTATCTCTTCTATCTCCCCACCTTCAAAGAGCTTTACAAACGCCAAAGTAATGTTTTGGTACTTTGGGCTTAATAGGTGGTAGTAGATACTCATTTGTAGGTCGTTAAGCGTCTCAAAATTTTTGGTTTTTTGGGCTTCTTTGGTGCTACCACTTTTGTAGTCTAGCACTAAAGTGTGCGTAGGGTTTTGATCTATGCGGTCTATGCGTCCTTTGAACCTAAGTCCGCCTATCTCACCTGAGAACTCTTTTTCTCTCTCTACTACTTTCCACTGGGCATTAAAGTGTGCTACTTGTGACGCTATATAGCCTTTTAGTTTGGCTTTCCATAGGAGTTTTTTGTAATTGGTAGAGGCATCATCAAAAGGGAGTAGCTTATCTAGCAATATATCGATGTTTTTTTGCATCTCTTCTTTGTTGGTGTAACTGTCATATTCTCTGTGCAAATGGTCTAAGAGTGAATGCAAAAATGCACCCTCGTTTAGCTCGTCATCTTCTTTGGCTTGTAGCTTTTGGAGGTAGCGGTAGTAGTACTTGCGTTTGCACTCTAGGTAGGTCTTTAGTCGTGAGGCTGACCATGTGATGGCAGTGGCATCAAAGTGTTCTACCATAGGGTCATTCTGTGCTTGCATCTGACTCTTTTGGCTATAGAGCAGGTCAAACTGTGCTTGTACTGGCTTCGCTTCACCCAAGCCTAACTCATAGAGAAACTTTGAGGGTAGTTTGTTGTCGGAGGTACTGTAGAGGATGACTGCATTTTTGGCTTGCTCTAGTAGGCGTTTGTAGTACTGCTTTTGTAGGGCTTCTCTGTCGTGTTTAGTAGGCAGATTGGCAAAGGCTCTTACTTGTGAGTTGAGAAACTGGTCTTTACTTGATGTGGCAGGGACTACGCCTTCGTTGAAATCTACGATAACCACACCTTCAAAGCTCACCCCTCTAGTCTCCAGCACACCCATCACCGTCACAAATCCACCACGTACATCATCCATCGTCACTTTACTTAGAGACTTTAGCCACAAAAAGAGCCACTCGTTTTGACTCATCTCTTCATGCTCTAGTACTTTGATGAAATGCAGATACTTTTCATAGACACGCTCATTGAACTTCTTTTTCTTTTCTCCATCAACAAGCGGGCTTTCGTGTAAACCTAACCCGTCTATGATAGAGAAAAAATCAACTGTCTTTATTTTTTTACTACTCGCCAATGCGTCTAATGCTTCTATATTAAATCCATAGCGTTCGAGTAACTTTTGACTCTCATCGTCCCTACTCTGCCAATACATATAAAGTGCCTCTAAGGATTTATAAACACGTCCATTGCTATAGTCATACCCCATAGCGAAGTTTAGGTTGTTGCGTGTGTCAAAAAGTGTGAAGTGTTCTTTAAAACTTTCATCAGGCAAGATGAGGACTATCTCTTCTGGGCTTATACCAGAGAGTACCATCTTCTCTATCTCTTTAAACGCAATAGCTACCTGTTCTTGGCGTTCTTCCACTGCATAGACTTGTGCTTCAACGCTGTCATCATTGTTTATAGCCTCTAAGACTTCTTTGGTTGATAAAGAGAAGTGTATATGTTTGTTATTGGGTAGTTTAATGCCTAGTGCTTCAAAACGCTGTTGCATTTTCCTGTTGAACTTGCTTGTACTGTAATGCACAGTGAGTGAGACTTTTTGTGCGATATCGTATAAGAGTGACAACTCATAATGGCTTAAGTAGCCCTCTAGGTGAATCTCTATCTCTTTATAGGCACTTAAAAATCCTTCGTTGAGTCTGTAGATACTTGGGATGAATGCTTTATCTGTCAGCCCTTTGGCTTCAAGTAAGATATGGTAGTTTAAAAGTAGTTTCTCTAGTATCTCAAGGTGCCTACCAAACTCTGCATAAGCATCCGCCTCTGCTAAAGTATCAAAGCCTACACCCTCACCTGAAAGCTCTTCAAAAAACTTAAAAAGTGCATCACTTTTGGTGAAAAATCGCACCAGTGACACATCCAACTTCAAATCTGAAAATGCATCAAACTTTGCAGCTTCACGTAGTAGCAATATACGCTGTAGTGGGTCTATCTGTATTTTGTTTTCAAGCAGTATTGCTCGCTGTTCAAACTCATCCATACGCATGAGTGTCGGTAAGAAACCCTCTTGGATTTTATGTTTTTGACTAATGGTTCGCAGGGCTCTAGATGTTGGGTAAATGTGAAGTTCGTTCATAAAATAATTATAACACAATCACTTGTAGAGTATGTTTGTCACCATACTTTATATATAACAAAAGAGTTTTAAAAGTTTCTTTACAGTTTTAAGTATGCGGGGAGTTGCAAGTATCCTATAGTCTTTTCATCTACGATTACTCTTAACAGCAGTGTATAACGTCCCTCATTTTTTATATCAAGATTTACAACATAAACACCATTATTAAATGGCACATTTTCTACCATTATGTCATCTACTCTTGTATGTGGTCGTGTAAGTAAAAAACTCACATTAGCATCATCAACTACTATTCCTTCTTTTGTCTGCACATTGTAGGTAAAAGTATTCTTTCCTTTTGAAAGCTTAATAACATTAGGCTGTGGTAACTTTGAGTTGACATTGTCCATCATTACCATCGTTTCTGCATCTTGTATTACAATAGTATACAAAGCATCAAAGGCATATTTTTTTGTCAATATATCATTAATATTTCTATCTGCATTTTGATATTTCATCATATAATTATTGACCTCTTGCACAGGTAAGGAATTTGCTGATTTTACTGTCCAAAAACTAAGCGTTAACGCAAGAAATAAAAAGCCTACTATCATATGAGGCCAGTATGTTTTTTTATTATTTTTTTCCATTTTTTCTCCTCATCCAATATGGTCTTATTACAAATATCCAAAGCAAAACTACTGTACCACTATATATGAGTATCCTAAGTATAGTCACCATCGTACCCATCTCATCAGGTATTGTTTTAGTGAGTTTAATTCCCTTAGTAGATGCTATGTTATCTGCTAGTTCTGAGTACGATTGAAGCACTGCAATGTTAAACTTGTCTTCATCACTGTTGCTATCTTTGATAGACACTATATTGATGCCTGCATCTCTCACTTTTTCATAGTCATACATCAATCTGATCTCATCAGAAGAAGGAATAATCCCTACTCTTCCACGTACTTCAGACTTCTCAGTAATAGTAGCATACGGAGCAAAGATAAATAAGACATAGGGTTTAGTTAGATTTGTTTCATACTGTTTAGTATGTTCGACAAGATTAAATGCTACAGGAAAATGTTCATTTGTAGCAATAACATAAGCATTTATACCTGTTTCTGCATGAAGCTCTTGACCTATACTATTCAATATATCAAGTGCTTCTATTTTCAATAAATCATTACGAATCACTACTGATGCATTCAGTACAGAAGATAATAAGACAGCAAGTAAGGCTCCCCTTACGACTGTTTTAATCATACTTAACCAACGTAAAGAAGCCTATCAGTGAGTGATAAAAAAACAGCACCAATAGCTGCAGCAATCATGCAAGCTATAAGTACTTTATCCATATATTTAATCATTTTTCATCCTTTGTTTGAAATGCAAAGTTTTTATTGTCTACAGATATCATCTTAAGATTATTTATATCTCTAATTGGTGCTGGGTCATAAGGTTTTTTAGCTGATTTTTGTTGGACTATTACTGCTTGAGACATCAAAACTGCCCAAATAAACAGGAGTCCAAAAATAGAGATTAAAACCCCAAAAATACCATGAAATCCAAATACCGATCTTTTTGTATTTTCTGCCATCTTCACTCCTTAATTTGATAATGACTGAATATAAACAGTCAATGCTTTTTCTTGTACTGGTGTAATAAGCGTCTTAAATGATGGCATTTTGCCAATGATACCTTTCTTGCCATTTTGAAGAACATGGTTAACAAGTACGTTATCATATGCCACAAGATTAGGTGCCATACCATTGTTGCCTTTAGAGTCTGCTCCATGACATGAGGTACAAGCTGCATATGCTGCAGGTGCTTCACCTTTAAGTCCACCAGCAATATATGCGGCAATATCTTCAGCATCTTTACCGCTAGCCATACCTGGAGGCATCATGCCCATTGGATAACCCAATTGGTTTGAACCATTTTTAATCACATCTAAAACCTGTTCTTTACTCATACGTGAGGTAAAGTCCTGAGCACGACCTGAAAGTCCATCTCCTGTAGCACCATGACACTGTGAACACTGTACTAAAAAAATAGACTCTCCCATTTCTTTAAGGGTATCAGTATCTGCATTTTTGTGCTGTTCTTCAAATTTATCTTTATACGCAAGTACCTCTTCATTATACTCACCTATTTGACTATATGCATTTGTAGGATAACCTAAAAACCCATACCATATTGACCATATAAATACTGCTAAAAATGTGTATGCCCATCCAGAGGGAAGTTCATTTTTATATTCTCCTATACCATCCCAATTTTCATCTGCTAATTCACCACTTGCTGTGTCAGTTTTCATTTGGTTAATGTATTTTGTAGTTACCGCTGCAGTAATTACAGCAATAGCTACTGCACCACCCATTGTCATAGCATTTATAAAGTCATCTTTTATATTTATGTCTAGACTCATAACTACCGCAATTGTAGCTATAATCAAAATAACTGCAAAAGCCAATGCTTTTATCATCAATGCATTCATTTATCTTCCTCCATATATTTTCTCTTTGAAGCTGGTTTATCTTCTACAGGTATACTAGTAACTTCATCATCTAGCGCAATCTTCCCATATTTTTCATAATCCCTCTCACCTTTTTTCTCAGATCTGTATAGATGTATAATATACCCATAAAGCATCACAACCAAAAAGATTGTCATAAAGAAACTCCCATAACCCTGTAAGTCTCTAATATCCATCTTATTTTCCTTATTTTAGACTGTTTAAATAAGCAATGAGTGCAACTACTTCAGGTACTTTACCTTCTGCGATAGCTTTTTTAACTCTCTCATCTTTCATGTCAGCCGCAATCTTTTTAGCATCTTCCAAAACTTTTGGTCTATGTGCATCCCATGCAGCTCTTGTACTTTTAAACTCAGAACCATAGGGAGTATGAAACACATTTTTAACTGTAACTGCTTCTGCGTATGCAGTCTCTATGTCAGCCTCATTTTCAAACTGATGGTCATAGGCAGGCATAATTGATCCAGGAACAATTTTAGGAGGATTCAACATATGAGCCTCATGCCAATCAGTTGTCCGGTAATTACCTATACGATGCAAGTCTGGTCCCGTTCTCTTTGAACCCCAAAGGAATGGTCTATCATATGCATACTCACCAGAAAGTGAGTAGTCACCATAACGATCTGTCTCAGATTTGAATGGACGAATCATTTGTGAATGACACGCCATACAGTTGTCTTTCATATAGACATTTTTACCTGCAAGTTCCAGGACTGTACGAGGTTTCATGTCCACCAACGGTCTTGAAGACTCAGCAAAATTAGGCACTATTTCTAAAAGCCCCGCAAATGAAATAACAATAGATATTCCCGCTGCAAAAAAGAACGGGTTTTTTTCTAACCAATGAAAAAACATCTTATACCCTCCCTGATGCCATAGGTGTTCTAAACTGTGGCTCTTCAGATAGTTCTCTACCAGCAGTCATAGTTTTATATATATTGTAAGCAAACATAATGAACCCAGTTAGATACATCACACCTGCAAGTGCTCTAATCGTATAGTATGGGTGAAGAACTGTTACGGTGTCTATAAATGAATACATCAAGTTACCATACTCATCTACTGCTCTCCACATCATACCTTGTGTGATACCTGCAATCCACATAGAGGTGAAGTACAGAACCACTGCTGTTGTTTGTAGCCAAAACTGAGCTTCCATAAGTTTTTTAGAGTAAATTTCCTTTTTAAACATACGTGGAGCCATATGGAATATAGCTGCCATAATCATAAACACAACCCAACCTAAAACACCATCATGAACATGACCAGGAATCCAGTCTGTAAAGTGTGCAATGGCATTAACCGAACGTATCGCTTGGATAGGCCCTTCAATGGTTGAGAGCATATAGAATGTAGATGCAAGTACCATAAACTTGATAAGTGGATTTTCCGTTAACTGGTTCCACTCACCTTTCATAGTAAGAAGCATGTTAATAGCCGATCCCCATGAAGGCAAGATAAGTACTACTGAAAATGCAGAACCCATGGTTTGCATCCAGTCTGGAACGGTTGACCACAAGAGGTGGTGCGAACCCGCCCAAAGATATACAAACATAAGTCCCCAGAAAGAAAGAAGTGACAATTTATATGAATAAATAGCTTGTCCTGACTCTTTTGGAAGGAAGTAGTAAATCATACCAACAATTGGTACAGTAAACCCAAATGCAACTGCATTGTGTCCATACCACCACTGCACAAGAGCATCATTTGTTCCTGCATACATAGAGACAGAGTGTAAAGGGTTACCTAGTCCACCAGATGTAAAATATGTAGGGATTTCCATGTTGTTAAAAAGGTAAAGCATAGCAATACCAAGGAAACATGCCAGGTAATACCATACAGAGATATAAAGAGCTTTTTCTCTTCGTATCCCTATAAGTCCCATCATATTTACACCCCAAAGTACCCAGATGATAACAACTACAATATCAAAGGGCCACTCATACTGTGCATACTCTTTTGCTGTTGTGTAACCAAGTAAAAGAGAAGCTGTAGCAGCAAGTGCACCTACAAAGTAAAGCCAAAACTGAATGTTACCAAGTACCATCAAAAACTTTGACTCTGCCATAGACACCTTTAATACCCTTTGCCCCAAATAAAACCATGTAGCAAAAATACCAGAAACTGTAAATCCAAAAACTGCCGTATTTGTATGAATAGGTCTAAGTCTTGAAAATGTTCCATACTCTCCTAATAGATAGTTTAATTCAGGAAATGCTAATTGTGCTGCGATAAGCGTACCAATAAGCATAGCCAAGAATCCAAACAAAATTGTCAAAAATGTAAACTTTTTTGCTAGTGAATAATCATATTCTAATGCTGCATTTGATTGCATACATACCCCCTTATAAATAAATATATATTGTACCTTAGACAATAATTAACTTATAGTATAAGATATTTTCTAAACCAAATACTTAATCTAAATCAAAAAGTATTTATTTTATACTCAATTGCACCATATATGCTTGTATGACGTAATATCAAAACAATAAATACAGCCATATTTATTAAAAATTTAATCAATTTATTTGATAAAAAGAGGAGAATATAACTCTTAATTATTTATGAAACTTATTTAAACCATTCTTTAACAGTAGAAAAAACACTTGTCTCTATTCCCTTGTCTTCATTGTCTAATTCTTTAAATCTATCACAACCTGCCTGTAGTCCTTTAGCACATGACTTTTCATAATACATTTTTTCATTCATACGAGATTGTTTAACCCCAAATCCTCCTCTGTACATCATAGCTATATTGTAACAGGCATCTCCACTATCAAGATTGCAAGCCTTTTTAAAATATTCCTTTGCTTTTACATCATTCTGCCTTACATCATGTCCATCTCTATATATAACGCCTACAGCTTCACAAGCCGTTTTAATATCACGGTTACATGATTCTTCTAGGTATGGGCGTGCTGCCATATAACTCTTGTCTTTATAATAGTTCTCACCCATTACATCACACGCCTTTGTAAATCCAAGAATACATGACTTACGCATGTACTCAAGTCCTTTTTCTCTCATGTCTTGTACCTTAGCATTCTCTCCCGTGACTAAAGGAAGTGCATGGTCATAGCAAGCACTTGCGTTATTTTCTATACATAACTTTTCATTTGCCTGTGTAAAAGTAAATAGAAACAACATTAACATTAAAAATCTAAGTAAAAACATATATTTCCCTATCTACTAGTATTCATAGCAGACAACAAATCTGCATTCTCTTCTTGCATCACCTTAAACGCTTCTTTCATATGTTTTTCTAATGCACTACCCTCTAAATTTTGTTCGACTGCTTTACTATAGTACATAAAAAAATCTTTATAAGGTGTACCTCCAGATGCTAATGCAAGTTTTAAATCTATATCAGGAAAAATCTTCTCCCAAGATGGATTTACTTGTCTTAATACTTTATTGTTGTTTATGAAAATTATGGCGATGATAAAAATCATCACCATAGATAAAAATACTACATAAAAAATAATGGCCTGTGCAATACCTAGCATATTAAATACTGTTTCATTAAATATACCTATATAAAGCAATATAGGTAAAGCGATAAAAAATGCAATAATCCATTTAACCCCAATCCCATTTAGTTCTGACTGGTCAAAAATGAGTCTTTTTTTAATTGTAGTATTCGATCTTTTAGATACCGCATTGAGTATGGTTTGTAGTGAATAGCTTTCTTCATTCATAAAAAATCCTTAAGATGAAATAATTAGAACATTATAAAAAATAAAACAAAGCCTTTACTTTAGATTATTTTACTAGATATGGTGTTTGACATACTCGTCAATACTTAAAAGAATAATAATGCCTAAAAAGGCTGCATTTATCTTCCAAAATACAAAACGTGCATTAACAAGTTTAAAACTTTTTTTTAGTAACTCTAGGGAAGAAACAAATGCCCAAATACCAATCATAATACTTAAAATAATTGTAGTTGCATATGGCTCAAATACAGAAACTAAAAAAATACCTGCTTGTATAGTAAAGACTAACCAAACAAAGGTAAGTCTTTGTAAACTTGATTGTCCAAATAAACGCATAGCCGTAGGGTAACCACCATCTTTATAATCACCATGAAAGAGCATCACTAGTAACCAAAAATGCGGTACTTGCCAGATGAAAAAATAAAGTGCCAATGCCATAAACTCTAAAGTCAAAACACTTTCTCCTGCTACCAACCAACCAATAGATGGAGGTATAACACCTAATATAGCACCAGGAACTACTGCTAAAGCTGACTTCTTTTTAAGTGGCGTATACATAAGATTATACCAAATAAAGGCAAACATAAAAATATTTACACCTGTTAAACCCAGTAAAGTGTAGATAAATATCATAGAAAGTACAATCAAAATAGCAGAAATAATATAACCTGCTCCAGGTAACATACGTCCTGCAGCAATAGGTCGTTTTTTTGTACGTTCCATCTTGGCATCTTCTTTATACTCTTGTACTTGATTAAGTGTAGATACACCCATAGCAACCAAAAGTACAGAGAAAGTAGCAAGTAACATGTCAAATCCCACCTCTCCCTTTGCCATAACGTAGGCAAAAAGTGTGGAAAGACTTACCGCAAAAGAGAGGACAAACTTTGTAACAACAAAAAAGTCTTTTATCATTTAGCTGACTGCATATATTTTACAAGTTCCTCAACATCAGAATCTGGAAGTACAAATGGAGGCATAACACCTGGAGTAAATCCTTCAGGTACATCTTTATCAGGATTAACAATAGCATTTTTCAAATATTCAGTATCATATTTAGCACCAATACCTTTAAGACTTGGACCAACCAAAATACTATCAGAATCAATAGAATGACATCCCGAACATCCGTTGTCTTCATACAATGATTGCCCTTTTGAAATTTCTCCTGCATTGGCATCTTCAAATGGAGATTTTGCACTACTCTCAAACCATTTGTCATAGTCTTCACGCTCCATCACCACGATTTTTGAATACATATACGAATGAGCAGTACCACAGTATTCAGCGCATTCTACAACATATTCTCCAACCTTACTAGCCTCAAACCATTGTTTCGTAGTACGTCCAGGAACAACATCTTCTTTCATACGAAACGCTGGTACAAAATATGCGTGAATAACATCATTTAATGGTGCAGTCATCTCTAAGATTATTTTTTGTCCTACTGGCACATAAAGCCCTCTTTTGACATCACCTATTTTTTTATCATAAACAGATGTAATTTTATGAATATGTCCTGATTTGTTCGCAGGGTATTCATATTTCCATTTCCATTTAGAACCTTCTACTTGTATCACAATACTCTCAGATGCTGCTGGCATGGTTCTAAGTGTTTTCATAGAAGTATAGCCATAGTAAAAAAGGACCATCATCAATGCGGTTGGAATTAAAGTCCAAGCTATCTCAAGAGGTGTATTATGTGACAAATTAACGATATCTTCATCTTTAACATTACTTTCTCTATATTTCCATGCAAAATAGAACATTGGTACAATTACTGTTAAGCCTAATACAATGGATATCCAAAAGTTTATCCAAAATGCTTGATCAAAATCAGCAGAAAAGGTTGCTGCCATTGAATTAAAACCTTGTAGGGTATTGTTTGCATCCATGCTTTTACTCCTTAGTGTTTAGCAGGTGTTGTATGTTCAACCCCTGCGCTTGCTGAACCCGTGATGTGACTCTCAGCTTCATATTGAAAGTTTGGAACATCAAAGCCAATAACAATAACCATAAATGTCGCAACAATTACCAGTGAAAATATACCCATTACTCCAATAAGATTGTCACCCTTAAGGTGCATATAATACATAATAATCAACCATGCCTTAATCACAGCAATAGCCATCTGTGCTAAAAATGTTGACTCCGTCATAAACAAATGTGGTTGTATAAATGTGACTGCTGTCAATAATAATAGTCCTACCAGAACCTTATAGTAGCTTAACCTCTCTTTTTTATAATCTATAGTATTAGTGCCCACCTGTAACTCCTCCTGCTCCAATCATATAATAATAAGGAAATACAAATACCCAAATAAGGTGTACGATGTCCCAATATAGTGCTATATTCCAGTGTAGTATATGATGCTCTGGTGATACCTTACCCGCATTAATACGTTTAAGTAACCAAATCATAAGTCCAATACCAATGATAATGTGGAATCCGTGGATACCTGTCATTGTAAAGTACATGCCAAAGAATAGTTTTTTACCAAATGCCATACCTGATTCAGGAAGCATCTCTCCATGCATCAAAAAGATACCATGGTTATACTCTGCTCTCCACTCAAAACCTTTAATAACAAGGAATGCTAGTGCAAGAAGCATCGTTGCATAAATCATTAACTTCGCACCTTTAACATCCCCCACTCTCATTTTAAGGAGTGAAAGACCCATAGTAAGGGCTGAAACAAGCAAGATAACCGTATTTATCCCCCCTAAGAGTCTATTGAGTGAAGCAGAGGCTTCAAGAAACTCTTGTGGGTGTAATACATTATAATATGCAAGTGCCATAAACATCGCACCAAACATCAACACCTCTGTAAACATAAACAGCCAAAAACCTAGTTTCCCACCGTAAAAGTCATCTTGCCAACCTTGCACTTCGTATTTGGTTCCATCACGACTTGTCGCGATTTCTGGTATATATTCGTGAGACATTAATCTATCCTTTTCATCGTTTCGTAATCAAACTTAACCACTGGCTCACCATGGTGATACTCGTATGGATTAAAGTCAACATATGGCACCTTAGAATGATTTTCTAATGGTGGTGGTGATGATGGCATGTGCCACTCTAGTGTAGTAGCATTCCAAGGATTTGCTCCAGATGGCTTACCGCTTCTCCAGCCTTTAAAGAAAACAACAAACATATAGGTAAGCCCCGTAATAAATAACACCGCTCCAAAAAACGAAACTTGATGATAAATTTGAAACTCTGGAAGATAGTCAAAATAACGTCTTGGCATTCCATAATAACCAGCAATAAACATAGGAAACCAAAGAAGATTAAAACCAACAAACTGTAAAAAGAAAGCTATCTTAGCTTGTGTTTCATTATACATTTTACCAGTAACAAGCGGGAACCAGTAGTGAAGTCCAGCAAAGAACAAAAACACTACCCCACCTAACATCGCATAATGAAAATGAGCTACTGTATAGTAAGTATCTTGAAGGTGAATATCTACACCAATCATAGCAATAGTAACACCAGTAAGACCACCGATAGTAAAAGTAATAATAGTTCCCAATGCCCATAACATAGGCGTTGATAAGATAATTTTACCTTTATACATAGTTGCTACCCAGTCATAAAACTTGATACCTGTTGGGATAGCAACAAAGAACGTAAGGAATGAGAAGATAATCTTAGCCGTATCTGCCATCCCTGAGGTATAAAGGTGGTGCCCCCATACTAAGTAACCAATACCTGCAATGGATGCTGATGAAAGTGCAATGGAGCGGTACCCAAAGATTTCCCTTCTTGAGAATGTAGGGATAATCTCAGACATAATACCAAACGCTGGTAATATCATAAGGTAGACCGCGGGGTGAGAGTAAATCCAAAAAAGGTGTTCAAACAATACAGGGTCTCCACCTTTAGCGGGATCAAAGATGCCAATACCAAAGTATTTTTCCATAATTGCAAGAATCAATGTAATACCTACTACTGGTGTGGCCAAAAGTTGTATCCACGCTGTAGCATAGATACCCCATACAAAAAGAGGCATCTTCCAGAAAGTCATACCTGGAGCCCTTAGTCTATGAATAGTAACCAAAAAATTAAGCCCAGTAAGAATTGAAGCCATACCTAGTATAAATGCTGCTACTAGTGTAAAAATTACGTTAGTACCTGTATTTAAAGAATATGGTGCATAAAATGTCCAACCTGTATCTGCAAAACCTGCATCAGTAAAGAGTGATGCTATAGCAACAAGAGCACCTAAGATATAAAGCCAAAAAGTAAACCAGTTAAGTCTTGGAAAAGAAACATCTTTTGCCCCAATCATAAGTGGCATAACAATATTTCCAAGTACTGCAGGTACTCCAGGAACAATAAAAAGGAAAATCATAATAACCCCATGTAGGGTAAAGGCTTGATTAAATGTGTCTCCATCTATAAATTGAGCACCTGGGGCAAACAACTCCAAACGCATCAAAAATGCTGTAGCAACTGCTACAAAAAAGAACGTAAACATGACAGCTGCATACATAAGACCAATCCTTTTATGGTCAACAGTAAGCATCCACTGCATGAATGTACTTTTAGGGTGCCCAATAGCACAGTGTGTCTCGTCGAAATAACTTTTACTCATTTTTATCTCCTTTGTTTTGTGGATTATCTGGATGATAAGGATGATTGATATCATCTTCCTTTTTTCTACTCGTTTTGACTAAATAAATGAAAAAACCTAACATAATAGCAAGCATCACTGTCGCAGCTACTTTTTCCCACATAAAAATATATGTTTTGGCTTTAGGGTCATAAGAAAAACAATAAAGCAAATTTTTGGCTATTGTTGGACCTACCTTACCCTCACCTGCTTCCATAAGAGCCATCTTTACATCAAAGGGAAGTTGCTCAATGCCATTTAAATAGCGTGTAATTTTACCTTCAGGAGAAAGCATGATAAGCACACCTGCATGGATATATTCTACTACACCAGCATCAGAAACAGTCTTCTTATATGAAAAACCAACTAAATCTGAAAAAATACCTGAGGAATTATTTTCGCCTATCACAAAACGCCAAGCATTTGACACAAATTGTCTTTGAATAGAAGATAACATTGTCTTACGTTTAGCTGCTGCTAGCTCATAACCTTCATCTTCTGCAAAGCCTATAGTAATTACTTTATAATCAAGATTTTCAGCAAGATCTAGACGTGTAAGCATTTTTGCCATATCAGTTAATTGAGGGGTACAAATCCCTGAGCATCGAAAATAGTTTAAAGAAATCATAGCTGGTTTTCCATCCATAAGTTTTCTTAACGTTACTTTCTCTCCCTTTTCATCAATAAAAGTTAGATCTAATGGCACCATATTGCCTAACTTTTCATCAACTCCTAAAGTATTCGCCTGTAATGATAGTGCTAATAACACTAGTATCAAAAGATTTCTCATTCACACTTCCTATCTAAAAAAAAATATTGATTAAGTTTAGAGAAAGATAACTTAAATGATTATGAAAAATTATAATAATTCATTAATTAGACTTAATTTAAATTAATAATTAGTGTTTTTATTAAAATATAACTTTTGATAATGAGAAATTTGTTTGAGTTTAAGAAGAATAATTTATTAACTTAATAATTAAAATGCATAGATAAAAACTTACGCTTTACCCTTTGCACTTTGAATGGAGTGAATATATTGATAGTCTACAGTAATTTTTGGTTCTTTTGGAAGGTCTTTGAAAAGTCTTTCTAGCATACCTTCAAAATCTGTAAAAAGATAATTTGCCATGGAGCCTGGGATAGGGTTAATTTCATTTAAAAGTACTTCCCCGTCAACCACAAAAAAGTCACAACGAATAATACTTCCTAAAAAGAGTGGATGATAGATTTTTTTGAAACTCTCTTGTATTTTTGTTTGCATAGTTTCATCTATCTCTGCTGCCATGACTTGTGAATCACGTGAAAAGTCCATATACTTTTTTTCAAAGTCTAAAAAGGTCTCTTTATTGGGTTCTTCTATAATAGAGAGTTCCCACTGGGAAGTAAAACATCCTGCTTGGTTATACTCTTTCACGCCCTCTATAAAAGGTTCTACTATTACCTCTGTGTCAAACTCAAAGGCAACGTCCAGTGCATAGTCAAGTTCGCTAGCATCTTTAACAATACTCACCCCAATACTTGACCCTAAACGAACAGGCTTGATGATAACAGGGTAATCCAAAGTGATTTTTCTTTCATCATTTTTAGAGAGATACTCATAATCTACAGTTTTGACACCCAACGACTCTGCTAAAAACTTCGTATAGAGTTTGTTGTAAGAGAGAGCTGAAGCTTCCATACGTGGAGAGATAAAAGGAATGTTAAAAAATTCCATCATTGATGAGATTTTTCCATCTTCTCCATCACGCCCGTGTATGAGATTTAATGCCACATCAAACTCCACAGGTTTTGAACCAAACATACCATCTATGCTAAAACCACCCTTCTTGAGAGTTAGCTCTTTAGATTTTTTATACTCACCTGATGAAAAGAGTTTTGAATTTATCTTTTCAGAATCTATCAAATAAAATTTTCTATCGGCACTAACAAAAATGTATGTAATAGTAGATTTCTTAAGTACTTTTTTTAGTGTAATAGCGGAGACGATGCTAATTTCATGTTCAAAACTGGAACCTCCGAAGAGTATGGCTATATTCATATTAACTCCTTAAAGCATCTTGGCAAATTTGCCAAAGATATATGATGATTCATGTGGGCCTGGACTTGCTTCTGGGTGATGCTGTACTGACATAGTAGGTGAGTCATTGTATTTTAGTCCCTCAATGGTGTTATCAAATAAGTTTGTATGTGTCACAGTGGCAACTTCTGTGATGCTGTCTGGTACATTATAGTTATGATTTTGTGCAGTGATTTCTACACTGTTTGTCATCGCATTCATCACGGGATGATTACCACCATGATGTCCAAACTGCAGTTTATACGTATCATAGCCATGGGCGATAGAAAGTAACTGATGTCCAAGACAAATACCAAAAAGTGGCACTTTATGTGCAATAAGTTTTTTAATCTTCTCTTGCTCCTCTTTTAAAATCAACGGATCACCAGGCCCATTAGATAAAAAGACACCATCTATCTCTTTGGCATCAATTTTTGCGATAATCTCTTCCGCTGACATGTCGTTAGGGACTACAGTTACTTCCATACCAGCATGTGTGAGTTCGTTGAGAATATTTCTTTTGATACCAAAATCAAGTGCAATGATTTTTTTCGTTGTTTGTGGTATTTCATAACTAAAAGTATTTGTACTATAACGTGCTTCTGCATGCACGTATGGCTCTTTTGTACTTACCTGTTCTATGTAATTTACCTCTTCTATACGAGGAGAAGACTCTAATACTTTTTTAAGTGCGTCTGCCTCATGTACTTCAGTAGATGCCACCATCATCATAGCACCTTCTTCTCTTAACATTTTAGTGATAAAACGTGTGTCAATATCACAAATACCAAGCACGCCATTCTTTTCTAAAAGTGCTGCTAATGTCTCTTCGCATCTAAAGTTAGAAGGTCTATCTTGATAGCTACGAACGATGATACCTTTACAGTATGCTCCTTTGCTCTCCATATCTTGAGCATTACAGCCTACGTTCCCTATCTCTGGCATAGTAAAAGTGACAAACTGCCCTGCATATGAAGGGTCAGTGACTATCTCTTGGTAGCCTGTAAGAGAGGTATTGAAAACCACTTCACCCACAGATGTACCCGTGGCACCAAACCCTTTGGCCTCAAGCATTAACCCATTTTCAAAATACAAAGATACTTTTTTCATTAGAGCATCCCTCTTTTAGAAAGTTCCTCTTGGTAAAACCTTTCGTAGAGTAGTTCATAGTCCTGACTTCCAGGGATTACTTCTTTTTCCATACCTCTTATTTTGTCATAGACGATATCATCTATCTCATCATAGGCATCTGCAAAGGCTTTAAAGGCTTTAAAAATCACATTTTTTACTTGATTTTCATTCACTTCATACTCTGCTAAATAATTTTCGTACAATTCATCTAAAATAAGGTGAGCCAAATCATTATAGCGGTCATCATAGTTCATAATAACACCTGCTTCAGGAGCCATTTTCTTCTTAATCATAAAGAAAAGCTGTCTCTCGTCTGCATGTTGAAACTCTATCTCATCATAATTTTCATCTAAGATTTTTTTCACTTTTTCATCAAGTGCATGCTCTTTAGCAAGATTTTCATCAATGATTTTTTTAGCAGCAGCGACAACTGCCTCTTTACCCTTTGGCATTGTAATAAAAGGTGCATTGGCTAAGTCGATCCCGATTTTTGTTGCTACATATCCTGTTTGTTGTGGTTTTAATCTCATAGTATGCTCCTGTTATCTTATAATTGTATCAGCTCGTTCTGGACTTGTGGAGATTATCCCCATTTTAGTCCCTATCATCTCTTCAAGTGCTTCTATGTATGATTTCGCTGTATCTGGTAAATCATCGAACACTCTTACACCCTCTGTTTTGTCCCAACCAGCGAATGACTTATAGATAGGTTTTGCATCTTCCAAGTCATAAGGTACATAGTTGATTTCTTTTCCATCTACTTCATACGCCACACATACTTTAACTTCATCAAAACCATCAAGCACGTCTAGTTTCATCAGTGCTACTTGGTCTACACCATTGACACGTACTGCGTGACGCATAGCTACTGCATCAAACCAGCCACATCTTCGCGGTCTACCTGTGGTGGTACCAAATTCATGTCCATTTTTACGAAGTAAGTCACCCTCTTCTCCAAAGTCTTCAGAAGGGAAAGGGCCATTTCCTACACGTGTACAATACGCTTTTGCTATACCCGTTACTTTTCCAATGTCTTTAGGATTAATGCCTAAGCCTATACATGCTCCAGCACTTACCGTACTTGAAGACGTGACATATGGGTAAGTACCATGATCGATGTCAAGCATCGTACCCTGTGCACCTTCTAGAAGTATCTTTTTACCCTCATCCATAATGTTCCACATCATTTGTGTGGTATCTACAATGTGTTTACCTAAAACATCTTTGTAGCCTTGAAGTTCAGCTAAGAGCTCAGCTTCAACTGGGGCTTCTACACCCATGGCATCAAAGACAGGCTTGTTCATAACAAAATACGCAACAATTTTTTCTGTCAATTTCTCAGGATTTAAAATCTCTCCTAGTCTATGACCAATACGTGCAACCTTGTCACCATACGCAGGCCCAATCCCTTTACCTGTCGTACCGATGGCTTTGTCACCTTTCATTCGTTCACGTGCTTGGTCTATCTGTGCATGGTAAGGCAGTAACACATGTGCTTTATCTGAAAGAAAAAGTCTGCCTTCTAAGTCATCAAACTGTACCATCTCTTTGATGAAGTCCTTGGGTGAAAGTACCACTCCATTTCCTACGATGTTTTTAGCCTTTGGGTTAAGCACACCAGATGGTATGAGGTGAAGTGCATATTTCTTACCATCTATGACGATGGTGTGTCCTGCATTGTGTCCCCCTGCAAAACGACAGACATAGTCATGTGTTTGAGCCATATGGTCAACGATTTTCCCTTTACCTTCATCTCCCCATTGGAGTCCTACAATTAAATCTGCTTTACTACCCATTACTTTGCCTCATTATTCATTTTATATGCAATGCACTCATCTGTATAGAGTGCAAATCCTGCTGCTTCAACACCGTCAATAATGTATATCCCACCCATTGCTAAAAGGCTGTTGTCTTCAAACATTCTAAATGTCAAAGAGTCATAATAACGCATCTTTGCATAAAAAAGTGGAGAAATCACTATCTTATCATACGCAACTTTCTGCGTCGCTTCTTTTATTTTTTCTAACTCTACTTTAATGTCTAATGGAAATGCAGATAAATCCTCTAAATCACTGACTGCATGCATACGCACAAGCTGTTCAATCCATGGTAAATCTGCACCCATTATTTGTTCTACATGCATAGACTTTAATACCTCCAAGGAGACACCATACTTTTCGTTGAGGAGGTGCGGGATGCGAATATTGGCTATCTGCATCACTGGCTTTGCCTCCATTTCAGAGAGTAACATGATAGTTGTCTTTGCAATCTCTTCAAAATTTCCATCTACTACCTCAGCCCCTATTTGATACTGCTCTTTTGTTGGAAAGGTAAGTGTTGGTTGAATGTAAAACCATTTTTTAGACTCAGTAGAACGCCCTAATCTCTTTGTGACGATACGCACAACATCTGCTGTAGAGTCTGCACGAAGTGTGACTTCATGGTTTTCTTCATCATTAAGTTTAAGTAATGGCTTTTTATCTTCAAAACTCTCATGTTGGTGGTATGAAAAAATAGGTGTGACGATCTCTTCAAAACCTAAGTTATCAAGCAGTTCAGCTGAGACAAACTCTATCTCTCGTTTTACCTTAGCAGACTCACCAAAGTAAAGTTTTGACCCCGTAGGGATTTCGTGTTCATAAACCATTATTTAGACCCTAATGTATAATATATTTCGTGAAACACACGTGATGATGTACCATCAAATGTTCTTCTACCTAGTTTGTCAAGTGCTAGTTCTACTGCATTGACGGCTGCTACCATCTCATAGGGTTCTATGAGACCCATTTGGTTGATACGGAAAATTTTACCTTTTAAATGGTCTTGTCCCCCTGCAACGTTTACACCAAAATCTGTTTTGAGGAGGTCGCGTATCTCTTTAGCATTAGCATCATCTATGGTTGTCATAGAAGGTGCTGGTGTATCTGGGTAGATGTGCAACCCTAAAGCTTCAAGAGCTTTGGCTGTAGCTTTTGCTCTTAGTGCAGTATTGGCATAAAGTTTTTCTATGCCACCATTTTGTTCTATCTCTTTCAGTACCGCACCAAGCCCTATAATGAGCGTAGTCGCTGCCGTGTAGGCTGTCGTATTTTGACGCTGCTTTTTTATCTCACTTGCAAGGTTCAAGTAATACCCTTTACCCTCACCCACTTTTTCAATCGCTGCCTTGCTAAGCCCAAGTATGGCTAAACCTGGTGGTAACATCAACGCTTTTTGGCTTCCTGCTATAAGACAATCTATGTCTGTCACATCTATAGGCTCGACACCCACAGCCGTGATACCGTCTGCAATTATCATGATACTAGGGTTTATAGCCTTCACTGCTTTAGCTATGGCTTCAACAGGGTGACGCAATCCTCCTGCAGACTCTGAGACTTGTATAGCCACTGCATCTACAGAAGGGTTTGCTTTTAGAGCTTCTACCACTTCTTCTACTGTGGCAGGTGTATTCCACTCATGTTTTATCTCTACATTCTTAAGCCCTGAAGCCAATGCAATCTTGCCAAAACGCTCACCAAATTTTCCAGCATTCACTGAAAGTAAAGTGTCTTTACAAAGATTGCTCACCGCTGCTTCCATCGCACCTGTACCCGAACTCGCAAGCATGATAACCTCATCGGTATCAAAAAGTTTAAAAAGCAGTTCTCTAGTCTCTTTGAAAATCGCTTCAAATTCTGGTGTTCTGTGGTGAAGTGTCGGTGTAGCCATCGCCAAACGTACGGACTCTGGTACAGGTGTAGGGCCTGGTGTAAAAAGTAACATAAAAATCCTCGCAATCGCCATCATGACGACGGCGTAATTAGCGAGATTATAGCTAAAAAGAGGTTAGATGATATTGAGAAGAAAGACTACAGCACAACCGTCTGCTGTCCAATCTCCTTGTAGCGTGCATAATAATGCTCTACAAAAGATTTAATCTTTTCATCTTTAGGTAGATACACGCCATCATTTTTGGTTGCATATTTCCCCAAGTATTTACTCGCATCTGCTTTTTTAAGGTAATTACTTGCCAAATCTTTATAAGCAGTTATATACGCTTCTTTCATCGCATCATATTTACTATAGTCTATCTGTATCTCTGTGTCATAGGTGATAACCCCTGAACTAAAGAGTATATCTAAATGTATAAGCCCCTCACAGTAGTAAGGCAACACCTCACCGACTTCACGCCATGCCATGAGTCCTACTGCACGTGAGACTACATCATTTACTACATGCTCTTTGAGTGCTTCTTTTTCATTATGAAAAAATGCCATGAGTCCGCCAGATGTGGCTTTAAACTCTTCTATGTTTTTAAACTGCCCTGTGCCGTTCATCTTACTTTCTGTGTCACTATCTAGCCATAAGATATGTCCATACTCATGCCCTACAGTAGAGATGTCATAGATTTCTTGCCAGAGTGTGGGGTTGGTCTCTATGAGTTCTCTTTGGGCTTTAACAAACGCTTCTCCCATCGTCTCAACAGAAAGTTTCATGATAGGTTTAGATTTTTTAGACTCCATCACGAAGTCTGCGTAAGCAAATATCTTTTTGCCAAGTTCTACTGAGACTTGCTCATCATTTGGTACTACTTGAGCTGAGAAAAGTCCGTTAAACTCTGCTCCGTAGTAGAGTATGGGTTGTCCTATGTAGAGTTGAGTTTCCTCTACTTGAGTGAGGTTTTTAGCCATAGTCTGCTGTGCGTCTACTCCGAACTCACTAGCCATAGCTGAAGCAAAACCTTTGATGTTTGCTCTAGTAGGTGACCCTTCTTGTAAGTTAGGGTTAACGATGCGTAAGTCCCACTCTAACGCTACTGCTTTTCTGTAGTGGTCTTCATAGTACTCTAAAGGATGTCCTACTTGTAGTGGGGTTTTAACTGCCATCCATTTACGGTCTACATCTGCCCATTTACCTATGAGTTCATCTACTTCTGTATGTTCAAACGCCTCTTTAAGTGCAGACAAATATGCTATCCACTGTTCTTTTTGATCAAAGACCTCATCTACCTCTAGCTCTAAACGTCCTATAAGTTGTCCTAGTGCAGTACATACATCTTTTACCTGTTTAGGGAAAGCTTGGGCATACGCTACAGACTTATAGCCATCTTCTGTGGCTTCAAGTACCGAGTAACACCTATCGCCTACATTGCCATTGTCATCTTTATCTAGTAAGCCTTCATTTTGAAGAAAGGATAGCACCTTAGCATCATCATTGTCAAACTTCTTGGAAAGTTCTGGGTTAATAGTATTGATAATCTGTTGTGTCCAAGCACTTTGCCACAGTGTCATGTATTGCCCTACATAATGTACCCCATAAATAAGTGAACGGTAAAAAGGAGTAAGCAGTTGCTCTTCTTCTACCCACCTAAGTAGTGCATCATGACGTTCAGTATGAAAATGACTCACAAAACCATAGGCTACTTCTTTTTTGTGTTGTATTTTTCTCTCGTCAAAGCCTTGTTTTTTCATCACCTCTTCAAGTGCATCTTCACGTAAAGACACAAGACGCGTAAGCCCCGCCATATACCCCTCATCGTCTCTAGGTATATTCATCGTTGTTAAAAAGAATGTCAACACACTTTTTGCTTTGTCATGCCCTTTGTCTTTGTCCAATAAGTTATAATAGCTGTTTAACTCTGCCTGTCTTGTTTGCAACTCATCATAGATGCGTTGTAGGTCTTTCATAAAATCTTGTTTATTCATTTAGCATTGTCCTTTAGTATCTTTTTCATCTCTTTATCAAAATCAGACTCTATTTTTTGTGATGTATTGAACGCATCATACACTTTTGATGCTTTTTCTTTAGCCTGTGCATGAGATATGCTTCCATAGCCTTCGAGTAGTCCAAATTCATTAAAGTCTAAAAACTTATTGACCGATGCACTCACTTCTTCCATACTAAGCTCTTGACGCTTCTCTATAATATTTTCTATATAATCAAAATAAGCCCCTATGGTACGTTCTAGCTTTTTTATCTCGTCTTCATCAAGGTAGTTTTTGGCTATAGATGTATCTGATTTTAGTACGCGTCCATCAGGTGCATTTTTCCAAGTTGTTAGTCCCATATTGGGCTTATTTACATCTGCATTTTGATAAACTATCTCAGCAGCAGTTTTACCTGTAATAGCAAAGTGAAACTTGTTTTGAACGGTAGCATAAAAATCTTTTGTAGTTTGTGAGTTTTTGTCATAATCAAAACTACACTCTGCAAAAATATCTGTGATTTGTTGATAGATGCGTCTCTCACTCGCACGTATGGAACGAACACGTTCTAGAAGCTCTCTAAAATAGTCTTTACCAAAATACTGACCATTTTTAAGTCTATCATCATCCATGGCAAAACCTTTGATGATGTACTCTTTTAAAACTTTTGTAGCCCAAATACGAAACTGTGTCGCTTTTACTGAATTTACACGATAGCCTACGGATAAAATAGCGTCAAGGTTATAAAATTTTGTTTTATAGTTTTTTCCATCCTCGGCAGTATGTGCAATTTTTGCACTAACTGAATTCTCTTCAAGTTCTCCACTCTCAAAGATGTTTTTTAAATGTTTTGTAATAACTGTTCTATCAACACCAAAAAGCTCTGCTATCTTTTTTTGTGGTAGCCATAGTGTTTCGTTGTGCAGGTATGTCTCTACTTTTATTTCATGATTTGGTGTGGTGTAGAGTAGAAACTCTGTGAGTTCCTCTTGAGTAGTTAAAGTTTTCATTATAAATACTCTTTTAAAATAGCCTGTTTTTTCTCACTAGCACTCTCTACTATAGCTTTAGATTTTGCTATTTTATCTTCTAGTTTTTGGATTTTTTGGACTATTTGTTTTTGAATCTCTACGGTAGGAAGTACAATTAATATAGAATCAAATGTACTTGTTACAATAGTATCAAATGTAGCTCCATATGAATTATCTTTTAATTGTTGTACTTCTTTTAGTATAGTATAATACAAAAATCCACTAGTT
>Ga0256840_1000158_pt1 | contig 62605 bp, 58 predicted proteins | sample 355202metaG_FD_185969 | JGI IMG/M metagenome (GOLD analysis project Ga0256840, IMG submission 185969) | Hydrothermal vent microbial communities from Mid Atlantic Ridge, Atlantic Ocean - 355-202 | ecosystem: Environmental > Aquatic > Marine > Hydrothermal vents | place: Atlantic Ocean: Mid...
ACCTTTTTCCCGCAACGCAGCCGCGCACGCCATGCCCGAATCCAGAGACACCTCGCGCTCGGCCGAGGTGCCACCCATTAAAACTGCGATGCGGCTCACTGTCCTGCTCGACATAGCCACCTCAAGCCCCGATTTCGGGGTCATTTATCGCGGCGTTTTCGCCGTCCTCTTCACCCTACCCCAAGTGATTCGGTTTTGGAACAGTTTTCTTGAGGGGACGCCACGTAACCCGTAGGGTGCCGTGCTCCGCACGCACCTTTGCAGGAAACCAAAAAAGGTAGGCTGGCTTTCAACCCACCAATCGAGGCGTGGTGGGTTGAAAGCCACCCTACAATTCGCGAAATCAGCTTTTTGAGTTTCGCCAGTGCTTCCACCACTTTATCGGGTGCGAGATTGACCAATCAACAAAGGCCATGCCGGTTGCAAGTGTTCCCGGCGTTCCTTTCTGCGTCAAAAAGGAAATTGTCTCTCCCATTTGGGCTATCGAAACACTAACTTGTGGCTCGTCCTCGCCTTTGGCCAATTCAGCAGCGCCGGAAAGCACCTCCGGCAACTGCTCTTCAATAACCGCCAGCGCAGTCGAAGGCTCCGCCCCCTCCAGCGCGGCTTTGATCTTTTCAATAGCCGCCAGAATGCTTTCCATCACAGAGAGCCGCGCCGTAATGCGCTCACCCTCGACCTCCGTAAAATCATTTTGCCCACGAAGGCGGTTTTTTTCTTCTGTTACAAGCTGAAATAGCGTATCAAGCTGGCTCTCAATGACCGACTTGTTCCGGCTCAACATATGCGCGGGCGTCATCTCAATTTCAGGCTCCACCCGCTCAAACTCCGCCTCAATCGCCGCAATCAACCCGTTCACATGCTTCGGCCCTTGCTCCCAGTCATCAGACGGGATCAACGCAATCCGCTCCAGCATTTTGCAATTCAGCGGCTCGCCATTTAGCGCGGCTTCATACCATTTTATCCAGAAGGACCAGTCTTTGGGGCTTGCCTTCATCAGCGCCTTTACATTCACCCAGTGTTCTGCCAACGGGTTTTGGCCCTCTGTCCACAGGGGCATTCTTGCAATGCTGTCACCCGAATCAAGCGTCACACAATCTGCGCGCACATAATTCCAAGTATCATTGACTATATCGTTGAAGTGGATATCGAGAGAAAAGAAAGAGAAGCTGGATTTGAAACCTATAAAACTGGATATGGAGGCTGCGGAAGCAACCAAGCTTATAGAGGCAGGTAAATCATAATTGAAGGTAGCCGAAGTAGGATTGGACTTGGCGAAGGCAACAGCATCGTTGGAAAGTTTGACAATGGCCTCGACAGCGATAAAGGATTTTTGCGCGCGGTGCTTAATTTCCTCTACATATACGGTGGTTGGACAAAAAGCCATAACGCCCGAAATCAAGCTCGCCCACAAAACTGGGGTAGCCGTCAAATCGCCGGTTTCTTCGGCGTAGTGAGGAATGACCTTTTCCAAATAGATGGGTAGAATGCGCATGGCCACACGATGAGTAATAGCCACGGCATTTTTCTGTTGCGGCCCCGAAAGCCACAATCGCAGGCTTTCCGCATCTTTAATATCCTTTATCTCAACCATCTTCCCCCACCCGCTTAATCTCCCATTCCAGCTCTATCCCGTGCTTTTCCCGCACCTGCGCCCGCACCTGTTCGCCCAGCCCTTCAAGGTCGGCGGCTGTGGCCTCTCCGGTGTTGATCATAAAGTTCGGGTGCATTTCACTCATCTGCGCCCCGCCGAGGCGCGCGCCGCGTAGGCCGGCTTCGTCTATCAGTTTCCATGCTTTCAGGTCATGCACATCGTCGGCCTTACCCGTCGAGGAAAACCCCGCAGGGTTGCGAAATGTCGAGCCGCAGGAGCGCTCTTTGACCGGCTGGCTGGCGGCGCGGCTGGCTAGGGCCGCTTCCATTTTGGCTTCGATCTCGGCAGGCTCACCCAGCGGGCCGTGCAGGATGGCTTGGGTGATGGTCATGTCGTCGGGCATGGCGGAATGGCGGTAGGCAAAGCCCATGTCGTCGGGCTTGAGCGTTACCACCTTGCCCGCGCGCGTTACCGCTGTGGCGCGCACAAATACATCGGCTATATAGCTGCCATAGCAGCCCGCGTTCATTTTAATAGCGCCGCCGATGCTGCCGGGGATCGTGCGCAGGAAGGCAAGGTCTATCCCCGCTTCCGCCGCCTTTTTCGCCACCTGCGCATCCAGCGCCGAAGCCCCGACGCGGACCTCGCCACCTTTGAGCACCTCAAAGCCGTTAAAGCGCGGCCCGAGCCGCACCACCACGCCCTTAATGCCGCCATCACGGATAATCAGGTTGGAGCACACGCCGATGGGCAGCACCGGAATTTCAAGCGGCAGCGCCTTCATAAACGCCGCCAGATCGGCCATATGCAGGGGCGTAAACAGCACTTCGGCGGGGCCACCCACCCGCAGCCAGCTCAGGGCATCCAGCGGGCGGTTTTCTACGAGGCGGCCCTCTACGGGCGGCAATTTGTCAATCAGGCTCATGCTTTCCCAGCGCTTTCTTTATATAATAAACCAGCGGCAAGCGATAAAGTGACAGGCCCACCAGCACAATGGCAAACACAGCCCAGCCGCCAAAGGCCTGCCCGATCTGCCAGAGCACAAAGGGGAAGGCCAGCAGCAGCACGCCGCCAAGGGTGAAGTGCAGGCGGTTATGCGGCAGCATGGCCACAAGGTTTAACGCCAGCGCCCAGAGGGACGCGGCGAGAATGGCCGTCATCGCGCCCTCCATTTTGCCATAGCTTCATTAAACATATGCCGCAGCATAAGCCGCAACTGGAAAACCGCAACCGCAAGGGCGGCGAGCAGCCATAGCAGGCCGTGTTGAAGGCCAACGAAGTAAAGCATAGCGGGCAGCGCCAGCACCAGCACCCGCGCGAGGTTCCAGTGCAGGCGGTAGGGCTGGCCCCACGGGATGATGGCAATCACATTCGCGGAAATCGCCCAGAGGCAGGCCGCGATAAAGCTGCTCATACCAGCCGGTTGGCCCAAGCGGAGATGGTGCCAGCCCCGAGGCAAATAACCATATCGCCCGCTTTCGCTTCGGCTTTTATCAGCGCCGCAAGGCCTGCTTCGCCATCAATCGCTTGCGCGTTTTTATGGCCGTGGGTCACAAGGCCCGCCGCCAGCGTCACGTGGTCCACGCCCTCTATCGGGGCTTCTCCGGCAGCAAAAACGGGGGCGATGGCGGCGATATCCGCATCATTAAAGCAGCTGCAAAAATCCTCGAACAGGTCGGCGAGGCGGCTATAACGGTGGGGCTGGTGCACGGCGATCACGCGGCCCTCGCAGCTTTCGCGCGCCGCTTTCAGCACGGCGGCGATCTCTACGGGGTGGTGGGCGTAGTCGTCAATAATGGTCACGCCGTTGATCTCACCCACGCGAGTAAAGCGGCGGTTGACCCCGCCAAAACCCTTCAGCGCGGCTTTGATCTGCTCGGCTGTCACGCCAAGGTGCAGCGCCGTGGCAATGGCGGCGGTGGCGTTGAGCACGTTATGGTCGCCGGGCATGGGCAGCTCTAGGCCTTTGATTTGGCCAACCTTCATCGCCACGTCAAAATAGGCTTTGCCGCCCCTATAGCTCAGGTTTTTAACCCGCACATCGGCTTGCGGGTTCATGCCATAGGTCACCACGCGGCGGTCGGTGATCCGGCCCACCAGCGCCTGCACTTCTGGGTGGTCGATGCAGCACACCGCCACGCCATAGAAAGGAATGTTGGACACAAACGTATGGAACGCCTCGCGCAGGGCATCAAAGCTGCCGTAATGGTCCATGTGTTCGGGGTCAATATTGGTGATAATGGCGATGGTGGCGGGCAGGCGGTTAAAGGTGCCGTCGCTTTCGTCGGCCTCCACCACCATCCAGTCGCCCGCCCCCATGCGGGCGTTGGAGCCATAGGCATGGATGATGCCGCCGTTGATCACCGTCGGGTCCATGCCGCCACCATCCAAGAGCGCCGCCACCATCGAGGTGGTGGTGGTTTTGCCATGGGTGCCCGCCACCGCCACGTTGCTTTTCAGGCGCATCAGTTCGGCCAGCATTTCAGCGCGGCGCACCACGGGCAGGCCGCGCGCCCGCGCCGCATCCAGCTCGGCATTGCCCGCTTTAATCGCGGTCGAGACCACAATCACCTCGGCGCCCTCAAGGTTTTCCGCCTTCTGGCCAATGAAAATCTCGGCGCCCTTTTCCGCCAAGCGCTGGGTGATCGGGCTTTCTTTCAGGTCCGACCCTTGCACCTTGTAGCCGTGGTTCATCAGCACTTCGGCAATGCCGCTCATGCCGATGCCGCCAATGCCAACAAAATGGATGGGGCCGATATCATGGGGCAAACGGGTTTGGCTATTCATCACGGTTTCCTAGGGTTTCCACCAGTGCGGCGAGGCGCTGGGTGGCGTCGGGGCGGCCTTGCTCCAGCGCGGTTTCCGCCATGCTTTGGGCGAGGTCCGGCGCGGAGAGTATGCCGCCGATATGCTGTGCCAGCAGGTCCGGCGTCAAGTCCTGTTCCGCAATCACAATCGCCCCGTGGGCGGCTTTCAGCGCAGCGGCATTGGCGGTTTGGTGGTCGTTGGTGGCGATGGCCAGCGGGATCAGAATGGACGGCCTGCCGATCACGGTAATATCCGCCACCGAAGAGGCCCCTGCCCGCCCGATCACCAATTGTGCATTGGCCATGCGCTCGGGAATGTCGCTAAAAAACGGCTGCACATCAGCGCGGATGCCAAGGGCCTGATAGGCCGCCACAGCGTCGGCATGGTCGGCATCCCGCGCTTGATGGGAAACGGTCAGGCGGTCCTGCAAGGCTGGCGGCAAGAGCCCCAGCGCTTTGGGCACATTGGCCATAATGCTCGCCCCTTGCGAGCCGCCAAACACTAGCAGGTTCATGGGGTAATCGCCCGGTGCAATATAGGGCGCGGCCGCTTTGGCCAGCACCGAGGCCCGCACGGGGTTGCCGGTATGCTCGGCTACCGCGCCCTTGGGCAGCACCGTGGGCCAGACCGAACAGGCGACCATATCCACCCGCGTGGCGAACACCTTGTTCACCCGCCCCAGCACGCCGTTTTGCTCATGCACCATGCGCGGCAGGCGCATAAGCCATGCCGCCGCCATGGCCGGAATCGCGGGGTATCCGCCAAAGCCAACCACCATGCTCGGCCTATCGGCCCGAAAACTGCGCCATGCCTTGAAGCTGCCAGCGGCAATGCGCGGCAGCACCAAGAGCTTGGCCAAAAGCCCGCCCCGCGCCGTGGTGGCAGACCTCACGACCTCACGCGCTACCGCCTCAGGAAAGCCCCCCGCATAGCGCGCGCCCCGCACATCTGTTGAAAGCTTCACCCGCCAGCCCTTGGCCAGCATCTCCTCGGCCAAGGCCTGCGCGGGGAACATATGCCCGCCCGTGCCGCCTGCCGCGATCACCAATAGCTTGCTCATATCCGGCCCCCCAAAATATCTGTCATGTCGCCTTGGGCGCGCTTTCTGGTCATCACCAAGAGCAGGCCCATCATAATGCCTGCAGCCAGCAAGGAGGAGCCACCATAGCTCACGAAGGGGAGGGTCATGCCTTTGGCGGGCAAAAGCCGCACCGCCACACCGAGGTTGATCAAGGATTGCGCCCCCAGAACCGTGGCCAATCCGACCCCGGCGAGCCGGATAAACATATCCCGCTCGCGGCGCAGGCGCAGGAGCGCCCGCACAGTCAGAAACATAAATAGCGCGATCACCGCGAGGGTTAAAAACAGCCCGAATTCCTCGGCGGCCACGGCAATGATGAAATCTGTATGGGCGTCTGGCAGGGTCCATTTAACCGCACCGCGCCCGATGCCAACGCCAAACAAGCCGCCATCCTGAATGGCGGAAATCGCATAGCCGATCTGGGTTTGCGGGTCGACCTCGGCGGTGAGAAAACCGTCTATCCGCTTGGCAACGTGGCCAACCGTGGCATAGGCGAGGGCACCGCCGCCCACCACCAAAGCGCCCAGTGTGATGATCAGCTTTTTGGGCGCTCCACCGACAAAAAAGATCGTGGTCCATACGGCAACCACCAAGGCTGCTTGGCCGTAATCAGGCTGCACCACCAGAATGCCCACAATGATAACCGCGAAAACAAACGAGATAACCCGCCCTGGGGGGCCAGCGATATCGGTGCTGGCAGCCACCAGCCATGCGGCCGTAACCGCAAAGAGTGGTTTGATAAATTCGGAGGGTTGCAGCGAACCAAAGCCGAAGGAATACCAACGGATCGCCCCTTTGCCGTAATTCACCCCGAACCACGGCAGCAGCGCCAGCGCCAAAAGACCAAGCCCAAAGCCGATCACCGCCATGCGCCGCGCATTTTTCACGCTGAAGGTCGAGATGGTGAGCATTGCGCCCAAACCGATCACGCCAAAAATTGCCTGCCGTTTCACATAGAAATACCACGGGAAGCCTTGGTCGATCGCCAATGGTGGCGAGGCAGCGAGCGCCAGCAACATGCCAATAAGAAACAGCCCAAACACCGCCACGATAGACGCGCGGTCTATCGTGCGCCACCACTCGGGCAGGCCGGATAAATGCTCTGTGGACGCCTGCGCGCCATGGGCCATCTCGGTCATGGGAGACTGCTCTTCCTCATGGTTATGCCGCTGCCGGTTTTCCGGTCAGGCGGATCAGGAAGAACTTTAGCGCCTCACCGCCCGTGAATCCAGTTAATTATTTGGCCGCACAAAGCGAGACCCGCGCGAGAAGATATTGCCGATGCGGGTGATTTTCACATTGCCCTGCTCCAAGTGATAGCCCCGCGCCGCCATAACCTGCCGCGCCATATGGCCAATCATTTACTTGATCCGGTCGCGCTTGACCATGCCGCCAAAGCGCGCCTCAACCGAGGGGAAGTCAAGATAGGCGGCGGTTTCCATGCGTAAAATACTTTCTGGCTCGTGGAGGAAATCCCACAACGCCTGCCTGCTTGAAGGCAGAGCTGAACCTGTCTGGCCGATACATGTGATCCTCCTGTTTTGCTGATGCCCGCTGCCAGCCGCGCGCCCTGATTATCCGTGCCTCATGCCACGCTGCTTGGCCCTTTGGCCGCCCCCCACCGCCTGTAGACGCGTAATATAAGACGTGCCAAATTTGACGCGTCTACAGGATTACGTGTTAAGGCGGAGTTAACGCCAGGTGGGTTAAGCTGGGGCATGGGCGAGGTCGGCAGTTTTTCCACCTGCGCCCTATACTTCCCCGCACGATTTCGGCTAAAACTTAGCCATGCAACCAAAGGCCCGCCATGTCTGACCCTCGCCGCAAAGGCCTGATCCTGCTTTCGATGCCGCGCTCGGGCAGCTCGTGGCTAGCCTCGCTCACCAATGCCAGCGGTGAAATGGGCGTAGCCGATGAATGGCTCGATTTCGCCCATCTCACCCCGCCCAAAGGGGCCAAAGGGCGGCCTGCCTTTAACGCCAAAACTCTGCAGTCCGCCAGCACCCCCAACGGGTATTTCGCGGTTAAAATATTTCCGCGCCAGTTGCTGCAAGTGGTTGACGATTACGAATACGACTTCATCCGCCGCGCCATGCGCGAGCATGATACTCATCTGGTTTTGCTGGAGCGGGAGGACCGCAAAGCCCAAGCCATTTCGCTGGTGCGGGCTATGCAAACCGGCCAATGGCGCGCCGACCAGCCCGCCGCCAAAACCCCGCGCTACAATTTCGGAGCCATCGCGCAGGCCTATTTTCATATCTGCCGCGGCTATGATTTTTGGCACACCTATCTCGCGCTGCACGGCTTCGCCCACAGGCGCTTCACCTACGAAGGCCTCACCCAAAACCCTGCGCCCTTTCTGGAAACGGTCACGGCCCATTTTGGCACCCTGCTCCCCACCGCCAAAAGCCCGCTTGAAATCCAGCGCAACCCGGATTCAGCGGCGTGGCGCACCCGGTTTGACGCAGATCTAGCCACACGCGGCATTCCCGCCAGCGCCTATCAGCAAAAGCAGCCAGAGCCGGGTTTGGCCAATGCGCTGAAAGTGCTGCGCGGCCAGCCTGCCACCATCAACCGTTTCGGGTATAGCACCTGAGCCAACCCTCGCGGGGCCATAGCAGCCCTTCCCGCGCAATCGTCGGCGTGGCCCCGTTGCCGCCAAACAGGCGGCATTGCAGGCCTTGCGGCACGGTCATGCCATCCCACGGTGGGGCGAGGGTAGCCTCAAAGGCTTTCCCATTCGCCATGCCCGCAGCCAAAACCAGCGCGGCGCTTAAGGTGTTTCGCATAAAAACCTCCCTTTTTCGCCGTTTATACCACAGTTACCCCGCCGCTTTAACCGCCGCCACGATATCGTGAACCACCGTCGTGAGCAGTGCCTCGTCGGTGCATTCACCCATCACACGGATCAACGGTTCGGTGCCGGATTTGCGAATGAGCACGCGGCCATCTGCGCCAAACCGCGCCTCACCATCGGCTATGGCGGCCTTCACCGCCTCGGTCTCCAAGGGCGCGCTGCCCGCTGCATAGCGCACATTGATCAAAAGCTGCGGCACCGGTTCGAACACCTGCGCCAATTCACTCGCCTTCTTGCCTGTATCCACCATCGCCCGCAGGAATTGCAGTGCCGCGATTAGCCCGTCGCCCGTGGTTACGTAATCCCTGAGCACAATATGGCCAGATTGCTCACCCCCAAGGTTATATCCGCCTTGCCGCATGGCCTCCACCACATAGCGGTCTCCCACATTTGTGCGCAAAAGTTTCAAGCCTTTGGATGCAAGATGCCGCTCCAGCCCGAGGTTGCTCATCACCGTGGCCACTAACGTGTTGCCGTCAAGTTTACCCTCCGCCGCCATGCGGGTGGCGATCAGGCCCATGAGCTGGTCACCATCGGCCACCTTGCCCATCTCGTCAATGATCATCAGGCGGTCCGCGTCACCATCCAGGCAGATGCCAAGGTCTGCCCCCTGCTCCACCACCGTCCGCTGCGCCAGCTCCGGCTTGGTAGATCCGCAATTGTCGTTAATGTTAAAGCCGTTGGGCTTCACGCCGATCGGAATCACCTCGGCTCCCAACTCCCACAAAACCTCGGGCGCAGTGCGATAAGCGGCCCCATTGGCGCAATCAATCACCACCTTCAGCCCATCAAGCCGAAAGCGGCGCGGGAAGGTGGTTTTGGCAAATTCCATATAGCGGGTGCGGTCACCCTCCACCCTGTGCGCACGGCCAATTTTAATAGCCTCTACGAGCACAGGTTCGGCATCCAGAAGCGCCTCTATCGCATGTTCGGCCTCATCCGACAGCTTAAAACCGTCTGGCCCGAAAAACTTGATCCCGTTATCTTGGTGGGGGTTATGCGATGCAGAAATCATAATGCCGAGGTCTGCGCGCATACTTCGGGTCAGCATCCCCACCGCTGGGGTTGGCACGGGGCCGAGCAGGTAGGCATCCATGCCCACGCTGAGCAGGCCCGCCACCAGTGCATTTTCAATCATATAACCAGAACGACGGGTGTCTTTGCCGATTATCACCCGCTTGCTGCCATGGTGCGAGGCAAAATAGTGCCCCACAGCGGCACCGAGTTTAAGCGCCATTTCTGCAGTCATCGGGTGGGTGTTGGCCTTGCCGCGTACACCATCGGTGCCAAAATATTTACGAGTCATTTACGCCTCTGTGTTGAGCGCGCTCCATAGCGCGATAGCCTGTCTGGTGTCAGCAATATCATGCACGCGCAACATCTGCACCCCATGATTGAGTCCTTCAAGCGCCAGCGTGATCGAACCGGCGAAACGCCGCTCAGGGGATGGCTCATTGGCGATTTTGCCGATCATGCCCTTGCGGGAAACCCCGAGCAAAATTGCACAGCCCAACCCGTGAAATAGCGCGATCCCGCGCAGAAGCGCAAGGTTATGCGCATGGGTTTTACCAAAACCGATGCCAGGGTCCACCATGATGCGGCTGCGGTCTATGCCCATGGCCTCACAGGCTTGGATTCGTGCTTCGAGATGGTCATACACGTCGAGCAAGGCATTGGTATAGCCGGGGTTATCCTGCATGGTTTCCGGCGTTCCGACCGAGTGCATCAGGCAGATGGCAGCGCCGCTTTCAGCGGCGACCTTCAGGCTCTCGGCGTCAAAAGTGAGGGCCGTTACGTCATTAAACAGCCCCGCCCCCGCGCTGAGTGCGGCCTTGGCCACGGCGGCTTTGCGGGTGTCTATTGAAAGCGGACCAATGCCCTTGGCCGTGAGCGCCTCGATCACCGGCACCACCCGCGCGGCTTCCTCTTCCGGCGGCACATAAGCCGCGCCAGGGCGGGTGGATTCGCCGCCGATATCAAGGATATCCGCGCCGAAATTCATTAAGATTTCAGCGTTTTCAACCTCGCGGCCTGCGTGCTGGCCACCGTCGGAAAAGCTGTCAGGCGTGACGTTGAGAATACCCATAATCGAGGGCTTATCCATGGCCACGCCGCAGATCGGCAGGCGCGGCGCGGTGAGGCGGGACAGCACATCTGCGGGGGTTTGGTCAGCGGGAATGACCGCATTAAACCCACCCCGCCGGATGTGCTCTACCCGCTCGAACCAAAGCGGGCCACCCGCCAGCCGAAAGGCGTTTGGCGGGGCTTCGCGCTGCACCAAAGGCCGAAAGTAATCAGCCATCTTTCCACTTGATCGAGCAGCCTATGGATGGCGTTTGCGCCGCGGGGCCTTTGCCGGTTTTGGCCACCAATGCCATGGCTTCAATCATTTCACGCGGTGCATCCTCGGGGGAGGGGTTGCGGCCCGAGGCATCGAGGCGGCCCCTGAATTGCAGCTCGCCATTAGCATTATAGCCAAAGAAATCCGGCGTGCAAACCGCGCCGTAAGCCTTTGCCACGGCTTGGCTTTCGTCGTGCAGATAGGGGAAGGTGAAGCCGTGTTGCTCGGCAAATGGCCCCATGTTTTCAAAGCTGTCTTCAGGGTAGGCTGCCGCATCATTGGCGCAAACCGCGGCCACGCCGAACCCCATCTCTTGCAGCGCCTTACCATCGCGCGCCAGCTTATCAGCAATCGCAATAACATAGGGGCAGTGGTTGCAGATATACATCAGCACCAGGCCCTTTTCGCCCATCAGGCTATTGCGGGTATGGCGGTTGCCTTTGGTGTCCGGAAGGTCGAAATCGGGGGCTTTTTCACCAAAATTGCATACGGGGGGCTGTGCGGCCATGCTAGGCTCCTATCTCTGGTTTTGCGTCAGCGCCAACCACGCCCACGGCTACGCCTAATGTATCGGCAGGGGTCGCGAACCCGACCAGCAGGGCGCGTTTGGCGTCGAATTCGCGAGCCAGCCAGACGGCGAGCGCCGCGGGGCTTGTGTCGGTCGGATGCGGCACGGCATCCATCACGATTTTGCTGGGTGCCCAGACCGAAAGCTGCTCGTGCTTCATCGCCCAATCCAGCTCGGTCCGACTATCGACCACCACGCAGCGGTCATCTTTGCCTGCCAACACCCATGCGTTTTGCTCCATCGAGAGCAGGTCGATCCGGCGTTGCACCAAGGGTGCAGCGCTTTGCGGGGCGGCTTCCACGGCTGGCTCAACGCAGATGATCGCGGGCAGCTCATGGCCGGCAATCGCATCAAGCCACGCGCCCAGATCGGGGCCGTGCAGCACCGCATTGCTCAAGCACACCACCAACGGATGCGGGGCGACATCGGGCAGCTCAACCTCGACCGGATGGATGGTTTCGGCCCCATGGCGCATCCGCGCGATTTCCACGCCAAGGGTGCCGGGGATACGGTCCAGCTTCTCGATACGCACGAAAACCCGCACGGCGCGGGGGTCTTCCAGACAGCGCTCGGCCACGCGTTCGGCCAATGTTTCCAGCAGGTTAATGCGCTCAGTGGTGAGCTGAAGCTCAATCGCCTCGGTGATGGTGTCGTAAGAAATAACCTTATCCACGTCATCATCCCGCGCGGCATCGTGGCGGCTAACCTCAAGCACCACATTAAACCGGATACGCTGCTCGACCCCGCGCTCGCTTTGAAATGCACCAATTTCGACGGCGCGCTCATAGTCGCGCACGGAAATGCGATCAAGCGGAGCACCAGAGGCCGTGGCCGCCGCCCGCACATTGGGTGCCTCAAAGGCTATCGCTGTCTCGTCCATATTGTTCCCCTCGCCTAAATGCGCGATACTCTGCTGAGGCCATAGAAACGCCTGATTCGTCAACTAAAATGGCCCTAATCGCGGCAATCAGCCGCCCAATATCGCCAAGTGCAGATCCAATATAAGGACAGCAAATGACCATTTCCATTTTTCGTAACTCGTTTTTTCTTGTGTTTTTTCTTGCCTTTTCAGCAGTTTCAGCAGTTTCAGCCCAAGCGACCTGTCCGCCGCCCTTACAGGGCAGCGATTATGACCAGCGAATAAACAGCGGAACGCTGAACCAGGGCCTATTTAATAACGCCGTGCTTTATTACACCAACAACATTCGCTGCGCCCGCGGCCTGTCTCTTTTCACCACCACACAAGATGTTTTTGGCGCGGCCAATACCCATGCCGCCAACATGACCCGCACCCGCACCTATGGCCACGAGCTCAACATCCGTGGCGCACGCAACTTGCGTGAGCGGATGCGCGCGCAGACCAGAAATTTCCGCTCGGCGGGCGAGAATATCGCTAAAACCTTTACCTATGTGCTGAATGGCCGGCCCTATATTCCATCCAACACCTGTGCATTTCGCTATCTAGACAGCAAGCAGCCGGTGCCAATTCACACATACCGCACCCTCGCACAAGAGCTGGTGAACTCGTGGGAGGCCTCGCCGGGCCACCTCGCCAATATCGTTAACCGCCGCCACACCCGCATGGGTGCCGCCTTTGGCATTGACCCAAGCGGGCAGCTTTGTGGCGAGGTTTATGCCGCACAGGTATTTGCAGGATAGCCTAGGTGCCGCGCGGTTTTACCCGCCGGGTGGGGGGCGCAACCGAGGGGTCTTCGGGCCACGGGTGGCGGGGGTAACGGCCCCGCATATCCTTGCGCACATCTGTGTAGGAAGTCTGCCAAAAGCGCGGCAGGTCGGCGGTGGTTTGCACCGGACGGCGGGCGGGCGAGAGCAGCTCTATCAGCAATGGCAGGCGGTCTGGCCCTACGGTGGGGTGGGTCGTAAGGCCAAACATTTCTTGCAAACGCACCGACACCATTGGCGGCTCAACGCTATAATCTACCGGCAAAGTGGTGCCGGTCGGGGCTTTGATCGTCGCGGGGGCCAGCCTGTCTAGCACCTGCTCGCCCTCCCAGCCGAGGCGGGATTTGAGTGGGGCTACAAGGTCTAGCTTGCCAAGGTCGCTCCGGTTGCGGCAGCGGCCCAGATAGGGGGCGAGCCAGCTTTCCAGGCCTGCCAAAAGTGCAGTATCATCCATCGCGGGCAAGGGTTCACCGCGCGCCCGCAGCCACTCGACCCGCGCCCGCAGAAGGCGTGCGGGCGCGGCCCAATTCAGGCAATCCAGCCCCATATCCCGAATGCCTTCGGTAATGGCGGCGGCCACCGCGTCCTCCGGCGGGTCTTGCCAGCGGCGGTCCTCCAGCGCGAGCGCGCCGAGCCGAAGCTGCTGGCGCGCCACCACCATGCGCTCACGTTTGGACCATTCACAGAGCGGTGTTTCAACCAGCTGGTCACCATACCACTGCCGCAGATCGCCCTCGCGCAAGGGCGTGGCCAGCCGGATTTTGGCCTCGCGAATATCGCCATCCAGATCCGCCGCTACAATCAGGGGCGTGGCCAGCGGGTCGCCTACGGGCATCACCGCGCCCTTGCCGCCGCTAAGCAGATAGCGCCCCTTGCCCCCCGCCCGCAGCTTGCCGATACGGTCGGGGTATGCCAGCGCCAAAAGCGCCCCGATATCGGCCGTGGCGCGCGCAGGCTTTTCAAAGCGCTTGGCCTCACGGCGCAGTGATTTGAGGGCGTTTTGATCAAATCGGTAGGGGTGGCGGTCCCTAAATTTACGCTCGTTTTCAAGGGCTTCCAGCCGCAGAGAAATATCAATGGGCGCGCCGCTCAGCGGATCTCGCGCCTCTAGCAGCGCTGCCAAAAGCGCCGCCCGCGTGCCGCCCACCTTCAGCAACATCTGCCCAAGGCGCGGATGCACCGGCAGCGCTGCCAGCGCCTTGCCATGGGCCGTGATTTGCCCGTCCTTTAGCGCACCCAAAGCCTCAAGCAACCCCTGCGCCGCCTGAAAGGCACCCTTGGGCGGCGGGGTTAAAAAGCGCATATCTGCGGGGTCTTTCACCCCCCAAAGCGCCAGCTCCAGCACCAGCGCGCTTAGGTCACTGGCCTCAATTTCGGCAGGTGGATAGGCCCGCAAAGCCCCCTCCTCGCCCGCCGACCAGAGCTTAAAGCAGGTGCCAGCCGCCACCCGCCCCGCGCGCCCTGCCCGCTGCGTGGCCTCGGCGCGGCTCACCCGCTCGGTGACCAAGCGCTGCATGCCCGCCCCCGCATCAAACCGCGCGCGGCGGGCCTTTCCGCCATCAACCACCACCCGAATATCAGGGATCGTCAGTGAAGTTTCGGCAATGCTGGTGGCCAATACCAATTTGCGCGCGCCCTTGAGCGGGGCCAGCACCCGCCGTTGCTCCTTAAACGGCATCGCGCCATATAACGGCATTATTTCAACACCTTGAGGCACGTTCAGCATCCCTGCCACCCGCCGAATTTCCCCAGCGCCCGGCAAAAAAGCCAGCACCCCGCCCTCGGTTTCCGCCAGGGCCGTTTGAATCAGCGCCGCCATGGCGTTGTCAAAGCGCAGCTTGCCCAACGGGCGCGGCAAATGGCGAGTTTCGACAGCAAAACTCCGCCCCTCAGCGGTGATCACCGGCGCGCCGATCAGCGCCGCCACCGGCCCCGCATCCAGCGTTGCAGACATCACCAACAGCGCCAAATCCTCGCGCAACGCCTCGCGCACCTCAAGGCACAGCGCAAGACCGAGGTCGGCATGGAGCGAGCGCTCGTGGAACTCATCAAAAACCACACAGCCAATGCCGGAGAGCTCCGGGTCTGACTGGATCATCCGCGTGAGAATGCCCTCGGTGACCACCTCGATCTTGGTGGTATTGGAGGTCTTGCTCTCGCCGCGCACACGGTAGCCGACGGTTTTGCCAACAGGCTCCCCCAGCCCCTCGGCCAGCCGCTCCGCCGCCGCGCGCGCAGCCATGCGGCGCGGCTCTAGCATCAAAATTTTGCCATTCGTAAAGCCATTCTGAAATAGATAAAGCGGCACCCGCGTGGTTTTACCCGCCCCCGGCGGCGCTTGCAGCACGGCGCACCCCTGCGCTCGCAGGGCGGCGAGCAGATCAGGCAGAATCGGGTCTATCGGTAGGGTTTGGGTCATGGCATCCTCGGCTTGGCCCTTGATACCGGATCAGCGCGGCAGGGAACAGACAGAAGTTTTTCGGGTTTGGGCGCGGGCAGGAAGCCTCTCCGGACAAGAGATAGTTTTATTGCGATAAATTTTGGGGTATTGCCTTGTTTTTGAAAGGGTTTTGGTACTTATGATTGCCCCCACTAAACCAGTTTAGTGGGGGCAATCAAATCGCACAGTTTTCCGCCAACTTCAGCCCCACCGCTTGAAGTTTCCCCGCCAAAGGCCTAGGGCTAGAAAACACGCCCAAACACCCGAGTCCGCCATGCACAGCCCCCTTCCCCTAACCCGAGATATTGTCCTGATCGGCGGCGGCCACACCCATGCGCTGGTGCTGCGCAAATGGGCCATGGCACCCGTGGCTGGCGCGCGGCTAACCCTGATTAACCCACTTCCGACCGCCCCCTATTCCGGCATGTTGCCTGGGGTGATCGCGGGCCATTACCCGCCCGAAGACCTAGAAATAGACCTCGTCAAACTCGCCCGCTTTGCCGGAGCGCGGCTGGTGCTGGCTCCGGCAGTTAATATCAACCGCAAAACGAAACATGTGCAGGTGACGGGGCAGGCTGATATCTCCTATGATATCGCCTCGGTTAACACCGGAATTACCACCGAAATCCCAGATATAAAGGGCTTCATTGCCCATGCCATCGGGGCCAAGCCGCTGCATATTTACACCGCTGCATGGGCGCAGTTTTTAGAAACCATTCACAGCACAAGTCACCCTGAGGTTGCCATTATCGGCGGCGGCGTGGCAGGAGTGGAGCTGGCTTTGGCTATGATGCACCGGCTCCGCACCGAGGGTGCAAATGCCCCCCGCGTGACCGTGCTGGAGGCCGCCGCCACCCCGCTTGGCGGCATCGGCAACGGGGCGAAAGCGGCGCTGCTGGCCCATATGCAGCGCCTCGGGATCAGCTTGGAAACCGGCATCACGGTGGCAGAGATTTCGGCCGGTGCCGTGCATCTGGTGGATGGGCGCGCCATCCCCTCCGGTTTTACCATCGCCGCTGCCGCCCCGCGCCCCCATAGTTGGCTTACAAAAACGGGCCTTACCAATGAAGACGGCTATATTGATGTGCGCGCCACCTTGCAATCATGCGTTGATCCGTCAATTTACGCGGCGGGTGACTGCGCCGCTCTCACATTCGCCCCCCGCCCCAAGGCTGGCGTATTTGCGGTGAGGGAAGCGCCCGTGCTTTTCCACAATTTGCAGGCAGAGCTTCTTGGCGCAGCGCGCAAGGTTTTCAAGCCACAAAAAAGCTACCTCAAGCTCATTTCTACCGGCGGCAAAGGGGCAATTGCCGATAAAGCGGGCCTCAAGCTAGACGGCCCGGCCCTTTGGCGCTGGAAAGATCGCATAGACCATAAATTCATGCGTAAATTCAAAGACTACCCCGAAATGACCGCCCCCGCATTGCCAAAAATCACAGCGCAAGGCGTGGCCGAAATTCTTGGTGACACCCCGCTTTGCGGCGGCTGCGGGGCCAAGGTTGCCCCTACGGAGCTGGCACAAACTCTGCGTGCCTTACCCCCGCCCCACCGTGCCGATATCCTCTCCCGCCCCGATGATGATGCCGCTATTCTGGCCCATGGAACCGGTCAACAGGTGCTCAGCACCGACCACTTACGCGCCTTTATGGATGACCCTTACCGCATGGCGCGGATCACCGCAATACACGCCTTAGGCGATATATGGGCCATGGGTGCCAAGCCGCAAGCGGCACTAGCCAGCCTGATCCTACCCCGTATGGCGGCCAAAATGCAGGCCGAAACCCTACGCGAAATCATGGCTGCAGCCTCGGAAACCTTTAGCGCGGCCGGGGCTGAAATTGTCGGCGGCCACACCAGCCAAGGCGCGGAACTGACCATCGGGTTTTCGGTTACGGGGCTGGCAGAAACCCCCGCCATCCGCAATACGGGTGCCAAAATCGGGGATGTGCTCCTCCTCACCAAACCACTCGGCACCGGCACCTTGCTCGCCGCCGAAATGCGCCACTTGGCAGAGGGTGCCTGGATGGCCGCGGCCTATGATATTATGGAGCAGCCCCAATCTGTGGCGTCCGAAGTCCTCGCCGCCACTGCCCATGCGATGACCGATGTTACCGGCTTTGGCCTCGCCGGCCACCTGAATGCCATGCTACAAAACGGCCTCTCGGCCCAGCTGACCCTTGCCGATATTCCTCTGCTGCAAGGGGCGAAAACCCTCGCGGTGCAAGGTATCCGCTCCACCATTTGGCCCGCCAATCGCGCCGCCGTGCCGCTGGCAAATACCGGAGAAACCCCCATCGAAACCCTGCTTTTCGATCCACAAACCGCAGGTGGCCTACTGGCAGCCATTCCCGAGGTCACCGCCGAAATTACACTGAAAAGATTGAAAGATTCCGGCTACATCGCCGCCATCATCGGCCATATCACTGAAGGTAACGGCGAAATCACTACAATTTAGCCCTGCACCTTGCAAGCGTAGCGCCGCACGCGCCGATAAGGTGGCCCGCAGGGTCGCCGAAGAGGCGCGCTAGAGCTGCGCGGCGATTCGCGCAGCCACCGCGTCAATGTCAGAAGCCTCCAGCCCCGTAACCTCAAGCGCGGTAATATCGGATTTTTCCGCCCGCGCCTTACCGTAGCGGCTATCGTAATGCTCCGCCATGAGCGCCGCCGCCAGTGCTTCCATCTCGCCAGCTTCGGCCAAGCCGTGCCAGCGCGCAATCACCTCGGCCCCGTGATAGGTCCGCAGCTTTTCCAGCACATCCGATAGCCGCTCGCGGTCCTCAATAATATCCGCGTATGCGGTTGCCAAATACTGCGCCCGCGCCGCCAAGGGCGCACGAATTTCAAGCCGCCGCGCGGCCCGCATCGCCGCCCAGAGCTTTGGCGGCACCACCAAACGCCCAATCTTGGAGCTTTCGGCTTCTACAACCACAGGTCGGCCTGCATCCAACCCTGCCACTACAACAGCCAAGGCGCTTTCAAACGCCTTTTGCGACGGCTGCCCACCGGGGCGCGCGCCAAAGAGCGACCCGCGATGGTTGGCCAGCCCCTCAAGGTCAATCACCTGCACACCACGCTTGGCCAGCGCCACCAGAATATCGGTTTTCGCGGTGCCGGTATTGCCATCAAGCAGCACCACTTTCGGCGCAAATTCCGCCTCGTAAAGCGCCTGCTGCACCCGCTTGCGATAGGCTTTGTATCCGCCCTCTACCACTTCTGCACGCCACCCGACCTGCCGTAAAATCGTAGTGAACGAGCCAGACCGTTGCCCTCCCCGCCAACAATATACCAGCGGCTTCCAGCCACCCTCCTTATCCAATAGGCTCTGCTCCAAATGCCGCGCCGCATTACGCGCCACCAAAGCCGCACCAATTTTGCGGGCCTTAAAAGGGCTTTCCTGCACATACATCGTGCCTATGCGCGCCCGCTCCACATCGTTCAGCACTGGCAAATTGATCGCACCGGGCATGTGATCTTCGGCAAATTCCGAGGGAGAACGCACGTCGATCACCGTATCAAACGGCAGGTCGCGCAACGCGGCAAGAGAGGGAAATGTGTATCGCATAACCGTATTTTAGCCGATATGCTGGCTGAGGAACAGGGCATTATCCGGCGGGAGGCTCGCCTAAAAACTACACGCGGCTGAATTTTGCGTGATTTCCGCACCAAAATCACGCCCGCTCCATAGTTTTGGTTGAAACTCTGCGCGCGGGGGGGCACCTTAGGAAAAAGCAACCGCGCGAGGCCTCCCATGTCCCTAAAAATTGCATTCCAAATGGACCCAATTGAAAACGTCAATATTGACGGTGATTCCAGCTTTCGACTGGCCCTAGAGGCGCAGGCGCGGGGGCATGAATTATTTTACTACACGCCCGACCAACTGGCCTTTGAAAGCGGCGTGGTGACAGCGCGCGGTTGGCCGTTAACGGTGCGGCGCGATGCCGATGACTTCTACACACTCGGCGAAAAGCAAAAAGTGAACTTGTCGGATTTTGATGTGGTCTGGCTACGCCAAGACCCCCCTTTTGATATGGGCTATATCACCTCGACCCACCTGCTCGATATGATCCACCCCGAGACGCTGGTGGTGAATGACCCCTTCTGGGTGCGCAACTATCCCGAGAAACTTCTGGTGTTGGGCTTTGAGGGGCTAACCCCGCCCACCACCATCGCGCGGGATTTGGAAACCATTAAGGCGTTCAAAGAAGAGCACAAAGATATCATCCTGAAGCCGCTTTACGGCAATGGCGGTGCGGGGGTTTTTCGGCTCGGGCCGGATGATAAAAACCTAACGTCACTACACGAACTGTTCTCCGGCATTAACAACGAACCGCTGATTGCGCAGAAGTTTTTGCCCGATGTGGCGAACGGCGATAAGCGGATTATTTTGGTGGACGGTGAGCCGGTTGGCGCAATCAACCGCGTGCCGGCCAAGGGTGAAACGCGCTCCAACATGCATGTGGGCGGCCGCCCCGAAAAGGTGGGCATGACCAAACGCGACTTCGAAATATGTGCACAAATCGGACCTATCCTGAAAGAAAAAGGGCAAATCTTTGTCGGAATCGATGTTATTGGTGATTTTTTGACAGAAATAAACCTGACCTCACCAACCGGCATACAAGAGCTGGAGCGCTTTGACGGCACCAATGTCGCCGCGCTGATTTGGGATGCGATCGAGGAGAAAAAAAGCTGATGTCTGCGCGGCTTTCCCTCGTTAATTTTTTGCTGCGTAATGTCGAAAAGCGCGCCCTCATGAAGGCTGTGGATCCGACTCCTATTCGCCGCCGGATGGCGCTGCAAACCAAGCTGTTCTTTCGCCCCAAGCGCGGCACGCCGATCAGCCGCGAGGCACTGGCCCATGGGCAAACCAGCGTATCGGCTCTGAAAATCGGCAAGGGCGAGCAAGGCACATTGCTCTACCTACACGGTGGTGCCTATATTTTTGGATCGGCCAATACCCATAGCCGGCTTGCCGCCAAACTGGCCGAGGATAACGCCCTCACCGCCTATTCAGTTGACTATCGCCTCGCCCCCGAGCACCCGTTTCCCGCGGCAATTGATGATGCCCTCGCCGCCTATCAAGCCCTGCTCGGGCGCGGGGTGCGCGATATCATTCTTGCGGGCGATAGCGCAGGCGGCGGGCTTGCGCTGGCTCTGCTCCATACCATCCTTGCTAAAGGCCTGCCTGCCCCCCGCGCGGTGGTCGCGTTTAGCCCGTTGACCGACCAAACCATGCAAAGCCAGTCGCTCAAAGACAACGCTAAATCCGAGGCCATGCTCCCCGCCGCGCGCATGGAAGAGGTGCGCGATATGTATTTGATGGAAGATTACAAAAACCCGCAAGCCTCGCCGCTTTTTGGCGATTTCGCAAACGCCCCTCCGGTTTTTCTCAGTGTCGGCACCGGAGAAATCCTACGGGATGACACGCTCGCCATTGCCGCCAAATTGCGGGCGCAAAATGTGCAGGTGACCGTTGACCTGCTAGAAAACGGCCCCCATGTATGGCCATTTTTCCATGGGCTTTTACCGGAGGCCGACGCCACATTGGCGCGGGTAAAGCACTTCCTCGCCAGCCCTCAAAACGCCAGCCGATAGCCAATCGCCTCGGCAATTGCCGCCTTGCTGATATCGGCCTCACCGCGCAGGTCGGCGATGGTGCGCGCCACCCGCTGGATACGGTGGAAAGCGCGGGCGGACAGGCGGAATTTATCCACCGCCGCCAGCAGCATATCCGACGCCTCCGGCTGTAAGCTGCACGCCTGCTCTAATACATCACCCTCAATCGCGACATTGGTGCTGATCCCCTCAAGCCCCTCATAACGCGCCGCTTGAACCTCCCGCGCCGCCCGCACCCGCGCCGCCACCACGGCGCTGGTTTCGCCGGAGGGAGCGCTTGAAAGATCAGCCACGGCCACGGCGGGCACTTCAATTCGCAGATCGAACCGGTCCAGCAGGGGGCCGGAAATGCGGCCTAAATAGTCCTCCCCACAAAGCGGGGCGCGGCCGCAAGCGCGCTCAACATCGCTCATATACCCGCATTTGCAGGGGTTTGCGGCCGCAAGCAGCATGAAACGCGCAGGGTAGCGCACATGGGCGTTGGCGCGGCTCACCACCACATCTCCGGTTTCAATGGGCTGGCGCAGGGTTTCCAACACGGTGCGCGGAAATTCCGGGAATTCATCCATGAACAGCACGCCATTATGGGCCAGTGAAATTTCGCCGGGTTGCGCCCCCCTGCCCCCGCCGACCATCGCCGCCATGCTCGCCGTATGGTGAGGGCTGCGGAAGGGGCGTTGGCGCGAAATGCCGCCCTCGCTCAGCACGCCCGCTAGCGAATGGATCATCGAGGTTTCCAGCGCTTCACGCGGTGAAAGCGGCGGCAGCAAGCCCGGCATGCGCGCAGCCATCATGGATTTGCCAGAGCCGGGCGGGCCGACCATAAGCAGGTGGTGCCCCCCCGCCGCCGCCACTTCCAGCGCCCGTTTGGCCTTTTCTTGACCACGCACATCACGCAGGTCGCGGTGGTCTTCCAGCCCTTGTACCTCGCCCGGCATGGCCTCGGCGAGCACGGTGCGGCCTGTGAAATGGTTGATTAATTCCAGCAAGTTACGGGGAGCGAGCACGCGGGCGGCTTCCACCCAAGCCGCCTCTGGCCCGCAGGCGGCGGGGCAAATCAACCCGCAATCGTCGTGCGCGGCGGCGAGTGCGGCTGGCAATGCGCCCTTTACCAGAACCAGCGAGCCATCAAGGGAAAGCTCGCCAAGGCTGTATTGCCCTTCGATTTGCTCGCGCGGCAATACATCCATCGCGGCCATCAGGGTAAGCGCGATTGGCAGGTCAAAATGCGAACCGGTTTTGAGTAGGTCAGCAGGTGAAAGGTTAATGGTGATGCGCTTGGCGGGCAGCGCCAGCCCCAGCGCGGTAATCGCCGCGCGCACCCGCTCTTTGGCCTCGGAAACCGCCTTATCCGGCAGCCCCACAAGGTTAAACGCCGGAATCCCCGAGGCCAGCGCCACCTGCACCTCGATCTTTTTGGCCTCTACCCCGTGAAAGGCGACCGTGTAACTGCGGGCAATAACCCCTACGCTTGCATCCATCTGTTAACCATTTATCGGATTGGTTTAAGAAAGGTTAACGCCGGCTGCTTTAGGCAATAATCCCGACATTTTCGCCCATATCTACCCCCGGAAACACCGTCGCGCCCAGCGCGCTGGCCTCCATGCCGAACAGGTCTCGCAAGGCCCAGCCAAGGTAGCGGCGCACGTCGTCCGTTGGCTCAAGGTCTCGGTTTTGGTAAAGGTCCAGCTCGCCAAGGCCGGGCCATTGGCCAAACACATGGCCACCATTCAGCGCCCCGCCGGCCATCACCATGGCCCCGCCGGTGCCATGGTCGGTGCCCGCCGAGCCGTTTTCCCGCGCGGTGCGGCCAAATTCCGTAACCGCCATAACCGTGGTGCGCTGCCAATTGACCCCAAGGCCGGATTTCAGCGCCAAAATGGCCTCTGAAAGCTGGCGCAGGGCGCGAGCGAGGTTGCGTTTTTGGCCATTATGGGTATCCCAACCGCCAATGGAGAAGCTCGCAATGCGGGTATCTTCATTGAGCCGCGCCGCCGCGAAACCCGCCAGCGTTTTGGCATTGCCCGCGCGCCCGCCACCCATGGCATCGGTTTTGGCCGACAGCTCCATAGCCATTTCGGCGGCGCTGGCAAAGAGCGGGTCATCCGCATAAATCCGCGCCAAAAGCGCCTCGGTTTGCGGAGACATCGAAAGGTCTGCGCCCGGGCTCCAGCTTGAATAAGGCTGCGCGCCATCGAGCAGCAGCATCCGCGAGGTGCCGACGGAAAAGGCCGTGTCTTGGCGAGCCTCTGGCAGCAGGCCGAGGGCGCGGTTGAGCCAGCCGGTTTGGCCGGATTTGGGCGCGCCTGTAGTGTCATTACTACCGGTTTCGAGCAGGTCCTGGCCGTCAAAATGGCTGCGCTTATCGCGGTAAGGGGTTGAAACGGCTTGCACAAATGAAAGCTCTTTGGCGCGCCAGAGCGGCATCAGATCTTTAAGCGCGCCGTTCAGGGCAAAGAAGCCGTCGAGGTCTTGCATATCGTCATCAGCTGCCAGACTGGGGCGGTAGCTGGCGTAATCTGCGTCGCCGACGGGGCGGACAACGCCGAGGCCGTCCATCGCGCCGCGCAGGATAATAACCACGAGGCGGTTGTCGCCGGGGGCTGCGGCCAGCGTAACCGGCGTGAGCAGGGGCGAGGCGGCGGCAGAGCAGCCGAGCAGAGTGGATTGGATGAGGAATTTACGTCTGGAAAGGGTCATTTCAGCCTCCTATCGGCGCATCAGCGAAGGGGAAACGAGCAGCAGCGCCACGCCTTCCCATTTGGTTTCGGCACCGCTTACGGCGAAGGACAAGGCGTCCGGCGCGGTGTCGCCGAGCACCGCTTGCATCAGGGCGCGGGGGTCTTTGCTACCTCCGACACTGCGGGCGGTATCGCCAGCCCATGCAATGCGCGCGGCCAATTGTGGCGGCGTGATCCAGCTTTCAGCGGCTTCGGGCCAGCCATCGGGGCCATTTGGCTTGAAAGGGCGCTGGCCCATGGCCTCTAAGGATTTGCCCAGTTGGCCGGTCTCGCTTTGATTGGCGTTCATGATCGCTTCGGCGTCAAAATCCAGCGCGCGGAGCACGGTGGCAACATATTCAAAGGGCGGGCGCACCTTGGGGAAGTCGGCCACAAACGCCGCCGGATCTGCGACCAGCACCTCGTAAAACGCCATCAGGTCGCCATTCGCAGCCAGATAGGCCTCGGCCATTTTAGCGACCAGTTCGGGGCGCTCAGCGGGGCCAATGAAATGCGCCACGAGCTTGCCCGCAAGATGGATGGCCGTGGCGGGCATAACCGCCAAATCCTCAAGGAATTCATAGATATGCTCGATCCGCGCCCGCGCCCCGCCATAGCGGCGGCCCAAAATCTCCTCCGCCCCCGGCTCGGCCCGGTTGGGGGCAAAGCGCATGCCCTCATTGCCAATGCCAAGGCCGGTAAGAAGCTCGGCAAACTGTCGGACATCAGCCTGTGTATAGGGGCCATTAACTCCGAGCGTGTGCAGCTCCAACACCTCACGGGCGAGGTTTTCGTTTAGCCCGCGCGCCCGGCGCTGGCCGGCTGCCGAATTGGGGCCGGTTGAGGCGTTTTGATCAAGGTAAAACAGCATGGAAGGGTGCGTAACGGCGGCTTTTAACAGCGCGGCAAAGCGGCCCGAAATATGGGGGCGGATGGCCTCGTCAAGGTAAGCGCCGAGCATATAATCCTCGTTGGCGCGTTTGGGGGACACTGTGAAATGGTCGAGCCAGAAGGCAAACAGCCGCTCACGAAAACCGCGCGGATTATGCACCATGCGCGCCAAATTGTGCATAGCCCCAAGCGCGCCGAGCCGACGCAAGCGCCGCCTTGCTTGCTTGAACGCGTCAGAATCACCACCCGCGCTGCGCCGCAATTCGCGCAGCTTAATTACTTCGACAAAGCGCGTTTCAGTGCTCTCGACCGGCACCAACGCGTCGAGCGGGTCATCACCCGTAAGCTGGTCAAGCAGCCCGCCCCTAAAGCGAGTCTCGTCGGGGCGAATTCCATATTCAAACCGTGCGGCTTGAATAACCACAGATCGTGCCGGCATTGCATCCTCCTTGCGTTACCCTCTTATAACGCAGGCGCACCGAGGTTCCGTCGAAATTTATTCAAAAACCTCATCGGCCAGCACGCCCCAAATTCCCGATTTCGGCAACCAGCCACTGACATCATCAATACTGACCTCGCACCAATCGAGCTGGCAGGCGTTAAGGCGCGGCACGACGCCGGCCTCTAGCGCGGCCAGTTCACGCGCACTATTTGAGGGAGATTCTCGCAGCGGCAGCAGGTTTTGCTGCACCAAAACGGTGCGACGCACACTCAAAAGCTTGGAATGCACCCAGCCGCCTTCGCCGTCCACATCCTCAACCCGCAGCCACACGTCATATTCGGCGCGCACAATAAGCGGGGTGCCACGGTGGCGAAAAATCCAGTCAATCGGGTTGCTGGTGGAGGGGCCGCGCCGCACATTGGCAGAGCTGTTTTTGAGCGACACAAAGCGCGGCACCGGCAGATTGGTGACCTGCCCCACAGCCTGCGCGCTCGCCACCAGCGGCAGCCAAAGCGCTGCGCATACCAATAGAATTTTATGAGGTCTCACACTGCCCGCCTTCAACCCTGCCACCACGAAATAATATTTCCCTTTGTAGGAATTCCTGCCATTATAGCGCCAAGTCTGTGCAAAAAGGAAGTTTTGATATGGCCCCCAATTCCGCAAGCAATACCCCGCTTAAAGTTGTCGTTACCCGTAAGCTGCCCGAGCCGGTGGAAACGCGGCTGAGCGAGTTGTTTAACGTTGAACTAAATACAACCGGCCAGATGAACGAGGCCGCCCTGAGCGAGGCCATGGGGCGGGCCGACGTGCTGGTCACTACGATCGGCGACCAGATCAGCCAAAATCTGCTCGCAAAAGCCGGGCCGAATATGCGCCTAATCGCCAATTACGGCGCGGGGTTTGACCATATAGACGTGCAAACAGCCTTGCAGCGCGGGATTATGGTATCAAACACCCCTGGCGTGTTAACGGATGACACCGCCGATATGACCATGGCGATGATTTTGGCAGTGCCGCGGCGCTTGCGCGAAGGCACAATGCTGATGCAGCAAGGCGAATGGCAAGGCTGGTCGCCCACAGCCCTTATGGGCCACCGGATTGGCGGGAAACGGCTCGGAATTTTGGGCATGGGGCGGATCGGACAAGCGGTGGCGCGGCGGGCTTCGGCCTTTGGCTTACAGGTGCATTACCACAACCGAAAGCGGCTGCATGCGGATACGGAATCCGCATTGCAAGCGACCTATTGGGAGAGCTTGGACCAGATGTTGGCACGGGTTGATATTTTGAGCATCCACTGCCCGCACACCCCCGGCACCTTCCATTTGCTCAACGCGCGGCGGCTAAAACTGATGAAACCCAGCGCCTATATTATCAACACCGCACGCGGCGAAGTGGTGGATGAAAACGCCCTCACGCGGATGCTGCGGGCAGGCGAGCTGGCGGGCGCGGGGCTGGATGTTTTTGAAAATGGCAACCAGATTAACCCGCGGCTGAAGGGGCTGGATAACGTGCTGCTATTGCCTCATATGGGCTCGGCGACCGAGGAAGGGCGCATCGAAATGGGCGAAAAGGTTATCATTAACATCAAGACCTTTGCAGACGGGCATCGGCCGCCAGATCTTGTGGTCCCGGCGATGCTGTAAGGGGGCCTAAGACGCACAAATCGGACAAGATGGGCGCGCAGTGGTTTTCAGCTTTCGAATTTCGCCGTAGAGGGCGTCATACATCAAAAGTTCACCGCGCAAAACCTGCCCCGCGCCGGTAATCAGCTTGATGGCCTCCCCCGCCATCATCGAGCCCATCACCCCTGCGAGCGCACCCATCACCCCGGCTTGCGCGCAGTTCGGGGCCAACCCTTCGGCGGGTGCTTCAGGAAAAACGCATTGATAACAGGGGCCGCCATTGGCGGGGTCATACAGGCTGATCTGACCCTCCCACTGGCTCATGGCTGCCGAAACAAGAGGCGTTTTGGCCCGCACGCATGCCGCGTTGATCAGGTAACGGGTCGCGAAATTATCGGTGCCGTCGAGCACGATATCATAACCAGAGATCACCTCGTCAATATTATGCTCAGTCAACCTTGTATTGTGCTCAATCACCTCGATCTGAGGGTTCACCCGCGCCAACGCGCGCACAGCACTGGCAGTTTTAGCCTCACCAATCGCCTCAGTTTCATGCAGCACTTGGCGTTGGAGGTTAGATAGGCTCACCAAGTCATTGTCCACAATTCCGAGCGTGCCAACACCCGCCGCCGCGAGGTATAGCAGCGCGGGGCTGCCGAGGCCACCCGCGCCAACGCATAGTAGTTTAGCACTTAACAACTTATTCTGCCCCGGACCGCCTATTTCGCGCAATACAATATGGCGGGCGTAGCGCTCTATCTCTTCAGGAGTCATTTTTCGCGTTCACCTTCTTTTTTATAGCCCGCACAGCCAGCGCATATAAAAGCACCGGTGCCGCGATCATAGCCGCCCATTTCCACCAATTCAGCCCCTCAGCCACGCGCACACGGAACAAATGGGACTCACCTATAAACTGGGAGGCCAAAATTACAGTCAGCGCCAGCAGAAACAGCGCCTTATAGCTCCATTTTGGCCCATTCAGCGCCCAAATATAACCACAGAAAACCGCCGTGATCAGAAAAACTGACCACAGCCCTCCGCCATATACAACGCTCATCGGACAGTATCAAACAGACCCGAGGAGAGGTAACGCTCTGCAAAGCTTGGCAAAATTACCACAATCCTCTTGCCCGCCATCCCGTCCCGCAACCCGATTTCTACAGCCGCCGCCAGTGCAGCCCCCGAGGAAATGCCGACGGGCACACCCTCGATTTCGGCAAGTGCGCGGGCCATATCAAATGCGGGCTCATTGCCGATGGTCAGCACTTCATCAATCAGGCTTTCGTCGAGCGTTACCGGCTTGAACCCCGCCCCGATGCCCTGAATAGTGTGCGGCCCCGCCGCGCCGCCCGAAAGCACCGGAGAATCCTCCGGCTCAACGGCTACGATTTTCACATTCGGATTTTCGGCTTTCAGCACCCGCGCCACGCCGGTAAGGGTGCCGCCGGTGCCAACGCCGGAGACAAAAACATCCACCTGACCGCCGCAATCTTCCCAAATTTCCCTGCCGGTGCTACGCTCATGAATATCAGGATTCGCCATGTTTTCAAACTGTTGAGGGATGATCGCACCGTCGATTCCCTTGGCGAGTTCATCGGCTTTGGCAATGGCCCCGCCCATACCGAGCGCCGCATCTGTCAGCACTAACTCGGCCCCGAGCAGCGCCAGCATTTGCCGACGTTCGATCGACATGCTCTCCGGCATCGTTAAAACCAGCCGATACCCCCGCGCCGCGCAAACAAAAGCGAGCGCAATGCCGGTGTTGCCCGAGGTTGGCTCGATCAGCGTGCCACCCGCTTGCAACGCTCCGCTTTCCTCCAGCGCATCGACCATGGCCACCCCGATCCGGTCTTTCACCGATCCGAGCGGGTTAAAAAACTCGAGCTTGCCGCAAATTTCGGCCTCAACGTTCATCGCGGCTGCAAAACGGGAAAACCTGACCAGTGGCGTGCCGCCGTAGGTTTCAGTAATATCGTTATATATCAGCCCTCTAGACTTATTTCTCATCGTTCCATCCCCTAAATAACAAAATCCACATCATTGCCGCCCGTGCGCCCCACACCGGCCGCATCAGCCCGCTCGCACAAATCCTCTAACGTAATTTTGTCCAACCGCTGCAACATTTCATCATGGAACTCGGCCCAAATTGGCTGGATAACCTTCTCTCCGAGTTCCGAAATCGAGTCCATTTTATCGTCCTCATGCTCAAGGTCTTCGACCACCCGCAGCACATCACCCAACGTAAGCTTGCGGCGCTCGCGAGCGAGGGTATAGCCGCCCTTTGGCCCGCGCACCCCTTTCAAAATACCGCGTTTCACCAAATATTGCAGCACCTGCTCCAAGTAGCGGCTCTGAATGCCCTGCCGTTCGGTAATATCCTTGGATTGCACAGGTTTCGGGCGGGCATTATAGGCCACATCCAAAACCGCTTCCAAGGCGAGGCTTGATTTTTTCGACAATAAATACATTTAGTTTCCCGTTGAACCAAACCCACCAACCCCACGGTCGGTTTCCTCCAATTCCTCAACTTCAATCCATGAGAACCGGATGACCGGTGCCAAAACCATCTGGGCAATTCGCTCTCCGTGGCGCAGTGTATAATCAGAATTTCCCATATTAATTAGGATAACGCCCACCTCTCCACGATAATCAGAATCAATCGTGCCCGGGGCGTTCACCATGGTAATGCCATGCTTTAATGCCAAGCCCGAGCGTGGCCGAATTTGCACCTCATGCCCCTGCGGAATCTCCAGAGCCAGCCCTGTGGGCACCAATACACGCTCCATTGGTTTAAGGGTTAATGACCCACTCTCCACATAACCCCGAACATCCATGCCTGCCGCGCCGTAGCTTTCGTATTGTGGCAAATCCCAGTCAAAATCCCGCATTTTTTTTACTTTTACAAAGCTCATACCAATGCCTCCACAATTTTTGCGGCCAAAGCCTCTGCAACTTCTTTTTTACTCATCCACGGCCATTTTTCTGACCCGCTTTCGCGAATCAACACCACCTGATTATCCGGACCGCCCATCACGGGGCGCGCGCCGCCCACATCATTGGCCATTATCCAGTCACAGCCTTTGCGCTTGCGCTTGGCGGTTGCGTTTTCCACCACATCATCGGTTTCGGCGGCAAATCCGATCACAAGATCTGGCCGCCCCTTGGTTCTCTGGGAAACCCTCGCTAAAATGTCTGGGTTTTCAACCAGTTCCAATTCAGGTAAGGCCTTCCCCGCCGCCTTTTTCAGCTTACTACCACTCGCCTGCGCTACCCGCCAATCGGCGACCGCAGCCGCAAAAATGGCCGCATCCATCGCGCCAGCCGCATCCACCGCTGCGGCCATTTGCAAAGCGGTTTCCACCTCGATCACCTCAGCCCCTTCCGGCCGCGCGGCCTCTGCTGGGCCCGTCACAAAAACCACCTCAGCCCCCTGCGCCACCAGCGCCCGCGCAATTTCAGAGCCTTGCAGGCCCGAAGACCGATTGGCGATATAGCGCACCGGATCAATCGGCTCGTGGGTTGGGCCAGATGTGACCAGCACCCGCTTGCCCTTCAGCGGCCCGTCGGCAAAGTGCGCTGTGATCGCATCCAGAATAGCCGCTGGCTCAGCCATGCGGCCAAGGCCGAATTCACCGCAGGCCATCTCGCCTTTATCCGGCCCTATAAATGTGCAGCCGTCGGCGCGCAGGCTGCTTACATTGCGCCGGGTCGCAGCATTTTCCCACATTGCTACATTCATCGCGGGGGCAAGCAGAACCGGTTTATTGCGCGCAATCAACAAGGTAGAGGCCATATCATTAGCCAGCCCATGCGCCATTTTTGCCATCAGGTCGGCAGTGGCAGGGGCAACAACCACAAGATCAGCGGCGCGGGTAAGCTGGATGTGGCCCATTTCGGCCTCATCTTCGAGGTTAAATAGCGCGCTCCGCACCGGCGTGCCAGCGAGCGCGGAAACGCTCAGCGGTGTTACGAATTCTTCCGCAGCGCGGGTCATCACCGGCACCACTTTTGCGCCGTTTTTTCCCATTAACCGGATCAATTCTAGCACCTTGTAGGCCGCGATGCCGCCGCCAATAATAAGCAAAATGTTTTTACCAGCCAGCATAGCGCCCCACAATTATCTACTTGTGACGAGTGTAGTTAGTTTTGTCTCACATAACAAGTTTTCCCCGACACCTTTATGTGATACCCAGCGGCATGGACAACCTATCCCTCATTCTCGGCGGTGCCAGTTCCGGCAAATCCGCCTATGCCGAGCGCATGGCGCTGGCCACAAAACGCACCCCCGTTTACCTCGCCACGGGGCAAGCCGGAGATAGTGAAATGGCCGGAAAAATCGCGAGACACCAAGCCCGACGGGGGCCGGAATGGCAGCTTATCGAGGCACCGCTGGATATCTGCACCCCGCTGCGTGGCCTTGGCGCGCGGCAGGTCGCGCTGCTTGATTGCCTCACGCTTTGGCTTTCCAATCACCTTGCTGCCGGGCATGATATTGAGGCGGAAACCACGCGGCTGCTGGACACCATTGCCATCACCGAAGCGCGGGTTATTGCGGTGAGCAACGAGCTGGGACTAGGGCTTGTGCCGGCCACGCCGCTTGGCCGCGCCTTTCGGGATGCCCAAGGGCAACTCAACCAGAGGATTGCGGCGGCCGCGACGCACGTAACCTTTGTGGCCGCCGGATTGCCGCTCGACCTCAAGGCACCGGCATGACGACCTCTTACTGGTTTATTCGTCACGGCCCCACCCATGCCACGGGGTTTTGCGGGCATACCGACCTGCCTGCTGACCTTTCTGATACCGCGCAGATCCAGCGCCTCAAAGCCTATTTGCCGACGGACGCCAAGATCCTGTCCTCGGACCTTAGCCGCGCCCGGGAAACGGCGAAAGCGGTGTGGTGCGGGCAGATCTGGATGCCCGAAGCTCCGGCTTTTCGCGAGATGGATTTTGGAGATTGGGACGGGCAGCGCTTTGAAGCCGTCGAGAAAGCCGACCCCGTATTATGGCGTGCCTTTTGGGAAACACCGGGGGCTGTGGCCCCACCCAACGGCGAAAGCTGGGACCGGCTATCGGCCCGCATCGACACCGCGCTTTCGGCGCTACATACCAACGGCCCGCAAGGCAACATCATCATCACCGCCCATTTTGCCGTGATTCTGGCCGCCCTTCAAAGGGCAACAGGGATGCCCACCACGGCAGTTTTCTCATTCAAAATCAACAATTTTTCGGTCACAAGGCTGGATTACTTGCACGAATCGAACAATTGGCGGGTGATGGGGGTGAATCACTTACCGTGACACTCACCCAGCACCGGAAGCGCTGCGCACGCCCTAATCATCCATCTTCAATGCTGAAATAAATGCCGATTGCGGGATGCTCACGCGCCCGAACTCCCGCATTTTCTTCTTACCCTTTTTCTGCTTATCAAGCAGTTTGCGCTTCCGCGTGGCGTCGCCGCCGTAGCATTTTGCGGTCACGTCTTTGCGCAGGGCCGAGATGGTTTCGCGGGCAATGACCCGCCCGCCAATGGCCGCTTGAATCGGAATTTTGAACATGTGTTGCGGGATCAGCTCTTTGAGCTTGGCGCACATGGCGCGGCCACGGGCCTCGGCGCGGGCGCGGTGAACCATGGTTGAAAGCGCATCCACCGGCTCGTCATTGACCAGAATTTGCATTTTCACCAGCTGGTCCTCGGCATAGCCTTCCATGCTATAATCAAAGCTTGCATAGCCTTTGGTGACCGATTTCAGACGGTCGTAAAAGTCAAACACAACCTCGTTCAAGGGCAGGTCGTATACCACCATAGCGCGTGTGCCAGCATAGGTTAGGTCTTCTTGAATCCCGCGCCGATCTTGGCAGAGCTTCAACACATCACCAAGATATTCATCCGGCACCAGAATCGTGGCTTTAATGCGCGGCTCCTCGATATGGTCCACTAAGGTGAGGTCTGGCATATCGGCGGGGTTGTGCAGCTCGACCACGGTTTCATCGCGCAAAAACACCTTGTAAATGACCGATGGGGCCGTGGTAATCAGGTCAATATCATATTCCCGCTCAAGGCGATCTCTGATCACTTCAAGGTGCAGTAGGCCAAGGAAGCCACAGCGGAAACCAAAGCCCAGCGCCGCTGAGCTTTCGGTTTCATAGCTAAACGACGCATCGTTCAACGCCAGCTTTTCGATACTCTCACGCAGGTCTTCAAACAAAGCGCTATCCACAGGAAACAGGCCACAAAACACAACGGGCTGGGCAGGCTTAAAACCAGGCAAAGCCACCTCCACACCCTTCTTTTCATGGGTAATCGTATCACCCACGCGGGTATCACGCACCTGTTTGATGCTCGCTGTCATAAAGCCCATTTCGCCGGGGCCAAGCGTATCTATCGGCTGCATTTCGGGCTTGAACACACCGACCCGGTCCACTGGATAGGTCGCATTTGTCGCCATCATCCGGATTTTGTCGCCCCGTTTAAGCACGCCATCAATCACCCGCACCAGCACAACCACACCGAGATACGGGTCATACCAGCTATCCACCAGCATAGCTTTGAGCGGCGCGTCGATATCACCTTCCGGTGCTGGTAACCGCGTTACAATCGCTTCCAGCACATCCGGCACACCAAGGCCGGTTTTGGCGGAAATCATCACTGCGTCAGAAGCATCAATGCCGATCACATCTTCGATTTGCTGACAGACGCGCTCCGGCTCGGCGGCTGGCAGGTCAATTTTATTCAGAACAGGGATGATCTCGTGGTCGGCCTCGATCGCCTGATACACATTGGCCAAGGTCTGCGCCTCAACCCCCTGCGCGGCGTCCACCACCAGCAGCGAGCCTTCCACGGCGCGCATGCTCCGGCTCACCTCATAGGCAAAGTCCACATGGCCGGGCGTATCGATCAAATTAAGAACATAGGTCTCGCCGTCCTTGGCTTTATAATCAATCCGCACGGTGTTGGCTTTAATGGTGATCCCCCGCTCGCGCTCGATATCCATTGAGTCCAAAAGCTGCGCCTGCATATCGCGGTCAGCCACCGTGCCGGTGCTTTGGATCAGCCGGTCAGCCAAGGTGGATTTTCCGTGGTCAATATGCGCCACGATCGAAAAATTACGGATGTTTTTAAGCTCTGTCATGGGGGAGGGTATGATTGCAAAACCGCCTGAGGTCAAGCATCCCCGAGGCGGTAAATCCGCTCCATCTCTCGTTGCAACGCTTGCTCGGCCTCATATCCGCTTTTCACATTTTGCTGAACAATGATCAGGCAGACCAGGCGCACCAGTTGTGGAAAATGCCGTTGCCAAATCTGCATTTCTTGCTGAAGCCACGCGAGCCAGTTTTGTGCCATTTGTTCAACCGAGTCTTCGATGAGTAAATCCGGTTGAAAGAACCGATTGCGATAGCGCCAGACGGCCGCCAAATAATCATGTGCATTCTGCAAGCTACGGTGGTCAACGCGGCACCCATGCGCATTTAACGAATCTTTAATCGGGTCATCTTGTGCCTGCATGAGAATGGCCGCCGAATTAAAAGCGCTCTCATTATCTCTCATCAAAATCCTGATGCCTTCGTGATAAACATCGTGCATCGCCCACATGAGTTCATCCCAGTCATCACCGTCAAATCGGCTCGAAACGATCATACTTTCCTCACATGGCCGCACCCCAAAAAGATCACCAAAAGATGACACATGTCCGACACAAATCACACCCCCCATTTCTCGCTTGCATCCCCCACGCCAAACCCGCAGTTTGGCCCCATGAAAATCCGCCTCCCTGTTCTCTTCATCATCATCACCGTTGCGATGGATTCCATCGGCATTGGCCTGATGATGCCCGTGATGCCAGACCTGATCCGCGAGATCACGGGGCAAAGCGTCTCCGAGGCTGCCGTGTGGGGCGGGATGATGGCGTTTACTTATGCCGGAATGCAGTTCCTTTTCGGCCCCACCATTGGCAACCTGTCTGACAGGTTTGGCCGCCGCCCCGTACTGCTCACCTCGCTCGCCATCATGTCGGTCAGCTATCTGATTTTCGCACAGGCGCAGGTGATTTGGTTATTGTTTGTGGCGCGAGCAATCACCGGTATTACGGGGGCGACTTTTGCCACCGCCAACGCGTATATGGCCGACATTACGGCAGCAGAAAAACGCGCTACCAGCTTTGGTATGGTGGGCGCAGCTTTTGGCGTGGGCTTCGTGATCGGCCCAGCCATTGGCGGCCTGCTGGGGCATTTTGGGCCGCGCGCGCCGTTTTATGTGGCGGCGACTGTGGCTGCGCTCAATGCTGGCTTTGGCTTCTTTTTTCTGCCAGAAACGCTGGCCAAGGTTAAGCGCCGCCCGTTTGACCTTGGCCGCATAAACCCGTTTAAGGCCCTGATGCGCCTGCGCCATGTGCCTGAAATCGGCGCGCTCGCGCTGGTGTTTTTCCTGTTTTCGGTCGGCCAAAATGTATACCCCTCGGTATGGCCATATTTCACCGAAGAGCAATTCGGGTTTGATTCTGGCATGAAAGGCATCAGCCTTGCCATTTTCGGCCTGTTCATGGCGCTGGTGCAAGGCGGGCTTATCCGCGTTGTAATTCCTCGTTTTGGCGAATGGAACACTGCCCGCGCGGCGCTGGCGCTAAACGCGGTTGTGCTTATAATCACTGGCTTTATTTCCAGCACCGTGCTGCTGTTTATGCTTATGCCCATCATGGCGCTCGGGGTTATTGCCTCACCTTCCCTACAAGGGATGATGTCCAAGGCGACCTCGGCAGAAAGCCAAGGCGAGCTGCAAGGGGTGCTGGCTTCGGTGCAAGGGCTTGCCATGATCATTTCACCATTATTGATGACCTCTCTCTTCCGCACATTCACCAGCGACACCGCGCCCGCATACCTGCCCGGCGCGCCGTTTATTGCGGCCTCGGTGCTGTGCGTAACGGCGTTGCTCATCCTCGTATTCTCTCGCGCCAAACCGCAACCATAGCGGCGCGGCAAATGCTGTGCATGTGGTTATCCGCTCCGGCCTGCCTGAAGCGAGGTGGCCCAACGGGTCGCCGAGGGAGGGCACACTGGCAAAGCAAAAGGCCCGCGCAAGTGCACGGGCCTTTCTATCTTTATATGCGATGCCTTAGTTAGGCAGCTCGCCCTCGATGCCTTCAACATAGAAGCTCATGCCAGCAAGGGTGCCATCATCGGCCACTTCGCCGTCAGCCAACCAAACGGAGCCGTCTTGCTTGTTGATCGGGCCGGTGAACGGGTGCATTTCGCCAGCCGCAATCGCGGCGATTGTCGCTTCGGCGCGTGCCGCTACGTCGGCAGGCATTTTGTCGGACAATGGGGCAAAGCCAACCATGCCCTCGGAGATGCCGTCCCATGTATCGGTGCTTTCCCAAGTGTCGTTCATAACCGCGCCAACGCGCTCAACATAGTATGGTGCCCAGTTGTCGATGATCGCTGTCAGCTGGGCATTTGGCCCGAAGTTGGACATGTCAGTCGCTTGGCCAAAGGCATATACGCCCTTTTCTTCGGCGATGGTCATGGCAGCAGGGCTATCGGTGTGCTGCATGATCACGTCTACGCCTTGCTCGATCAGCGCGTTGGCTGCATCGGCTTCTTTGCCCGGATCAAACCATGTGTAAACCCAGACAACCTTGAACTCCACGTCAGGGTTAACTGATTTAGCCGCAAGGTAAGCCGCGTTAATGCCGCGCACAACTTCAGGGATCGGGAAGGAGGCGATATAGCCAATTTTGTTGGTCTCGGTCATGGCACCGGCGATTTCGCCAATCACATAACGGCCCTCATAGAAACGTGCGGAATAGGTCGAAACGTTTTCAGCGCGCTTATAGCCAGTGGCGTGCTCAAACGCGACATCGGGGAAGCCTTCTGCAACGTTGAGGGTTGGGTCCATGTAACCAAAAGACGTGGTGAAAATGATATCCACACCGCTACGGGCCATCTGGCTCATTACGCGCTCGGCGTCTGCGCCCTCAGGCACGCCTTCCACGTAGGAGGTTTCTACCATGTCGCCAAACTCGGCTTCAATGGCTTGGCGGCCTTGGTCGTGCTGGTATGTCCAGCCCAAGTCGCCCACAGGGCCGATATAGATGAAGCCGGCTTTAACCGGATCTCCGCCGTGGGATTCTGCTTGCGCAGCCCCCGCCAGCGCAAGGCCCATGGCCGCCGCAGCCGCCAGTGTTTTGGTGAATTTCATTTCAAACCTCCGTTTGGATTGTTGGCGCCGCTTAATGCGACGCATGAAAAGACTTGCCCAGACAGGCGGGCGCATTCAGGCTCGCCTTCTTCCGGTCAGCCGACATAATAACCAAAACCACGATGGTTACAATATATGGTGTCATCGAAAGATACGCTCCTGATATATGGATGCCGAGCGCTTGCAGGCTGAGCTGCAAAATGGTGAGGCCGCCAAACATGTAAGCGCCCAAAATCACCCGCCACGGTTTCCATGCCGCAAACACCACGATCGCCAGCGCGATCCAACCCACGCCCGCCGTCATGCCCTCGGTCCATTGTGGCACACGCACAAGGCTCACATAAGCGCCGCCAAGCCCGGCACAGGCACCGCCAAACATGATGGCACCAAAGCGGATAAGCTGCACATTGTAGCCCAATGAGTGCGCAGCATCATGGTTTTCGCCACACGCCCGCAGCACCAGCCCTGCGCGGGTGCGGTTCAGGAAAAACCACACCGCGAACACCAGCGCCACCGACCCGTAAATCACTGGATCATGGGAGAAAAACAGCTTTCCGACCACGGGCAGGTCGGAAAGCCCGCCAATATCCAGCCGCGCCATACGGGGCGGGCGAATGCCATTGTAAGAGCTGCCCATAAGCGCCGCCAGCCCAAGGCCAAACAGCGTAAGCGCCAAGCCCGTGGCCACTTGGTTAGACAGCAGATATTGCGTGAGAAACGCAAACAGCATAGACACAACCGCCCCGCCGACTGCCGCCCCGAGCAGCCCCAGCATCGGGCTATCGGTATTGACCGCCACAATAAACCCGCAGACCGCGCCGATGATCATCATGCCTTCCACACCCAGGTTGAGCACACCGGATTTTTCCACCACCAGCTCACCAAGCGCGGCGAGCATAATCGGGGTGGCTGCACCAATGAGCAGCACCATCATGGCCACCGGATCAAGAGATGAAAAATCCATTATGTTGCCCTCCGCACGCGGTAATTTATCAAAATCTCGAAACCAAGCAGAAAAAACAGCATCATGCCCTGAAACACCGTCACTGCCGCCGCGGGGAGCTTCAGCGCAAACTGCGCGTTTTCGCCGCCAATATAGGTGCCCGCCAGCACCACCCCCGCCAGCAAAATGCCCACAGGGTTAAGCCGGCCCAGAAACGCCACGATGATCGCGGTAAAGCCATAGCCGACCCCGAAATCAGCGCTCAGCGTGCCCGCCGCGCCGGTCAACTCAAACAGCCCTGCCATGCCGGCCGCCGCACCGGAAATCCCGAGGCACACCGCGATAATCACGCCGGGCTTCACGCCGGCAAACCGCGCCGCCCGCGGGCTTTCGCCGGTGAGCTTTATCTGATAGCCCATCGCATGTTTTTGCAGCAGAAAAAACGCTGCCGCCAGCAATAGCAGCATAACCACACCGCCCGCATCAATGCCGAGGCTCGGAAACACGTCGGGCAGGGTGGTGGCATCGTGCCGTTCAAGGTTTTTGCTCACGGGGCGGCCATAGCCGTCGGGGTCTCGCAACGGCCCCTGCGCCATCGCAGCAATAATGTTTTCCGCCACATAAACCAGCATAAGTGAAACTAGAATTTCATTGGCGTTGAACTTGATTTTAAGCAGCGCCGGGATCATCGCCCAAAGCGCGCCGCCAAGCGCTGCCGCCGCCGCCATTAATGGCAACAACCACCAGCCCTGAGTGTCCCACAGAGCCAGCCCCACGGCCCCGCCCGCAATAGCCCCCATAATAAACTGGCCCTCGGCCCCGATGTTCCAGACCCCGGCCCGAAACCCGATGGAAAGCCCCATCGCGATCAGGATCAGCGGCGAGGCTTTAACGAAGAGTTGCGACAGGTTGTAGCTATCTACAAACGGATCAATGAACAGCAGATAAATGGCCTTTAGCGGGTCAATGCCCATCACCATAAATAGCGCCGCACCAACCAGCATGGTGGCGACCACCGCCAATACCGGCGTAATATATAACATGATCTTTGACGGCTGCTGCCGTTGCTCAAGCCTCAGCATGATGCGTTCCTTCCAGATCTCCGCCCATCATCAGGCCTATTTCTTCAATCGTCAGCCCTTCGGCGGGCTGCGGTTTGCTGAGCCGCCCCTCGGAAAGCACCGCGAATGTATCCGACATTTCCATCAGCTCATCGAGGTCCTGGCTGATCACGATCACCGCCGCGCCATTGGCCGCGAGTTGGCGCAAGGCCTGCCGGATAGAGGCCGCCGCCGCTGCATCTACGCCCCATGTGGGCTGGTTCACCACCAGCACCTCGGGCGCTTGCAGCACCTCTCGGCCAATCACGAACTTTTGCAGGTTGCCGCCAGAAAGCGCCTTGGCGGCCACATGAATACCCGGCGTACGGACATCGAATTTCTCGATAATATCGCGGGCAAAGGCGTTTACTTTTCCCGCCTGCATCACCCCGCCCGGGGCCAGATTTTTGCGGATACGCCCGGTCAAAAACGCGTTTTGGCTCAGGCTCATCATGGGGGCGGCGGCATGGCCGAGTCGTTCTTCCGGTGCGCTGAGCAGGCCGACCACACGGCGCTCATTCGGCCCCATCAAGCCCACGCCGACCCCGTTCAGCCGCAGCATATCTGACCCGACCTTTGCTTCGCCCGACAGCACCGCCAAAAGCTCGTCCTGGCCATTGCCCGCCACGCCGCCAATACCCAAAACTTCGCCTTTGCGCAGGCTAAAATTCACGTCTTTCAGGCTGGTGCCAAAGGCATCTGCCGAGGCCAGCGAAAGCCCGTTGGCCACCAGCGCCTCTGCGCCGGGGGTAAATTCGGTCTGGGTATGTATCTCAAGCTCCCCGCCGATCATCATCTCGGCCAGCGACGTCGCGGTTTCGGCCCTGGGCGTGCAGGTGTCCACCACCTTGCCCATACGCAAAATCGTAGCATGGTCACAGAGCGCCAGAATTTCATCAAGCTTATGGGAGATATAAAGGATAGCCACCCCGTCTGCCGACAGCTTCCGCAACGTGCCAAAGAGCGTATCAACCTCTTGCGGGGTAAGCACGCTGGTTGGCTCGTCCATTATCAGCAAGCGCGGGTTTTGCAGCAGGCAGCGGATAATCTCGACCCGCTGGCGCTCGCCCACCGACATATCGCCGATCAGGCGATCAGGGTCGAGAGGCAGGCCGTAATCCTCGCTGACCGTGCGAATTTTCTCGGACAACACCTTGCGGTTGGGCGCATTATCCATGCCCAGCGTAATGTTTTCGGCCACGCTCAGCGCTTCAAACAGCGAAAAATGCTGGAACACCATAGACACGCCCGAGGCCCGCGCCACCGAGGGCTTGGCGGGCGCATAGCCGGTGCCGCGCAGCACCATTTCGCCCGTGTCAGGCTTTACCAGCCCGTAAATCATTTTCACAAGGGTGGATTTCCCCGCGCCATTCTCCCCGAGCAGCGCATGGATTTCCCCCTCCTGAATGGCGAAAGAAATGTCATCATTCGCCTTCACCCCGGGATAGCTTTTGCTTAACCCGTTGATTTCTAGTAGCGTGCTCATGCGCGCCCTCCCCCGTTTTTGCGTTATTCTGTCGGCGCATTAACCAATGAGCAACCCCTAAGGCGATACTCTCTGGCGCTTTCCCCAGCCGTTTATCCCCGATAGGGCATTGCAGACGGTTGAGGGCTGTTTCCCTATGCCCCAGCTCCCGCAACCGCCGTAAAAACCGCGCCTTTTTGGTAGCAGAGCCGATCAGGCCAAGATGGCCAAAGGGGCGGCTAAGAACGTGGTGGCAGATTTCCAGATCAAAGCTATGGGAATGGGTCAGCACAAAATGCAGCGCCGCGTCAGGGGCCTCGGCCACCGCCGCCGCAGGGTTGCTTTTTATGATCCGGTTCTCGGCCCATGCCGGATAGCGCCCCTCGGCCACATCCACCCAGCGCGGCGCAAACGGCAGCGCTTTCACAATGGCGCGGCCCACATGGCCTGCGCCATAAAGGTAAACCGGCATATCGGCGCGCCAGCCTTGCAAATCAGCCTCATAGCGCTGTGCCCGCTGGCTTTTCGCATCAGCCTCCAAGGCCTGCGCATCCAGCACCCGCGCGAACCCAAGCTCGACCCGCCCGCCGCAACACTGCCCGATCTCCGGCCCCAACGCCACGCTTTGCATATCCCGCGCCACGCCATTCGCCAGCATCTCCCGCGCCCGCGCAGCCGCGTTCCACTCCAGAACCCCACCGCCAATGGTACCGCTCTGGCCATCCCGCCAAACCAGCATAAACGCCCCAGCCTCGCGCGGGGCCGAGCCTTTTGTGGCAAGCACCTTGACCCGCACCACCTCTACTGGAAAACTCGGCTGCGCCCCCATCAGGTTTGCAATGCCATCAACAGCCGTTCGGCGGTGGCCGGCGCATCAAAATCCGCGCGTCCGCCGCCCGCTTTCACCGCATCCCGCAGCGCCATAAACACCGACATGCCATGCACAAATGGCGGCTCGCCTACGGCTTTGGAACGGTAAATCGTCTTTTCCAAATTTGCGCCGTCCCACAACGCGACATTCAACTCATCCGGCGCATCCGAGGCACAGGGGATTTTATAGGTGGCGGGCGCAGCTGTAAGCAACCGCCCGTCATCTGCCCAGCGCAGCTCCTCTATTGTTAGCCAGCCCGCGCCCTGCACAAAAGCGCCTTCGATTTGGCCGATGTCTAAAGCGGGGTTCAGGCTGTTGCCGACATCATGCAAAATATCAGTGCGCAAAATCCGGTTTTCGCCCGTCAGCGTGTCTAGCTCCACCTCGCTCACGGCAGCGCCATAGGCGAAATAAAGGAAGGGGCGGCCTTTGCCCTCCAGCCGATCCCACGCCACCTTGGGCGTTTTGTAAAAGCCGGTGGCCGAGAGGCTGATGCGGGCCATGTAGGCTTCAGAGGCCAGCTTGGCAAAGCTCATAGAATGGCCGCCCACCTGCACCTGCCCACCAGCGAACCGCACCTCTCCGCCCCATTTTTCTGCCGCAAATGCCACCAGCCGCGCTTTGATTTTATCGCAGGCATCCTTGCAGGCCATGCCGTTCAGATCGGCCCCCGAACTGGCCGCTGTGGCCGAGGTATTGGGCACTTTTCCGGTATCTGTCGCGGTGATTTTTACCGCCTCTACGTCCAGCCCGAACACCTCTGCCGCCACCTGCGCCACCTTGGTATTCAGCCCTTGGCCCATTTCGGTGCCGCCATGGTTGAGCTGCACCGAGCCATCGGCATAGACATGCACCAAAGCGCCCGCTTGGTTAAGGAACGTGAGCGTAAAGGAAATGCCGAATTTCACCGGCACCAGCGAAAGCCCGCGTTTGACAATAGGCGAGCCTGCGTTAAACGCAGCAATCTCTGCGCGGCGTTTTTCGTAGCCTGCGCTGTCGGCGAGTTGCGCCACCAGCTCGGTGGAAATACTGTCTTCCACCTCCATGTGATAGGGCGTCAGCTCGCCCTTTGCGGCATAGAAATTGGCCTTGCGAACATCCAGCGGGTCCAGCCCCAGCGCATCGGCTATGTCTTCTATTACCCGCTCGATGCCAAGAATCCCCTGCGGCCCGCCAAAACCGCGATAGGCGGTGTTGCTCTGGGTATTGGTGCGCAAACGGTGCGATACAATTTTCGCATTAGGCAGGTGGTAGGCGTTATCCGCGTGTAGCATGGCGCGGTCGGCCACGGGGTGGGAGAGGTCCAGCGCCCAGCCGCATTTCACGAAATGCTCGAAGAGCACGCTGTGGATTTTGCCATCATCGCCAAAGCCCGCGCGGTAGGTAATGCGGAAATCATGGCGCTTGCCGGTGATCACCATGTCATCATCCCGATCATAGCGCATTTTCGCGGGGCAATTAAGGCGTTGGGCCACAATGGCACAACTCACCGCCAGCGCGTTGCCTTGGGATTCCTTGCCGCCAAAGCCGCCCCCCATGCGGCGGGTTTCCACCCGCACGGCGTGGAAGGGCTTGCCAAGGGCCTCGGCCACTTTATGCTGAATTTCGGTGGGGTGCTGGGTGCTGGAAACCACCCGAATATCGCCCTCTTCCGGCAAAGCATAGGCCGCCTGCCCTTCCAGATAAAAATGCTCCTGCCCGCCAATTTCCATGCTGCCGGAGACCGTATGCGAGGCGTTTTCCAGCGCGCCCTCAGCATCGCCAATGGCAAAGGTCAGCGGGTCGCCAAAGGTGCTGTCGGCGGCAATCGCATCGTCCAGCGTGACCAGCGGGGTTTTCTCGGTATAGGCCACCTTGCCCAAACGCGCGGCGCGGCGGGCATTCAGGTGGGTGTCGGCGACCACCAGAAAGAGCGGCTGGCCGATGTAATGCACGGTATCCACGGCCAGCATTGGCTCGGGGTCGGGCGTGGGGGATACATCGTTTTTAGCGGGCAGGTCGGCGGCGATCAGCACGTCTATTACACCCTCGGCTTTGCGCACGTCTGTAAGGTCGAGCGTGAAATCCGCATGGGCCTTTTGAGACAGGCCAAAGGCCAAATGCACGCAGTTTGCGGGCAGGGCATAGTCATCTACATAGCGGGCTGCACCGCTTACATGGGTAGGGCCGCTATCATGCGGGATGGATTTTGCAACGCTCATAACGGGCCTCCCACAACCCGCACCCGATCGGTGCCGGTTTGCTCCATGTAATACCGTTTGAGCAGGTTTTGCACGAGAATCATGCGGTATGCCGCACTGCCGCGCTGGTCGCTCATCGGGGTGTAATCCTTGGTAAAAGCCGCTTGCGCCGCTTCAATAGTAGCTGCATTCCAAGGCTGGCCGATCAACACCGCCTCCACCGCCTTTGCCCGCTTGGGCGTGGCCGCCATGCCGCCAAAAGCAATGCGGGCTTTGGTGACGGTGCCATCGATAACGGCAATATTGAACGCGCCACAAAGAGCCGAAATATCCTGATCAAAGCGCTTGGAGATTTTGTAAACCCCGAGGGTATCTGCCTGCTCGGGAATAAACACGCTCTCGATGAACTCGCCCGCAGCGCGGTCCTGCACGCCATAGCTGACGTAAAAATCCTCCAGCGGAATTTCGCGGCGGGTGTCGCCTTTGCGCAGGGAGATGCTGGCCTCAAGCGCAATTAGCGCAGGCGGCGTATCGGCAATGGGCGAGCCATTGGCAATATTGCCGCCGATGGTGGCCGAATTTCGCACCTGCACCGAGCCAAAGCGGCGCAGCATTTCGGCAAATTGCGGATATTTACCCGCCATAGCACCGCGAACGCGGGCCAGCAAAACGCCTGCACCAATGCGCATGCCGCCGATCTCGTGCTCTATATTTTGCAGCGCTTTGATCTGATTGATAAAGGCTAATTTCTCGGGTTGTTTCAGCTCTTTCGTCAGCACGAGGCCCACTTCTGTGGCCCCGCTCACCAGCGTTGCATCGGGGTTTTCGGCATACCAATTGGCAAATTTATCAAGCTCGGTAAAGCCCGCGCTTGAAAGTGCGCTGATCAGCGCCGCCTCGTTTGGCCCCGCAGGCACGGGGGCCTTTGCTACCGCCTCGGCGGCGCGCAAAATTGGCGCATAGCCGGTGCATCGGCACAGGTTGCCCGCCAACACATCGGTGTGGTCCTGCCGCCCCTCTTTATGCGCGGCAGTCAGCGACATCACAATCCCCGGGGTGCAAAACCCGCATTGGGAGCCGTGATGCTTAACCATCGCCGTTTGCACAGGGTGGTCCCCGCCCAGCGCCTCCACGGTGGTAACAGATTTGCCCTGCATTTGCCCCAAGAGCAGAATGCAGCTATTCACCGCCCGATGCACCAGCTCGCCGCCCTCAAGCGCCGCAACCTGCACGGTGCAGGCCCCGCAATCGCCCTCGTTGCAGCCCTCTTTGGTGCCGGTCAGGCCTTGCTCAAGGCGCAGGAAATCCAGCAGAGTCATGGAGGGGTCAGCGGCTTTAACCACCTGACCATTTAGCACAAATTCAACCATCTAGCTGCCCCTGTAGGTGGAGTAACCAAAAGCCGAAAGCAGCAGCGGCACGTGGTAGTGGGTGTCTTCCGCGATGCCAAAACGCAGGGGAATCACATCAAGGAACTTCGGCTCCGGCAGCGCCTGCCCTGTGCTTTCAAGGTAGTCTCCCGCATGAAAAACCAGCTCATAGCTGCCGGTTTGAAAATCAACGCCCTCCAGCAAAGGGGCATCTACGCGGCCATCGGCATTTGTGCGCACATCGCGCAGGCGGTCACCATCGCGATACAGCTCAATGCGCAAACCCGCAGCCGGTTTTCCCAGCCCTGTATCCAACACATGCGTTGTCAGTTTTCCCATGTCGTCCCCTTTGGCGGCGTTGCGCACGATTCGTTATCTCAAAAATGATACCGCGCATTAAGGCCAAGCGGACCGGCCGATCAGGAGGGTGCATCAAAGCCAATGAGCCAAGCACGCCAACCTGAACTGTGCCAGTTTAGCGCACCCCGCTCATTTTGCAATTTTTTTAAAAAATTATTTTCAGATTGGCAGTTTTCTCTTAACCTTTTGCTTTTGCACCCTAATATTTTTCCATTTTTAGCGGGTGTAATTTTGGCCAGAAAATCCTAATCTAGCAAAACCCGCAGCAACACCGAGTCCCCCATGAGCGCCGAGCCAAAATTTATCCACCTACGGGTTCACTCCGCCTATTCCTTGCTGGAAGGTGCGATCATCGCCAAAAAACTTCCCGGTATGTGCGTAGATGGCGGCATGCCCGCCGTGGCGCTGACCGATACCAACAGCATGTTCGGGGCGCTGGAGTTCTCTGAGTTCGCCAGTAATGCGGGGGTTCAGCCGATCGTCGCCTGCCAGTTTGATCTGGCGTATGAAGCCGCCTCGCAACCCGGCGAAACGGCACCAGCGCCGCGCCCGATTGTGCTTTTGGCTCAAAACGAGGCCGGCTGGAAAAACCTGCTTAAACTCAACTCCGCACTGTATCTGGAATGCGGCAACGCCGCGCCGCACATTACACTCGCCCACCTCAAGGCCCATACGGATGGCCTGATCTGCCTCACCGGCGGCGCGCTCGGCCCACTTGGCCAGCTGCTGCAAGACAACCACGCCGACAAGGCCCGCCTACTTGCCGCGCATTTCAAAACCCTGTTTCCGAACCGGCTTTATATCGAGCTTCAGCGCCACCCAACAGATGATAGCCGCCGCACCCCCGAAGAGGCCGCCACCGAGCCGGGATTTGTTGAGCTGGCCTATGGGCTTGATCTGCCGCTGGTCGCCACCAATGATGTGTATTTCCCGAAAAAGTCAATGTATGAGGCCCATGACGCGCTGATCTGCATCGCCGATGGCGCTTATGTTGACCAGCAATCCCCCCGCCGCCGCCTGACACCGGAGCATTATTTCAAGTCGCAAGACGAAATGGCAGCGCTGTTTGCCGACCTGCCCGAGGCCCTTGAAAACACCATAGAGATCGCCAAACGCTGCGCTTTTCGCGCCCGCACCCACCCGCCGATCCTGCCGAAATTCGCGGATGACGAGGTGGAGGAACTGGCCAAGCTCGCCCGCGAGGGGCTAAAAAAACGCCTAGAGATCATTCCTCATGCCGTCAGCGTAGCGGACTATGAAGCCCGCCTCGAATTTGAGCTGAAGGTCATCAACGGCATGGGCTTCCCCGGCTATTTTCTAATTGTGGCCGACTTTATTCAGTGGGCGAAAGACCAAAACATCCCCGTTGGTCCCGGCCGTGGCTCGGGTGCTGGCTCGCTGGTGGCCTATGCGCTGACGATCACCGACCTTGACCCGCTGCGCTACGCCCTGTTGTTCGAGCGGTTTTTGAACCCCGAGCGGGTGAGCATGCCCGACTTTGATATCGACTTCTGCATGGACCGCCGCGAGGAGGTGATTACTTATGTGCAGGAGAAATATGGCCGAGACAAGGTCGCGCAAATCATCACCTTCGGCGCGCTGCTTTCCAAGGCCGCCGTCCGCGATGTGGGCCGCGTTTTGCAAATGCCCTACATGCAGGTGGACCGCCTCTCCAAGCTGATTCCGGTCGAGGGCGTCAAGCCTGTCAGCATCAAGCAAGCGCTTGAAGACGAGCCTAAACTACGAGAATCGGCAGATGAAGAAGAGGTCGTGGCGCGGCTACTGAACTACGCCCAACAGGTCGAGGGATTGCTGAGAAACGCCTCCACCCACGCGGCGGGGGTGGTGATCGGCGATCGGCCGCTGGACGAACTTGTCCCGCTCTACAAAGACCCGCGATCCGACATGCCTGCGACCCAGTTCAACATGAAATGGGTCGAGCCAGCGGGCTTGGTGAAATTCGACTTTCTCGGTCTGAAAACCCTGACGGTGATCCAGAACGCGTTGGACCTGCTGAAGCAACGCGATATCGAGATCGACATCGGCCTGATCCCGCTGGACGACGCGCCGACCTACGAGCTTTACGCCTCGGCCAAAACCGTGGCTGTGTTTCAGGTGGAAAGCTCGGGCATGATGGATGCGCTGCGCCAAATGAAGCCGACCTGCATCGAGGACATCGTGGCGCTGGTGGCGCTCTACCGCCCTGGCCCGATGGAAAACATTCCTAAATTCTGCAAAGTTAAGAACGGGTTGGAGGAGCGCGATAAGCTGCACCCAAGTATTGACCACCTGCTCGACGAGACCCAAGGCATCATCGTTTACCAAGAACAGGTGATGCAGATCGCGCAGGAAATGTCGGGCTATTCGCTTGGTGGGGCAGACCTGCTCCGCCGCGCCATGGGTAAAAAGATAGCCGAAGAAATGGCCAAGGAGCGCCCGAAATTCGAAAAAGGCGCGGCGGAAAACGGGGTCGACCGCAAGAAGGCCACCCAGGTTTTTGACTTGCTGGAGAAGTTCGCCAACTACGGCTTCAATAAATCCCACGCGGCGGCCTATGCGGTGGTGTCCTACCAAACTGCATGGCTCAAAGCCAACTATCCGGTGGAATTTATGGCCGGTGTAATGAACTGCGATATTCACCTCACCGACAAGCTGCACGTTTACTTCCGCGAGGTAAAGCGGCTCGATATCGAGATGATCCCGCCCTGCGTAAACCGTGGCGAGGCGACCTTCAGCGTGATCGACGGCAAAATCGCCTATGCGCTCGGCGGCCTTAAAAACGTCGGCGTGGAAGCCATGAAGCTGATCACAGCCGCCCGCTTTGAGGGCGGCCCCTTCAAAGACCTGTTTGATTTCGCCCGCCGTGTGGACCTGAAACGCATGGGCAAACGCCCGTTTGAAATGCTCGCCCGCGCAGGTGCCTTTGACCAGCTCGACGCCAACCGCAACAAAGTGCTGCTTTCAGTCGACGGCCTTGTCGCCTATTCCGCCACCCATTTCGAGCAAAAAAATTCGGCGCAAAACAGCCTTTTCGGCGATAGCGGAGAGGACCTCCCGCCCCCCCGCCTGCCCATGCCCGACGATTGGCTGCAAACCGAGCGCCTTACCCAAGAGCAAGCGGCCATCGGGTTTTACCTCTCCGGCCACCCGCTGGACGACTACCTAGGCCCGCTCAAACGCCAGCGCCCGCCGGTGTTTACGCTAGAAGAGCTAACGCAAAAAAGCCAAGGGGTTACGGCGGTTGCCGCAAAAATAGCCGGCACGGTGGCAGGGGTGCAACGCCGAAAATCCGCACGCGGCAACCAATACGCCTTTGTGCAATGCTCAGACCCCTCGGGGCTATACGAAGTCACCGTATTCTCCGACGTGCTGGAAAAAGCCGATGCCCTGCTGACTGTCGGCCAAAACATCGTGCTTTCGGTGGAAGCCACGAATGAGGGCGACCAGCTTAAGCTGTTGGCGCGGGGCATTGTGCCGGTGGATAACGCCATCGCAGGCGTCGCGGCGAAGGGCTTAAAGGTGTTTCTCAACCTTCCGGAAGCAGTGCCAAGCATGGCGCGGATTTTGGGAAATGATGTGCAAGGGGCGCGCGGGCCGGTGAACCTGATCTTGAGCCATCCGGACCTGCCAGGAGATGTGGAGATCACCCTGCCGGGCAAGTTTCCCGTGAACCCGCAGATGAAATCCGCGTTGAAAAGTGTTGACGGCGTAGTGGAGGTTGAGGAGTTTTGATGAACCGTTACGCTCGGTAGTGGCGTCCACTGTGGCGAGCGCACCAAACGACGTATCGAAATACTCAAGGTTCAGCGTTAGCCCTTTGGCAAGGCCCGCCGGTCAAACGAGACCGATTTCACCAGCGCAAACACATCATCCCCTGTTGCCAGCCCCAGCTCTGCCACCGAGGCCCGTGTGATCCGTGCGCGCAACCTTTGTTCGCCGCCAATATCCAGCAACAGCTCCGCAAAGGCGGTTTCCGGCTCTTGCATAAGCTCCAATATCCGCCCCTTGAGCACATTTCGGATACTCACCCCTTCCGGTCGCCGCACCGCAATCGCAACATCACGTGCGCGAATCCGCAGCCGCAATTCCGCACCAATTTCGACAGCCGAGGCGGGCATGCTTAGCCCCTGCCCAGCCACCTGCATTTCTGTGAGCCGATAGGCTGTATTTTGCCCCATCACCACCGCCCGCACAACGCTGCCGGCCTCGAATTTGCCGCTGGCCTCTGCGATGTCGAGCCGCGCCAGCGTATCCGCCACGCGCCCCGCCGCCAGCAGTTTTCCGCCCGCCAGCACCACCATGCGGTCGGCCAGGCGGGTGACCTCCTCCACCGAATGGGTCACATAGATCACCGGCAGCCCAAACGCCTCGGGGAGGCGCGCGATATAGGGGAGCAGGCGGGTTTTTCGGGCGTGATCAAGCGCAGCCATCGGCTCATCCATCAACAGCAGGCGCGGATTGGTGAGCAAGGTCCGGCCCATGGCAACCCGTTGTTTTTCACCCCCTGAAAGCATAGAGACCCGCCGCCCCAATAGCGGTTGCAGATCAAGGGTTTTGACCACCGCCTCCATTCTATCCGAGCCGCTACGCCTCACCGCAAAGCGCAGGTTTCCTGCCACATCGAGATGCTCGAAAAGCCGTGCATCTTGAAATACATAACCAATACCGCGCTTCGCTGTCGGCACAAATCTTGCGCCCTGCCAAACCTCATTCTCAAAGGAAACCTGCCCCGTAGCCCCGCTTTCCAGCCCTGAAATCACCCGTAGCAGCAAAGATTTCCCCGCCCCCGAAGCGCCAAAAAGCGCGGTTATACCCCCTAACTCAAACGCGTGCGAAACCTCAAGCCGGAAGCCGTCCAGCACCAGTTTTATATCGACCGACAGCCCCATCAGCCCACCCTGACCGGCGCGCGGCGGTTTAGCGTGTAGACCAGCAGCAAGGTCGTGAAAGAAAACACCAACAGTATAGCCGATAGCGCATGGGCTTGGGCGTAATCCAACACCTCGACCTGCTCATAAATCGCGATGGAAATCACCCGCGTTTGGCCGGGAATATTGCCGCCCACCATCAGCACCACACCGAATTCGCCGATGGTATGCGCAAAGCTAAGCACCGCCCCCGTGAGCACGCCACGGCGCGCCATTGGCAAAGCCACGTTGAAAAAGGCGTCCAGTTTGCCTGCCCGCAGAGTGGCGGCGGCCTCCATCGGGCCGCGCCCCACGGCTTCAAAAGCCGATTGCAAGGGCTGCACCATGAAGGGCAGCGAATAGAGCGCCGAGGCCAGCACGAGGCCAGTGAAGGAGAAGGTCAGGGCGCTGCCGGTTGCATCTCGCCACAGCCCGCCGAGGGTGGAATTGGGGCTGAACAGGATCAGGAAATAAAACCCCAGCACCGTGGGCGGCAGCACCAGCGGCAGGGCGGTAATGGCCTCGATAAAGGGCCGAATGCGGGCCTTGGTGGTGGCAAGCCACCATGCCAGCGGGGTGCCGATGAGGAGCAGAAAAACCGTGGTGACAGCGGCGAGCTGTATCGAGAGCCATAGCGGGGCGAGGTCTGGCCAGCTCATAGCGCGCCATATCCTGCGGCGCGAATATCCGCTTGGGCTGTGGTTAGATAATCAACAAACGCCGCCGCTGCCTCGTTTTCCGTAAGTAAAACAGCGTCTTGCAAGATGGGCGCATAAAGCGCCTCTGGCACATTCCACGCGCCCTCAAGCGCATAGGCACGCGCCACCAGCCCCAGATCGGCATTGCCCGAGGCCACCAGCGCATAGGCCTGCCCCACATTTTGTCCCATCACAATGCGCGGACTTAGGCCCTCCCACAGGCCCAGCGCCGTGAGCGCCTGCTTGGCGGCCAGCCCATAAGGTGCAAGCCCGGGGTTGGCGATGGCAAGATGGGCGAAATCCTTAGCAAGGCTGGCTTGTGATGCCGTGCCTTCGGCGGCCATCAAGGCCAGCAACCCGCGCGCATAGGTGAAGCGTTTGCGGCTTAGCCCCGCGGCCTCCAACAAGGCGGGGCGGGCTTGGTCGGCGGCGAGAAACGCATCATAGGGCGCACCATTTACCACCTGCCCGTAAAGCTGCCCTGTAGATCCGCTGGACAGGGTAATTTGGTAGCCCGTGGCGGCAGTAAATGCGGGCAAAAGCCCCTCCGCCACCTTGGAAAAATTGGTCGCCACCGCCACCAGCGCACGGCCATCGGCGCGGGCATCGGCGCGGGCATCGGCGCGGGCAGGCCACGGCACGGTCGCGGCCATGCTGGCCATAATAAACTGGCGGCGGTCCATCACAAATATGCTCCTTTTCCGCCCCATGCTAACGCCCCGCGCCGCTGCTCGCAAACGAAGAAATGCCCGTGCCCAGCCATTTTTCATAGTCCGAAACCAGCAGATGAAGCGGCGCCTCATCCTCTTCCACCGTTGCAAAGCGGCCAATCGGAGCGTGGAAAATATTGTCGGTCAGGTCGTCATTCACGGTGGAAACCTCACCGATCAGCACATCCCCGCCTTCGCCCCAAAACGCGTGCCAATTGCCCGGCGCAAGGGTGACGCTCTCGCCCGGGGCGAGCTGCAAAATACCGCCCGCAGGCAGGGTTCGAGCCACACCGTCAACTCGCACCTGCACCTTGGCCTCAGGGTCCAGTGCACCATTCGGGGTGGAGGTGAACATCTCGATGGCCAGCATCGCACCGCCCCGATTGATGATATCTTCGGTTTTCACCCCGTGGCGATGCAGGGGCGAGATCTGGCCCTGCCGCGAGACCATAATTTTTTCGGCATAGTCAGCACCATTGCGCAGGGTGAACAAAAACAGGCCGGTTTTTCTGAAATCCTCCAGCCCGTAATCGGTAATATCCCACCCCATGCGCGCGGACACCAGCGCCGAAACTGCCGCGCCTTGGGCCTGCATTTGCGCCGGTGTCAAATAGGCGAAAGGCGGCATCGAAAAGCCGAAACTGCGGATAAACCCGTCGGCTTCTTGTAGGATTTCGTTAATATAGGAGCGTTTCATCATCCGCCTTTTCGCATGGGGTTATGCCTTGAGCAGCATCAACAGCGCCACAATAACCGCGCCGATGCCCGCCAGCACAGAGGCCGAAACCATAGGCCCGCCCAGCGCGATTTCCCACATAATCACCCATGCAGGCACCAAATAAGTGTAGGCCATAACCTTGGCCGCCTTCAAGTGCAGCACCGCATATTGCAGCAGAAAAAACGTGGCTGCTGAAGCAAAAACGGTCACATAGCCAAGGGTGATCCAGACAATAGCGGGCAGGGTTGACAGGTCCAGCTGTATAAGGGCTTTGGCACCGTAAAGGGCCAGCAATAGCCCCCCAGCCAGCATCATCCCGAGGGTGAAAACCAACGGGCTTTCGCCACGATTAAGCCGTTTTATCATCGGAGTATACAGCCCGTGGGCCACCACACCGATGAAAAATATCATCTCCCCCCGCCCGATTTCAAAAGCCGTGATCGCCGCCAAATCACCGCGAAAGATTACCCACACCGCGCCGCCGCCAGCCAATGCCAGCGCCAACGCCATGCGCGGCGTAGTGACTTGGCCCAGCACCAGCCAGCCAAACCCCGCCGACAGCACCGGCGTAAGGGTAAATACCGCGCTAGCCGAGACCGGCGCGGCGGTTTTTAGCCCTTCAAACATGGTGACAAAGTAAACCGCAAACAGCCCGCCGAGCAGCATATAACGCCACGGGGAGGCGAGATCTGACCGTTTGGTTTTGGGGCCAAAATACACCAGCGCGCCGATAATACCCGAGGCTAAAAAGAAGCGCATAGCGTTGAGCGCGGCGGGGTCAATCAGGTTGGCCGCACGAGAGCCTAGGGCAAAGGAGCCCGCCACAAGGGCGGAAAACAGCAGCATCGCCAAATGCCCGCGCACTTCATGGCTTTGAAAGCGCTGCATTAAAAACGATCAAGCAAGCGCTTAAGGTAGTCCAGCTCCTCGGCCGGCCGCTGGGCCTCGCCGGAACGGCGACGGATTTCGCCGAGCAATTCGCGGGCGCGGTCGGTGACATTCCCTTCCGGCACGGCGGTATCTCCGTCGGCGCGCCCCCTATTGCCAATCGGGCGACCGAGCGGGTCTGTCTGGGCCTGCCCCTCCTCTTCGCCATCGCGCCCCACGCTACCGGATTCTTGCTTGTTTTCCATATCGCGCAAGGTTTGCCGCATGTTTTCCATCGCATCGGCCTGGGCATCAAACGCCCCCGAGAAATCACCCGCACGGAGGCGGTCTCGGGCCTCGCCCATATTGCGCTCGGCCTCGTCCAATGCCTCGCCACCCGCGCCGCCCTCTTGCATTTTATCGACAAATTCACGGAGCTGCTCTTGGCGGTCCGCCAAGGATTCACCATCTTGGCGGCCTTGGTTCTGGAGTTGCTGGAAGGCTTCGTCGGAAAGCTGCTGCTGCTCTTGCAGCCCGTCTTGCAACTGCTGCTGCTCGGCATTTTGCTGCTGCCGCCCGCTGCCGGCACCGCCCTGCACCATTTGCATATTATTCATAAATTGCTGCAATTCGTCCAAAAGCTGCTGGGCTTCTTCGGTGCGGCCCTGCTCCGAAAGCTCTTGAATCCGGTCGAGCATTTCTTGCAGCTGATCAGAAGTAATGGTGCGAGATTCGCCCTGCGCTTGTTGCTGGGTTGGGTCCATGTTCTGGGCCAGCTCGTCCATATAATCGCGGGTGGCATCGCGCAGTTCATCCATCAACCCCGCAATTTCCTCATTGGTGGCCCCGTTTTGCAGAGCTTGTGATAGCCGCTCCTGCGCCCGCTGCAGCCGCGCCTCGGCCCCCGAGAGATCTCCGTTTTCAATATTCACAGCAATGCGCCAAAGCAGCTCTTCAAGGTCTAGGCGTTCAGGCTCTTGCAGCCCGTCTTCCATTTGGTAGCCCATGCGGCGGATGGCGCTCCGCAGCAGTAAGTAACTGGACGCACTGGGAAAAAGCCCGTCTTCCGGCTTATAGCTGATCGCACGCAGCACTTGCGAAACCCGCCTGTCATTCTCGGGAGACCACATCAGGTCTCGCCGCTGCTCAACCACCGCCGCCGCCAGCGGGTCAAAAAAGCTGAGCGCGGGCAGTTCATCGGTTGCCAGCTCCACCCGCGCCACCTGCCCCGCGCCGTCGGTCACTTCCAGCGTGATGCTCACGGGCAGATGCGCCCACATTTCCTTGGAAAAATCCGCCAATAGGGTTTCTTTGATATCGGTCAGATCTTGGGTGAAAGGCAGCGGTAGCTCGCCGGTAAAATCATCCGGCAGCGCCACGGGATCGGGAGCCAGCCCATAAGTGCGAGCCACCAATGTAGGCTCGGGGTGGATGATATAGCGGGCCGAGGCGATGCCGTAATCGTCGGTCGCGGCATATTCGATAGACAGCTCGCCCTCGCGGGATTTGCTAATGCCGTCAGGCGCATCGATTCTGGGGGGCGCATCATTGATCACCGAAACCTGCCAGCGGCCCAGTGTTTTATTACCGTCAAACAGCGCCACACTGCCATTGAGCAGCACGGCAAAACGACCATCCCGCGGCGGCGCGCCCTCTTCCGGTGCCACAAGCACGGCAGCGGTGCCACTCACGCCTTCGGTAAGCGAAAATGCGCCGTCGCCATAGGTGCGCAGCGTTATTTCGCTGCCAATCGGCAGCTCAACCCGCGCACCCTCGGCCAATTCGGTAAGATAAATCGCCGGTTTCCCGGTATACGCTGGCGGCGTGGCCCACGCCTCTATCGCCACGCTCGGGCCGGTCGCGGGGGCCGCGCCGGAGATGGTGGCTTGCAGGGTTTCCACCCCGATTTTGGGCGCGAAAATCAGCGCAGTCGCGACCCCTGTGAGGGCCAGCAGGCGTAAGCCGAACGGGTCTTTTTGTGCCAGTTTCGGGGCCGGAAAGGGCGCGGTGGCGGCCTTGGCCTCAAGGGTCATATCCTCGATGTGAGCGTCCCAAAGGGCGCGGGCAAACGGGTCTTTACTGTTAATCGCGGGGCTATCTTGCAGGCTGGCAATCGGGCGGGATGGCAAGTTTTTATCAAGCTTTTCAATCGCTTGCGCTCGGCTTGGCAAGGCAAATCTGCGCACACCAAAGGCAAATAAGGCGAGCGCCAGCACGGCCAGCGCACCCAAGGCCCAGCGTGCGGGCAGCAGCACCAATGCGCCAAAGGCCAGCGCAGCATACGCGAAGCCCAGCAGGGTGAGCAGTGGCCAGAAGGCGCACAAAAAGCGCTCCACCCCGAGGCTAAGCTTGGTTAGCGTGATCCGGCCACGCAGAAAGCCGAGCAGCTTGCGCCGCCGATTGGCCTCGGTAAATGTGGTGCGTGGCGGCATATTAGCCCTTTATGATTCCATCCATTCGGGGATTGTATCGCGGGAGATCATATCTTCATAGCTCGGCCTGGCGCGAACCACGGCAAATTGATCATCCTTCACCAAAACCTCGGGGATCAGCGGGCGGGCATTGTATTCCGAGGCCATAACCGCCCCGTAAGCCCCCGCCGAGCGGAAGGCCACAAGGTCTCCGGTTTTCAGCGGCGGCATATTGCGCTGCTTGCTGAAGGTATCGCCGCTTTCACAAATCGGGCCGACGATATCTATGGGCGCTGCCTCGATGCCCGCTTCCGGCTCCTGAACGGGGATAATATCGTGATGCGCCTCATACATGGCGGGGCGGATGAGATCGTTCATCGCGGCGTCAATAATCAGGAAATCACGGCCCTCGCCGCGCTTCAGATAGATCACTTTGCTGACCATAATGCCGGCATTGCCCGCGATCAGCCGGCCCGGTTCAATCTCGATCTCGCAGCCCAGATGGCCGACGGTTTCGCGGATCACTTGGCCATATTCCATCGGCAAAGGCGGTGCTTCATTGGAGCGCTCATAGGGGATGCCAAGGCCGCCGCCGAGGTCTAGCCTGCGGATATTATGGCCATCAGCGCGCAGGGTTTCGGCCAGCTCGGCGACCTTGGTGAAAGCTTGGCGATAGGGTTCCAAATCAGTGAGTTGCGAGCCGATATGCACGTCAATGCCCACCACTTCAATGCCGGACAGGCTGGCGGCCTCGGCATAACCTTCGCGAGCCTTGCTCATGGGAATACCAAACTTGTTTTCGGATTTTCCGGTAGCGATTTTGGCGTGGGTTTTGGCGTCTACATCGGGGTTCACCCGCAGGGTAATGCGTGCCGTTTTGCCCATTTCCGTGGCCACGCGGCTAAGCTGGCGCAGCTCTGGCTCGCTTTCCACGTTGAACTGGCGAATGCCGCCCGTAAGCACCTGCCGCATTTCGTCTTCGGTTTTGCCAACGCCGGAAAACACGATCATATCCCCGGCAACACCAGCGGCCCGCGCTTTGGCGTATTCGCCGCCCGAAACCACATCCATACCCGCGCCCATGGCCGCCAGCACCCGCAACACGGCGATATTGTCATTGGCTTTCATGGCATAGAAAATCTGGTGGTCTAGCCCTTGCAGCGCCTCATCAAACACCGTGAAATGGCGCTCAAAAGTGGCGGTAGAGTAGAGGTAAAAGGGCGTACCAACAGCGGCGGCGATCTCGGAAACCGCGACGCCTTCAGCGTGCAACTCTCCGTTTTTATAGATAAAATGGTCCATCAGGCGCGGGCTCTTGTTCGTAAGAATAGGTAAAGCGGCAAGCCGCAGGAAAGGCCGATCATAACGGTGGCGAGCAAAGCCACAAGGGGGAAATAATCGCGCCGCGCGATGCACTCGGAAATGGCGAACACGGCAAAGACGCTGGCGGAGATGATCAGGCCCCACATCAAGCCCGTGCCGGTGCCGTTGGCTGCCCATGCGGAGAGCAGCCCTGTGAGGCTGTTGCCTTGCGTCCATCCCAACACAAAAAACATCGGGACAAGCGCCCCGATGATGCTCATCGCCAAGTAAAACATGCGTAATTTTGACATTATGCCCCCTTGAGTTGGGCTAACGTATCAAAGGGGTGGGATCAAGCTATTCTACATGAATGTAATAGATGGAATAAATCCATGTATCATCATTCATATCCGCCAAATCCGCGCGCTCGGCACGGGGAAAAACCAGCTGGGTGGGGCCATAATCACCCAAAGCAAAGGGCATGCCGTCACGCTTCAGCGCGATCACCGCGCCATTGGCCACAGCTTCGGCGAGGTCGAGATCCACCTGATAGCCATCCAGCGCCTTTACCGTAATGGTGCTGCCTGTCGCACCCGCCGCCGTGAGCACATCGGCCAGAAGTGGGCCTTGGAACTCATGCACTTCGCCGCCCATCGGAAAATCGGCGCGCACGGTGGTCATACCAATGCCTTGCAAGGCGGCAAAATCAAATTGCGCAGCGGCGTCAAACGCAACCTCATTATAGAGGAAAAACTTGTCTTCCTCGCCAACAGGCCCGCGCGAGGGATTGGTGACACTGCCGCTGATGGTCAGCATGACCGGCCCACGCAGGGGCGTTTCAGCACTAAGAGGCGCGGCCAAAGTGGTGGCAAGAGCGGTGAGCAGCAAGGCTCTGCGAGAGACGGACATAAGCAAACTTTCTGTTACGCCGCCTCTGATGAGCGGCTGTTAGGGCGTAGCGACCGGCACCAGCGGGTCGCCCTTCACACCACACCCTGAAATGGTTAAGGGAAAGCTAACAATCGCAAGAATTGTGAATATTTTACGAAAATTCTTCATGCCAGCGCCGCTTTCCAGCGCGCGATTTGCGCCCGCACCTGCGCGGGGGCCGTGCCGCCATAGCTCGTGCGGCTGGCGACGGAGTTTTCCACGCCCAGCACTTCGTAAACAGCATCGGTGATCTGTGCTTCCACAGATTGCATTTGCGCGAGAGTTAACTCATGCAAATCGCACCCCTGATCCTCGGCCATTTTCACCAGCGCGCCGGTAACATGGTGAGCATCGCGAAATGGCATATTCAGCGCCCGCACCAACCAGTCGGCAAGGTCTGTCGCGGTGGAAAAACCACTGGCGGCGGCTGTGCGCAACGGGCCTTCGTTAGGCCGCATATCTGCCACCATGCCAGTGAGCGCCGCGAGAGAAAGCATGAGGCTGTCGGCGGCATCAAACACCTGCTCTTTGTCTTCCTGCATGTCCTTTGAATAGGCCAGCGGCAGGCCTTTCATGATGGTGAGCAAGGCCACCAGCGAACCATTGATCCGGCCAACTTTAGAGCGCAAAAGCTCCGCCGCATCGGGGTTTTTCTTTTGGGGCATGATGGAAGAGCCGGTCGAGAACCGATCGGAAATGGTCACAAATCGAAACTGAGCCGATGACCAAATCACAAGTTCTTCAGCAATTCGCGAAATGTGAGTTGCACAAATCGAACATGAGGTCAAAAACTCCAGCGCGAAATCACGGTCCGATACAGCATCGAGCGAATTGGCCGATGGGCGGTCAAACCCGAGCGCTTCAGCTGTCATTTCCCGATCAATCGGGAAGGATGTGCCCGCCAGCGCAGCCGCGCCTAAAGGCGACTCGTTCATCCGATTGCGCGCATCCTCAAACCGCGAGCGATCCCGCGCAAACATCTCGACATAGGCCATCATGTGGTGGCCCCATGTAACCGGCTGCGCCACCTGAAGGTGGGTAAACCCGGGCATCACCATATCGGCCCCTGCCTCAGCCTGCCCGATGAACACTTTCATCAAGGCCGTAAGCCCGTCAATCGCCGCATCCATCTGCCCGCGCACCCAGAGCTTGAAATCGGTCGCCACTTGGTCATTTCTGGAGCGCGCCGTGTGCAGCCGGCCTGCTGCGGGGCCGACAATCTCGGTCAGCCGCGCCTCTACATTCATGTGGATGTCTTCCAAAGCAGTCGAAAATTCAAACGTCCCGCCCTCGATTTCTGACAATACCGTGAGCAGGCCTTTCCGAATGGCGGTGGCATCGCTATCTTCAATAATACCTTGGGCAGCCAGCATGGCGGCATGGGCGCGGGAGCCTTCAATATCCTGCTGGGCCATTTTTTGATCATAGCCAATCGAGGCATTAATCGCTTCCATTATCGCATCAGGCCCCGCAGAAAACCGTCCGCCCCACATTGCATTTGCGCCACTTTTGTCCGACATATGAATAAATCCTTTTGGAGAGGCCCGATGAAAACGCCCCTGATAGCCCTGCTATACGCCGCTTTGAGCCTTGGTGCAAACCAAGCTTTTGCCCAAGATATTTCGCCCGATCTGCGGGGGGCGCTGCTAGAAATGCGCGAAGGTAATATGCGCAAACTCAAAATCCAGACCGAGCCACAAGCAGCGGTGCTGACCACCTTTACCAATCCGCTGGGCGAGGTTTTAAGCCTAGCGGATAGTAACGGTAAAATTCGTGTGGTGAACTTTTGGGCCACATGGTGCTTTCCGTGCCGCGAAGAAATGCCAACGCTGGATGCGCTGCAAAAACAGCTGGGCGGCGATGATTTTGAGGTGCTCACCATCGCCACGGGGTTTAATAACCTTGACGGCATTCAGCGGTTTTTGACACAGGCAGAGGTGACAGCGCTACCGATTTTGCTCGACCCCGATTCGAGCCTAGGTGCCGAATTTGGCGCGGTCGGCCTGCCGCTGACGGTGATTCTCAATCGGGAAGGGCAAGAAATTGCCCGCCTTACGGGGGGGGCGGAGTGGGATAGCGAAAGTGCTTTAAATATCCTTAACGCATTACTTTTGCAGGAGTAATCATCCTAAAACTTGAATCAATTTAATAGAACATTTTAAGAACAATTTAGGAATATTTACTTTCTGTTAACTTTTATAACCCAAGCTGAAACCGTAGCGATTACGGAGGATTCGATGGCACATCATTGGGAAGCTTTTGCTGGCCACGCGGCCAAAAAAGATTTAGTGCTGGAAAAAACCCGCGCCATGGTCTCCTCTGCGATTGAGGAAGGGCGGGTCGGCTTGGCGTTTCAGCCCATTTTTCGCTCCGGCGGGCGGCCGCTTGTCGCCTTTCATGAAGGGCTTATCCGCATTCGGGATAGGGATGGCCGCACCCTGCCAGCGGGCGAATTTATCCCCGCCATTGAGGACACAACGCTGGTGCAAGCGATTGACCGAATCGCGCTGCAAAAAGCGCTAGATATGTTAAGCGCAGACCCGCGCCAGCGCATTTCTGTCAATATTTCTATGAATACGGTCGACGATGCTGACTGGATGCGGATATTAGAATCGGGGTGCAAAAACCGGCCGGAAATCGCAGATCGGCTCATCATTGAGCTCACCGAATCAACCCCGATACTGGACCCGGAGTTCTTGGCCTATTTCATCGAAAAGGGGCACAAACTGGGTTGTAGCTTCGCGATAGATGATTTTGGCTCGGGCTATACCGGCTTCAGCCATTTTCGCAAATTCAAGTTTGACATGGTCAAGATAGACGGCCAGTTTATCAGCGACCTGCCCAATAATCGCGATAACCAAGTGCTGGTTGAAGCCTTGGTAATGATCGCCAAGCAGTTTGATATGTTCACCGTGGCAGAGTTTGTAGAAACCGCAGAGGAATCGGCGCTGCTGCAAAAGCTCGGAATTGACGCAATGCAGGGGTATTATTACGGCCGCTCCTCAGAAATGCCGATTTGCCTAAATACAGGGGCAAAGATGGGCGCACTCGGTTGAAGACCTGCGGCCAGCAACGGCCTGCTTAGCCTTTATCTGCAAGCTTGGAAATTTGCTCCTGCATAGCCGCCAATTGCTGTTTTAGCGCATCAAGCTCTTCATTCCCGCCAACTTCCGGCTCAGGCTTGGGGCTGGGCGCAGGGGTGGTGAAAGGCGAAAACATTTTCACAGCGTTTTCCATCCACTCCATATTGCCCCGTGCGAGGCTTTCCATATTGGCCATCATCGGGTTTTGCCCCATCATAGAGCCTATCTGCTCTCGCATCTGCTCCTGATTTTCAGCAAAACTCTCCATCGATGCCTCAAGATAGCCCGGCACAAACCCTTCCAGAGAATCCCCGTAGAGCCCGATAAGCTGGCGCAAAAACTTCACCGGCAACAGGTTTTGCCCCTTGGATTCCTCTTCAAAGATGATCTGCGCCAGCACCGAGCGGGTGATATCGTCACCGGATTTAGCGTCTTTCACAATAAAATCCTGCCCCGCCCGCACCATCACCGCCAGATCATCCAGCGTCACGTAGCTGGATTTCGCGGTATTATACAGGCGCCGATTGGCATATTTTTTAATGACAATCACGTCGTTTTCACTATCGGCCATTCTGTGCTCCCAAAGCTTCAAGCTAGATTAGCCGCCTTTCTCGCAACTGCAATGCAAAACGCGCATCTGCACAATATTGGGCGGGCAAGCGGGTTTTCCCTCCCTCCCATCGTGTGCGGCGAACTTTTATTGCGCAATATTGTAATTTTAGGTCTTTTTATTTCGCCTTGAGTATGGTGCAATGCACAATACCGAATCACCAACAGGAGCTTACCGTGTCTGATATCGTCATTGCCTCCGCTGCCCGCACCGCCGTCGGCAGCTTTTTGGGCGCTTTTGCCACCACCCCCGCCCATGTGCTGGGCGAGCACGTTATCCGCGCACTGGTTTCGCGCGCGGGCATCGCGCCCGAGGAGGTGTCTGAAACCATTCTTGGGCAAGTGCTCACCGCGGGCCAAGGGCAAAACCCGGCGCGGCAGGCGCACCTGAATGCCGGCCTTGCGAAAGAGGCTTCGGCTTGGGGCATTAACCAGGTTTGCGGCTCAGGCCTGCGAGCGGTAGCGCTCGGCGCGCAGCAAATTATGCTTGGAGACGCCGAAATTGTGGTGGCTGGCGGGCAGGAGAGTATGAGCCTTTCGCCCCATGTGGCCAATCTGCGGCGCGGTCAAAAGATGGGCGATATGCAATTTGTAGACTGCATGATTCGCGATGGTTTGTGGGATGCCTTCAACAATTACCACATGGGAATCACCGCTGAAAACGTAGCCGCGCAATGGGGAATTGACCGCGAAATGCAGGACGCCTTCGCCGTGGCCTCACAAAACAAGGCCGAAGCGGCGCAGAAAGCGGGGCGCTTTGCCGATGAAATTATCCCTGTAACCCTTAAATCACGGCGCGGCGAAACCATTGTGAATGCCGACGAATACATTCGCCACGGCGCAACGATTGAAAACATGCAAAAACTCCGCCCCGCCTTTGCCAAAGACGGCTCGGTAACGGCAGCTAATGCCTCGGGCCTGAATGACGGCGCGGCAGGCACACTTTTAATGACGGCAGCCAACGCCGAAAAGCGCGGCATCGAGCCTCTGGGCCGGATAGTGGCGACGGCAACGGCGGGGCTGGACCCGTCCATCATGGGCGTGGGGCCGATCATGGCCTCGCAAAAGGCGCTGGCGAAAGCGGGCTGGAAGGCCGAGGATTTGGACCTGGTGGAAGCGAACGAGGCCTTTGCTGCGCAGGCTTGCGCCGTGAATAATGACATGGGCTGGAACCCGGAAGTGGTGAATGTGAACGGCGGAGCGATTGCGATTGGCCACCCGATCGG